>LFRM01341777.1_pt1 | contig 26477 bp, 15 predicted proteins | sample 618341 | NCBI WGS metagenome assembly LFRM01 (sample SAMN03654438, study PRJNA283298) | anaerobic digester metagenome | isolation source: pool of bioreactors CSTR01a, CSTR02a, and CSTR03a thermophilic anaerobic... | place: Denmark: Kgs. Lyngby | collected 2014-05-21 | reverse complement strand
TCCGTTTTATGGCCTTCCGGCGGCAAATATTCGGGCACCCATAATTGAAATGTCCTGCCCGGCCCTGAAATGCACCGGTGCAGCGCCAAGCCCCGAATCTGTTTGTGGCACCGGGGAGGCTTTCTGGCCGGTATCGGGGTTGCCTCCGCTTCCTCCCGAGGATGCAAGCCCAAGCTTCCTTCGCGAGGGAAGGAAGCCGGATTACCTGGCGGGGTATAGAGAGATGAAAGACTGGAAAGCACAGCGCAAAGACAAACTCAAAGATTTAACCCTGGGCGCACAGTACTTGGCTTACTTGCTGACGGTTCTTACCCTGGTTGTCGGCACCATCAGAGAAAAGCATAGCTTTAGCACTTCATCCCAATTGTTGATCGGCTTTTTGCTGCCCTCCGTCATGCTAATATTATTCCTGGATTACCAGCTCATGAAGAAGGAATATGAGCGGAAATTCCTGCTGTTCTGGAACATCGTAAAGTATTCTCTGCTCTTTGCTTTAATTGCCGTTGCGCTCAGCGTTTCACAAAGCGGGACCATTGGGCTCTTCCCGGCCATTTTCTTGCTGCCGGTAGTGCTGGCCAGCGCTACCATGGGACAGCGCTGGGGTATGATCTTTTCTGCCGCCGCCGCAGGGTGTATTTTCGTGTTCTCAGGAGGTTTTAGCTCCACCCCCAGCCAGGTTGTCAATTCCGTAGAGATGGCCCTGGTTCACGGCGGAATTTATTTTGTGCTGTCCTGGTTTTTGGGGGGAATTATCGAAGTAGAAAAAGTGACTTTGCTGAAGCAGCATTACCTGCCGGATGATGGAAAAAGCCTCTACCAGGAGCTCTTTGAAATGGCCCCGGTGGCCTACCTGATGACCACAGCAGAGGGCCTTATCCAGGAGGCAAATTTGGCGGCGGGAAAGCTATTGGAAGTTCAAAAGCAGGAGTTGGAAGGCATGAAGATCCAGGCATTTTTTGCTCCCGATAGCGGCAGCAACTTTAACAGATTTGTGGAGCAGCTAAGGCACCGGCTCTCCCGGGGGCGCCTGGAATTTGAAGCTGTTTTTCTACGCCAGGGAAGCGGTAGTTTTCCGGCCGCAATTACAGTGGAGGCGAAAAAAAATTTCTACGGCAAGGTGACCGGCCTGCGCTGGGTGATTCAGGATCTCAGTCTGCGCCGGCAGGCCGAATCAGAAAAGCGGGAAAAGGAGCTGGCAGCCAGGATGAAGCAGGAACGCGATCTCCTGGCCCGGGTGATGGAGATTAGCCCGGCAGGGGTTCTCGTCGTGGACCGGCAAGGCTTGATTTTATGTGCGAATGACCGGGCAAGGGAGATTATGGGCGAACTCAGGGGGGATGGCGGGCCGCGGGCAATGGAAATGGTAAAGAGGGTTTCCGGCGAACTGGAGAAGCTTTTTCAGCAAGTTATGAAGACGAAGGCGGCCATTTGCAAAGATGAGCAAGCCCTGGAGAACAACGGTGACGGGCGGAGGGTGTACCTCTCCGTTAGCGGGGCGCCTGTTTTTAACCTGGAAGGCGAAATAGAGCAGGTGGTCTTAACCCTGGAGGATATTACCATCGCGAAGAAGATGTCGGAAGAGATCATAAAGGCGGATAGGCTGGAGACCCTGGAACTTCTGGCCGGCGGTATCGCTCATGATTTTAAAAATTACATGGCGGTGATCATGGGACATATTTCCCTGCTGAAAGTGAAAAGCCAGAACCATGATATTAAAGAACATTTGGATAGGACGGAGAAGGTAGCTTTAAGAGCCAAGGAGTTAACCCGGAAGCTCTTAGCCTTTGCCAAAGGGGGAGAGCCGGCCCGGAAAATCATCTACCTGCAGGATCTTCTCCAGGAAACGGCCGACTTTGCGTTAAGCGGCTCCTCTGTTGTTTGCCAAACCCAGATCGAGGAAAACCTCTGGCCGGTGGAAGCCGATGAAGCACAAATCGGACAGGTAATCAACAATCTTTTAATCAATGCCGTCCAGTCCATGCCGGAGGGGGGGAAAGTAGAGCTGCGCGCCAGAAATATCCACGTTGATCCGGAAGGTGGCCCGGAGCAATGGCATCTCCCACCCGGCGACTATGTGGAGTTCACCATCACCGACGAAGGCGAAGGGATACCCCCGGAACTGTTGAGCAAGATATACGATCCCTTTTTCTCTACAAAACCCCAGGGCAGCGGGCTGGGCCTGGCCACCGCCAAAACCATCGTCCACAATCATGGCGGCTTTATCCGGGTGGAGTCCCAAAGAGGGGTGGGCACCACCTTCGCGGTCTACCTGCCGGCCTCCAACAAGTTGTGTCTCAATTACCAGGAAGAGAACGAAGAGCTATACTTCGGCCAGGGGCGTGTTCTGGTCATGGATGATGAAGAGTCGGTGCTCCAGGTTTGCGGCGACATGCTGAAGCACCTGGGGAAGCAGGCAGTATTTGCCTATAATGGAATTGAGGCGGTAGAGATATACAAGCGGGAGATGGAGGCGGGCAATCCTTTTGACGTGGTAGTCATGGATCTCACGGTCCCCGGGGGTGTAGGGGGCAAGGAAGCTGTGAAACTGCTGCGGAGCCTGGATCCCGGGGTAAAGGTTATTGTCTCCAGCGGCTACTCCGAGGCTTCCATAATCACCGAATACCAGAAGTATGGCTTTGCCGGCTATATCAATAAGCCTTACCGGATTAAGGAACTAAGTTCCGCTTTAAGGAAAGTTATGGAAAAGTAAAGGGGAGTATGCGGCCTGCTTCCATGGGACTCGGGGAAATGCGGCCTGCATTTAGGCTTTAATCATATAAACGGGAAAAAACATCCTTATTGGCCTTCGCTCCGGAACCTCCGGAGCAATTTATTCTCATAAGATAAAAATAAAAAGGATTTAACAATACAATTTTAGAATTATATACCAGCTTTTATTTTTAAGCAAGGAGGAAAGGCAATTGTTCAAGTACGGTCCCGGCAAGACATTTGTAAGGGCCGCTGTTCGCTTAAGCTGGCCCATTATCAAAGCAGGAAAGAAGTGGAGCAATAAACCCATCTTGAAATGGATTATCAACCCGTTTTTTGCTTACCCCTACAACGAAGTTACCGCCATACCCATCAACGTCAAAGTGGAGATGCCGGACAGCGTGCCGATTCCCCAGCGCCTGGTGGAGCGGGTCATATCTATGGCCTCGGATATTTTTATCCTGGACGAATGTATCTGCCGCGGGGTTACCAATTGCTCGAGCTACTCCAAAAAAATCGGCTGCATGGCCCTGGGAAGGCCCGTTAAGCGGATGCACCCTTCCCACGGGCGTCTGGTTAGCCGGGAGGAGGCCCTGGCCCACGCCAAGAAGGCCGCCGACGCCGGGTTAATTGCCAATATTGCTCATGTCTGGATCGACCCTCTGGCTTTTGCCTTGCCCAATTTTAACCGGCTTATGTTTATCTGCTTCTGCGATGACTGCTGCTGCCTTTACCGCACCTACCTTAAGGATCGAGGTCCCAACCTGGACAAGGCTTACAAGCGGCTACCGGGGATTTCGGTGCGGGTGGAACGGGAATTATGTGAAAAATGCGGGAAATGTGCCGAGCTCTGCTTCGTAGGGGCTATTAGGATGGAGGCAGGGAGGCCGGTTATTACCGAGGACTGCCGGGGCTGCGGGCGCTGCGTGGAGATGTGCCCGCATCAGGCGATGAAGCTGGAGCTGGAAGACGAAGAAACCCTCTTCGCCCGGCTCAAAGAACGCATTGAAGCTGTCGCCGATATCAGCTAATCCAGGCCCGGAAGAGAATTTTTCAGGCATAATGTTAAAGGCCCGGGGGACCGGGCCTTTCCTAGGCAAACTATTCATGATGTTGACAACCCCTTATTGAGGATCTCCTGGCACAGTTTTATTCCCACCACGGCGTCAACACACCAGTAATCGGCTCCCACGTATGCGCAGACCTGGGCGTTGAGCAGGCTGCCGCCAATAATTACGGGGGTGCGGGCCACGCGGGCTACCCTGGATTGGCGGAGAGTGTGCACCGTCTGCTGCATGGCGTCAAAGGCAACGGTGAGCAAACCGGACAAGCCGATGATATCGGGGTTGATTTCTTCCGCTGCTTCCCTGAACGCTTCCGGGGGCACATCCACCCCCAGGTCGGTAATGGTAAAACCGTGACAGCGGGCCATGGTGCTGAACATATTTTTCCCAATATCGTGGATATCTCCCTGAACGGTGCCCAGGAGAATATGCCCATTTTCCCGGCCATAAAAGTAATGGCACAAATGCGGTTCGGTCAACTCCATAACCTGGCGAAAAATTTCTCCGGCCATCATTAAGCCGGAAAGGTAATAATCATGTTGTTCATAGCGTATACCGACCCCGGTCATTCCCTTCTGGCATTCCTCCAGTATTTCCAGCGGACTGGCCCCTTCTTGCAGTGCCTCCCGGACCAGGGATAATACGCCCTCTTCATCCAGTTCCAGCAGCATTTTACCGATCAGCGGCAACCGCTCAAATTTTTTCATTCCTGAACTCCTTTGGCATATTCAAACCGATGGTGGCCTGTAAGCGCAGGCGGTCTCCCGGGCAGGTAAAATATCCCCAGCTGGCGGGCCGGTCGTCAAAATCGTAAAAAAGATGTTCCAGGCGAAAACCCGCCGCCGGGGTCTTGATTCCCAGAAGCGCGGCATCTTCTTCTGGAAGCAGGATTGACTCCATCCGCAGGTCGCCCTTTTTGATCAACGGGGAGGCCGTTCCGGAGAACAAGCCTTGAAGGACGGTCACCTCCAGCTCCGATTCAATAACCGGGCGCCTGGGGTCGTAGACTAAATAGCCGCGGTGGCAAAAAGCCGGCCGCCCCTCGGTTAGGATTAGACGCCTTATGTAGACGGTATGATCTCCCCTCTTTATATTTAATTTTTGTGCTATCTCCTCATCTGCGGCCTTAAATTTTGCCTCCAGAAGCTTCACCGCAGTGGAAGGATTGGAGAATATTTCCTGCAGATGGTTCAAGTAAAATGCGGCGGCGCTCAAGCGGGGAGTATTAACAAAAGTGCCCTTACCCTGGAAGGCGACCACCACGTTTTGTTCCGCCAGCAAGTTGATGGCCCTTCTTACGGTCATGGGGCTGACTTTGTAGGCTTGGACCAGCATTGCTTCCGAAGGCAGCTGATCGCCGGGGAGGTAGAGGCCCTCATTAATTTGCCGGCGTAAAATGTTGGCCAGCTGAACGTAAAGCGGCAATCCCAGGCTGCGATCAATAGCCGCTGTTGAGCCGGCTGCCGGGCCGCCTTTGGAGTCCTGCAAGGCAATCCCTACTTTCCGTTCTACGGTTTTCTCGGGCATTTCAGGCATTTTCAAGTTTACACTATTTTTTGCCTTATGTCGATACAACCGCTGTTTACCCAAAAAACAATTGTCTAGCTTGACAGGCTTTTCCAACAGCGGTATACTTCCCTATAGAAGTTCTAACTTCCATATATAATTCCTGCCTGAAAGCGGCCCTACCAGGCCATTTTATAGAACGGTTCAGGTTTAAAGCGGCGGGCTTCCCGAGCATATCCGGCCGGAAAAGGCCGTTCCAGGAATGCGAATTTAACCTCCGAATCGATGAGGAGAGTCCCAAAGGAACGCTATGAAGGATAGAGGCCACAAATCCGCCATCATTGCCTGCGCTGCCGTAATGGAAGAACTGTTTTCTTTTCTTCCGGACGGCATGGACAGGTTCAGCCTCGATCCGGAACTGCACCGCCGTCCCGCTGAATTGCACCGCATCATACAAAAAAATATAGACCATTTGTCGAAGATGGCTGCCGAAAACGGCTCTCCCCTGAATGTTATCCTGGGCTGCGGCTTATGCTCCCAGGCTCTGGAAGGAATCAAGGCCGAAAATTGCCGGCTGATCATTCCCCGGGTGGATAACTGCATCGCCATCTTTCTGGGCTCGCGCCAGGCCTACCGGCAGCAACTGATTTGCCGGCCGGGAACCTATTTTTTAACCGGGGGATGGGTGAAGTCAGCCAATACTCCCTTTCATGAATACAGGCTTGCCACCAGGCGTTTTGGGAAGAAGAAGGCTCGCTCCCTCTTAAAGATAATGATGGCCCGCTACCGGCGGTTGGCCTTGATCCACACCGGTCAGTACGAAATTGGCCTTTACCGGCGCTATGCCCGTCGCGTCGCCAGAATCTTAGGGCTGGATTACGAGGAAATTCAGGGATCGACCCTGCTATTGGAAAAGATGCCGGCCGGACCGTGGGATGAAGATTTTATTGTGGTAAACCCCGGGGAAGAGGTTAGGCTGGCTGATTTTTTCATTAACCCCTGGGAGGAGTGCAAACAAACAGCAAAAGGCGGCTGGGGAAAGGTGATGCTGGGGGCTAACCTGGCCCCAAGAAGATTAAAAAAAGAAGAGGAGGACGGTTAAATTGGAGAAGCTGATCGAGTACATCTCCAACATCGACGAAAAGAAAACCCTGGAGGAAGTGAAGCGATTGCTGGCGGAAGGGACCGATCCCCTGATCCTGGTGGAGGCTCTCCGGGAGGGCATGTCCATAATCGGGGAGAGATTTGAATCTGGAGAATACTTTCTCTCCGAGTTGATTATGTCTGCCGAGATATTCAAGGAGGCCGCCGAAGTGATTACCCCCTATCTTAAACCGGGCAGCGGGGAGCATAAGGGCACTATTGTTATCGGTACCGTTCAGGGGGATATCCATTACATCGGAAAAAATATTGTGGCTACCCTGCTCCGCTGCGAAGGCTATGAGGTTCACGACCTGGGGGAAGATGTCAAGCCGGAAGCCTTCGTTGAAAAAGTAAAAGAAACCGGCGCCAAAATAGTGGGCCTTTCGGCGCTTTTAACCGTGGCCTTCGATGCCATGAAGGCGACGGTGGAAAAATTGAAAGAAGCGGGCCTTCGGGACCAGGTTAAGGTTATTATCGGCGGAGCTCCGGTGAACGAATCCGTGGTGGACTATTGCGGCGCGGATGCTTACGGGAAAGATGCCAGCGAAGCGGTAAAGCTGGCCAATTCATACCTGTCATAAGGGGAGGGGAGGGAGTTTTTATGGCGACAATGACTGCCGAGGAAAGGATCTATACGGCCATCAGGCTGGGGAAGCCGGATCGGGTGCCGGTGGTGCCCATCATCGACATGTTTTCCAGCCGCTATGGCGGAATTACCCAGCATGAGATGTTTTTCGATTTTAACAAGGCCAATGCAGCCCTGGAGAAAACCATGCGCGACCTGGGCTGGCTCGATGGTTTTCACCTTTCCTATGCGGGCAAGGGAAACATGCTGCGCTTTCTTTTTCTGGTCCCGCCCAAGCTGCCGGGGGTTGACGGCTACCCCGAAGATGCCCTGTGGCAGTTTGTGGAGGAGTCGGTCATGAAGCCCGAGGAGTACGCGGATGTAGTTGAGAAGGGAGCCCTGCGCTGGATGATGGGAAAATTGAGGGATCATAATCCCTGTCACGCCACTAAGGGCAAGTTTTTGCAGTCGTCAGCCAGGCTAGGCCTCTACATGCTTCAATTTAAGCGCTCCTACCGGGGCTGGAAGAAAAAAGGCGTTGTCGACCTGGTGGGCCCCAATATCACCTTTACCCCCATGGAATGGATTTCCATCGCTCTGCGCTCCTTTACCGATTATGTCATGGATCTCTACCGCTACCCGGAAGAGATGAAGAAGGCCAGCAAGGCGTTCATGAAATTCTTTAAGCGCTTTGGTTTGCTTCTGACCCGGGTCACCGGGATACCCCGGATATTCATGGGCGGAACCAGGACCAGCGCCTCGGTTATCAATCCCAAGCAATTTGAAGAATTCGCCCTGCCGGAATGGCTGGAAATGAGTGAATACTTCGTGCAGCACAATATCACGCCCATACTTCACCTGGACAGCAACTGGACGCCCTTTTTGCACTATTTCAAAGAATTTCCCCGAGGGAAATGCATCCTTAACCTGGACGGAGTGACGGATATTTTTAAAGCCAAAGAAATCCTGGGGGACCACATGTGCATCATGGGCGACGTGCCCGCCGCCCTGCTGAAACTGGGCGAGCCGGAGGAGGTGGAGGCGTACTGCCAGCGACTGATCCGGGAAGTGGGCGCCGATGGAGGCTTTATTCTCAGCTCCGGCTGTACAATACCCATCGATGCCCGGCCGGAGAATGTTAAGGCTATGCTGCAATCAGTCCATAAATACGGGGTCTACCCCATCAAGGGCTAAATCATTCCGGCGCCGGGCTGGTCTGGAAATCCTTTTTGAAAGTGGGGAGGAGCAGGAGGAATAGGGTGGGCGCTTCTTTAATAAAAACCAAAAATATGTCGGGAAGTAGTAAGCCTAGTGAAAAAATACCGGGTTGTTTTTAAACCGAAGGGAATAACGGTTTTTGCCGGCGCCGGGAGTACCGTCATGGAGGCGGCGCAGCAGGCGGGCCTCCCCCTGGAGGCGCTTTGCGGGGGGATGGGTAATTGCGGCAAGTGTGTTGTCCGGATTGCCGGAGGTGCGGGGAAGCCCTCGGCCGAGGAGAAAAATCACCTGGCTCCGGAAGAGCTGAAACAGGGCTACCGCTTGGCCTGCCGGGCCAAGGTGGGCGGCCACCTGGAGGTTTTCCTGCCGGATCCTTCCGAAACGAAGGCTAAGGGCTTCTTTAAAGAACCCGGTAAAGGCTTAAAGCTCCATCCTCTGGTGGAGAAAACTTATATCCGGCTAGCGCCTCCCTCCCTGGAGGACCAGGCTGCGGACAGCAGCAGGGTGCTCCAGGGTCTGGGCTTAAAGAGCCAAAACCTGCCCCCCTCCCTTTGCCGGAAGCTGCCCCGGACCCTGCGGGAGGCGGACTTTAAGGTAACACTGATCCATGACGAACGGGGGCTCCTGGGGGTTGAACCTGGAGACACCACGGCCCGAAACCTGGGGCTGGTTTTTGACCTGGGAACCACCACCCTTGCCGGCTACCTGGTTGACTTAACCAGCGGAAAACTGCTGGCCGGCGATGCCGTTCATAACAGGCAGGCGGCCCATGGGGCCGATATAATCACCCGCCTTGCCTTTGTGCGCCGGGAGAAGGACGGCTTGCAGATTTTGCACCGCGTGCTTATCGACGCTTTGAACGAACTGGTGGAGATGCTCCTGGGAAAGGCCAACTGCCGCGGGGAAGATATTTACGCCTCCGTCGTGGTGGGGAATACCTGCATGCAGCATCTTTTCCTGGGCCTCGATCCCTCCAGCCTAGCGTATACTCCTTTTGTCCCCGTCTTGAAAGAAGGGGTGACGGTGAGCGCGGCGGAAATGGGCTTGAAACTCAACGAGGACGGGCTTGTCCATGTCCTCCCCAATATAGCCGGCTTTGTGGGCTCCGATACCGTGGCCGTGATTTTAAGCACCGGCCTGGATCGCTCCCGGGCGACAAAGCTGGCCATCGATATCGGCACCAACGGCGAACTGGTGCTGGGCAGCAGGGAGAGGCTGCTGGCCTGTTCGGCGGCGGCAGGGCCCGCCTTTGAGGGAGCCCGGATCAGCAGCGGCATGCGCGCCGCCCCTGGAGCTATCAACAAGGTTTTCCTCCGGGATGATATTGCCTTCTCTGTTATCGGCGGGGGAAAGCCGGAAGGAATTTGCGGTTCCGGCTTGATCGACGCCGTGGCTATTCTTTTGGAGACGGGCATCGTGAACAAGAGAGGGAAGATTCTTTCTCCCGGGGAACTGGACCCTTCCATCAGCCCGCAGTTGATCCGGCGCCTCCTGAGGCACCAGGGGGCCAACGCTTTTCTCCTGGTCCCGGCTTCCCAAACCGCCCACCGGCGGCCCATTTTAATTACCCAGGAAGATATCCGGGGTCTTCAACTAGCCAAGGGGGCGATAGCCGCCGCTATTCAAGTCCTCTGCCGCTGCTACGGCGTCCAGGCGGGGTACGTTGAAGAGGTTTTCCTGGCCGGTGCTTTCGGCAGCTATCTAAATCCGAAAAGTGCTCTTCGCATCGGCTTGATTCCTCCCGGGCTGGGGGAGAGGATAACCCCGGCCGGCAACGCTGCCGGCGAAGGAGGCATAAAAGCCCTTCTTTCCCGCCGGGAAATTAAAAGGGCCGGGAAGCTGGCCGAGAAGGTGGAGCACGTAGAACTGGCCGCCTTTCCCGGTTTCTATGAACTTTTCGCCGCCGAGATCGATTTCCCGTAAATGAATCGGCCAAATTAAGGCCAAAAGCCTTTAACATCTTCTCATAATCATGGAAAGAAAAAGGAGCGTCGCTTATGGCCAACACCATTTTGAAAGGAACCGATACGGAGATCCTCCTGAACTCCGATGGTCCTACATATGTAATCGGCGAACGGATCAATCCCACGGGAAGGCCGCTCCTGGCGGAAGCCTTAAAGCGGGGAGAACTGGAGGTTGTTGAAAGAGAAGCCTTGAAACAGAAAGAAGAGGGAGCATCCCTAATCGACGTAAACGTGGGCGCTCCGGGGGTGGACGAGCTGGAGGTGCTTCCCCGGGCGGTGAAACTGGCCGCCGAGGCTACGGGGCTCCCCGTGGTGATCGATTCCTCCAATCCGGCTGCCATCAGGGCGGCCCTGGAAGTTTGTCCGGGGCGGCCGCTGATCAACAGCATAACGGCTGAGAAAGAGTCCCTGGAGGCGATACTCCCCCTGGCGGTGGAATACCAGGTTCCCGTAATCGCCCTCTGTTTTGATCAACGAGGAATCCTCATGAACTCCCAAGAGAGGGTGGAGGTGGCCCGTAAAATCTACCAGGCGGCCCTGGAGGCGGGCCTCAGCGGCGACGATCTTATCTTCGACCCCCTGGTAACCACGGTAGCGACAAACTCCCAGGCGGCCCGGACAAGCCTGGATACGGCGGAAGCGATTCGCCGGGAACTGGGAAGCAACCTGACCATGGGAGCCAGCAATATCTCCTTCGGATTGCCCATGCGGGAGGTGCTCAACAACAGCTTCCTGGCCCTGGCCATTTATCACGGGGTAAACCTGCCCATCATGAACCCGGGGCGGAAGGGAGCCATGGCCGCGGTAAAGAGCGCCGACCTGCTTCGCGGCTGCGACAACTACGCCATGAACTACATCCGCTATTACCGCCGGCACATGGTGAACTAAATTTCAAAACGCAAGCTGAATATCTGCCAGGGCCGCAGCCGGACCCGGACTCCCTCGGGAGATGCGGGCAGGGGCGCCCCCACCGGTTCTTCCAGAAGATTGGCCGGAAGAGCTTCCCGGTAGGCAAAGCCCGTCTTGACTACGGCCTCCTGCTCCTCCGGGCTGCAGTTAAAAAACCTGGCGATAAGGGCCTCGCCGTCATCCGCCTTTTTTATACAGCTTAACTCCATCTCCTCCGGCTCCAGGGTGAGGAGGGAATGCTTTGCCGGGAGCCGGCCCTCCTTGCGGCCGGTTATCGTGCTTACGGGAGGGGCGTTGATTAATCCCGCCAGCTTTTTGATCTTCGCTTCCTGCCAGCTTCCCCGGTGGGGAACCAGGGTATAACTGCATTTGTGCAGCCCCAGGCACTGTCCTTCCGGTGTCTCCACGGCGGGTCCCGCATGGCCGGGACGATTGTGGAGATCATCCCGGGAGAGCCAGCCCACGGAACGCAGCAGGGTCAGGGCAATCTCAGAGCCCCGGCTTCCTTTCCCCGTCATAACTTCGTACTCGGGCAGTCCCCGGTTGATCAGGGCAAGGCCAAATTCCCCGTTGTCGATGCTGACAAACTGCTTCTGGGGGGCCAGGCCGTCGGGCTTCTCCGCCCAGCCGCTGTAGTCTCCCGGCGGCGGCTGGATGGAGCGCCGGATTACCGAGAAGTGGCCGTCGGCATGGCATTCCGCCACCTTGAAGGGGGCGGAAAAGTGAACCCGGAGGCGGTGGTCCAGGGCCCGGTTGTCGATAACGGTTTCGAAGTGAACTCCCGGCCAATTGCTTATCAGGCTTACGATAGTAGTGATCCGGCAGTCTACTTTTTTGCGGGAGCGGCTTTCCCGGGTGGGGGAAAGGGAGGCGGGCAGCCGGTAGGTGCGGGTTATGCGCACCGAGGCCCGTACCGGCCCCGTTTCCGTCACCTCGAAGCGCACCTTTTTTAGACCCCGCACGGGACTGTCCACCAGGGTGTCCTTTTCGGGGGCCGTAAAGGTATAGAGGTCTCCCCGGTCGCCGCCGTCCACCAGGCGGTGGAGGTTGGGCAGCACCCTTCCCGTTTCCTTATCCAGCAGATTAAGGGTGCCGTCAGAATTGAAAGTAATCCGGTAAAAGCTGTTTTCCAGCTCCCCGGTGGATACCTTTAAATCGGTGGGGGGAGGGGGAGGACTCCCGGAGCCGGCGGGGATGTAGCCGCGCCAGCCGCAGCCGGGGAGATCCCGGGCCAAAAAGAGGCCGCGCTCCACGCCCTGGCGGGCCACAACTAGAACCTTCTTGACGCCTTTTTCCCCCAGCTTCTTCCGGGCCTTCTCTTTCCAGGCCTCCAGGTCCAGTTCGCCCACCGGGCTGTTCCCCATGATCAGGTCTATTTTCAACAGGCCCTCCTGGTCGGGCCCGCTTATTTTTACCCCGTTGAGATATAAGCCTTGAAATTCTCTCCCGCTAATCAGCCCCATGGCCGCCTTGACCTGCAGCGGGGAGAGGATGGCATTCAAATACACGTCGCTGCCGCTGCCCAGGGGCTGCCAGGGGATGATCCGGCCTTTCTCGTCAGCCAGGGCGGTCACCACCGCTTCTCCCATATCGGGAAGTTCCGCTTCCACCAGGGCGGTAACGGACTGCGGGTGGGGGTTAAAAACAAGCAGACCGGCCTCCCCGGGGAACCAGGAACTGTCGATATGCCCGCCCAGGCGGGCCAGGCTCTCCTCCCGGACCAGGGTGGCAATCTGCTCCCCCTGGTCGTAGCGGGACTCCATCTCCCGGTGCACCTGGTCGTTGCTGCAGCCGCAAATGCTGTCGTGGGGCTGGTTCATCAGCAACTGGCGCCAGCATTCCCTTAGAAAGCCCCCGGGATAAGGCTCCCCCTGCAGCCAGGACCATGCGGAGAGGGGTTCGGCGTACTTCTCCAGCAGGATCTCCAAGTCGTGGTTCCTCCGCTTTTGGTGAAGCCGGGAGGAGGAGCAACTGACCAGGAGGGGAGCTCGTTCCCCGGAGCGGAGTTCCCCGCGAAGGTGGGAAAAGCGCGGGCTGCTGTTTTTAATGTGTTCGATGTATAAGGGGAGGGAGGAGATCTCCAGCTTCATGTCGGCCAGCTTCCCCGCCTCCTCCAGTATCCCGGGAAGTTCAGGCTGGGGCATGAAGTGATCGGCACCGTTCATGAGCAGCAGCGCCTTCGCTGAAAGAAAAGGGCGCTGCCTTTCCAGCAGTTCGGGAATATATTCCGCCAGGGCCTGGGCGTCGGTGGGGAGCGCGGCGCCATTACTGTAAGAGTCCACCAGGTAGATGGTCAGGACGCTGCTCCCGTCGGGGGCCTCCCAGGTAAACTGGGCATCGCGGCTTTGAGTGCCGACCCCTCTCCAGAGCACCGCCGTGTCCAGGCCGCATCCTTGAAAAATTTGGGGCAGCTGGGCGATATGTCCGAACTGGTCCGGAACGTAGCCCACCATCATTGTTTTGCCGAAGGAGGCGCAGAGCTCCATCCCTTTTTTAAGGTTGCGCAGGAGCGATTCACCGCTGACCAGGAATTCATCGGGCAAAATGTACCAGGGGCCGATGAGCAGGCGGCCTTCCCGGACCAATTTTTCAATACGCGGGCGCGCCTCGGGCTTGATCTCCAGGTAGTCTTCCAGGACAATGGCCTGTCCGTCCAGGGTGAAGTACTTAAAATCGGGATCCCTTTCCAGGATCTCCAGCACCTGATCCACCAGCTTGACCAGCTTGAAGCGAAACTGCTGGAAAGTAAGGTACCACTCCCGGTCCCAGTGGGAATGGGGGACGATAAAGACGCGCATCTTCCATAAACCTCCCTTTAAAAGCCTGCAGGCAGCCCTCCAATAACGGCAGGGAGGCCGAAGCGCTTTGCGGCTCCCGGCCTCCCCTTTATACCTTTACTAGGCTTCCTGGCGAGGAGTCAGCTTCAGCGCCACAAAGAGGGAAGGGGCCAGCAGGGTGACCCAGAGGCCGCCCAGAGCATAGCGGGCAAAACCGACCATTTTGGCGGCAAAGCCGGCATCAGGCCCTCCGGAAGGAAGAATACTGCTCAGGCCGACTACAATTCCGAAAAAGACCGCCAAGCCCAGGATTACTTTAATTATCTGCCGGGGCAGGCTGGTGGCCGTTGCCGACCGCACCTTGTTTATTTCAATGACGTAGCCGAAGGAGGCGCCCGCCAGAAAACCAAGCAGCTTGGGAGGATCCGCCCCGGGCATAACCGCCGTCAAAATTACCGGCAGGGCCACAGAAAAGACTAGCAGCAAAGGCATGGAAAACTTCTCCGCCCACTTATGGCGAACAAAAAGGTGGTTCAGCCAGATATAGAGCAGCAGGAAGGGGAGCCCCAGGGCTATCCCTCCCAGGATGTCGCCGGGAAAATGGTAGCCTAAAACCAGGCGGGAGAAGCCGATGAAGGCGATGAGGATCACGGCCAGGATCCAGAACCAGGTTTTTTTAATCCGCACCGCCAGGTAGCCCCATACAGTCACGGCAGTGAGGGTGTGGCCGCTGGGAAAGGCCCAGCTGTTGGGAGGGTGAACCACCCCTTCCAGGGAAGGACGGGGGAGAAGGGTCAAATCTTTGATCAGGCCGCTGTAAAGGCCCGAGGTCAACAGAAGGAAGGCGGTCCAGAAGCCCAGGGGTTTGCTGGCGCACCAGATTATGATTCCAAAAAAGATCATGAAAAATTGATCATCGCCAAGGAAAGTGAAAACCCGGAAGATGAAATCCACGGGGGCGCTGCGCCATTCCTGCAGAAACAGGAGGAAATCGTGGCTGCGGGTCTCTTCCCAACAGAAAAACAGAATGAGAGCACAGGCGGCGACAATGAGCCAGCAGACCAGCAGCCATAACTTTTCCCGCTTCGGATACGCAGAGAAGTAAGGTTTGATTAAAGGAGATAATTGCATATTTATCATTCCCTTCTCACGAATGGTGCCTTTATTGCAAAAGGCGTTTCAAATAACAGTATTCGGTTAACAAGATTATTTTTCCTGCCCTTGGGCTCCAGGAGAAGAGGAAGCTGCAGCTTCAAATTTTTAGCTCAGTTCAAAGACCGCTGGAAGCGCTGTTATGTAAAAAAACCTGCAAAAGAAGGCAGTTAACGGTCAGAGCTTCAGGACCGGAAATAGTGCTCGCTTGCCGTGACTCAGTAAGGGGAGTCGCGGCCGTTTGAAATTCGTCCCTGCGCTGAAGGCGTCGAACGGCAGATCTTCAGAACCGGAAATAGTGCTCGTTTGCCGTGCATCCTTTAAAGGGGAGATGCGGCAGCTCGGAACTTCATTCCTGCGGTGAAAACGACGCTGGCCGGGCCTTCTTTGAAGGGAGGAAGTGACCCCCAAAATTCAGTTCGGGAGAATGAAAAGGGACTGCCTCGGTTGTCGCCGCAGCAGCCCCTTTTAGAGGACCGGGGATATGGCCCACGACTTTTCGCTACTACAGCTTTGCTACCGCTTCGTAGGCGGAGGCGGTGGCGTCGGCGATCCGGCCGGGCCGGGAGGCGTCGCCGATAAGGAAGAGCCTGTCGAACCTGTCCTTAAGCTCGTTGTAAAGGGCCTGGCTGGGTTTTACGCCTACAGACAACAAGACCTTCTCCGTCGGGATGGACCTGGTTTTTCCTCCGCGGGTGGGTTCAATAACGATCCGGTCCCGATCCACCTTAACCAGCTTGTGCCCGGTAATAATCTCCACGCCGTGTTCTTTTAAAACGGGCATAATATCGTCCACGTGCTGCATCCAGGTTCCCGGAGCCACGGTGTCGGCCATCTCGACCACGGTCACCTTCTTGCCCTGCTTGGCCAGGATGGCCGCCGTTTCCAGGCCGGTCATCCCCGAGCCTATAACCGCTGCCGTTTTCACGGGCAGGGGCTCCTTGCCGTATATATCCGTGGCGGCGCAGACATTGGGTCCATCGGTGCCGGGTATGGAGGCGGGTATAATGGGTTCGCCTCCGGTAGCAATGATTACCGCGTAGGGATTGTATTCCTTAATCTTTTCATAAGTGGCCGGGGTATTGTATTTAATCTCCGCCCCGTGGAGCCTGGCGCTGTACTCCAGGTCTTCGATGCACCATCCGATCCGGGATTTGGATTCGTTCAGGGCGGCGGTGGCGACCTGCCCTCCCGGGACGCTCTCCTTTTCCAGGACTACCGGCTTGAAACCTCGCCTGCCGGCCAGCTCCGCCGCCATCAAGCCGGCGGGACCGGCTCCCACGATTACCACGGTCCGCCCATTGCCGTTCTTGGGCAGCTCCACCTTCTCCTTGCCTACATGAGGGTTGACAGCGCACTGCCCGTGTCCGCCGATATAGGCATTATCCTGCATGCTTTGGATGCAGTAGAGGCAGCAGATGCATCTCTTGATCTCTTTTTCCCGGCCTTCCTTAACCTTGTTGGCCCAGTGAGGGTCGGCGATATGGGGGCGGCCCAGGGAGATCATATCCTGGCAGCCTTCTTCAATCTGCCGGACGGCCTGCTCCGGACTTCTGATCAAGTTGGCGGCAATGACCGGTATATTTACCTTCTCCTTTACCGCTTTGGCCATATATTTTCTCCAGCCCAGGGGGAAGGAGGCCGGTTCCAGCCAGTAGTTAAAGGCATCATAACCGGCGCTGGATACGTCGATGGCGTCCACGCCGGCCTTCTCCAGGGCCACCGCCATCCTGACTCCTTCTTCCAGGCCGTAGCCGGTGCCGGGCCTGCCGACCTTGTCGTAGCACTCGTCGACGGTCAGACGGACCACGATGGGGAAGTCGCCGCATCTCTGCCGGATGCCTTTCACGATATCCAGCAGGAAGCGCATCCGGTTCTCAAAGCTTCCGCCGTATTCATCGGTGCGCCGGTTGGTATGGGGGCTTAAGAACTGTTGAATCAGGTAGCCGTGGGAAGCATGCAGCATGACGCCGTCGCACCCGGCCTTCATAACCCGCTCGGCGCCGTTGACAAATTGTTCGATGAGTTCCTTTATTTCCTGGTGGCGCAGGGCCCTTATCCTGCCGCCGGCAAAATATGCGGGCTCCACCTTGGAGGGGGCTACCGAGGAGAGAACCAGGTTGTTCTTGATCATGTATCTTCCCACGCCCGGGGCAATCTTGTAAAGCAGGTCTGTGTAGCCCTTCCAGACCCGGTTGATTTTTATGGATAAGGGTACCGTGCCGATGAGAAGACCGATGTTCTGCCTTCCGGGGTGGTGGAGCTGGACAAAAACCTTGGCTCCATGTTTATGAATCCGGTCCGCCAGCTTTTTCAAGGACTCCACATGGTAGTCCTGGCTGGCCGCCAGTTGGGCAAAGGCACCGGCACCGGTAACGTCATTGATGCGGGTGATCTCGGTAAAGATTAATCCCGTGCCTCCCTTGGCCCGCTCTTCGTAGTAGTCCAGCATTTTCTCCGTTGCGGTACCGTCCAGCACCCCGAACCCCATCAGCATCGGGGCCATGGCAATGCGATTCTTGATTTCACATTTTCCGATTTTAATTGGTTCAAACAATTTTTCGTAGCTCATACCGGTCCTCCTTATGTCTCCTTGTGTGACAGTACAGACATGGTTGTGTTTTCAGGGGGAACCAACCGGCCCGTCTGTCTTTAGCTCGCCAATTGTACTGTCAAAATAGTTATCTTGTAACATCACTTCAATATTTTAACACAATATCCTTTCTTATTAGATCAGTATTTTTAAATCCGGCATACAAAAGCAGACGGTTTCTAATGAAGGAATATACTGGCCTGCTGATTGTCCTGTACCCGGCGGGTGGTTTTGCCGCCTTAACACCTGTGAAATACGAGAGACAGCCACAGGTTTCGTTTACTGCTTTTCCTGGGGCAAAGACGATGCCAATCAAGGCAAGCCGGCGGGGACGGGAAGAGCGTTCTTAAAGTCAAACTTCTCCGCACCGAAGGAAGCGGCGCATGATAACCAAAACGCGAGCATGAAAAAGTTTTCAAGAGGAGCCACGCACCCGGCAGAGCAGGAGGAGGAGGGAGGGGAACGATCAGGAAGGCTTTTTCATAGCGGCGATTTGTTCTTCCAGCCGACTCAACCACAGCTCAAGAACTTCCTCGGCAAAAGTGGTAGGGGGAATTTTTTCCTGAAAAATATTCTTTTATAGCAAATCGACCCTTTTGGCGCTGTTTTCGCTCTCTGGAACGGAGTCATAGAAGTCCTTGTGGACATATAAAAACCCGTTAAATCGTGATGTCAGTCCTGTTATTTGCCAAAAGTTTTGAAGCGCAAAAGGGGCATAAAGAGGCGAGAGATTTTTCCCTACTGAGAAAGAGGGGCTCCGTGAAACCCAGCAAGTGGAAGAAAGGGGAATTTTCCCGGCCGGCATCCATTTTTATCAGGCGGCGGCAGGAAAAAGCCTGGAACTAGTTGTAGTACTTTCATAAAATAGTCATATTTTCCGACTGTTTCACCAAGACCGCGGAAAGGTTCTTTGCTTCGGCGGAAAGGCTTTCTCCAAGAAAACTATTCCCCAGTGATGGGACGTTGCAGCGGATTATGACTGGAAATTGTTAAAGAGGAAGACGAACCAATAATCTGAAAAGGGGTGGTTGCAATGTTCGATACAGTGATCCGGAATGGGACCATTGCCGACGGTACCGGCAAACCCTGCTACAGCGCCGATGTCGGCATTAGGGAAGGGAAGATCGCGGAGATAGGCGATCTTGGCGGTGCTGAGGCTAAAAATGTTATTGACGCCGGCGGTAGAATTGTTGCTCCCGGCTTCATTGATATCCACTCCCACGCCGATTTTGTCCTCCCGGAAGAGAAACACAACGAGATCCTCAAGCCCTTGGTGATGCAGGGAATAACCACTTTCATCGGCGGTAACTGCGGCTTCTCCTGCTGCTTTATCCCCCCGGACAGGCGCGAAGCCATACTGGCTCACCTGGAAAACCTTAACGGGCAATCCATGGAGAAGGTAGCCTGCTGGGTGACCCCCGCCGAATACATGGAGCATGTGCAGAAGAAGGGGATGCTGCTGAACGCCGGAATCCTGGCCGGGCACGGTACCCTGCGCATAGCCGCCTCCGGACTGGTGACCAGGGTGCTCACCGAAGAGGAGCAGAAGCGGCTGGAGCGCTGCCTGGATGAATGCATGGAGATGGGCTGCTTCGGGCTGAGCACCGGCCTGCAGTATTTCCCGGGCTTGCAGAGCGATCTGGAGGAACTTTTAGGCTGCGGGAAGGTGCTGAAAAAGTACGGCGGGATACTTACCTCGCACCTGCGCAGCTACTCCCACACCTTGGACAACGCCCTGGACGAGATCTTCCAGGTCGGAGAGCGCACCGGCATAGCCGTGCACATCTCCCATCTTTACTGGCAGCCCTACACCAAAGGCCTTACGGCCATTACCAAGGCGGCCATCCAGGCGGGTTCCTTTTTATACAACCGGCTGAGAATCCCCATCCCCATCGAAAAAGGACTGGAGCCCAAGATAAAGATGATTGAGAAAAAGAGGGAGGAGGGGCTCCAGATTACCTTTGACATGGTCCCCACCTCCCAGGGGTTCACGGAGCTCTTTGCCTTCCTGCCCCCATACGCCTCCGAGGGGAGCAAGAGCCAGGCCCTGGAGCGCTTGAAGGACAGCGCCTTCCGAAAAAGAGTGCTCTGGGATATCGAAAACGTGGAGCCCGATTGGCCCCACCGCGACGGCGCCACCTGGTCTTTCAATTACCTCAAGATGACCGGTTGGAACGGCCTTCGCGTTATGGCCGTGGCCAGCGATCACAACCGCTGGATGGAGGGGAAGACCTTCCCCGAAATCGGCAAGAAAATCGGGAAGCACCCCTTCGATGTCATCTGCGATCTTTTGATCGAAGAAAAAGGCCAGGTCATGGTTTTCCATACCCCCACCAAACCCGACGATCCCTTCTCCTTCCGTTCCATGTGGTCCGGCTTCGTCCATCCCCTGTCCATGCCCTCCACCGACACCATCCTGCGCCCCATGGGAAGGCCGGCTAACGTTTTTTACGACTGCTTCCCGCGCTTCATCGAGATTTTTGTAAAGCAGAAGAAACTGCTTTCCATCGAAGAGGCGATCCGGAAATGCACCTCTTTGCCGGCGGCGACGATGAAGATAGAGAAGCGCGGCAGCCTGGAAAAGGGGAATTACGCCGATATCGTGGTCTTCGACCTTGCCCGGCTCGGCACCAAGGCGACCTTTGAAAATCCCGCGGTCTACCCGACGGGAATTGAGCATGTCTTCGTCAACGGCGAGCCCGTGGTCTCGGGGGGAGAGTTCATTAAGGAAGCCCTTCCCGGCATGATACTGCGCCCCGCGCGGTGAGGGCAAAGGGCAGCTGCTCCACGATTTATCCAGTAAAAAATGATTTCATAAACCCCGGAAGAGAACAGACTTCCGGGGTTTTGATTTAGTTTGCCCGGTAGGGGACACGTCCGTAATCATCCTGTTTTCTTAAGCCATTGAGCAATAAATTTAAAAATCACCCTGCGGGTGATTGCATTATTAAAAACGTGGTCTATAGTAGGAATAGACAAAAGATTATAAAAAGAGGAGTGTGGTCATGAAAATATTCAAGTACTTTATGGTCCTGGTTCTCGTGGTGCTGCTTATCGGGGCAGCGGGATGCGGCGGAAAAACCGAAGATCCTTCCGGCAATGGAGCGGTGGAGGAAAACGGCACCGGCAGCGAAGATGAGAATGGAAGCGAAGACGAAAGTAATTCCGGCCAAGGTTCCGGTATCGGCGAGGCTTACTTTGCGTCCATGGGCGGCTGGAAGCACTGTGATTTCAAGCCCGGGCAGTTCATGAAGTATAACGTCACCACCGCCCGCGGCCTGGAGGGATGGGTGAGTATAAAGGTGGATTCCGGAGAAGGCGATGACCTGGATCTTACCATTGAAGGTTTATGGTTAGGAGATATTTCGGAAACCGCAACTCTCACCCGCGGCATGCTTCCCGAGGACTTTGTTTACGAAAAGTTGAGCGCTGAAGCTCTTAATATAGCTGGAGCTTTGCTTCAATTAACACACATTCCCTTCAACAAAGCCAAGTGGGAAGAGGGCTTCCGGTGGGAAGATGGAGATCAAATTCTTGAAGTAGGTGGAGAGGAGACTTATGCCGGTTTGACCGGCCGTGTTGTGACCTACGAATCTCCGAATTCGTTCACCGGACAGACCCAACACTACAAGTATGTTATAAATCTTGATTTCCCCCTGCCCCTTTATATTGAGAAGCCGGGGGCCAACGACACCTTCTACTACGAACTGGCCGAAATTAGCGGCTTCTAAGCTTGTAACGCAAGGCCACAAATTTTGTTGTTTAATACAACAACAAAAATCCCGGGTATGCATTTCATATCCGGGATTTTATTTTGCTGACCTATAGCTGTCCAATTGCTGGCCGATAAAAAAAGGAAATGGTGACCGGTGAATTATTGGCAGGAGAAACTTTTCAGTTAGTAAAATTAAAATTAGAGTTAAATATAACCTGTTCTTAAAACAAATTACTTAGGAGTGTTATAATGGATAATCTGCAATTTAGTTAAAGACTTGATGAAATCCAAGAAGAGTGTGCAGATTTAATTGCTCGATCATTCGCAAATACAAATAACAGAGAGCTAGCAATTTTATCGTGGAAACTAATAACAAGAAGTCTGAGAATGATTAAACTGTCAAGGCATTTTATAGAAACAGAGCCTGGTCTCGTAATCCAAACATTGGAAAAAGAAAATAAATTAATAAATGAAGCAAGCAATGGTATCTTACAATGGTACCTTAAGTGTAATGAAAAAAATGAATAAATCTTAATTAACTAGATAAAGAGTTATAAAATCGCCAAAGTGTTTCCAAATTGATGCTCAATAAAATAGAGAAAAATGGTGACAAGTCACCATTACTATTTTTACCATGGGCGCAAAGCCCTGTGTTTATTAAGAAAAATGGCAGGGGAGACAGGACTTGAACCCGCAACCTACGGTTTTGGAGTTTTCCGGCTATAGGCTATTTATGCCTTCTCAATATTATTAAAAAGTATCATGCTATATAGCGCAGTCTCATAAATGCTTATATTTATTATGGCCGGGAAGGTTTTATTAGATTTAATATTTTATCATCTGTTGTGTGTCGTTAAATGTCGTTTCATGTATTATCTGGTGTTATGGTCGGCAATTGGTCGGCAATTCGTTTTGGAGATCCAAAAGATAAAGACCGCTACCCTATCAAATTCGATGAACCTGAACACTATGATGCACGGTTAAAAGCTGTGCTTTAATTATAGATTTTTATAGACAAATCAAGGCGGCCCGTTAAGGGCTTCTTTTTTTTATGTCAAAAAAGAAGGGAGGAAGCAGGATGAAACCGGACGAGCTATTGATTCAAGATAATCGAAAAAAAGGCTGGTTTTGGTCTTATAATTACATACTTGACCGGACTGATCTGGACATATATGCCAAGATGATCTATATGGTTCTGGCGCGGCACGCAGATGGCCATAACACCAAAGCTACAGTTTCATATAAAGAGTTGTCGTCTGGTGCAGGGTGTTCGATTAGGAAGGCTAAGGAAGCGGTATCGGTCTTGGAAGCAAAAGGTTTGGTCGTGAAGCAAAATAATATTTCCATGTCTGGAACCTACGGTGCCAACACTTATGTCTTTAAAACGGAGGAGCGGAAGAAAGGCAACTGGTTTTGGTCGGAGAACTCCCTGGTTGACCGTGAGGACTTAAACCTTTACGAGAAGATGGTCTACCTGGTGCTGGTGCGCCGGGCCGACGGTAGAAACACAAAGGCGTGCGTATCTTATTCCCAGATAGCCATAACTTTAGGCTGTTCCCGTCGCCAGGCGATCAATACGATATCTTCCCTGATTAAAAAAGGTTTAATCTCTGAGCCCAAGCCCGGGCCATCGGGCAAGAACATTTATTTTATTAACAATGTCAGCTGCTCCAGTCGTGATGCGGCGGTTCAAAAAAGTGGTGCACATGATGCACCATATCAAAATCAGTCTTTTGAAGCGGTTGTAGAAAAAAGTGGTGAATCAGGTGCACAATCGAACATTTGCCTGGTGAATGACACGCACGGGGGTAGTGCATCAGGTTCACCAGGGGTGGTGAATGACACGCACGGGGGTAGTGCACCGGATGCACACATACAAGAAAGATCAATAAGCGATCAAGAAGATCAACAACAGGATGATGCGGTTTTTAATCTTCTAGTCAATTATGGTATTTCGCAAAACGTGGCGAGAAGGTTATCTGCCGAAGTGGATTTGGGGAAGGTAAAAAAGGCAATAGAAATAACCGAGCAGGCTAAGCGGTCCAATGGCATCTGGAAGTCCAGTCAGGGCTATCTCGTAAGCATATTGGAGAGTGGTCTGCTAAACACCGGTCCAGTTGTTACAAACCGTAAAAAGAATTATGTAGATCGTGTTCCAAACGATCAGGCGTCCGATCAAGCAAGTAGGCAGTATATTGAGTTTATTCGTAGCACGTGGAGTGCGTGGTATTGATGTCAAGGTTGTAAGTCTTGATTTTACTGGGTTTGCGGGATTGCATCTAATATATCTACTCGATCTAAAAGGGCAAAATGCGTATACAGGAACATATCGAGGGGGGATTCTGGGGTTAAGTTTGAGCTTAAAAAATTGGCAGGTTTGAGTTGACAGATTGGATAACGGGCATTTTTGAGGAAACAGGATGAGTGTAAAGATTATGATGGAGAATTACGCACATAGGAACTTGACATAAAAGTTGATTACCTATTATAATCGCAGTCAGTATAGGCTAATGAAAACCTGATTAAGAGCCAAATAAAAAATTTAAGAAAGGTAAGGGTATCTGCAGAAGATGTACAATTAATTCACTTAACTAGGAAAATGTAGTTTTGGGTAAGCCGTTGGGAAACGGTTCAGCAAACATGCATTTTTACCAGTGAGTGATAGTATTGACTTCTGCAGATAGCTTTCGATAACAATACTTTGCTGTAGATTCTGTTGCCTGAGAGTACTATACTTTTCGGTCTAAGGCCATGGGCAATAGAAGATATAGTTCTTTTGGTATGGTTAAGGTCTGCAAGGATACTATCCTCTCCGGTAAATTTAGGAGGGTTTTTTTCATGTTGTTAGTAGAATGTAGAAATCTAAAGAAATCATATGGAGATCGCCTTATTTTAGATATTGAAAATCTATGCATATATGATCAAGATCGCATTGGTATTGTGGGAGTAAATGGGGCAGGAAAAACAACTCTATTGAATCTTTTAAGCCAAAGAATAGAACCTGATGAAGGATGGGTAAAACTTTTTGGGAAATGTTCCTATATTTCCCAACTAGAGCCCCCTGAGGAAAAAACAATACAGCAAGAGATGGCTTCAAAATTTAAAGTTCCCCAAATCTATCGGGAGAGTATGAGCGGGGGAGAAAAAAACCGCTTTAAGCTGGCGGCCAGCTTAAGTCAAAATAATGCTATTATTTTCGCTGATGAACCCACTAGTAATATGGATATAGAAGGGATTCAATTAGTCGAAACCTCCTTAGCCGAATTTTCTGGAGCCTTAGTCCTGATCTCTCACGATCGAGATTTGCTGGATAGCCTTTGTACCAAAATAATCGAAATAGAAGGAGGGAAAATCAAAACCTATTCCGGCAACTATAGTGAATATATTAAGCAAAAGACTGAGGAGCGAAAGCTAGCTCAATTTGAATATGAGCAATATGTTAAGGAAAAGAAGAGACTAGAAAGGATCATAATATCTACTCGAGAAAAAGCAAAATCAATGCGAAAGACTCCCCGAAGGATGGGTAACTCTGAGGCTAGACTCCACAAGATGGGCAATCAAAAAGCAAAAGCTAATTTGGATCGCGCTATTAAGAATGTGGAGGCAAGAATCCAGCATCTAGAAGTTAAGGAGAAACCCCCAAAAATCGAAAAAATCAAGTTAGACATTGGGGATGTTCAGAAAATATATAGCAAAGTTGTCATCGAGGGAAAAGGGCTCAATAAGAGCTTTGGGGAAAAAGTTATCTTTAAAGATGCTCAGTTTTATATAGAAAATGGAGCTAAGGTAGGTTTAATAGGTCCCAATGGATGTGGAAAAACCACTTTGCTAAAAATGATCTTGAACCAAGAGTCCCCAATAAAGATTGCTCCTAACGTAAGGATTGGTTATTTCAGTCAGGAGTTAAGTATCTTAGAGGAAAATAAGAGTATCCTCGACAATGTTATGGCAGAAAGCGTTTATGGGGAGAGTTTTGTTAGAATATTATTGGCCCGCCTTCTTTTCAAAGGAGATAGCGTGTATAAAAAGGTTAGGGTTTTAAGCGGAGGGGAGCGAGTTAAGGCTTCCTTTGCAAAAATAATATGTAGTGACTTTAACCTATTGATCCTTGACGAACCTACAAATTATCTGGATCTAAACTCTCTGGAAGTGGTGGAAGAAGTTCTGCGAGAGTATGAACACACCTTACTCTTTGTCTCTCATGATCGGCGCTTTATAAATTCAGTAGCTAATCAGATCATGATTATCGAAGACTACAAGCTTAAAACCTTCAAGGGTAGCTATGAAGAATATATGGCTAGTAGGACTGAAGTTAGAGACAGGAAAAAAGAGCAGATCGAGGAAGAAATCTTACTATTAGAAACTCGTTTGACGGAGGTAATAAGTAAAATTTCTATGTCTTCCAGAAAGGATGATCTAGAGCTTTTAGAGGTAGAATACCGTGAAACTTTAAGGCAAATCCGCCGTTTGAAAAATCTCCTTGAATAAATCTAAATACCAGGGGGGACGTTCATTGCGGTCGTGATTAATTTCACTTTATTCTTATCTCCTTCCTAAAACAATCAAGCACCAAATAAAAAATTTGGTGGAATCTATGTAAACCAAGGGGCTGTTCTCATGGTTAAGTGTTGCGAAAAAGAGCAGAAGAACCGTCACTACGTTTCTTGATAATGCAGGAGATATCACTAAGTTTTTTCTAAAGTTTAGTGATTATGGCCACTCGAAAAACAATGAATTTGACAAATAACTTGAACAGTTTTTAAGAAGTAGCTTTATGTGAATTAACAGTATTACCTAGGATTACGCCTTAACGAGGCAAAGGAATTTTTGCAGCAATAAAGATACATTGAAGAAAAGTAAAGGATTCCTTGGTAAACGTCGCAAAGTTCTTTAGTTTAACGATACTAATTACATGAAAGAGAATCGACCAAACTGTGCACAGAATGTCGGATGAGTAAACGCACCTTTTGATAATATTGATGATGAAAGGAGGTTGTTTGATGGATTCTTTAAGTAATATGAATAAAGCAATGGAATACATTGAAGAGCACTTAGCAGAGGAAATTGATTATAGTGAAATATCTAAAATCGCTTATTGTTCAGAGTATCATTTCAAGCGGATGTTTTCTTTTTTAGCAGGCATAAGTTTATCAGAATATATT
>LFRM01211005.1_pt1 | contig 26487 bp, 20 predicted proteins | sample 618341 | NCBI WGS metagenome assembly LFRM01 (sample SAMN03654438, study PRJNA283298) | anaerobic digester metagenome | isolation source: pool of bioreactors CSTR01a, CSTR02a, and CSTR03a thermophilic anaerobic... | place: Denmark: Kgs. Lyngby | collected 2014-05-21 | reverse complement strand
TTATAAATTATTATTGAATGAAACAATTTAATTGTTTGCAAAAACAATGGGATATGATAATATTGAGCTTAGATAATAACGTCTCTGTGGTTTTATGCGAAAATTATGGGTATTGCCGGCAACCGGAATCAAAAAAGCCGGAATTCTGTATCTGGGGTGATGGTATGAAAGAAATTTACAAGCATATCTTTGATTATGTGAGCAGCCTGGAGATCATTGATACTCACGAGCATCTGCCCGGTCGTGAGGAGTATATTGATCAGAATACCGATATTTTAAAGGAATACCTGATACATTATTTCAGTACTGACTTAAAATCATCCGGATTATCCAACGAGGATTTTAAAACGGTTGTGGACAGTTCCAAACCTTTGATGGAACGATGGAAGCTGGTGGAGCCGTACTGGGAGAATTGCAGGTATACCGGTTATGGCAGAGCCATCGATTACACCGTTCAAGGGCTCTATGGAATTGAACGGTTTGACGGTACCACAATTGAAGAGTTGAACAAGCTTTTTTTGGAAGCCCGCAAAAACCATCCTTATGAAAAGGTGCTTAAGGAAAAGTGCAACATCCGTATCTGTATTGCAGACAATGGGGATCTGGAATCTGACAGGCGATATTTTACACCTGCTTTCAGACTGGATCCTTATATATATTTACACAACATTGCCCAGATGAACGAGATGTCAGAACAGGCTGGGATGGTTGTCACCTGCTTTGATGATTGGCTTGAACTGGCTGAATCCATGATAGAACGTGCCATTGCAAGGGGTGTAACGGTCTTCAAAAGTGGTCTGGCCTACGACCGCCCCATATATTATGAAAGGGTCGATTATGCCCAGGCAGAAAAAGCGTTCAATGAGATCTTTAATAGTTCTCACAAACCCGATTGGTCGACCAAAGAGTTGATAGCCGGCAGAGCGTTTCAGGATTATATGATGCATTATATGCTAAGCATCATAAACAAACACGGCCTTACTGTGCAGTTTCATACCGGGATACAGGAAGGCAACGGGAATGTGCTTGCCAACAGCAATCCTACACTGCTTAACAATCTCTTTCTTATGTATAAAAACATTAAATTTGATATCTTCCATATAAGCTATCCCTATCAGTATGAAGCCATTGCTCTCTGTAAAATGTTTCCCAATGTATATGTCGACATGTGCTGGGCACATATTATTTCGCCTAACAGTTCCATGGCGTTTTTGAGTGAATTCATAGATGCTGTGGGTATAAATAAGATAAGTGCCTTTGGTGGCGATTATTGCATGGTTGACACCGTTTACGGGCATCAGCTTATGGCTCGGCAGAATGTGAGCCGTGTACTTGCAAGGAAGGTTGATGACGGCGTTTTTGATGTTGAGCAGGCATGTAAAATAGCAAAGAAGGTTTTCTTCGATAACCCTGTGAAAATATTTGATCTTAAATAACGGAGGGATCGATTATGACGCCCAAAGAAAGGGCAATAGCTGCGCTAACCTTGAATGTACCTGATATGGTACCAACGTTTGAGCTTGAGTTTCAGCTCGAGGAGGAGATGTTTGGAAGAAAATTCATCACAGAAGATCTCACTGTTGAGGGTTTATCCAAACTTTCATGGAAGGAGAAGGAAAAAAGGATATATCAGCTTGCCGAGTATATGGTTGAGGTGTACAGTACCCTTGAGTATTCCATTATACCCGGTTTTGTGTTGGGTGACGCCAGGGATTTTTGGAGACAAGGAGGCCCCCTTCCTGAGGAAACGAAGCTTCTCATCAAGTATTTGAGAGAGCTGGTGGGCGAAAACTATATGATCCATTACCATGGGGACGGTACATTTTCCATTCCCGACGGTGATCAGATGTATGAATTTGCCTACGCCATTGCCGACGACCGTGAAGGGGTGAAAGAAAGAGCTGCAAAGATGGCTAAAACCGCTGTTGAGAGGAATAAGAGGCTGGCTGAGGCCGGTGTGGATTGTCTGATACTCTGCTCAGATTACTGCTATAACAGTGGTCCTTTCCTTTCTCCCGCCATGTTTGAAGAGTTTATTCAACCGTATCTTTACATGATTATAGATGAGGCTCATAAGCTGGGCTTGTATACCATAAAACATACCGATGGAAATATAATGCCGATCCTCAATAATATAGTTGATTGCAAGCCTCATGCCATTCATTCACTGGACCCTCAGGCAAAGGTTGATATAAAGGTTGTTAAGGAGCTGGTAGGGGATAAGGTCTGTTTGTGCGGAAACGTAAATTGCGCTCTTATGCAGACCGGCACCGAAGAAGAGGTTATTCAAAGCGCCGAGTATGCGTTAACATATGGGAAGCCTGGAGGAGGATACATTTACTGCACCAGCAACGTTCCTTTTAAAGGCCTGCCTCCTGACAGGTATAGGTTGATCCTTGATGTATGGAAGAGGATGAGGGAATACTAGTATTAACAGATTTGGTGAAACCCAAAGCATTTGTTTGGTCTATTGGTATCATAGTTTTGATTAAGACTTAGGAAGGAGCATTGACAGTTTGCGTAACCATTGTTATTAATTGTTACCGACAAGGATGAAGAGCAAGGGGGTGCGTTTAATGGATAAAATATTGAGGGAACCGGCTTTTCGACAGCTTTCCATTAAAGAAATACGACCCGAAGGCTGGTTGCTAAACCAGTTAAAGATACAGGCCAAAGGTTTGTCGGGAAATCTGGACAAGTTTTGGCCTGACATAAAGGACAGCCGGTGGATTGGTGGAAATGCGGAAGGTTGGGAACGTCTTCCCTATTGGCTGGATGGCTTTATTCCGTTGGCTTGGCTTCTTGATGATGAGGACATGAAGGCAAGGGCCCGACGTTATATCGATATTATAATAGAAAATCAAGCTCCGGATGGCTGGATTTGTCCTGAAAGTGAGAGAAATAAAGAGCGATCGGGCTATGATCTGTGGGCACTGTTTCTCATGTTAAAGGTATTGGTGGTTTACTATGAAGCCACCTGTGATGAGCGGGTGGAAGAGGTGGTACGTAAGGCTTTGAGGTCTCTGGACAGGCATATTGACGGAACCACCCTGTTTGACTGGGGTCAAACCCGCTGGTTTGAATCCCTGATCTCCATTTGGTGGCTGTACGAACGTACCCGGGAAGAATGGCTGTTAAATCTTGCCACCAAACTCTGTGCTCAGGGATTTGATTGGATAGGTTTATTCAAACGCTGGCCATACAGAGAACCTGATGAAAAAGGCCGCTGGAGTTTTATGAGTCATGTGGTTAATAATGCAATGATGCTCAAGTCAGGTGCTTTGCTGTGGCGGTTAACGGGTATCCAGGAACATCTGGACAGCGCCGAACACATGGTAAGCTTGCTGGACGAATATCACGGGATGGTAACGGGAGTGTTTACCGGTGATGAATGCCTGGCAGGTACCAGTCCGATTCAGGGTACCGAGTTGTGTGCGGTGGTTGAATATATGTATTCTTTGGAGCATCTGCTGGCCATTACAGGGCGTTCCCACTGGGGCGACCGGCTTGAAAAGATTGGGTTTAATGCTTTACCCGCTACCTTCAGCCCCGATATGTGGACCCACCAGTACGATCAGCAGGTCAACCAGGTGGAATGCAGCCGGCAGGAGAATCCGGTATTCATGACCAACAGCGGTGAGTCCAACTTGTTTGGTCTGGAGCCGAATTACGGCTGCTGCACGGCAAATTTAAGTCAGGCCTGGCCTAAGTTTGCCCTTTCCACCTTTATGCGCAGTCCCGATGGTCTGGTGGCTGCGGTTTATGCTCCTTCTACGGTGGATACTGTTGTTAATGATGCACGGGTAACGGTCACGCTTAAGACCGATTATCCCTTCCGTGACACCTTGAATTTTTCCGTAAAGGTGGATCGGGAGGTTGAGTTTACATTGGATTTGCGGATACCGGCATGGGCAGAAGGTGCCCGGCTTAGCATGGATGGAAGCCTGCAGGGGGTAGAAAGCGGAGGATTCCATCGTATAAGCCGAAGATGGTGTGGTGAGACGTGCTTTACCCTTTATCTTCCAATGAAACCCCGCCTTGTTGCTAGACCTAATCGGCTATATGCCATTACCAGGGGATCTCTTGTTTATTCCCTCCTCATAGGCGAGCGCTGGGTTAGAATAAATGAGGATGTACCCGGACGGGAATTTCCGCATTGCGATTACGAGGTGTACCCCACTACTCCATGGAATTATGGCCTGTGTGTTGATAAAGATAATCCGGAAAAAGACATTGTGTTCGAAGAAATTTCTGTTGGGGACTGTCCCTTCTCACCGGAAGGAGCTCCGATTAGAGCACGTGTAAAGGCCAGGAAGGTGGACTGGAGCATGGAAAAGGGTGCAGCGCTGCCCTATCCGGGGATGGAGTGGATATCCGAGCAAGTGGAGGATGTTGTATTGATCCCCTACGGATGCACCAATCTTCGGGTTACCGAGATGCCGCTGGTATGATCCCCTTGGCTAGTTTTATAATGAGATAGATTATTCCGTCGATATTAATTCTTTATGATGATAATTTTATGGAGGGGTATAAGATGATCCAGGTTATTAATTTAAGATGCGAATACAAGAATAATCCCGTTGGAATTGGAGTTAGAAATCCCAGGATAAGTTGGATTATTCAATCGGATGAGCGAAACGTTATGCAGGCAGCCTATCATATTCAGGTGGCTATGGATAAAAGCTTTGAATTTCCGGTATGGGATACCGGCAGGGTGGATTCTGATCAATCCGTTCATGTCGAATATAAAGGTCAACCGCTGCAATCCCGCACCCGATACTATTACAGGGTACGCGTATGGGATCAGAAAGGAAGGGTATCCGATTGGAGCAAAACGGCTTTCTGGGAAACGGGGCTTTTGGATACGGGAGAATGGGTTGCTGCCTGGATTACACCGGAAGGTGTCGATAATTCGGCTGAACTTAGAGCTTGCCCCATGATGAGGAAGGTTTTTGAAGTAAACGGAAAAGTTAGATGTGCCAGAATCTATGCTACCAGCCTGGGTTTGTATCAGCTCCGATTAAACGGACAAAAGGTAGGAGACTTCCTTTTTACGCCCGGCTGGACCAGCTATGAGAATAGACTTCAGTATCAAACCTATGATGTAACGGAAATGCTTAATGGGGGTAAAAATTCAATTGGTGTTATACTGGGAGATGGATGGTACAGGGGCAATCTGGCCTGGAAACATCAGAGAAATGTATACGGTGATAAATTGGCGGCTTTGATACAGCTGCATATTGTGTACCAGGATGGCACGGAGCAGGTGGTGATAACCGATAAGAGCTGGAAGGCTTCAACCGGGCCGATACTCATGTCAGAAATATATCACGGCGAGATCTACGATGCCCGACTGGAAAAGACCGGCTGGGATATGCCAGGCTATGACGATTCGGATTGGAATAGCGTAATAGAATTGGATCATCCAAAGAACATATTGGTGGCTCAGGAAGGACCGCCGGTGCGTGCTATACGGTATATCAAACCAGTTTCTTTGTTTACCACTCCTGCCGGTGAAAGGGTTCTGGATATGGGACAGAACATGGTGGGCTGGGTGCGTTTTTCGGTGGAAGGCCCAAAGGGGAGCAAGGTGGTCCTTCAGCATGCGGAGGTATTGGACCGGGACGGCAACTTCTATACTGAAAATCTTCGCACCGCAAGACAAACCATCGAATATACGCTTAAGGGAACCGGAAGAGAGGTCTTTGAACCGAATTTCACCTTCCAGGGCTTTAGATATGTAAAACTGGTAGAATACCCCGGCCAGCCTTCAATTGAGGATTTTGTGGGTGTTGTTGTTCATTCTGATATGGAGCTAACCGGAAGTTTTGAGTGCTCAAATCCCCTGATCAACAGGCTTCAGGAGAATATCCAGTGGTCTCAGAGGGGTAATTTTCTTGATGTTCCCACCGACTGTCCTCAAAGGGATGAGCGTCTCGGCTGGACTGGCGATGCCCAGGTATTTATCCGCACAGCATGCTTTAACATGAACGTGGCATCGTTTTTTACAAAATGGCTCAGAGACTTGAGAGCAGAACAGCGGGACAATGGGGGAGTGCCTCATGTGATTCCGGATGTTTTGCGCGATGGTGTACATTCTTCGTCTGCCTGGGGAGATGCAGCGGTTATATGTCCGTGGACCATTTATCTGTGTTACGGGGATAGGAGGTTGCTGGAAGAGCAGTATGAGAGCATGAAAGCCTGGGTTGAATATATAAGGCACCAGGGCGAGAATGAATACCTGTGGAACACCGGCTTTCATTTCGGCGATTGGCTGGGCTTAGATGCCAGAGAGGGCAGCTATGTAGGCGCTACTGCTACCGATTATATTGCTACTGCTTTCTACGCATATTCTACCAGCCTGGTGGTAAAAGCAGCCCAGGTTTTGGGCAGAGCTGAAGATGTGGAAAAATATTCAAAGCTGCATGAAAATATAATTGATGCCTTTAGGAAGGAGTTTGTAACTCCCAACGGCAGGCTGGCAGTTCCCACCCAAACAGCTCATGTATTGGCCTTGATGTTTAACCTGGTTGAAGAAAAGGACAGAAAACGAGTTATTGACACCTTGGTTGAGTATATAAAGAAAAATGAGTGTCACCTTACAACCGGCTTTGTGGGAACTCCTTATCTGTGTCATGTGTTGAGCCAGAACGGATACAGCGATGTGGCCTATAAGCTTCTCATGCAAACCGATTATCCATCCTGGTTGTATCAGGTGGTCAAGGGCGCAACCACCATATGGGAGCACTGGGACGGCATTAAGCCTGATGGTTCTTTCTGGAGTCCCGATATGAACTCATTTAACCACTATGCATACGGTTCTATTGGAGACTGGCTATACAGGGTGGTTGCCGGAATTAATATCGATCCGGAAAAACCCGGATACAAGCATATATATATTAATCCCGTATTTGGTGGAGATCTTACGTTTGCCAGGGCTGAACATCAATCGATGTATGGGAAAATAAGATCCGGATGGAAGATCGGTGATGACGGAAAGATACAGGTGTCGATAGTCGTTCCCCATAATACCACCGCTACTGTGGTATTGCCTGGAGCCCGGCTGGATCTGGTCAGAGAGGGAGGCAAAGGGTTGGATCAAGCAGAGGGCATACTGGAATATGATGCGGTTGATAACGGTGTAATGCTTAGGATAAGTTCCGGGGAATACCTGTTCCAATATGAAATGAAGAATTAAAGATGAGTTTAAGCTGAAGTTGGTGCCATAAAAAATTTAAAAACCGGCTGGTGAGGGGATCCGGCCGGTTTTTAATTTGCCCCGTTTGTGATATATACATTGCCCCGTGCATATAATACCCCAGAGAAGTATATTGTATTGATTGGGAGGAATGTTTGTGAAACCAAACTCACATATAAGGTGCATGTTTGCCGGGGCAAACACATCTGCCGGCTTTGTAAACTTCTTTGGTGAAATACTGGCTGCCAACACAAACAGGGTTTTTATCATCAAAGGTGGACCTGGAGTTGGAAAATCCACCTTTATGAAGAAAATCGGCCAGGATCTGGCAAGCAAAGGGTATGACCTGGAGTATTTTTACTGCTCATCGGATCCCGCTTCTCTGGATGCCATTGCCGTACCAAGGCTGAAAATAGCCGTGATGGACGGGACCTCTCCCCATGTGGTGGAACCCCGATATCCTGGAGCGGTTGAGGAATTAATAAGCTTTGGAACCTATTGGGACGATGAGGTCATTGTCTCCAACAGGAAATACATAATAGAATGCGTGGAACACGGCAAATGGCTGTTTAGAACGGCATACAACCTGTTGAAAGAGGCCGGGATGGCCTATGATGAATGGAAGAACCAGATTGCTGAATGCCTGGATAAGAACAGATATCGGCAAAAGGTAAATATGTTTATAGCTCGCATATTCGAGGCATGGGAGAGCGGGGGAAATAACAGCGGGAGCAGGCATTATTTTGCCAGTGCAATTACCCCTCTGGGAATCATGGATTACGCTGCCACCTTGTTTGGACACGGAATGCAGATCTATCCAATATATGGTGAACCGGGCTGTGGGGGCAGGGAGGTTATAAGCCGAATAGCAGAAATAGCTCAGTGGCAGGGCTACTTTACCGAAAGATTCCATTGCCCTGTTGAACCCGAAGAGTTGGATATAGTGCTCATACCTGATCTTAATGCTGCTGTAATTAATGTGTGGGAACCTGTTAGAAGCTGTATACCGGAAATTTCGGGAGTTAACCTGCAGGAAGGACTCGATCTGAGAGATTGTTTGCTGGCCGATCCTGCTTATGGGAAATACAGGAAGGCGGCTGCTGAAGCCCGTGAAAGATTTACGGCCCTGTTGGATAGGGCGGTAAAGTATATTGCCCGGGCAAAAGCCGTTCATGATGAATTGGAGGGCTATTACGTCTCTGCGGTGGATTTCGAAAAACTCGAACAAGTACGCTGTCAGCTCGTCCAGAAGATGCTAAAATATGAAAATAGCAATTGACACATATTGTCAGTTTTTGTTTTTTCGTGCCACAAAACAAATGGTTTTTGTTATGTTTTTTATGGTAACAATATAGGTGATGTGGTATAATAAAACCAAACCAGAAAAATGATGGGAGGCGGTCGATATGATACATTTTATTGTGGGCCCGAGGGGAAGTGGTAAGACCAGAAGGGTGATTGAAATGGCAAATCGGGCCACACAGGAGACCAAGGGGAACATAGTATTTATTGACGGTGACCACCTGCGGACGAGGGAGTTGAAATACCAGGTTCGGTTTGTTAATATCAACGAATTTGAAATTGAAGATCTTGATATGTTATATGGATTTCTATGTGGTATAATTGCAGGGGATTACGATGTTGAGCAGATATATATAGATGGGATATTGGAGGCATTGGCAGGGGATGTAAACAAGGTAGAAAGCTTTGTTGGTAATATAAGAAAACTTTCCGATCGATTTAATGTAAATTTTATAGTTACTTTAAGCGGCAGTCCTGAGAGCTTACCTGTTTTCTTGAAGGAGTACGTCCTAGACGAGTGCATAGCGTAAAAATATGAAACAGGTATCTTGGCCGAGGGAACGCCCTTGGCTTTCTTTTTGACGGCGCCTCCTATTTTTACGAAGAGACTTTTCCGATTTTTACATGGGAACGGGAAAAGTTTTTTTATTTGACTCCGTTAAATCTAATAGATATAATGAATGATAATAGTTATAAAGCAGGTGGGAAATGAAAATGCTGTACCATAGTACGCGGGGAAAAGATTTGCAGATACCTTCAATGGAAGTTATTAAACAGGGTACAGCTCCGGATGGAGGCCTTTATATTCCATATAAAATTCCTGAACTATCGGTAGTGGAATTAAAAGAAATGAAAGGCATGACCTATCACGAGCGGGTTGTACGAATACTCTCTCTATTTCTAACCGATTATCCTGAAGAGGACCTGATCGACTGCGTTCACGCGGCCTATAATACTAATAAATTTACCAATCCCGAATTTGCACCTGTTGTGAAATTGGATGAAAACCTTTTTGTTTTGGAACTCTGGCACGGGCCTACCTGTGCTTTTAAGGATATGGCGTTGCAACTTCTTCCTCATATGCTGATCACTGCTCTGGAGCGAACCGATGAAGAAAGCGGTGTTGTAGTTCTGGTAGCCACTTCCGGTGACACAGGCAAAGCTGCTTTGGAAGGTTTTAAGGATGTTCCCGGGACCCATGTTGTGGTTTTTTATCCCAATCAGGGTGTAAGCGCAATACAAAAGATTCAGATGATAACCCAGGAGGGTTCCAATGTTGACGTCATAGCTGTTGAGGGCAATTTTGACAGCGCCCAGTCGGGTGTAAAAGCCATATTTGCTGATGAATCCTTGAAACGGAGTATTGAACGAAAGGGTTACCGGTTGTCATCGGCTAATTCCATTAACTGGGGCAGGCTCATTCCTCAAGTGGTTTACTACATCTCCGCCTGGCTGGATCTGCTTAAAACCGGTGAAGCAGAAGAAGATCAGCTTATTGATGTGGTGGTTCCTACGGGTAACTTTGGGAATATATTGGCAGCTTATTACGCTAAAAAAATGGGAGTTCCAATACACCGTCTGATATGTGCATCAAACAGCAATAATGTTCTTACCGATTTTATAAATACCGGGTTATATAACCGAAATAGAAAATTCTATAAAACGATTTCTCCTTCCATGGACATATTGATATCCAGCAACATGGAACGTCTGCTTTTTGACCTTGCTGACAGAGATTTTGAAAAGGTCAGGGTCTGGATGGAAGAGTTAAGTCTCAATGGATATTATGCAATAGATGATTACGGTTTAAATAAGCTCAGGTCGGAGTTCTGGGCTGGATATGCCGATGATGTACAGACATTGCAGGCCATTCGCAGCACCTATGATGCCTACGGTTATTTGCTGGATCCTCATACTGCTGTTGGAATGCACGTTTATGACCAATATCGAAGGCAAACCGGTGATGATCACAAAACCATTTTGGTATCCACCGCAAGTCCGTTTAAATTTGCCGGCGATGTTTTAAGGGCGCTCTTGGGATCGGTTGCCGTTACGGACACAGATGATATCGGTTTGCTGGATAAACTCAGCCGTGTGGCAAACATGCCCATTCCTCCGCCCTTGGCCAACTTAAAGGATAAAAGGGTTCGACACAAAACCGTGTGTCAGCAATCCCAGATGAAGAAAATACTGGCCGATATATTTCAGTTGAACGGGGTGTAGGGCGATGAAGATAGCTTTGGCTCAAATTAATCCCATAGTTGGGGACCTGAGTGGCAATGCATCGAAAATTATAGAGTGTATAAATAAAGCAAGGGATAACGGCTGTGATTTAGTGGTGTTTCCCGAACTAAGCTTGACAGGATCTCCACTGCAGGATTTGGTAAAAGTGAAGGATTTCATTCACGATTGTCAGAATGAGTTAAGTCGGCTTTTAGAATATACCGCCGGAATAGGAGTGTTAATTGGAACTATAGTCCGGGATGAGCGCCAGGGACTGCATAGTGCTGTCCTGCTTATCTGCGACCGTCGAATAGCGGGCTGTGTTGCTAAACATAATATTCTGCCACTCAGCCAGTTTGGAGAATGCTGTGAAGCTGAATCCCCTTCAAAAGTCGGTGAATTTGTTTTTGAGGGGAAAGGTCTGACAGTGACTGTGGGGGAAGGTATACACAGGCTTTCATATAATGAATCCTCTGAAATTATAATTAACATATCGGCAAATCCATATCGATATGGGAATGTAGAAAAGCATATTGAGGTATTAAGCGAAATGGCAAGGAGGTGCCGAACACCCATTGTATACGTAAACCAGGCAGGAGGCAACGATGATCTGGTGTTTGCCGGTGCCAGCATGATTGTCAACGCAAACGGTCAGGTAATAGCATTGGCAAAGCAGTTTGACGAGGACATGATATTCTTTGATACCCACCAGAACTATTCAGCTTTGCCGAACATACAGGAGGACGTATCATGGCTGTACTGTGCGCTTGTGAGAGGAATACGGGATTATTTTGTTAAGAGCGGATTCAGAAAAACTCTGTTAGGTTTGAGCGGAGGAATTGACGCTGCCCTGGTGGCCTGTATAGCGGCCGATGCGCTAAGCCCCGAAAACGTTCTGGGCGTGTATATGCCTTCAAGGTATTCTTCCGAGCATAGCCGGCAGGATGCCCGTCAGCTGGCCGAGAACCTGGGTATACAATACAGGGTTATTCCCATCGAAGATATATTTGTTGAGTATTTAAAGATTTTCAATGGACAGCCGACAACGGTGGGCGATGTTGCCGAAGAGAACATTCAGGCGAGAATAAGGGGAAGTTTGTTGATGTTCATTGCCAATCGGGAAGGTCGGGTATTGTTATCCACCAGCAACAGATCAGAAGCTGCCGTCGGTTATTCCACAATATACGGGGATATGTGCGGCGGACTTTCTCCAATATCCGATATACCCAAAACCCTTGTTTATGAGATATGCCGCTATATAAACCGGGACCGGGAAATTATACCTGACAACATCTTTGTAAAACCGCCGTCAGCTGAGCTGCGCCCCGACCAAAAGGATCAGGATTCACTGCCGCCCTATGAAGTCTTGGATGCAATTCTGAGCATGTACATGGATGAAGAGTTGTCCGTAGAGGAGATGGTTGCCCGGGGATACGATCTCCATACGGTCCGTAGGGTTTTAAACCTGGTGGAACGCAGCGAATACAAACGGCGGCAGGCTCCGCTATCTATAAGGGTATACAGTCCCGCCGGAAGGCTGAGAAGAAACCCTGTGGTGCATAAATATGTGTGGGTATAATGGAATCTAACCATTACAAAAAATCGGTTCAGAAATCGCAAATAGAGATGGATTGTACAGAAGCGGTCAAAATAATGTATTGTAAATTTACATAGTTTATTTATCTGTTCAGAAAGATAAACCGGTATATTGCCCGGCGGTTTTAACAAACAATTTGAGATGAATTATCTTCGGGATAGGCAGGAAGCATGCGAAGAGGAGGTTGGGCGATTGCGTCAGGAACAGCTAATGGTGATATACGGGGACCAGCCCCGAAGGATGATACCTGAGCTTTTGGATGCTATAGATTTGACGGCTGAACTTGAGAAGGAACATACAATCGGGTTGAAACCCAATCTTGTGTTGGCAAGGGAATCGTCATCGGGAGCCACTACCGACCCGGAAATTGTTGAAGCCACTGTTCAGTATCTTAAAGAGCGTGGATATAACAATTTGGTTATTATGGAAAGCTCCTGGGTGGGCGACAGGACCGACAGAGCCTTTAAAGTATGCGGGTATGAGAAGATCTCCCGCAAATATGATGTTCCTCTGCTAGATCTTAAAAGGGACGGTTACCGAGAAATCAGGGTGGGGGATTTAACACTGCGGGTATGCAACAAACCCCTTGAGGTGGACTTCCTTATTAACATGCCGGTATTAAAAGCTCATTGTCAGACCAGGTTGACATGCGCTCTAAAGAATCTTAAAGGCTGCATACCGGACAATGAGAAAAGGCGTTTTCATACCATGGGACTGCACAAGCCCATTGCCTATCTTAATGCTGCCATAAAGACCCATTTGATCATCGTAGACGGGATAATAGGTGACCTGACATTTGAAGAGGGTGGGACGCCGGTTCAAATGAATCGGATTATTGCAGGAAAGGATCCGGTGCTGGTGGATGCCTATGCTGCTCAGCTAATCGGATATGATATAGATGATATCCCATATATCACAATGGCCGAGGAAATAGGTGTGGGATCGGCCAATGTATCAAGGGCAAGCATTATCGAATTAAACAGCGATACATACAGCCATAGATCTTTTAAGGCTTCAAGGCGTGTTGTGGCTGGTTTGACCGCACATATTGAAGAAAGCAATGCATGTTCTGCTTGTTACGGAAGCCTCATACATGCTCTTGAGAGGCTGAGGGAGAAGGGCTTGTTATTCAGATTGAAGGAAAAGCTGTATATAGGTCAGGGATACAGGAGGCTAAAAGGTGACGGAATTGGGATTGGAACATGTACCCGCGGATTTAGCACCAATTTGCCGGGTTGCCCTCCTAAAGCCAAGGATATAGTTGAGTTTCTTGAAAAATTGCTTGTGTAATAACGATGGTGTAGGGAGAACGACATTGATAAACAATAGCACTCGGACAATGCGCATATATGTACCGGTGTATCGGGAATACACGAGACCGGACCCATATTTGCAATAGGTTTTTAGAAACATTATGTACTCCAGTGTTTATGACCCATTGCGAAAATCAGTCCTTTACAGCAATTGTTTACGACCATGTATTTTGCTTGATAAGCCAGAGATGTCGGTATCTGTGGTTAAAGAATCGGCATAAGATTGGCTGAAATGAAAGCTCCACAAGGTATGGATGGACTTAATGCAAAAACAAGCCTGCTAAAATAAGTGTGACAAAGAAAAAGTTTTATGCTATAATTTCTAATTGAGAACCAAATATGCCAACATAGCTCAGCAGGTAGAGCAGCAGTCTCGTAAACTGCAGGTCAGGGGTTCGAATCCCCTTGTTGGCTCCAACCTTATGTCGGGGTGTAGCGCAGTTTGGCAGCGCGTCTCGTTCGGGACGAGAAGGTCGCAGGTTCAAATCCTGTCACCCCGACCATTTTAAATCAAATACAGATCATTCTTGTTTTATGTAGGGTGGTTATCAGGTATATGTGAACTTATAAGCAAAACTGATAGAGCCTGACTATTAACTCTTCTGTTTATAGCTAATACTGGATTATGTACAATGCAATGAAAGAGGTAATGTAATGAATGTCCCAAATATATTAACGGTAGTTAGGTTTTTTTTAATTCCCGTTTTTATTTACGTATTTTATAATCCGAATATAAGCAATAACATTTTTTGGGCGTTGGTTGTTTTTATAATAGCAGGGGCTACAGATCTTCTTGATGGGTATATTGCCAGGAAATATAATCTTATAACCAAATGGGGAAAGCTAATGGACCCACTGGCTGATAAACTAATGCTGCTAACCGTTTTGATATCCCTGTATATAGAAGGAATTATCCCTGAGATAATTATTATTATTGTGTTTATAAAAGAATTTCTCATGATCGTTGGGGCGTTTTTTTTATACAAAAACAGAAAGCTTGTTGTAGAAGCCAATTTCTTTGGCAAAATAGCATCGGTATCCTTTTACGTTGCTGTGATTGCAACGGTGATTAAGCTGCCTTATTCAAATACATTGCTGTACATAGCTGTATTCCTAACCTTGGTTGCACTTGTTCAGTACGCATATAAGAATTTTGCACACAATAAGAGCTGAATATTAAGTATTCAGCTCTTATTGTTATGAACTATTGTTTTTGTGAAAACCATTATTTATGATATTTGAGTGAATGATACTAGTCGAAATATTTAAATTTGGTTAGTAATTATTTGTCCGGATATGCGGATCTAAATGAGGGATGCGTTTCCATGTATTCATGGGGAAAAATCAGAAGCTAATGAAACAATTTTGGCCAAAGTGGATCTTTACACTCAATTTAATGATGCAGTGAGAGTTTTTTAAATAGAAGATCAGCTAAAAAAAGCCGGAGCTCTTCCTATAGCTATATTAGATGGAGTTCTTTACATAAAAAGTAAAAACAAAATGTATAGACAAATTACAACCGAATATAAAAATAAGAATATTATGAGTGCTTTGGTTTTAAGGGAATTTTTATATCAATTGTGAAAGATTGGAGTAGGTGGGATTACGGATGATTTTACAATATGAAGGCAAAAAATCTGTGGAAGCAATATACCAGGGTATCCCTGTGAAGGATCTTAAGAAAGTTAATGAGACTGTTAGCTCTAACTTATTAATTAAAGCAGATAACCTAATTGCATTGAAATGGCTTATTGAAAAGAAGGGATTGGTCGGCAAAATAGATTTGGTGTACATAGATCCCCCTTTTTCTACAAACAATTTGTTTACCATTGATGATGAAAGGGCTAATACAATAAGCAGCTCAAAAAATGGTTCTATAGCTTTTGATGATAAATTAAAGGGTAGCGATTATATAGAATTCATAAGAGAGAGATTGATACTCATCAGAGAACTTTTATCCGATAGAGGTTCAATTTATGTCCACATAGATTATAAGATAGGCCATTACATAAAAATAATTATGGACGAAATTTTTGGAATAAAAAATTTTCGAAATGATATTACCCGAATTAAATGTAACCCCAAAAACTTTAAGAGAAAAGGATACGGAAATATTAAAGATTTAATTTTGTTTTACACAAAGACAGACAATTTCATCTGGCATGAACCACATTTGCCATATACGGAAGAAGACTTAAAAAAATTATTTACTAAAGTGGATCTATATGGTCGAAGGTATACAACTGTCCCTATTCATGCTCCTGGTGAAACAATAGACGGTGAAACATCTCAACCATTTAAAGGAATTTTGCCTCCGAAAGGAAGACACTGGAGGACAGATGTCAAAACTTTGGAAGAATGGGACAATAATGGTTTGATAGAATGGTCAACCAATGGGGTTCCAAGGAAAAAGATTTATGCTGACGAGAGAAAGGGAAAAAGAGTACAAGATATATGGGAGTTTAAAGATCCTCAATATCCTATCTATCCAACAGAAAAAAATGATGAGCTATTGGACCTAATAGTTAAGACGTCATCAGATGAGGATAGTTATGTATTAGATTGTTTTTGTGGCTCGGGAACTACACTAGTGACAGCACATTTAAATAAGAGGAAATGGATAGGCATCGATAATTCATCACAAGCAATTGAAGTTGTGAAAAAAAAGTTCAATGGTATTGAAATGAATTTTTTTGTTCCGCCTCCCTTGTTTGAACTGTATGAAGAATAAAACAAACATATAGACCATGTTAGTGATGGCATTAATATAAAATATATAAAGAAAGGGAGGGTGTTATATGGTACTAGAGGTAACTGTGGATTCCATAACATCAATGTTGACGGCAATTAAAGCGGGTGCTGACAGAATTGAATTATGCTCCGCACTTAATTTAGGAGGTCTGACTCCAAGCTACGGATTGATGAAAAAAGCGAATGAGATAAAAAAAGCGGAGGAACAAAAGTACATTGAAATTTTTGTTATGATTCGTCCGCGGTCGGGAGACTTTTTATACGATGACAACGAATTTGAAACCATGAAGGAAGACATATCACTTGTAAAAAGAATGGAGGGTATTGACGGAATTGTAACAGGCATTTTGTTAAGCGATTGGAGAATTGATGTTACCCGGATGAGAGAACTTATTGAAGTTGCAAGCCCACTTAAGGTAGTTTTCCACAGAGCTTTTGATGAAGCAAGAGATCCTATTGAGTATGTAGATAAGCTTATTGAAATGGGAGTCTGCCGAATACTGACCTCGGGGCAAAAAGCCAGTGCTATGGAAGGAGTAGAATTTATTGCAGAATTACAGAAGAGGTTCGGTGATCAAATTGACATCATGCCGGGGGGCGGAGTAAATGCTGGAAATATAGAAAAAATATATAATATCACCCGATGCACCCATTATCATATGTCTGGTAAGGTTAGTGTCCGAAGCCGTATGGAATACAGAAAGCATATTCAAAGTATGAACACTCCTGAAAGTGAGTTAATTTTAGAAAGAGCAAGTTATGATCTTATAAAAAAGGCAAGGGATGTGCTTGACAAATTAGAAAAATCAGGGAATTCAGATTTTGCAAACAATAAACGGGTTTAAGAGTTGGACATCATAACTATGGCCGATAAATTGCTATAAAAAGCGAAAGTTTCCGGCTGTAACAGAATATGACGAATTCAAAGGAGACAAAGGAGCAAGCTTGCAGAGTATGACAAGCTTGCTTGTACTTTTATTTCGTAAGGACAACGCAAATTGTTTCACCCGAATCTGAATACTCCTTCCCAGCTACATCGCCATAAAATTCAAGGGATTTGAAACCTATGGGCTCTATTTCAGAAACAAGCGATTCCCTGGTAAAAAAGTGATTCCATATATTGTAACAATGTATGGTGTCTTCGGTTATTACAATCGTCTGCGTTAATTCTGTTTTATCATCGTCATCATATTGATATACGGCTTCAAAGCAAATATGGGGTTTATCGCTCCAAAATCCGCTTTTTTCACTGTAATACCATGAACGGCTTTCAGGTTTTCTCATACTGGGTGTAAAAACGTCAAAAATAAACTTACCGTCCGGCTTCAGTGCCTGGTATACTTTATTCAACAGCTTTTGTCTGTCTGAAATTGATAACACAGCATAATCACAATAGATCAAAGTTATAACATCGAACTGTTCTACATAGTCTATTGTCAGGTAGTCCTTGTAATAGTATTGGATGTTACTTTTATTAAGCAACGTTTGTTTTTTCGCGTATTCGATGGAACGCTTTGAAAAATCAATACCCGTTACTTTATAACCTGCTTTATGAAATCGTTCCGCATATATTCCCGGTCCACAACCTAAATCCAATAATTGTTGAAACTTTATGGGAGGGGCAATGGATGTAATCCACTCTACTGATTTATCAACAAAATCATGACTTCGGGTTGCTGCGTTTCTGTGAGGAGCGAGGTGTGCTTCAAGCATTCCTTTCGAAATATGCTCATCATCCCAGAATTTACCTGAACTTGGAGCATAGAGTTCTGGCTTTTTTAAGTATTTTCTTAATTCGTTGAACATATATTACTCCCTTTCATATAAGCTGCTGGTCAAGTAGAAACAATTATGGTAGAATTATTATGATGGTTGCATTTCCACAAGAATAGATAACCCTTCACAATTTACAGCGATCTGTATGCTAAACGATCTGTATAACATTATAATACAGTTACAGCAGTATATAAATTAATGCAACAAAAAAAGTAAAGGTTTTTTTCTTTACTTAAAAGCCAATTTTGTGTTAACAAAACCTGCAATATAAGGCATAAAAAGTTGGGAATAACTCTCATGTAAGCTTTATAATAATATCACAGTATTTCATGGCATTTCTCCTTCGGCAGCTAAACTAGAAGGTGCAAATCTGAAATCATTTGCGCGGCTCAAAATTAAATAAATTAAAATTGGAGGGTGGTACAATGCTGGAGTATAGGATAGTTGAAAAGGCACAGTTTACCGTCACGGGCAGAGTAAGAAGTTTTGATATTGATACTTCTGCTGATGAAATACCAAAATTCTGGGAAGAACACTTGCAAAGCGAAGATAGTAAAATTGTTTGTGGTATGTATGGGATCTGCATGGATAGTGATGGGAAAAAGTTCGAATATATGATTGCAGACAACTATTTACCATGGAATGAGATTCCCGACGGCTATGAAACCAGGGTAATTCCCGCCGGAACATGGGCAGTATTTCCGTGCAGAGGTGCATTGCCAAAATCATTGCAGGATGTTAATGCAAAAATCTGGAGTGAATGGCTCCCAAGCTGTAAGGAATATAAACTTGCAGGAAACTATAATGTCGAGATGTACACCCCGCCTCAAGAGAACCCCGATGATTACTACTGTGAAATCTGGATACCGGTAGAGAAAATTTAAGGGTAAAGTCTGCATGCAATATCGCCGCCGGTTGAGAAGAAGGATCTTCTTGCCCGGCGGTATTTTTATTTTATATCAAAAAAAAATGGCAAAATTCACTATTATATAGTATAATGATAGTTAGATAGCTAAGTAAAGATACTAAAACCGACAGTTTAGCTCATAATTCATTGAAATAATTTACCATAATGAAGAGTAAAAAGTGAAAAATACCTGCCTTTAATCAGCTGTGTGTCAATATTACCAACTTTTTGCAGAATAGATCTATACCACCGTTAATAAGTGTATCTGCTCTTATATAGCCCACTGTTAATACTAAATATGATCATGCTCAAATAAGATCCGGAAAGAATATATAAAAGCGAAAACTGAAGTTCCCATATGGTATTAATTCTGAAATCTTAAAATATTGATGAGCCTGTCCAGGACGCCTGTCTTATATAAATAAAATCAAATGAAGGAGGTAATATTATGGCGAAATATGTATGTTCCATCTGTGGGTTCGTTTATGATGAAGATGTCGGAATTCCTGAATCAGGTATTGAACCGGGCACAGCATGGGAAGATTTACCTGAAGATTGGACATGTCCTCTTTGTGGAGCTGCAAAAAGTGACTTTGAAAAACAGGGCGAGCCTGCTGGTCCTGAAGAGGAGGAACCAGTTGCTGCAATCGATCATCCAATGGATGTGCAAGAGATGACATTCTTGGAGATGAGTGCGCTTTGCACGAATCTGGCACGGGGATGTGAAAAACAGTATAAGCCAGAGGAATCAGCTCTTTTTAATGAGTTGGCAGAATATTTTAAGAAGATATCACCACCTGCCAAAGATCCAAGTTTCGACCGGTTGATTGCTCTGGTTGATAAAGACATTGAGGAAGGTTTTCCAAATGCAAAAGCTGTAGCAACTGAAGTAAGGGATCGAGGTGCACTTCGGGCTCTGACCTGGAGTGAAAGAGTTACCCGTATGTTAAAGTCACATTTGAACAGATATAAAAAAGAAGGAGATGCAATGGTTGAGAATACTGATGTTCATGTTTGCACCATCTGCGGTTTTATTTACATAGGGGACAAACTTCCGGATGTTTGCCCTGTATGCAAGGTACCGAACTGGAAATTTGAAAAAATTGAGGGGAGGTAATAATAATGGCTGAGAAATATGCTGTGAGAAATGTACGTTTGTGTACTAAGGACTGCCTGTGTCTATATGTTTGTCCTACGGGGGCAACGGATACCGAAAATAGTATTATTGATGTTTCAAAATGTATTGGTTGTGGAGATTGTGCCGATGCCTGTCCATCCGGTGCGATTTCTATGGTACCGTTCGAATATCCGCCTCAACAGTCTAAAACTGAAACAGTTATTAGCGCGATGAAATCACTTTTGCGCAGCAAATCGGAACAGGAGAGTATAGCTGCCGGTTTGCCGGGGAAGCTGGCCAAGGCCATTGAAAAATCCAACCGTATCATGGCAGAGGATATCATTCGTGAGGCAGGTTTTATGCTTCCACAGAGCCAGAATACGATTAATTTTTTGAAGTCATTGCTTGATAAGGATTTGGAGGGTTTACCACGAGAGTCTGTGGAAAAACTTATAAAAGCTCTTGGTCAAAAGAAGGAGGAAAAACCAATGGAAGAAGATAAAACCAATGTTAATCTTATGAAGGCATTTGCCGGAGAAGCACAAGCTAACAGAAAATATATAGCGTACGCGCAGAAAGCTGAACAGGAAGGTAAGCTGAATGCAGCAAAATTGTTTAAGGCTGCAGCAGATGCTGAAACTTCACATGCCTTGATGCAATTTGAAGTTGCAGGAAAGATCGGTTCAACTGCTGATAACCTGAAAGATGCAATTGCAGGTGAAACCTATGAATATATGGAGATGTATCCCGAATTTGTGGAGGAAGCCAAAGCTGCAGGAAATAAGGCTGCACTCAGAGCCTTTACCTTTGCTATGAAAGCGGAAGAAGTTCATGCGAAACTTTATAAGGAAGCATTAGAGAGCCTTGACCATACCGAAGAGGTATTCTATTATCGCTGTCCGGTGTGTGGAAATATTGAAAAGTATATTCCGGAAAAATGCAGCATTTGCGGCGTACCGGGGGAGAAATTTATTAAATACTGATATTTTACATAAAGGGCTTTTTCAGGTTTAAGAAAATACGCAAGCTTTATACTACATAAAATAATGCGCATCCCACGCAAATATATAATTCCCTTTTGCGGGGGATGTGCATTATATCATTCTGGGGAAAAATCGCCGTATACGGAGGAAAGTCATTGCTCTGACAAAGCGGGTAGGGGTGTATGATATCAAAGTATTGAGCGTATAGCTCAAAGTATAGAAAATGGTTTTTGCATAGACACTATCTTTATCGAAAAAATCTTAATGGAGGAGTATTTTGTATGGAAAAGAAGACAGCGATTATCACAGGTGGAGGTAGTGGATTTGGGAGAGAAGTTGCATTACAGTTGGCCAGGAAAGAAACAAATATTGCTATAATAGATATATCCAAAGAAAATGGGGAGGAGACGGTTCGACTTTGTAAAGAAATGGGCAGCGATGCTATCTTTATTCATGCAGATGTCAGTAAGGTTGAGGATGTAAAGAGGTATGTTGATCAAACGGTTGATACATTATAATATCTCCGGTATATTATTCATTGGGGCACGTTGAGTTTATAATATCGTTATTTTCAGTAAGGAGGAAACAATGATTGATTTAAACATTGTTGTCGACAGGCTTCTGGATATGAAACCTGATCCAATCCCGGAGTTTATACTGTTAAAGGAATTTAAGAGACTAAATCCATGTAGTCGTGAATATCAGAATGCATACGACAGAGTATGCAGCCACCCTTTTGTCAGAAAAATTGAAAACGAACAAAATGACAGAGGGTTTTGGCCACCTTTTCATGGCTATACTGAGAGCTTAATCCGAAGGTGTCTTTCGATGGGACTGGACAAGGAGCATCAATGCCTGAATAAGGTATCTGATTATATTAAAAAAGTGCTTGATAATAAAGAAAGCTGGGATCAATTCGAAAAACAGGATAATACTCGCTGGTGGCCAGAAATGTTTGTACCGCTTGTCAGTGCTGCTATGCTTTCACTGATAGAGCCAGATAGCGATATACTTGATTTACACAGGAATCGCTGGGCTAATTTTGCCGAAACAGCTTTATCACTTGGTTATTATGACAAAGACGCTGAAGCCAGAGTTCAGTGTGAATATTTCGGATTTACTACAAAACGTACCATACCGGCTTTTGGTTATTATAACTTAATATTACTGGCTCCTACAGGTAAAAAGAATTGCTTGAGTGATAAGACTGACCAGGCTCTGGTCGATTACTGTATGAACTGTGCGGAGCAAATTTACTATGTTTACAACTGCAAGCTATCAGATTTCGTCCCGATCGGCATTAAGAGAAGGGACAGCAGGGACTTTTGTCATTGGCTGCGCGCTTTATCCCTTATTTCGCAGTTTAAGGGATGGATGAAATACAAAGATAAATATGTAGAATGGATTTTAAGACAAAGGAATGAGGAAGGCTTTTGGGAATTAACAAGAAAACCGAATCTGTTTAACTTTCCATTGTCGGATTCCTGGAGAAGTCGGAAAAATCGGATCATCGGCAGTACCATCATGGTTTTAAGATTTCTAAATAATAATCGAGCGTTTTAAGTCTAAGCAAGGCCGCAGACAATTCGAGACTACTTCTGAGAATAGTCCGGCGATTTAATATCTATTTTATTTATATCGCAAAAAAACAGTAATAGGTTTGCTTATTATACCATCATGTTTTTTTGGGCGGACTGTTGTTGCGTTATTGGATACTGGTTGCATTTAATATTGCAATTTAGAAGCAGCAATTTTTCCTCTTTCGAACACATCTAAGTGTTTAAATGAACGGTATTTCGTGGTACAATTNNGGATATCTATATCATACAGGATTTCTCACTATGGTTCTATATTTTTTTGGTGTTGCATTTAATTTTACAACGAACCTCATGCTTTTGCCGTGGTATAAAGTTTCAAATATGTTGAAATTGCTTATTCATTAGCGTATAATAATGATTATTGCAAGTTCATGTTCTCAGACGTATTCATAATTTATTAAAAGCCATAACGAAGGGAGGGGGTTTCGTCATTGACGGATGAGAAAAGAACTGCGAATCCGATTGTTACGCCCAGTGTTAACAGAAGGACAAGCAGATTTTTCTCATTTGATTTTTCTGAAAAGATGCGCATGTTCGGTCCGTATTACTCTTCCTCGGCTAAGTATAGATGTTATGTCAATGCATAGTGTATTGAGATGTTCTTTCCGGAAAATTAGCGTCAGAATATAATACAAATACTAAAGATTCTGAGTCAATGGCTGTGAGTAAAGAAACATTTACGGCAGGAAGATCTAGCCTTGTAACAAACCTATACGACGGTTTAAAAATCAAAGGAAAACTGAAAGGAATGAAAGAAAAAATGTCTCTCAATTGGAGTATCACTGTAATATGTATCATTGCATTAACTCTTGTATATGTGGCCTGGAACTATATCCGGATTCGTAAAATGCCGGAGGGGACGTCTGATATGGTAGATATGGCCGGAATAATTCGTTCAGGCGCGAATGCCTTCATGAAAACCGAATATAAAACCATTACTATTGTTGTCGTTTTGATTTCATTGGTTTTATCGCTATTTGTCGAAAAAACCAGTGGTATTACTTTCATTATTGGTGCTATCATGAGCAGTTGTGCGTGCGTGCTTGGGATGAAAAGCGCTACGTATGCTAATGTAAGAACAGCAAATAAGGCACGTGAAAGCATGTCCATAGGTGAAACTGTTAAGGTTGCGTTGTGCGGGGGCAGTATCTCCGGTTTGAGCGTACAGGCTTTCGGAATGTTCGGCCTAGTTGCAGTTCTGTTGATTTTTGGCGGAGTTAACCATCAAGCGGAAGGCAGCGGTCTTCTGATTCATCTCCAAGGAATCAATTCCTCTGTAATACGTGTATCAACATATTCGCTTGGATGCTCTTTGGTAGCTATGTTCAACCGTGTCGCAGGTGGCAATTATACAAAAGCTGCTGATATTTCTGCTGATATTCTGGGTAAAATCCGGAATGATCTTCCGGAGGATGATAGCAGAATTCCGAATATAATTGCTGACTTTATCGGTGACAATGTCAATGATATTGCGGGTAACTGCTCAGATCTTCTTGAGAGTTTTGTCGCGACTATGTCTGCTGCAATCATGATTGCCGTAATTATGTTTCAGAAATTCGGCATTGACCACATGTTTAATCCGACTGTAATCTTCCCGATCGTTCTTGCAGGATCAGGTCTGTTGAGCTGCCTGATTGGTATGCTGTATGCGAATGTGAAAAAGATGGGAAGCAATCCCTCTCACGAATTAAATCTTGCCACCTGGATCTCTGCAGGATTGACAGTTATTCTTGGTCTGGGTGCATCATGGCTTATCTTCGGAAAAATCGATGCTGCCACATTAGAAACATACGGTTGGAAAGTAAGTTGGTTTACCCCGTGGATCTGTGCGGTGATCGGACTCGCCAGCGGTGTAGCTATAGGAACCATTACCGAATATTATACTTCTTCTGATTTTAAACCAACCAAAAAGCTTGCTGAAATGGCAACTGAGGGCGATGCCTTTGTTATTACCAAAGGCGACGCGATTGGTAGTCGTAGCTGTCTACTGCCGATTTTGATGATTGGCATCGCGCTTTTTGCAAGCGGAAGTTTAGGCGGTACCTATGGCATTGCCATCTCGTCTCTCGGCATGCTCTCTTTCGTTGGAACGACAGTTTCCATTGATGCATTCGGACCGATCGCTGATAATGCTGGTGGCCTGGCGGAAAGCTGCCACCTTCCCGAAAAGGTTCGTGTGATTACAGACAAGCTGGACGCCGTAGGTAATACGACTGCAGCTATCGGCAAGGGCTTCGCTATTGGCAGTGCCGCTTTTGCTACTGTCAGCCTGATCGTTTCATATGTTGGAAATTACACTTCCGAAAATGCGGAAATGGTTTTGAATATAGCGAACTTCGCCGTGGTTGCCGGTGCGATAATCGGCGGTGCTCTGGTGGAATACTTCAGCGCGATTCTGACGGACAATACGATCGAATCTGCACGTACAATGGCTGATGAAGGTAACAAGCTTTTGTCAGTTCCCGGTGTTATGGAAGGTACAGTTCGCCCGGATTATAACTGTATGATCCAGATGGCAACTCAAGGAGCCCTCCACAAAATGCTGTTCCCTTCCGTATTAGCTATGTTGATTCCTGTGCTCAGCGGTTTTATTTTTGGTGTTGATTTTGTTGGGGGTTTGTTGATTGGAGCTACGATCGTTGCCATCCCGCGCGCTATATTCATGGGAAATTCCGGTGGAACGTTTGATAATGCGAAAAAGTACATCGAATCCGGAGCTCTGGAGGGGCATGGCAAAGGAACAGCAGCTCATAAATCAGCAGTTACCGGCGATACTGTCGGCGATGTGCGTAAGGATGTTGTCGGTGTTGCACTTGATATATTTATCAAGACAATGTCAACCGTTGCCAATACTCTGGTCAATGTTTTCCGAAACTTCACACTCATCCGATAATATTACGGCGAGATGAATGCTTTCTGCTATTCTGTTTTCAATTGCCAACTAAATTTCACAAAATTTGCTGCCGCAGTCTGCCCAATACCGGCAGACTGCGGTTATAGCTAGATTCCTACCAAAAAAAAGAAAAGATAAAAAATAATAAAATATATTATTGATTGATATGAGGCGCGACAATGATTTTAAATTAAAGTAATCTGAACCAAATTTGATTTGTCATTGATTGCGCTATAATTATGCCAAGATAAGTATCTGTATTATTTTGGGTTAATTATGTAATAAGTAATTCCATTTTTGGTGGTAAAATATTCGCAGGAAGGGACTTGCTACAGTAGCTCTTACAGTGGGTATGAAGAAATTAAAAGCGTTGGGCGTAAAACATTGCCGGCAGTGTGCGGAATTTATACAGCTATCGACTTTGAACAATATGCAACCAAGAAATGTGGGAAAAGGAGTGGTGATATACCAATAAAGAACTTCCCGATGTGCTGAGGCAGTAAAAAGAAGCTCGGAATACTTGAGGCTTTGGAGGAGATATCAGGATATGATCCAAGCCCGATCCCACTGAAATTTCTATTCTGCATGAGTTTTTACATCCATTTATATCGTCCCACAGAAATATAATCGCATCTCTTTTATGTTACGCAGCACGATAAAGCATCCTGAAAAAATCACAAAAAAATAACTCAAAAAAGGAGCAAAAATGGTGAAAATACGTAAGATTAAATAAACTGCATAATGGTAAAAGAAGAAAAAATGCAAGTTAAATTAGCCTTGGGGCTTTGCCCCAAACCCCAGGATTTATCGCTTTGGTTCTCCAAAAGAT
>LFRM01061375.1_pt1 | contig 26509 bp, 26 predicted proteins | sample 618341 | NCBI WGS metagenome assembly LFRM01 (sample SAMN03654438, study PRJNA283298) | anaerobic digester metagenome | isolation source: pool of bioreactors CSTR01a, CSTR02a, and CSTR03a thermophilic anaerobic... | place: Denmark: Kgs. Lyngby | collected 2014-05-21 | reverse complement strand
GAGAGTACTTCCATACTGTAACATCACACCCATCGCACTATTTCCATCAACATTGGCATTTTCTCGTTTAAAGTCATGATTTTTAGTAGTGTCAATGCCAATATTTTCTAATTTCTTTAAGAAAGAATGTTGATTATTAGATAAAAACTCCCTAGAAAGGGTTCTTTTTCTACGATAGGTTACATATTCTTTAAAAACATCTTCATAGTCTAATTCTAATAGGGTATCTTCAACTAAGTCTTGAATTTCTTCAATACTGATAACATCCTTTTTTATTTTACTTTCAACAATACTTTGAATATTTTCGATTTCTTCTTTTCTAACTGGTTTGTTTAAAGCATAAAAAGCTTTTGACACTGCTGTCCCAATTTTATTTAAGTTAAAATTGACTGTTGATCCATCTCTTTTAATAACTTGCATAATATCTACCTCTCTTTTTTTCTCGTAATGACATCATACTATATAAGCTTGTTATTTATAAGTGACCACAACAAGTTAAATTTTTAACAAGTATAAGGGCATTAAATGATAAATGATTTTTTCAGTAATATTTATTTATCTTAATTTACAATCTTAGCTAGTTTGTATTAAGTTGGGATAATAGTATAATGATAGGGCAAAAGGAGTGATAATGTGAGTAAGATGCCAAAATGTCCACAGTGTAATTCACAGTATGTATATGAAGATCGAAACTTATATGTTTGTCCAGAGTGTGCCCATGAATGGTCAAGCCAAGTCGTTGAAAAAGAAAAAGTATCGTTAGAAAAGCTTTACCATGATGCTAATGGCACCCAACTATTTGATGGCGATGATATCATCGTTATTAAAGATCTAAAAGTTAAGGGTAGTTCTAGTACTGTAAAACAAGGGACAAAGGTAAAAAATATTAAACTTGTCGATAGTGACCATGACATTGATTGTCGAATTGATGGAATTGGGCAAATGAGTTTAAAAACTGAATTTGTAAAAAAGGCCTAATAAAAACATTGAAAGTTTAGTTATAATTTCTAAACTTTCAATGTTTTTTATTTATCGATAATCTTTTTTTGCAATTCTTTACTAATTTTCAATTGGACCTTGATAAACTCGCGATAAAAATCTTTGTAGTTTTCATTAGTAATTTTACTAACGCCAACGGCTATAATTTCATCTTCCCGATAAGCATCTAAAATTGGAATATTGTTTATTTTTTTATATTCGCCAATTTCTTCAATTAACTTTAGTCTTTCCAAAAATAAATCTAGCATATGCGCATCTATCTCATCTAAGAGATTACGGTATCTTTGCATTTTATCCTCCTAATATAATTTAAAACATTTAATTTATAAGTCAATCATACAATAGAAGTATGCCTTAGTGGCATTTTTCTATCTTTTTTATTAGATAAAAAACCAAGAGCCATCTTTCTCTTTGTTGCAAGTGCTAGGTTAGTATAGTATTATTTAGATAGACAATAAGCCAAAAAAGCTATCGTTAAGGTCATAATTACTAGGAGGCCATATGAGTGAAACAATAATCGTTAATTTAAATTCTAAGTCCTATGCAGTTGAGATTAAGGCAGAAGCTATTTTAAATTTATACAAGTATACAGATGTTTCAAGACATGCTTTTATTGTGACAGATTCAAATGTTGAAAAGTTGTACTTACAAACAGTCAAAGAACAGTTTGTTTCAAGTGATAGTTTTACAATTAAGCCCGGTGAAAATAGTAAGTCATTTAACTATTTAGAAAAAATCTTAGCAAAAATGCAAACACTAAAACTTAATCGTAATATTATTGTGATTGGATTAGGTGGAGGGGTAGTAGGTGATTTGGCCGGATTAGTGGCAGCTTTATACTTACGTGGTGTTGACTATTTAGCAATTCCAACTACGACTCTGGCGCAAATTGACAGTAGTGTTGGTGGTAAGGTCGCAATCAATTTAAATGGTGTAAAAAATGTTGTAGGCAGCTTTTATCAACCTACAAAGGTAATTATTGACCCAAATGTTCTATTGACTTTATCAAACAAAGAATACAACAGTGGCTTAGTAGAGGCTGTTAAGATGGGACTACTTTTTGATCCAACATTATTTGAAATCTTTTTACAAGAGAATATTAAAAGTCATATTATTGAGATTATTAAAAGGTCAATTATAAATAAAAGTGAGCTTGTTAGTTTAGATGAAAAAGACTTAAAAGAGCGAAAACTATTAAATTTTGGCCATACCCTAGGTCATGCCTTAGAAACAAAGTATGGATTTAGTCATGGTCAAAGTGTCATGTTAGGAATGATTTATACAGTAGATAATTTAGATATTAAACAAAAGTTGATAGAAATTGCTCAAAAGTTTGATTTATATTATCAATTAGAGTTAACTGAAGACTTATATGACTTGATGATTTTAGATAAAAAGATGCATGATAATTATATAGAACTAGTTCAAGTTGATGAAATTGGCAAGGGTTATCTAAAAAAATATCCTAAAGAATATTTGTGGGAGATACTTAATGGCAAATGAGATTGGAAAAATATTTAAAATTAGCCTATTTGGAGAATCACATAACAAGATTATTGGTGTGACCATTGATAATTTAGCACCGGGGCTTAAAGTTGACTCAGATTTAATAAAAGCTAATTTACTTTTGCGCCGTCCTAAAAGAATTTCTGAAACAAAAAGAATTGAAGTAGATAATTTTGAAATTGTGAGTGGTTATTTTAATGGCTATACAACTGGAGCGCCACTTACAATCTTAGTCTTTAACCAAGATGTTAGAAGTGATGACTATGATAGTTTAAAAGATGTTTTTAGACCAAGTCATGTTGACTATCCAGCCTCTAAAAAAGCGCTTGGTTATGAAGATTATCGGGGAGCTGGCCACTACTCAGGTCGCTTAACTACACCATTAGTTATTGCGGGCAGTATTGCTTTACAAATATTAAATAAAAATAATATTTATATAAAAACGCATATTAAAAGTGTTAGTGATCTTTTGGATAAAAGCTTTGATGAAAAAATAATCTTACAACAAATTCAAACGATTAGTAAAAATAACTTGCCAGTAATTGATCATACTTTTGAAAAAGCTGTCTTAGATTTGATTGAAACTACAAGTTTAGCAAATGATTCACTGGGGGCTAGTTTAGAGAGTGCTATAATTGGCATAGAACCTGGTCTTGGCGAACCGTTTTTCAATAAATTAGATGCAAGCATAGCTTATTATTTAATGTCAATTCCAGCGATTAAGGGTGTATCGTTTGGAAAAGGTTTTGATTATTCAAAAGCCGTAGGCAGTGAAGTAGTTGATGAATACTACTATGACAAAACAGTTAAAACAAAGAGTAACCATAATGGGGGAATTATTGGAGGAGTAAGTAGTGGAATGCCAATTATTATAAATAGTGTGGTTAAACCGGCATCATCTATTAATCAGCCGATTAAAACAATTAGAAAAGAAAGTCATGAAGAAACAATAATAAATATAAAAGGCCGGCATGATTCTTCGATCTTTACAAGAATACCGGTTATTGTAGATAGTCTATTAGCGCTAGCGCTAGTAGATGCGTACTGTGTTAGATATGGATATATGTGGCAAAGAGGTGGAAAATAATGTATCGATTAATTGGAGAAAGTATTAGTCATAGTTATTCCCAGGAGATTTATGAAGAGTTGGGTTATGATTATGGGATTTTGGATTTAAGAGAAGATAAATTTGAAAATTTTATGCGAAATAGAGTTTTCAAGGGAATCAATATAACTATTCCTTATAAAGAATTGGTTAGAAAACATTTAGACATTGAAGATGAGATAGCCTCAAGAATTGGGGTTGTTAATACAGTTTTGAAAAAAGATAATCAGCTAATTGGTTATAATACAGATTATTTTGGATTAAAATACTTAATTGAAAAAAACGAAATCGAAGTTTTAAATAAAAATGTGCTTATTTTGGGGACAGGTGCGACTTCGAAAACCGCAGCCGCCGTCTTTAGAGACTTAAAGGCTAATGAAATTGTCAAAGTTTCGAGAACATTTACTAAAAATTCGATTACATATGATGACTTAGATTCAGTAAAAGATTTTGATATAATCGTTAATACGACACCGTCAGGAATGTTTCCAGATTCAGGTGAAAGCTTAATTGACTTAAGTCTTTTTACTAAACTTGAAGCAGTAGTAGATGTTATTTATAATCCGCTTAAAACAAAACTTGTGATTGATGCTTTAAAATTAAATATTAAGGCCGTTGGCGGCTTAGAAATGTTAGTGGCTCAAGCCTTTGAATCAGCACGTTTATTTTTTGATGAAGATTTTAATAATGAAGATATTGATAAGGCCTATCAGAAAATGGTAATGAAAAAAATGAACGTTGTTTTAATTGGTATGCCAACAGCTGGTAAAACGACAATCGCAAGAGAACTTGCAAAAAAACTCAACAAAGATTTTAAAGATGTTGACCATATTATAGTTGAGCGTCAAGGTAAAACAATCCGAGAAATATTTACTCATGATGGTGAAGACTTCTTTAGAATGCTAGAGTCGACAATTATTAAAGAACTTAGCCACTTAACAAATACAATAATCGCAAGTGGTGGCGGCAGTATTTTAGATAGTGAAAATGTTGACTGGCTTAAAGGTAATGGCCTTTTAGTTTTTGTAGACCGGCCATTAGAACTTTTATATGCTGAACAAAGTCGTCCTTTAACTGCCAGTGATGATAACTTAGAAAAAATTTATAAAGATCGCTACCAAACATATAAGGATGTTAGTGATGTTGTTGTAGTTAATGATGAGTCTTTAGATCAAGTAGTTAATGAGATCTTAGAGGCTATAAAATGCGCATACTAGTATTGAATGGTCCTAATCTTAATCTATTAGGAAAACGCGAACCAGAAATATATGGCACCGCTACATATAATGACTTAAGAAAGTTAATCATTGACTATAGCTTAAAACAAAATCATATTATTCATTTAATTCAGAGCAATCATGAGGGAGTTTTGATTGATACCTTACAAGGTGGAATTAATAAATATGATGGGATTGTTTTTAATCCGGCCGCCTTTACCCATACGAGTATTGCCTTATATGACACGCTTTTGGCGATTAATATTCCATGTGTAGAAGTCCATCTTTCCGATATTGAAAATCGAGAAGCATTTAGACAAACAAATTATATTAAAAAGGCTTGTATAGCCAGTGTTACAAATGAAGGAATCGAAGGCTATATTAAGGCCATTAAGATTTTAGAAAAGAGACTTAAATGATTATAACAATCAAAGCTAAAACACCTAAATCAGAATTAAAAAAACTAATTATAAAACTTGAAGGTTTAGGTTTTAATATTACAAAAAATGATCACGCTAATAAAGTTATGGTAAATGTTTTTGGTGACACAACCACCATTGATGATAACGCCATTTTAGCGTTTTTATTTGTTGAGTCAGTGACAAGAATCAGTGCCCCTTATAAGCGAGTTAACCGTGATATTTTTAAAGAGGATGTCATTGTAAATGTTAATGGAATTTTGATTGGAAATAAACAGCCAATTGCAATAATTGCCGGGCCATGTTCTGTCGAAAGTGAAGAAAGTTTGAATATGATTGCCGCCTCGATTAAAAAAAGCGGAGCTAAGCTTTTACGCGGAGGAGCGTTTAAACCAAGAACTTCACCTTATGCCTTTCAAGGTTTAGGTGTAGCTGGGATTGACTTATTAAAAAAGGCTAATCAAAAATATAATTTACCAATTGTTAGTGAAATTTCAGCCGCAAGCCAAATAGAACTATTTGAAGCTAATGTTGATATCTTACAAGTTGGAGCTCGTAATATGCAAAACTTTGAACTTTTAAAAGCCTTAGGTAAAACATCTAAGCCAATCTTATTAAAACGTGGCTTTGCCAATACAATCGAAGAATGGTTAATGTCAGCCGAATATATAGTTAGTGCTGGAAATCCAAATGTTATTTTATGTGAGCGTGGGATTAGAACTTTTGAAACCTATACAAGAAATACCTTAGATTTAAGTGTTATACCGATTATTAAACAAAAATCTAATTTGCCAATTATTGTAGACCCCTCCCATGCAACGGGTGATTGGCGCTTAGTCGAGAAAATGGCGATGGCGGCAATCGTTGCTGGTGCGGATGGTTTAATGATAGAAGTGCATGATAACCCTGAAATGGCTCTGTCAGATGGTGCCCAATCATTAACCTTAGAAAACTTTGATAAGTTGATGGTTGAGTGCCGTAAAATGGCTAAAGCAATTGAGCGTGAAATATAATGCAAGTAAAAGTTTTTCCTAGTAAAGTTTTTGGCACTATAAAAGTTCCTGCAAGTAAAAGTGTTGTCCATCGGGCTTTAATTGCCAGTGCTCTTAGTAATGGCTACAATGAAATCGATGATGTTGATTTTAATGAAGATATTTTTGCAACAATCAATGGCCTAGAAAAACTTGGAGCTAAAATTTTAATAAAGGGCAGTACTATTTGTATTAATGGCTTTGATGTTAATCAAAACATTGATAAAGTAGAAATAGATGCCAATGAATCCGGCTCAACTTTAAGATTTTTGATTCCAATTGCGACCAGTGTTGCCCAAGAGGTTAAATTTGTAGGCAGTCAAAGATTAATGGAAAGACCTTTAAATGTTTATAAAGACTTGTACTTAGAGCAAGGTTTAATGTTTGCAGATAATAAGTGTAGAAAAATAATTAAAGGTAAATTAAAACCAAAAACTTATCAAGTGCAAGGTAATGTCAGTTCGCAGTTTATAAGTGGGTTAATGTTTCTGTTACCTTTATTAAAAGCTGATTCAATTATTGAAGTAATCAAACCGTTTGAATCTAAGCCATATGTTTATTTAACAATTTCCATTTTAGAAAAATATGGAATTAAAATTAAAACTTCTAACAATAAGTTTTATATAAAAGGTAATCAAAAGTATCAGCCATATAATCTCAAGGCTGAAGGTGATCTTTCGCAAGCGGCTTTTTTTGCGGTTTTAGCTGCGATTAATAATGACTTGGTTTTAGAAAACATTAATTTAGACAGTGTTCAAGGTGACCTCGAAATCTTTAATATTTTACAAAAGTTAAATGTAAGGGTTGAGTTTAAAGCAAACAGTGTTAAAGTCTTTAAAAGTAAACTTAAAAGTGCCAGTATAGATTTAGCTAATATGCCTGATTTAGGTCCAATTCTTTGTGTGTTAGGTTTGTTTAGTGATGACTATTTAAGGCTGGACAATGTGAGACGTTTACGGATTAAAGAATCAGATCGGCTTTTGACAATGAAAAATCAACTTGAAAAAATTGGGGCAAAAGTTATTTTAGAAGAAAATAGTATTACTGTTTATAAACTAGAAGATTTTATAGATAAAGAAATTGAAGTTGATGGGAGTAATGATCATCGAATCGTAATGGCGATGGCAGTACTAGCGACTGTCTTAAAAAAGCCACTAATTATTAATGGAGCTTTGGCCGTTAATAAATCATATCCTAATTTCTTTAAGGACTTAAATAGTATTTGGGTTAAGACTAAGTAGAAATACTAGGTCTTTTTATTTGTTTGACTACTTTATATATTTAGTACTTGACGACACCCAGTAGTAGGTGTATGATAGTAGTGAAGTGGAGGTGCTGGATGAATACTCAATTTAAAAGAGGAGTTTTAGAACTTGTGGTCTTATTAACACTAACTAAAGAAGATATGTATGGCTATCAACTTGTAAATAAGGTTAGTAAGGTAATTGATGTCAATGAAGGAACAATTTACCCTTTATTAAGACGACTGACAAATGAAAAATACTTTGATACTTACTTAAAGGAGTCAAATGAAGGGCCACCACGTAAGTATTATCGCTTAACAGCAATTGGAATAAATTATACAAACCAGCTATTAGAAGAATGGAAAAATTTTGTAAAACAAGTGGATGATTTCATTAAGGAGGAGATTGAAGTTGAATAAATTAAAATTTGAAACATATTTAAGGGAAAAGCTTTCGATACTAAAGCAAAGTGAAATTGATGAAATTATCAATGAGTACTTACAACACATAGATATGCGTAAAGCGGATGGTGTTAGTGAAGAAGCCGCAATTAAAGATTTTGGAGACTTAGATGATTTGGTTGATGAAATCTTAGATGCTTATAAAATTGACACCTCAAAAGATCAATTTGAAAACTTTAGTAATAATATAAAGAAATGGTTGAATACTGGTTTAGACTTTATAAATAAAATTACTAATTCAATCTTTAAACGTTCCGGCACTGAAATGGTCACCTTAGTGGTTGAATTTGTCTTAGTCTTAGTCTTATTATGGGTAGTGTCATTAGTCATTGATATCGTTTCGACAAATGTAATGCGGATATTTTACTACAGCCCATATTTTATTGGTCGCATCATAAGGTTTTTAGTTAGAGGTTTAAGTTTACTCTTTAACTTAACAATTAGTTTATCAATCTTATATTGGTTTGCGACAGAGCGAGTAATAAAGTTTGAAACCAGCGACACATATATTAAAACTAGTTTGAAAGCGAAAAATAAAAAAGAATTAGCTCAAAAACAAAAAGATTTATTTGAGCCTAGTGATGACATAAATATTGTTAAAGAAACAGCTAGTGATTATCAGACAGATGAGATCATTTTGAGTAAAACTATCAGGCCAGAGGCTGCACTGGAAGATTTAAAAGTTCAAGCTAGTAAGGAATCATTTTCACAAAAACTTTTTAAAGGAAATTTATTTGTAATTAAGATGATTGTCTTACTAATCTTAATTCCAATGATTGTAGTCGGTGTCTTTTTAGGAATTGCCTTTGTGATTGTTGTCTACAATACAATTATTGGCTATGGCAGTATTGGAATATCTTTAATTTTAAGTGGTGTGTTTTTAATGTATTTCTATCTTTTAACCGTTGGAATCAATTTTGTCAGTGGAGGTAAGACTAAATGAAAAAAGCACTTATAATATTTGGGATTAGTATGGCACTCATCATTAGTGGAGGTTTAATTACCGCTACCGAATTATTAAAATGGAATAAAACCGATCAAACTTTTGAAGAAATTGGCTTTGAAACCAAAAAGGTTACAATCGATATTGACATTACTGCCTATGGTGCTGCCACAATTAGTGATCATATCTTATTTAATCAAACAGCTTATAACTACTATAGTGAACTTGAGACAAAAATAGTTATAGATAATAATCAGCCAGAAGGAAAACTCAAATACGAACTTATCTTTTATCCAACTTTTGGCTACTGTGTCGCCAGTCCAAAACAATACGCCATCAAAAATAATCGCCTATACTTTAATGCTTATGATGGCTACCACTATATTGGCAATAATCACCACTTTGAAATAGTTGAGAGATTTCCAGAAAATAGTCAAATTAATTTAGATTTAGCTAGTTACTGTTATCAAGATATTATGGTTAGCCGAAGATTTATTGGAAATCTTCTTGAATATGATACTTTTAAGAAAATAATGAAGGCTAAAAAATTGCCGGTTAATTTACAACAAGCAATTATAACTATTAATCCAAATGATCAAAATAAATTAATCAAATAATCAAAACTAAAGATGCATCCAAACAAATCTATAAACTGGGTGCATTTTTAATTTATAAGCTAACCTAAGTATTGATAGTAAATAATAACTCTAAGCGTAAATATAATGATATTAATATATAATAAAGATAGCTAACAGCAAGGAGTGTGACTATGAAAAAATCAATTATAAAAGTTTTGCTATTATTAGGACTTGTTTTATCAGGATGTGCATCACCAATATCAATTAAGTCTTCTAACCTTATGTCAGGTTACAAAGAAAGTAAAGTTGATTTAATTGACATTTCAAGTCAGGGTGACAAATTCTTAAGTCGTAAAAATGAAATTTTAGATTTTTCACTAAAACTTTTTTTAGAGAGTTTTGAAGCAGAAAATATTTTGCTTTCACCACTGTCAATAGTTTATGCGCTAGCTATGACTGGCAATGGCGCCAAAAATCAGACTCTTTTAGAAATAGAAGCGGTTTTAAATTCAGACATTCAAGGACTTAATGACTACTTAAAGGCATATAGTGAATATTTGCCAACAAGTCAAAAGTATCAAGTTAGTCTTGCAAATTCGATTTGGTTTAAAGATGATCCAAAACTAGTAATCGAAAATAGTTTTTTACAAATTAATAAAGACTACTACGATGCAAGTATTTACAAGTCCGCCTTTGACAATACTACTAAAGTCGATATAAATAATTGGGTCAAGGCTAAGACTAATAATTTAATCACAGAACTACTAAAACAAGCACCATCACCACAGACAATTATGTATCTTATTAATGCCCTGTCTTTTGAAGCAGAGTGGGAGAAAATTTATCGTGTGGACCAAGTTATTCAGGGAGATTTTTTCTTAGAAACAGGTGGCAGTCAGAGTGTTGAATTTATGACTTCATCTGAGTCTATATATTTAGAAAATGATCTGGCAACAGGTGTAATTAAACCTTACAAAGATAGTAAGTATGCCCTTGTAGCTTTTTTGCCAAAAGATAATCTTTCAATTCAAAAACTTTTATTATCGCTTGATTATCAGATGGTACTTGATTTATTTGAAAACAAACAAGAAGCTGAGGTTTTATTTCAGCTTCCTAAAATGTCAATTGAATACAGCACGCTCTTAAATGAGCCATTACAAAACTTAGGAATTTCAGATGCCTTTGAGGCTAGTCAGGCAGACTTTAGTAGATTAGGCAAATTTGAAGGTGAAAATATTTTTATAAGCCAAATAGTGCATAAAACAAAACTAGTTGTTGATGAAAAAGGAAGTAATGCAGGAGCTGTTACTGCGGTTGTAATGGATACAACTAGTGTTATTATTGACCGCAAAGAAGTTATTTTAAATCGACCGTTTGTGTATATGATAATTGATTTACAACAAGAATTACCACTGTTTATGGGAGTTTTGATGCGTCTTAATTAGTATCAAGTAGCATTAACATGTCTGGAGGGTCTTATGAAAAAGGTATCGCACTGGTATACAAATTATAATAGTGACAATTTTGAACGAAAAGAATTTTTTAGTTTTAATGATTTAGTCTTAGAAGAAAGTGAAGATGTTAAATGGCTTGAAATCACATCTTTAGCTGACCTTGATTTAATCAATGATATTGCAAATAAGTTTAACTTACATCCATTAGTTGTTGAGGATATTTTAGATTTAGACCACATGTCTAAATTACAAGATTACAATGAGTATTTATATCTTATTATCGATGGGATGGTTATGGATGAAAACAAAAAAATCAAGATCGAACAATATAGTTTCATTTTATTTAAAAATTTAATTATATCTTTTCAACAATCTGAAACCAAAGTATTCGATTCAATTATCACCAGAATTAAAGAGGGCTCTAATATAAGAAAAAATGGAGCCGATGATCTTTTATATGCTCTGGTTGATGCAATTGTTGATGATTATTTTGAAGTAGTTGAAGAAATTGGTGAGTATATTGATGAAGTAGAAGACCAAGTATTATTAAATCCTAAAAAAGAGTCACTTCAGGAAATATATAGAATAAAACGCGATTTAATATATATAAGAAAAGCTTTGTGGCCAATGCGTAATGCCATTAGTGGTATCTCCAAAAATGACTATGACCTCATTGATGAAAAAACACTATATTATTTTCGGGATGTTTATGACCATGTCATACAATTAATTGATATTATTGAAACTTATCGGGATATTTGTTCAGGAATGTTAGACACTTACTTATCTAGCATTAGTAATAAGACAAATGAAATTATGAAAGTTTTAACGATTTTCTCTTCCATATTTATTCCACTGACTTTTTTGGCCGGTGTTTATGGGATGAACTTTAAGTATTTACCTGAACTAAATTGGAAGTATGGCTATCTTAGTTTTTGGATTATTTCAACAATAATTATATTAGTGCTCTTGAGATATTTTAAAAAGAAAAATTGGTTTTAAACTATTTTGGATAAAAATTGTTTTACTAGTGCTTTTTGTCTTGATAGGCTAGGATGTAGTATAATATAAAAAGAGGTGTTTTATGCTTATTGCAAAAGTATTAGTCGAATATTCAGTTTTTCAAGTTGATCAAACTTACTCCTATCTTATAAATGACATAGCGGTTAAACCTGGGCTAAGAGTTTTTGTACTTTTTAATAACCGTAAAACAGTTGGAATTGTGATGGAAGTAGAAGAGTACGCCGGCAGTATGGAAAAATATGAAGAGGAGTTTGGATTTAAACTTAATCCTATTATCTCAGTTGTTGATGACTTTGTGATTTTAAATAAAGAATTGTTAGAATTGGCTTATTTTTTACAAGAAAAAACGATATCACCTTTAATCGCTTGTTTATCAGTAATGCTACCTTCAAAATTAAAACCATCTAGTTCTTTTGGCAAAAAGAAGTTTACAACTTTTATTGAAGTTGTAGATAGTAAAAATATTAAATTAACACCGCTTCAAACGGAAGCTTATAATTATATTAAAAATAATCAGCCACAAACACAAACAGATTTTAATAAGGCTTTTAATGGAAGCCTTTTAAATCGAATGGAAGATAAAGGCTTAGTAGTTAAGTTTAAAAAGGAAAGCCGTTATTATGAACAAAAAGTAGAAACAAAACCCTTTCATAAATTAACGCCAGACCAAGAGTCAGTTTACAAAGAAATCTTAGCAACAGATGACCAAGTTTACTTACTGCATGGGGTCACCGGTTCGGGCAAAACTGAAATTTATTTACAATTGGCAAGACAGGCTTTAGAAAAAGGTCAGTCAGTTTTAATTTTAGTTCCTGAGATATCACTAACTCCACAAATGATAAACCATGTTAGAAGTCGTTTTGGTGACAAGGTCGCTATTTATCATTCTTATCTTAATGACCAAGAAAAATATGAACAATATCAACGAGTTGTTAAAGGCGAGGTAAAACTTGTCGTTGGTACTCGAAGCAGTATCTTTATGCCATTTGACAATATTGGTTTTATAATTTTAGATGAGGAACATGATGGGTCTTATAAACAAGGTTCAATGCCACGCTACCACGCTCGCGATGTGGCGATCGAGCGCGCTTTAAATCATCAAGCCAAGGTAATTTTAGGCAGCGCTACGCCATCTTTAGAGTCTTATGCAAGAGCTGCTAAAGGAGTTTATCATCTTTTAGAACTTCCTAATAAAATTGGTGTTCACCAGCGTATTCCTTACCGAATTATTGATACCCAAAAAGCCTTATACAAGGGCCAGTCAAATATTTTAACTAACGAGTTAATTGCGGCAATTCAAGAGCGTTTAGATAATAATCAACAAAGTGTAATCCTTTTAAACCGGCGCGGTTATACTCCTGTTTTTACATGTACTAAATGTTTAAGTGTTAAGATGTGTAAAGATTGTGATGTTGCGATGAGCTATCATCGCGATGACAACATTATGGTTTGTCATGTCTGCGGCTTAATTCAAAAGCTTCCAGTTACTTGTGATGAATGTGGTAATAATCGTTTTACTTATCGTGGTTTTGGCACACAGAGGGTTGAAGTTGAACTAAACAAGCTTTTTCCAAAGGCCCATGTTGTAAGAATGGATGCTGATCAAGTTGGAAAAAAGGGTAGTCATGAACGCTTATTAAATGAGTTTGAAAATAAAGGGGATATTTTACTTGGGACACAAATGATCGCTAAAGGTTTAGACTATCACCGTGTTACCTTAGTTGGAGTTTTAAGTGCTGATGCAATGCTAGCACGTAATAGTTATCGTAGTGTTGAAGATACTTTTAATTTAATTACCCAAGTAAGTGGTCGTGGTGGTAGGGGTCAACTTAAAAGTGAATTAATTGTTCAATCCTTTGATGCCAAACACTATGCAATTGTCTTAGCTTGTCAAAATGACTATATTAGATTTTTTAACCAAGAAATGCAATACCGCCATTTAGCTAACTATCCACCTTATTCATACTTAATTAAAATTGTCTTAAGCCATCATAATGAACAACTGTTAGAAGAAAAAACGGCGATGGTAAAAGAACTTTTAAACCAAGAAAATGTTTGGACAACACTGGGTCCCAGTTTAATGACGAAAATTAAACGTCAGCACCGCTTTCAGTTTATTTTAAAAGGTAAAGATTTAGACTTAATGACTAAAACCTTAAGTGAAGTAAACAGTAAACTTACAAAACGCTTGGCAAGTGTTAATATACTAATAGATGTAAACCCGATGGAGATGGAATAAATGGAAAACACTAAAAAAGCTTATGAAATCATATACGCAGTAAGAAAAGATAAGGCTTATTCAAACTTACTACTTCAAGGTCTTGATGACAGTTATAATGCCAATTTTATTACCCACCTTGTCTATGGCACTTTGAGAAATTATAAAAAAGTTCGTTTTGGCTGGAGTCGGTTTGTAAAAGATGACTTAGAAATAAAGATTAGTGTCCTTTTAGATTTAGGTGTTTATATGTTAAGTGAACTCGATAACACACCAGATTATGCAATTGTTAATAACTTAGTTGAAATTAGTAAAGATATTGAACATAGCAAATATACCAAATTAACAAATGCTGTCTTAAAGAAATTCATTAAAGAAGGAATGCCAGACTTTAATGAGAAATCTTTAGAAGATTTAGCAATTAAGTATAGTCATCCGTTGTGGCTAATTTCAATGTGGACGGCCCACTATGGTTTAGAAAACACACTAGCCTTTTTAAAACATAATAACAGTCAATCAAATTTAACTTTACGGGTTAACTTACATAAAACAAGCTTAGAAGCGATATTAAAAGACCCACTATTTACTAAGGCTCAACTGGCTCCAGAAGCAGTTTACTATGATGGTAATATTTTTAAGAGTAAATATTTCCAAGATGGAAGTGTTTCAATTCAAGATAGTGCTAGTCAACTTGTTGCCCACACAGTCAACGCCCAGCCCTTAGATAAAGTTTTGGACACTTGTAGTGCTCCTGGCACCAAGGCCTTCCACATTGCATCGCTAAGAGGCGATAGCGGTGAGATTGATGCAGTTGAACTCCATGAAAACCGAGCTAAACTTATCTTGGATGATAAAAAACGTTTAGGACTAAATTCTGTCAACATTTGGGTCAATGATGCGACAAAACTTGAAGACTACTTAGAAAGATTAAGTTATGATAAGGTTTTAGTCGATGCCCCATGCTCAGGCTTTGGTGTAATGCGGGGTAAACCAGAAATAAAGATCTTTACAACCCCAAACAACCTCGATGACTTAGTTGATCTCCAAGCACAACTTTTAGATTCAGCAATTAAGATGGTAAAACCTGGTGGCGAACTGATTTATTCAACTTGTACCTTAAATAAAAAAGAAAATGAAAGACAAGTTCAAAGAATTTTGAAAAACCACCAAGAATTTGAATTAATTATTGAAGAAACAATCTTTGGACATCAAAATAATAGCGATAGCTTCTATATTGCAAAGCTAAAAAGAAAAATTTAAATATGGTAAAATAGAGATGGTGAAATTATGAGAGACATATACGATTATAGTTATAAAGAAATGGAAGAATATATTTTAGAAAAAGGGATGCGCAAATTTAGAGCGCAACAACTTTTTACTTGGTTATATAAAAAGCGCGTTAATGGTTTTGATGAAATGACTGATTTAGCAAAAGACTTTAGGACAATGTTGGAAAAAGACTTTACTTTTAGCTCCCTTGAAGTTGTGAATCAACAAACAGCTAAAGATGGCACAACAAAGTATTTATTTAAACTAGCGGATGGCCACTTAATTGAAACAGTCTTAATGTACAATGATTATGGAAAAAGTGTTTGTGTTACTTCTCAAGTCGGCTGCAATATGGGCTGTAAATTTTGTGCTAGCGGCTTATTAAAGAAAAAAAGAAATCTAACTGTATCAGAAATGGTAAGTCAGGTTTTATTTGTTCAAAAACAATTAGATAAAAGTCAAGAACGTGTTAGTAATGTTGTAATAATGGGTATTGGTGAGCCTTTTGATAACTATGATAATACAATACAATTTATGAAGACGATAAACTCAGATCATGGACTAGAAGTTGGAGCCCGCAAAATTACGGTTAGTACATGTGGAATTGCACCAAAGATTAGACAATTTGCGGATGGAGACTATCAATTTAACATTGCGATTTCGCTCCACGCCCCAAATGATGACCTAAGAAGTAAAATTATGCCGATCAATCATGCTTATCCATTAAAAGAATTACTTTCATCTTTAGATTATTATTCTTCAAAAAGCAATCGACGTATTACTTTTGAATATATTTTATTGAAAGGCTTAAATGATACCCAAGAGTGTGCAAATCAACTTGCTGAAATTGTAAGAAATAGAAATGCCTATGTAAATTTAATTCCATATAATTCAGTTGATGAGTCAGGTTTTAGTTCTACTTCAGATAAAGAATCATTAAAATTTTATGATATGTTGATGAAGCTAGGTGTAAAGGCAACTTTAAGAGCCAAACATGGTGATGAAATAGAAGCAGCATGTGGTCAACTTAGAGCACAAAGTGAAAGGAATTTATAATGAAAATTGCAGGAAGAAGTGACATTGGTTTAGTTAGAGCAAACAACCAAGACAATTATTTAATCACAAAAAATAATAAGGGTGACATTTTAGCGCTTGTGTGTGATGGTATTGGTGGAGCCAAAGCTGGCGATGTCGCAAGTTTAATCGCCACTAGAAATATTGGTGAAAGTTTTTCTCAAATTGATGGGTTTTTAGACCTTAGTGAAGGTGAAACTTGGTTAAAGAAAGTTTTAAACGAGACTAATGATTTAATTTATTCAACTACTGCCACAACCGATGACTATGCAGGAATGGGTACAACCTTTGTCGGGGCTTTATTTATCAATAATGAGATTATTGTCGCCAATGTTGGCGATAGTCGGGCCTATGTTTTAGAAAAAGACCACCTAAAACAGGTGACAATAGATCACAGTTTAGTTTATGAACTTGCGGCCTCTGGTAAAATTACAGTTGATGAAATCGAAAATCATCCCCAAAGAAATGTCTTAACTAATGCCTTAGGGGTTGTCGGGTCTTTAAGGGTTGATACTTTTATTGTAGCTAAAGGTGAAAAACTTTTGCTTTGTACTGATGGCTTGTCAGGTTATGTAAAACATGCGGATCTCTTTAAAATTATTAATAATAATGAAATACAAATGGATCAAACATTAGAAGCTCTAATTACCAAGGCCAACAGTGTTGGCGGCTATGACAATGTCACAATTATTCTCGCGGACTTAGGAGGTTTTTTCCATGAATAAAGGCGATATTTTAGCAAAACGCTATAAGATTGTAAAAATAATTGGCCAAGGTGGAATGGCTGACGTTTACTTAGCCTATGATATTCTTTTAGAACGTGATGTTGCGATTAAAATCTTACGCAATGAAATCGCTAGTGATGCAGTTTCACTTTTAAGATTTAAACATGAGGCGGTGGCGGTTAGTAAATTATCGCATCCAAATATTATTGAAATCTTTGATATTGGTGAACATGATTCGCGTCAATATATCGTAATGGAATATGTTGATGGTAAAACCTTAAAACAATTAGTCAGTGATCGTGGTGGCTTATATCAAGAAGAAGCAATTTATATTATGAGGCAGTTAACTAGTGCGATTAGTGAAGCTCACAATAATGAAATTATTCACCGTGATATTAAACCCCAAAATGTCTTAGTAAAAAGTGATGGTAGTGTTATAATTACTGATTTTGGGATTGCCTTAGCCCAAAATGCCTTACATTTGACCCAAAAAGAAACGGTTATGGGTAGTGTTCACTACCTAGCTCCAGAACTTGCGCGTGGTGAAAAGGCTACTTATCAAAGTGATATTTATGCTTTAGGAATTGTTTTCTATGAACTGTTGGCAGGATCAGTACCATTTTCAGGTGAAACCGCAATTCAAATCGCAATGCAGCACATTAATAAACCAATTCCAAGTATTAGAGAATTTAATCCAACGATTGCCCAAACAGTTGAAAATGTAATAATTAAGGCTACCTTTAAAAATAAGCAACAAAGATATAAAAGTGCCTTAGAAATGTTACGCGAGCTTGAAAGTGTTTTTGATGAAGATAAAAAGGATGTTAAAAAACTAGCAACTGATCCACTATTAGTCTCAGATGATAAAACAAAAGTTATTTCAAAACTTCAAACAGTTGAAGAAACACAAAAAAATCCAAAAAGAAATAAAATGCGTAAAAGAAATGTGATTATAGCCTCAGTGTTGGCCGTAGTCTTACTTTTTGGAGCTATATATATTTCAATGCTTCCAAAACAAATCGAAGAAGTAGTTGTGCCCGATGTTGTCGGGCTAAGCTTAGATGATGCGAGAAATAGATTATTAGACTATGGCTTAATAATTGGTACCATAGACCGTGACTTAGATGATGAGCTTGATGTAAATAATGTTATTAAACAAACTCCACGTTCTAATAGTCAAGTTGAAAAGGGGAGTCAAATAAATATTGTTGTCTCTTTAGGAAAGTATTTTGTCTTTGGAGACTATGTAGGTCGCGACTATGATGTTGTAAGGTATGAATTAGAAAACGCCTTAAAGATTGTAATTAGAACTGAATATTCGACAATTCCAAATGTAGCAGCGGGTGAAATATTTTCTCAAAGTATTGTTGCCGGCAGTAAACTAAACCCAAACAATACAGTTGAAGTAAAGTTTGTTGTTGCTAAAGAACAAGAAATTACAATCCCAAGTAATTTATATGGAATGGATATCTACCAAGCTCAAAAGATTTTAGAAGACTTAGGCGCAAAGGTAATCTTAGAACCTATTACTGAAGGTAGCCCAGAATTTTTAGCGGCTCAAGAAAAAAACAAGGTTCATTCAACGCTTCCAGCTCGAAATTCAATCTATGTTCAAACTGAAAATAGTTCAGTTATTATTAAATATTACGAAGATACAGGACCGGTTGTACCAGATCCAGAACCAGATCCTGAACCAGAACCAGGAGATGGCGCATGATAAAAGGTAGAATAATTAGATTAATTTCAAATCGTTACCAAGTATTGTTAGATAGTAAGGAAATAGTTGATACTATTGCTAGTGGTAAATTAAGATTAAAAATGGCTCCAAAAACTGGAGACATTGTAAAACTTGAAATAAGAGAAGAAAAGTATATGATTGTCGATATCTTAGATCGTTTTAATGATTTAAGGCGACCGCCAATCGCAAACATTGATCAAATGTTAATTGTTGTATCAGCTAAAGATCCAGACTTTTCAGTTTCTTTAGTTGATCAAATGTTAGTGATGTCAAATTTTCACCGGGTTAAACCAGTATTAATTATTAGCAAAATGGATCTTTTAGATAAAGATGACAAAATTAATCTTTTAATAGATAATTATGTTAAAAGTGGTTATCGAGTTATTAAAAGTGGAAAAGACAAGGATACTGGCGAAATCGAAAAGATTGTTGCCAATAAGTTTTCAGTTTTAAGTGGCCAAAGTGGGGTTGGGAAATCAACTTTATTAAATCGGATTAATCCTGACTTTGAAATTAAGACTCAAGAAATAAGTCAGTCCTTAGGCCGTGGTAAACATACGACAAGACATGTTCAATACCTACCAGTTGGTAGTGGGTGGGTGGCAGATACGCCAGGCTTTTCTAAGATTGACTTAACTGTTTTAACGATAGAAGATCTAAGAGATGCCATGTTTGAATTTGAAGAGTATTCAGCTTTATGTCGCTTTAGTGATTGCTTTCATATTAAAGAGCCAGGTTGTGGAGTAATAAAAGCAGTTGAAGCTGGACTAATTCCTAAAGAACGTTATGAAAACTACTTAAAGTTTAACGAAGAAATAGCCGATGTAAGGAGACTGTATTAATGATAAAAATTGCACCATCTGTTCTTTCATTAGATTTTAGCAAGTTTAGTGAACAAATAGAAGTTTTAAATAATCATGCAGATTGGATTCATTTTGATGTTATGGATGGACATTTTGTTCCAAACATCAGTTATGGACCAAAGGTTTTAGAAGAAGTAAAAAAATTAACAACTTTATTTTGTGATGTCCATATTATGGTATCAAATCCTAAAGATGTCGCCAAATGGTTTATTGATGCAGGCGCAGATTCAATTACTTTTCATATTGAAGCGGTTGAAAATCATTTTGAAGCCTTAGAAATTATTGAGTATATAAAAAGTAGAGGTGTTAAAACGGGGATAGTTGTAAAACCAAAAACAACGATTCAGGAAATCCAACCATTGTTAAAAGCTGTCGATATAGTCTTAGTTATGTCAGTTGAGCCAGGCTTTGGTGGTCAAACATTTATGCATGACTCACTTATTAAAGTAAAAGAGTTAGTTAAATTAAGAGAATCTTTAGATTATAACTACTTAATTGAAATTGATGGCGGAATTGATAAAGATACTGGCAAGCTTGCTAAAGCTGCAGGAGTAGATATTTTAGTTGCAGGTTCTTATGTTTTCAATGGTAATATTGTTGAAAATATCAAGTCACTAAGATGAAGGTAAATATTTACTTGCCCCATACTTTCAATCCTAGTTATGACTGTGATTTTATTGTCGGGGTAGACTGTGGCGCTTTTATGTTAGCTAAAAAAGACATCCAAATGGATGTGGCTATAGGTGATTTTGATTCAATCAATGAAAAAGAGTTAGCACTTGTTAAAAAAATGAGTAAAAAACAAGTTAAGCTTTCAATTATAAAAAATGAAACGGATAGTGAAGCTGCAATTTTATATGTTTTAAGTCTAGGATATAAGGATATAACTTTAATTGGAGATGTTGGCCTTAGATTAGATCACTTACTAGTTAACTATCGTTTGACTGAAAAGTATAATGTCACTTATCTTTTAGAAAACAGCAAAATATTTAATTTTAAAAAGGGCCATCACCGGATAAAAAAAGAATTCCAATTCTTATCACTTTTTACAAATGATGAGGCGATTGTTACTCTAAGTGGTACCAAGTATGAATTAGATAATCAAAAGATAGCCTACTATGACACTTATACAAGTGCCAATGAGATTATAGATGATTTTGCCCAAATTGAGGTAGTGAGTGGTAATGTAACTGTTGTCTTAAGCTCAGACCAATAAAAAAAGCTCTTATAAAAGAGCTTTTTACTAAATCAATTATGATTTTATATTCTACCTTGTGCTTTTAAAACTTTAAGTTCTCGGGCAGATATACGGACTTTTGTTGGTTTCCCATCAACCATAATCGTAGCATTTTGTGTATTAACATTCCATTTACGTCTAGAAGAGCGTAATGAGTGTGAACGTTTGTTACCAAATAGCGGTTTTCTAGTTCCGGTTACGGATATTTTATCATTTGACATACCGTAAACCCCCTTTCTTAATTACTGCTTAGATATAATATCACATCACATATAATAAATCAAGAAAAAGCTAGCTTTAACCGACTTAATTAGGATAAATATATTTTACTTTACTTTAGGGGGATTTTAAGGTTGAATGTTTAATTGTTTTGTTTATTGTAGTATACTAGTAATATAAATTATTGTCATTTATAGATGCAGGAGGCTGAGTGTGTGAACCAAAAGGAAATTTATGGAGCTATTGAGTTTGTTGACCATGAAGTTCGTTTCATTTTGGGCGAGTTTCATAACAATCAACTGAATATATTAAAGACAGAGTCACTTTATACAGATGCAATTGATAAAATTGAAATTGTTGATACAAATAAATTGGTAGAAAACATTCAAGAAATTATTACCGATGTGTCAGACAAAATGGGTTTTACGATCGATAAAATTATATTATTGATTCCGAGTTATTCAATTAAACGTTATTCAAAAAGAGTTAAAATTGTAAACTTTGAAGAAAGCGATTATTTTTCTAAAAAAGATGTAAATGATGCGATAACGCAAGCCCTAGACTTAGAATATGCTGATAATGAGATATTGATAAATCAAGTTTTCAATCGTTATATAATTGATGGAGTTTCGTCAAAAAAATTAAAATTAGATAAAAAGATTTCTCGCCTATATGTTGATGTTGATCTATATACAGGTCCCAAAGCCTTAATTTTTGATTACATTAGTGTAATTGAAAAAGCTGGATTTGCCGTTTTGGATATATTTTTAGACAGTTATGCCATGGCAACAGAAATGGCGCTATTAGAACCATCCCGAAATAAAAACATTATAATTATTAGATATGAACGTTCTAATTTAACAATGTCACTGTTACATAATGGTAGAATTATTAACAGCTTAATGATGGATGTTGGTTATGCTGACTTAGTTGATTCAATTGTAAAAGACAATAATATTTCCAGAAATAACGCAGAAAAGCTTATTTTGACAAATGATTATTTAACGATTGCGGACAATCAAGTGGCCCCAGTTTTTCTTTATTCAGAAGGTAGTGAAACTAAATCTATCGATGATAAATATTTAAACAATTTATTAATGCCAATCCTCTGTGATCAATTTAATGAAATTAGTCAAATGATTGCGCCAATTTTAGAAGATAAAGAAAGTGAAGTTTATATTACTGGCAAGGGTGCTTCGATTGTTTCTTTGAGTGAAATTTGTCGAGAAATTTTAAAGTCACCAACAAAAGTTTACTCTCCAGCAATTCTTGGGGCAAGAAAAGGTAGTTTAACAGCTTGTTTAGGATCAATTTATGCTTACAAAGATATATCAGTTTTAAATAGCATCAATGAGAATAGTTTAAATAAGCAAATGTATGATAAAGAAATTAAATTAAAAGAATTTAGTCAGAGTGAAGATTCAATGGCAAACCGCTTTAAAGAATTATTTAAAATCAATAAGGATAATTAGGAGGAAATATAATGGCAAAATTAGATTTAAATCAAGTTGCAAAAATCAAAGTATTTGGAATCGGTGGAGCTGGCACCAATGCAGTCAATAGAATGGTTGAAGAAGGATTAGAAGGTGTTGAATTTTATGTCGCTAATACTGATCTTCAAAGTTTACATATTTCACCAATTCCAAACAAAATAGCCTTAGGTAAAGAAACTACTAAGGGACTTGGGGCTGGAAGAAACCCAGAAATGGGCTTTAAGGCTGCCCAGGAAAATGAGAGTGAAATTAGAGAATTAATGCAAGATACCGATATGGTCTTTATTACAGCTGGAATGGGTGGCGGAACCGGAACTGGAGCGGCACCATTATTTGCGAAAATAGCAAAAGAAGTTGGAGCATTAACAGTTGGTATCGTTACTAAGCCATTTACCTTTGAAGGTCCAAAAAGTATTAGGTTTGCAGAAGAAGGTTTAACTGAACTTAAGGAATATGTTGACTCAATGATTGTTGTTTCAAACAATCAACTTTTAGAAGTAATTGGAAAAATTCCTTTACTTGATGCTTTTAAGGAAGCTGACAATGTACTTCGCCAAGGGGTTCAAACAATTACAGACCTAATTGCAATTCCTGCCTTAATCAATTTAGACTTTGCGGATGTTAGAACAACAATGCAAGGCCAAGGTAGTGCCCTAATTGGGATTGGGATGGCCCAAGGTGAAAACAAGGCAATTGAAGCTGCCCAGCGGGCAATTCAATCACCACTTTTAGAAGCTAAAATTGATGGGGCAACTAATGCCATAGTTAATATAACTGGTGGTAATGATATTACAATTTATGATGCAAACGAAGCCGTCGAATTTATTCGTGAAGCAGCTGGTGGAGATGTTGATATTATCTTTGGGGTTGCGATTAATGAAGATGTCGGCGATTCGATTATTGTTACAGTGATAGCAACCGGTTTTGATTTTGATGTTAAAGTATCCCAACCAAAAGACTATCGTCAAAAACCTAAGGTAGAATTAAAAAGAGAAAGACTAAACACTGATACAAACAATTTAGATAGTAAAATTGAAGTTGAAGACTTAGATGATGATTCACAAATTCCTTCATTTATCCGTCAACGAGAATTTAAATAAGAATTGAGTGATAAAAATGCCAAATAAATATAAAGAATATTTAAGAAAATTTTTAATGGTAGTGGCAGTCATTGCGATTTTATTTAGTGGTTATCAATTGCTTCAAATAAAGGAGGAAAAAGACACCTCTAAGACAATTAATAAAGAAGTAGTCGAGATTATCGGCAAAGAAGAAGATGGCAGTGTTGGCTTTTTAACCAAAAAAAGTTTTCAAGAATTATATGCAATCAACAATGATTTTAAAGGTTATATTTATTATCCAAGCCTACAAATAAATGAACAGGTAGTTCAAGGTAGTAACAATGACTATTATTTAGATCATACTTTTTATGGTGATTATTTATCACTAGGAACAGTCTTTGTTGAGGCAAGCCAAGACATGGATGAACAAAATACAACTTTATATGGACATGGAACAACCGTTTCAACTTTAAAGTTTTCTAATTTACACAAACTAAAAAAGGCTAGTGATTATGATAAGTACAAAACTTTCTATTTTGTTGATAAAGACTTTATCTATGAATTTGAAGTTGGCGTAGTATTATATGCGCACTCGATTGATGACTATTATAGTATTCCTTATTGGATGGGTTCATTTAGTGAATCAGAATTTTCTAGCTTTATCAGTAATGCCAAAGCTAAACAGTTTTATGATACTGGTGTAAATTTTAATGCAGATGATAATATTATTTCACTTCAAACATGTTTAAACGCTACAGATGAAAGAAGATTAGTAGTAATTGCAAAAGAAGTGTCACGTCAACCACTAAAAGATCAATAAAAGATATTTGACAAGACTAACATAACTATGTATAATTGGATTTATTAATAAAGACTGTGATTGGAAAAGTAAGTACGTTAAATTTCTTAGAGAATCTATATTTGGTGAAAATAGATAAATTATAACTTACTGAAAATGGCCCATGAGTTGCATACCGAAATATTTATTAGGCTATGCCGGATGTACCCGTTAAAATACTAGAGTATAACTTTATAAATTATAAAGCGTACTTGAAGAGGTGGATACTGTGAAGTATTCACAAAATTAGGTGGTACCACGAAACTTCGTCCTATACGATTAGGAGGAAGTTTTTTTATGTTTAATCTAAAAAATGTTACCAAAACGTTTATCAGTGAAGACAGTAGAGTAGAAGCTGTTAAAGATGTTAGCTTAAAAATTAGAGAACAAGAAATCTTTGGCATTATTGGTGCTAGTGGGGCTGGCAAGTCAACTTTAATACGCACTTTAAACTTACTAGAATATCCAGAGAGTGGTCAAGTTTTCTTTAAAGATAAGGATTTATTAACTTTGTCTAAAAAAGAAATCCGTCAAACTCGAAAAAAACTTGGAATGGTCTTTCAAAACTTTAATTTACTGGCCTCAAGAAATGTTTTTGATAATGTCGCTTTTCCAATCAATAATAAAAACAAAAAAGAAGTAGAAAAAAAGGTAAATATTTTGTTGGAAATTGTTGGTATTAGTGATAAGGCCTTTAGTTATCCTAACCAACTATCAGGTGGTCAAAAACAACGAGTCGCAATCGCGCGAGCGCTGGCCAATGATCCAGATGTGCTCTTATGTGATGAAGCGACCAGTGCCCTTGATCCCCAAACAACTGACTCAATCCTATCCCTTTTAAAAGAGTTAAATAAAAGTTTAAATTTAACCATAGTTATTATAACTCACGAAATGGATGTAATTAAGAGTATTTGTGATCGAGTTGCGATTATGGATCAAGGAAGAGTAGTTGAAGTTGATGAGGTTATAAATATTTTTACCAAACCAAAAAGTGAAGTCACCAAAAGTTTTGTTAGGGAAAGCTTTAATTTAGATGATATTGCAACCTTAGTTAAAAAGAATAATATTGACCAAGGAGAAGGTTTGTTTGAATTAATTTATGGACAACAATCTTCAAGTAAGGCCTTAATAACAAGTCTAATTAAAAATTATAATTTAGAAGTAAATATTATTGCCGGCTCAATTGAAATTATATCTTTTCAATCCTTTGGCCACTTAGTTGTTGTCATTAAAGGGAGTGAAAAGATGATCGAAAATGGACTAGACTTTCTAGCTGACCAAGGGGTCATAGTAAATGAGTTGATAACCAATGTTTAATTTAGAGAAAATATTTCCAAATTTGTATTCCTTAAAGGATTTAATTATTACTGAAACTATAGCTACAATAAACATGGTTATTGTGGCCGGTGCCATTGCCTTTATTATCGGTTTAATTTTAGCGATTGGTTTAGTCTTATTTAGAAATAAAGGTTTAATGCCAAACAAAGTTTTATTTTCAAGTATTGATGGAGTAGTTAATTTCTTTAGAGCAATACCCTTTGTTATTTTGTTAGTAGCAATCTTTCCTTTAACAAGGTTAATTGTCGGAACAACCCTTGGCTTTAAAGGGTCAATCGTACCCTTAGTTTTTGCAACCGCGCCATTTTTTGCCAGACAAATTGAAACAGCTTTACTAGATGTTGATGATGGAGTAATTGAGGCAGCGATTGCGATGGGCTGTTCTAACTTTGAAATCATTTATCGTGTTTATTTAAAAGAAGCCTTACCAGGTTTGATTAGAGCCGTTACAATTAC
>LFRM01271006.1_pt2 | contig 26521 bp, 26 predicted proteins | sample 618341 | NCBI WGS metagenome assembly LFRM01 (sample SAMN03654438, study PRJNA283298) | anaerobic digester metagenome | isolation source: pool of bioreactors CSTR01a, CSTR02a, and CSTR03a thermophilic anaerobic... | place: Denmark: Kgs. Lyngby | collected 2014-05-21 | reverse complement strand
GCATATTTAGGCTTTTTTCTATATGACTTTTCGTGCTAACACCTCAGAAAATCCATCTTTTTTATAGATATTAAGGCCATTCATTAACCAATTATATTGCTCTCTAGAGATGGGGATTACAGGTTTGAATTCAGCGACGGGCATCGCACCCCCGCTTTCTTCCTCTCCAATGTCCATGCTTTTTCCTTTCAGTACGGTCAGCCCTATGTCGGTCCGCTGAAGCAACCTGATTGTGACTCAAGTCAGAATAGCAGAACATAATAATCCAACCATCATGGAATAGTCTCCCCTGGAGTACCTATAGCCATGTTGATTGGATCTTCTGCTTATGATTATGAATATCCTGGGTGCTGCAGATTCTTTTTCGTAAATCTGGGTATGAAAAGAACCTGTCAGGATCTTTTCACAACTTTCACCTTTAACAGAACCTTTACGAACTCTATTCCCCATACAAGTAAGCCAATCCCAAGCAGATACACATAGGCTGGCATTGCCTTGAACACTGATGATGTAAGGGCCAGTCCCAAGGCAATGGTTATCATTGCCAGGGGGCCCAATATTCTTGCCAGATGCCATCCTGGATGGCGGAACAGGTATACAGCGATCAGGATCAGGATCACTGCCGCAAGCAGCAGGTATAGGATGATCCGATCTTCACGAAGGATCGTTTGCAGATACTGCCGCTTTCGGAAGACAACATGGTGATTGACTCCTGCTTTCTTATGGCTGAGATCATCCAGTACATAACCTCCGATCACAGCAGCGGTTTGCAACACCGTGAGCAGGATCGTCACTGCTTTAATGAATCTGATCTTTTCCCTGGAGAGTGGCACTGTCAATATTATTCACCTGTGACATAATCCAGTCCGGCCGCAGCCCAACCGCACCAGCCATCGGCAAACAGAGAGACATTGTCCATCCCCATCACTTTGGCATCCCACAGAACTTCAGCCGCCCGGTATCCGCCGCCGCAATAGAATGACAGGTGTTTATTCGTGTCAATGCCTGCCTCTTTCCACATAGCCTGAATTTCATCGGCGTTGCGCATGGTCGTATCCAGGTTGTCATAGTAAAGCATAGAGCTGGAGTTGCCAACACCGGCGTAGCCGTAGATGGCTCCTTCGATGCGTCCGGCAATATCAAAATAACTGTACCCTGAAGTTTCCCCTTTGTATTCTTCAATGGTGCGATTGTCCACCAGAACGAAGTTCGAATCAGCGATCTTTTCCTGAACCTCTGCCACTGTATCGATCAGATCAGGGTTCTTCGGCGTCGTGGCGCCGAAATCAGCCACCGGTGTCGGAACATTATCAGTTTTTTCCAGGTCATAGCCAGCATCTGCCCAACCGGTCGTGCCCCCGCTCATAACATAGACATTGTCCACACCGAGGTATTGCAGGATCACTGCCAATCGTGTGGAGAAAATCGGGGAACCCGTTGTGATGACGGTGCTCTGTGTGGTGACCCCGAGGGACTTGGCGAGGTTGAAGAGGGACTCATCCGGATCCAGAAGATAGTAATTATTTTCGTCATCAAAATCATCGCTGTTGACGTGAATGGCTCCGGGAACATGACCATTCAGGAATCCTGATTCCTCAGTTTTTCCCCAGCTGACTTCAAGGATCTTCAAATCACTGACGTTTCCAATTTCCGCAACTTCTCTGCCATTGATCAGATCATTGACCACGGTTGGAGGAACATAAAGTTTATAGTTCGCATAAGTTTCAAGTTCTTCGTTCCAGTCCGCCAATGCAAAGGTTTTGACTCCCTGGATATCGTTCATTTCAAAATAATCGGCCACAGCCTTTGCATCCGTACCGTTTTCGTCATAAACAATGACGGAGGAGGCCGTTTTGATGTTTTTATCATCCAGATACTTTTGCAGATGCTCTTCTCTTGTCATGGAGTCCAGATTATTCTCATCATCAAAGGTAGCGGTCAGCCAGTTAGCTGAAAAATCAGTGGCCCCCTTGATATGCCCGCCCAACTTGTTGCTGCCGGTTGCCCAGCCTGCATAGGCATCATTTGACCTTGCATCGACAACGACAGCAGAAGGATCTTTCAGTGCATCCACCACGTCCTGAACTGATGCAATTTTTTCATTTTCTCCGGCCGTGGTGCTTTCAGCCGGCGTTGTTGTGTCAGCGGCACCTGTTTCGGCACCCGTTGTTGTTGTTGTCGTAGTTGCCGGAGTTCCTGCGCATCCGCCCAGCAGCATGGCTGATAAGCCCAATGCAATCATCGAAGATAATCGTGTTTTTCTCAGTTCTTTCCCTTTTTATTTACTTTATTTGGTCTCTGTCCTTTATGAATCAACTCACATATTATTCCGTACTGAAAAACATACCCCCTACGGTTCATTCAAAACCAAAGAATAACCCCTCTCTCTTATCTGTTTCATATCATCAACCAGCTGTTTAACAGTGATTTGCTGTTTGATCCGGGACCGCTTCGGTCCATTGGCGAAATTTATTTGATCTGATGATTTTCGCTGATCTTACTGACATACATTTTCAGTATCCATCCGGATATTGCTGTCAGGGCGATCAATAGTCCGATGGACACGGCAAAATCCATACTTTTCACATTAAGTGATTTATCGCCTGTGTTCAGAAAAACTATCGTTCCCGGAAGGATGCCGATGACCGTGGTCATCAGATAGACCGGCAGTCGGATTTGCGTGATCCCTGCGGCATAATTGATGAGATTGTAGGATACCAGCGGGATCAGGCGCAGGACGAAAAACACCGAAGCCAAAACCTTTTGATTGTCGGAATGAAGACGACTGCTGATCGAGGCTGGGATCCTCGCCGCCAGAAACGGATTGACCAGATCCCGCAGGAGAAATCTTCCGAAATAGAACATTAGAAAGGAGTTCAGCACCGATCCGATCAGTGTGTAGGCAGTCCCTTTTTCGATGCCGAAGAGGATTCCGGCTGCCAGGACCAAAACCGGGACCGGGAAAAGGAATATTGGAAGAACTGTGAATAATCCGATGTAAAACAAAGGCGCTGCCGCTCCGAACTGATGCATCCATGTTCTGATTTCCATCAGAGAATAGTTCCGGATCAGCCAGACAGAAGCCATGACAATGAGCAGTAAAATTCCAATTTTCAGTCCCATTCGGTATTTTTGCTGCATCTTGCACCTCCCCGATCGATCGTTTCGCACTTTTTCCGATCCGCCGCTCATAATTCCTCTTGTCCGCCGACAGGTAAGGAACGGTCCTTCCCGCTTTCAGGATGAAGGAATTATCAGGCAGACCGTTGACTGTCCATCAAATAGAAACCCCTAATAATCATACCTTTTTGCGTATGATTGTCAACCTGAAAACACTTAATCATTTCATAAATTAAATTATAAAAAGTAATCATTTTATTTTCTTTATTATTTAACGCTTGAATCCTATGATTCTTAAAATATCTACCATATAATAACATTTTATTAAATTGACCATACAATAGAATTTAATTCTAAATATTCTAACTTCTTTTAATTAACCTTTTAAATTAATATTCTCTTTAATCTATTGACAGAAAATTTAAAGGCAGTTAAACTGACAATGATAAAAATAAATTAAATTGTTGGAGGAAAATATGAAAAAAACAATTACTGCTTTACTTGCCATTCTGGTCCTGGTCCCCTCCCTTGCTGCCTGTACGCCGGCTAATACGAACACCCCCTCAGGCAACACGACGACTGCCTCTACCCTCGCAAAGGTTGAAATGAAAAAAATTTCAGCCGATGAAGCGGCCGGATTGATTGAAAAAGAAGGCTACAAGTTCATCGACCTGAGGAAGGCAGCCGACTTCTCAAAATCGACCATCAAATCCGCCGTTCCGGCCGATCTGACCCCTGCCGTCGAAGGAGATGTAGCAGCTGGAGTAGCTGCTATGAAGGAAGTGACGAAGGACGTATCCGATACACTCGTACTGGTTTGCTATACCGGGAACAAATATGCACAGGCAGCAACTGACGCACTGGCAGAGATCGGATATGATATGACGAAAGTCGTTACCCTGGATGGCGGATTTAAGGAATTCAGCGCCACCAAACCTGATCTGATCGAAACCAAGTAATTCAGTCAGCGGATCGAAGCCTGATTCCTGGTATTGATCACATAGATGTCACGGTCCGGAGTTGCTGCCAATCATTCCTGAGGCAGTGACTCCTTCTTCTTTTGAACCATAAACGCTCATACAGCATTAAAAATATGGTCAGTAAAAAAAGGTTTTTGAATTTTATGAAACCTGAGTGATGTGTCCTGATCCTGGTTCATACGGTGATGGTCGCCCAAAAGTCCGCATCCTCTCAAGTATTCTTATGGGGAAGCCGTCGTGTTCGGGATCATGACCCGAGATGGTTAGAAAACTGCCGCCAGGGTCCGCCAGTTTCATATAATTAAGGCGAAAAATCCAGGTCTGCAGTACCTGCCTGTCTCATGGGGAATTGGGATCATCCCGATCTGTCCCCTGCGCACGATGAGGAGTTGGCTGGACCTGATGGCGTGGATTGAATAAGTTTTTGGTGAGGATCCGCTGAAGAGTCAGCAAAGACCAAAGACGATCTTACAAAAATGCAAGATAATCAATGAGAAAAAACCCGGGAAATCAAAGATTTTCCGGTGGGGAGATAAACATGAACCAATCTGATAAACGAAAAATTACTTCGGAGCAAGGAAATGCCGGAAGCAAAAAAGAAACGCACAAAAATTCAATGAATAAGTGGCCCGGACGAATCATCGTGTTGGCGCTGTTGATTTTAACAGCCGGAGCTTACCTGCTGATTCCGACCTTTCAGGCATCCATCAATCACATTTTCAGTCTCCTCTCCTCCATGGACGTCGAGGCGGTGACTGAGTATATCCGCTCCTTCGGCTTCTGGGCCATGGGCGTCTCCTTTCTGCTGATGATCCTGCAAAGTCTGGCTGCTCCTATTCCAGCCTTTCTCCTGACGTTCGCCAATGCTGCGATCTTCGGATGGTGGCAGGGTGCGATCCTCTCATGGACCAGCGCCATGGCGGGAGCCGCAGTATGTTTCGCCGTGGCAAGACTCCTGGGACGCGATGCAGTGATCCGGCTCACCAATGGAACGGGCCTGCATCAGGTGGATGAGTTTTTTGAACGGTACGGACGCAATGCCATTTTGATTCTCCGGTTGCTTCCATTCATCTCCTTCGATCTGGTCAGCTATGCCGCCGGACTGACGAGCATGGGCTTTTGGGCCTTTTTCCTGGCCACCGGGATCGGACAGCTCCCCGCCACCCTGATCTATTCCTACGTCGGTGGAATGCTCACCGGCGGGACCCGGTTATTCGTTACCGGTCTGCTGGTGCTCTTCGCGCTCTCCGCTCTGATCGCGCTGTTCCGCAAAGTTTACAGGGAACGTCAAAATAAAAGACAAGTTGAGCCATCGGAGGTGTCCGAATAATGAGTCGAGGACAATGGATCAACACCCTGAACCAATCCCTTGCCTTCTCTCCGGTGTACGCAAATTCCACTGAGGGTGAAAGCGTGTTTTGGCCTGGCTGCTCCGCCATGAAATTGGAACCGTCTTTGATCCGGCGCACCTATGAAGCCCTGAAGGAAGAAATCCCGGACCTTGGCTTTTCCAGCTGGTGCTGCGGCAAGCCGACTCTGGCAGCAGGGACGGAGCAGCAAAAAGCCGCTCTTGAGCGGCGACTGACCCGTTACTTTAGTGATTCCGGGATCCACAAGATCTATACCCTATGTCCAAACTGCATGAAAACCCTTGGCGCCAGATCAGATGTCAGTGTCCATTCCGCCTGGCCGATCCTGGCCCGTTACACAGCTCGCCGCCCGGGCACGTCCGCTTCGCTGCCAAAGCTTGCCGTCCTTCATGATCCCTGTGCATCCCGCCACGATGAATCCTCTCAGACGGCTGCCCGCGAGATCCTTGCGCTGAGGGGGATCGAGACAGTGGAATTTGATGACAATCGAAAACAGACCCGCTGCTGCGGGCGGATCAATATGGTCTTTCTGACGGATCCGGTAAAATCCAAAGGAATGCTGGATCACCGCCTGTCAGCTGCCCGGGACCTGCCCATAGTCACCTATTGTGAGTCCTGTGTGGAATCCTTCCGGGGAGCCGGTCACCCGTCCTTTCATCTGCTTGAAGTCATTTTTGATCAGACGGCCCGGCGAGGGGTCCTGCACCGTCTGCGCAATGCACATGGGAGGCATCACCATGCTTGATACACGTGCCCGTTCGAAGATTGACCCGATCCTTGACCGGTCCGCCCGGTGGCTGCTTGATCGCGGTCTGAGTCCCAATCAGGTGACGGGCGCCGCCCTCGTGATCGGTCTGAGTGCCGCTCTGGTCCTGTTTCTGGGTTCACCCTGGACAGCTGTAGCGCTGCTATGGCTTTCCGGTTATCTCGATGCCGTGGACGGGAGCATGGCAAGGCAAAGCGGGAAGTCCAATCCATTCGGTGCCATGCTCGACATCGTCAGTGACCGTGTCGTAGAACTTGGCATCTTCTGGGCACTGGCCCTGAACCATCCGGAGAGTCATCTGGCCATGATGGGTCTGGTTTCCGCCATAGTTTTGACGATGACAGTGTTTCTGACCACCGGAATGCTGGTTGAAAAAACCGGCAGGAAAAGTTTTTATTACCAGGCTGGTCTCATGGAACGGACAGAGGGGTTCATGGCCTCCACAGCCATGATGCTCCTGCAGGAGTGGCTGGTCCCTCTGACCTGGCTCTATGCGTTCCTGATCGGGATCACCATTATCCAGCGGCTGCTGGATTCCCATAAGCTGATGAAGTAAACGGTCTTTTTAAACAAATAATTAAGTAAGAGGTATTCCATGAAGAAAATCATTTCCCTGTTCCTGATGATGACCCTGTCCCTGACTGGCTGTTCAGTTTCCGGATCAGCCACCGATGCAGCCGGTTCTGATCCGGCAGACTCCTCCCCGTCCCCTATGCAAACGTCGGACGAGAAAGGGTCCTCCGGCGAAGCTGCAGCAAATCCTGAACGTTCTGACTCCGCTTTCGATCCTTCCAACTGGGATTCCGTGGTGAGGGCTGCCCGAGGTTCCACGGTCACCCATGTGGGCTACGGCGGGGACGATGCGTTGAATGAGTGGATCCTGGGACCTTTTGCGCAAACCCTGAAATCCAAGTATGACATCACGCTGGAATATGTTCAGGGTTTGGAATTCCCTGGTCAGTTGGCAGCGGAGAAAAAAACCGGCGTGACATCCGGAAGCTACGACACCATGTGGATCAACGGCTTAAATTTCAAGACACTGAAAGAAAACGATCTGCTCTACGGCCCCTACAATGAATATCTGCCCAATTTCAAAGCTGCCATCGATGGAACAGCTCATGACACGAACTTCGATTTCACGTTCCCCGTTGAGGGCTATGAAACGCCTTTTTCCAGTGCACAGCTGATCCTGATTCATGATGCCGCCGTGACCCCCGACCCGCCAACCGGGGCTGAAGAACTGCTCGAATTCGCCAAAGCCCATCCCGGCATGGTGACGTATCCTTCAGCAGAACACTTTACCGGATCTGCCTTCATCCGCAATATCATCTATGATCTCCTGGGCCATGAGCAATTCATGGTGATGCCGGCAGACTATGAAACCGTCCATGCTGCTGTGGAACCAGCCATGGCATATCTTCGCTCACTAAATCCCTATCTTTGGAAACAGGGATCAACCTTTCCGGCAGACCTGGCCGAAGTCGATAACATGTTCATCAATGGCGAACTGGTCCTGATGATGAGCTATGGGCCCTACGACGTAGGCGGTAAAATCAATAAAGGGATCTACACAGATACCACGAGCGCTTTTTTATTCGACAAAGGCACGGTGGGCAATACCAGCTACTACTCCATTCCCTTCAACGCGCCCAATCCCGCAGGCGCCCTGGTGGCGATCAATGAAATGATCAGCCCGGAAATGCAGCTGGCCAAACTGGACGTCGGCGAGGAACCCTTTGTCACGGATCTGTCCCGGATCTCACCTTCCCAGAAAGAAGCGTTTGACGCTGTCGATCGGGGCCCAAATAATGTTCCGGATGAACTGATGGTGGCCAGACGCCTTCCGGAATACTCCTCCGCCATTGAACAAATCGTCACTCGCATCTGGCTTGATGAAGTGGTCGGGAAGACCCACTGATCCTATGAGAACCAGCAAACGAACCCTTGTCATTCTGATCACACCCTTTGTTATGACGCTGTTGATATTTCTGGTTGGATTGGCAGACGGGATCCTCCAGGGCTTCGGATATGTTCCCGCCTTCGGTCTGGATCAATTCACCCTGGACTATTTCAAGTACGCCCTGTCCGATCCAAATGTCCTGTCCGGCATCAGGATCAGTCTTTATGTGGCACTGGTCTCAGCCAGTATCACCATTTTGCTGGCGGTCCTGATCAGCTATGCTTTGGTCACACTGAAAAAAGAGCATGGTCTGCTTTATTCCATTTTACGGATCCCCATGTATATTCCATGGGTCGTGACGGGCTTTCTGATGATCATCCTGCTTGCGGGCGGCGGCTGGCTGGCCCGCCTGTTCACCGCTCTGGGGATGCCTTCGCTGGCGAATGCCATGGCGAACGCGCTCCACAGCCCCGGTCAGGCCGGCATCATTTTGGCCTTCATCTGGGCCAGTACCCCCTTCGCCTGTTTTCTGATCCAGAGCGTCATGTCTTCGGTGACGGACACTTTGGGTGAGGCCGCGGCCAATCTGGGAGCAGGACTGTGGCGGCGGTTCTGGAATATCACACTTCCGCTGTGCTTCCCGGTCATTCGCAGCACTTTTCTGATTGTCCTGGTCTCTGCCTTCGGCAGTTATGAGATCCCGGCCCTGCTGGGAATGACCACACCGCGCGCGCTTCCCGTTGAAATCTTTTATCATTACAATCAGTTCGATCTCACCCACCGGCCTTACGCCATGGCGCTGAATACCATCATGCTGATCATCGCACTGGCTCTGGCCGGACTGATCGGCCTGTCAGGCATACGGGGACATCAAAGCGGGGGCGGCGCATGAAGCAAAAACAGCCTCTGATTCTTTCTGTCATCCTGTGGCTGGCTGCAGCAGCAGTGGCATTGCCTTTGATCCTCCTGGCCCTCTGGAGTTTTGCCAATCGCTGGCCCAAACCCCTTCTGATACCCGATGTATTTACCCTGCGCGGTTGGGAACGCCTGTTTGGCGGGTATTTCAACGCCTGGCAGGTGGTCCTGTCCAGCATCGGACTTAGTCTTCTGGTGGGGGTGCTGGCCACCCTCATCGCCGCCATGGCTGCCAGAGCGATCTGCCTCTATGATTTTCCAGGCAAACATCTCTTATCATCTGCTGCTTTCCTGCCGGTCATCGTCCCGGCAGCTGTCTTCGGGATGGGCAGTCATGTTCTTCTGATCCGTCTGGGCATCAGTCATACGGCGGCGGCGGTGATCCTGGGTCACCTCGTCATCACGCTGCCTTTTGCGTTCCGAACGATGCTGGAAACCACCCGACTGGCCAGCACACGGTTGGAAGAGCAGGCCCGTGTGCTGGGGGCCTCTCCTTGGAGCGCCTTTGTATATGGCACGCTTCCGTCCATTGCTCCGGGACTGATTTCATCCCTTGCCCTGTCCTTCCTTTTTTCCTACACCCATTACTTTCTGACCCTGATCCTCGGCGGCGGCAAGGTCAGGACCCTTGCCATCCTGGTCATGCCCCTCATCGAGGGAAGTGACCGGACCATTTCTTCTGCTTACAGCATCCTGTTCATCACCAGCACCATGGGCGTTTTTCTGATTCTGCAGCACCTCGCAGGTCGAGTCGCACGCAGTGTCGGAAAACAACTGGGAGGAACTCCATGAGTCTGTTCATCAAAAATCTGTGCGTATCCCTGGACGGCAGCCTGACCCTGGACAACATCAGTCTCGAGGTTCCCGCCGGCTCCCTGTTCACTCTGCTGGGGCCCTCAGGCTGCGGAAAAAGCACCCTCCTGAAAACCATCGCCGGACTGATTCCCCAGGATCAGGGCGAGATCATTTGGAAAACAATGAACCTCACTGATCTTCCTCCGGAAAAACGGGGCATGATCATGGTGTTCCAGGATCTGCGGCTCTTCCCCCACTTATCCGTTCTGGACAATGTGGCGTTCTCACTGAAAATGGCGGGTGTCGATAAAAAGACCCGTCATCGGGCATCGGCAGATATGCTGGCCATGGTCCGTATGGATGGATTTGAACACAGAAAACCCCATCAGCTCAGCGGCGGTCAGCAGCAGCGGGTAGTCCTGGCCAGAGCGCTGGTGGCAAAACCACGTGCCCTGCTGCTGGATGAGCCCTTCTCAAGCCTGGATGCTCCCCTGCGTTCAGAAATGAGGACCGTCGTCAAAGAACTTCACCAAACCCTGGGTACGACGATGATCCTCGTCACCCATGACCGGGAGGAAGCACTGGCTATGAGTGATGCCATGGCGGTGATGGCTCCGGGCCAGATCCTGCAGACGGGAACGCCCCGTGAAATCTACCGCCGCCCAGTCAGTCTGGCAGTTGCCAGGCAGATCATTTCAGGAACGGTGATCCCGGGAACCATTCGTGATGATCACTTTTATGGAGGCGGACTGAAGTTTCCAGCGCCAGTAGAGCTCAGCGCCGGACCTGCCCATGCATTGCTCCCGCCAGAAGCCCTGGTCCTGGATCGCCGTCCGGGTCCCTTCACCATCAGATCTTTGGACTTTGCCGGTAATCATCTGAATCTGACCCTGTCAAATGATGAAACGGCCCTTGAAGTCAACACACCCGCTGAACTTAGCCTCCTCCCCGGCGATTCTGTTACCGTATCCGTAAATCCTTCCCTGGCACATGTTTTCTCTGAGCACAGGGTTTGACACCATGACCACGACGGACCGCATCACAAAGGAAATCCCGGCACCGGACACTGGTGATCCCATTTTTGTGATCTCATGATTTCGCACCATCAAAAACGGCAAGTTGAAACTCAACTTGCCGTTTTTGATGGTGGATGTACATCTGATCTCTATCTTGTTTTCAGGTATTGCAGCTCTTTGCTTTGAAACGTCGGATCCATTCTACCCGAACCTGACGCTGTTATCTTTTCGGTCCTCCCGGAACTACACAGCGCTGCAGCCAGCGTCTTCACCTGTTGGGTTTTGGGCAGGAAGACATCTTCAGGTTTCGTTAAGCTGCGTGTCACGCCCATCAGGCAAAAGCCTGGTAGATGGCATCGATGGATTTTTCAAAATCACTGTTCTCCACCCCGATGATGATGTTGAGCTCAGAGGAACCCTGGGAGATCATCCGAATGTTGATCCCGGCCTGGGCCAGTGCCGTGAACAGTCTGGCTGACACCCCTTTGGTGTGGATCATGCCGCGCCCCACCACGGCAATGAGGGGCATGTTGGAACTGGTGATGATGTTATCGGGCTCACAGTAGATCTGGATCAAAAAACAAATGAAATGAAATGGAGTGAACATGATGGCAAAGGTAAAATTTTTTAGCGGTGAACAGATCCCTCTCGAGATGCATAAGGTCCGGATCATTCAAAAACTCTGTCTCCCGGAGGTGGATCAGCGGCTGCAGGCCATGACCGAAGCGGGGAACAATACGTTTCTCCTGAAGAACCGTGATGTCTTCCTGGATATGCTCACCGACAGCGGGGTCAATGCCATGAGTGACCGGCAGCAGGCCACCATGATGGTGGCGGATGACAGCTATGCCGGCAGTGAAACGTATTTCCGGCTGGAGAACAAAGTCAGGGAAATCTTCGGCATGGATCACTTTCTGCCCGCCCATCAGGGTCGTGCCTGCGAGAACATCATTTCCCAGGTCCTGGTCAAACCCGGCAGCATCGTGCCGATGAACTATCATTTCACCACCACCAAGGCCCACATCACACTGAACGGCGGTGAGGTGGAAGAGATCATCATTGACGAGGGGATCGAAGTGACCTCTGATCATCCCTTCAAAGGCAACATGGATGTGGATAAACTCAGATCGCTGATCAAAGCCAACGGAGCTGAAAAGATCGCCTTCGTCCGCATGGAGGCCGGCACGAACCTCATCGGGGGACAGCCTTTCTCCCTGGACAACCTTACACAAGTCAGCGAGATCTGCCAGACAGCCAGGATCCCCCTGGTTCTGGATGCCAGCCTGTTGGCAGACAATCTGTATTTCATGAAGATCCGGGACGAGCATTGCCGTGACCTCTCCATTCGCGAGATCACCCTGAAGATGGCCCAGCTGTGTGACATCGTCTACTTTTCGGCCCTCAAACTCGGTTTCGCCCGGAGCGGGGGCATTGCCATCCGGGATGAAGCGATCTACCGGCAGATCCAGGAACTGGTCCCGCTCTATGAGGGGTTCCTCACCTAAGGCGGCATGTCCGTGCGTGAAATGGAGGCCATCACCGTGGGGCTGGATGAAACCATGGATATGGACATGATCAATCAGGGTCCCCAGTTCATTGCCTACATGGTGGATGATCTGGTCAGCAAAGGGATCCCCGTCGTCACCCCGGCCGGCGGCCTGGGCTGCCATCTGGATGCCATGCGCTTTGTGCCCCATATTCCCCAGACAGAGTATCCCGCCGGTGCGCTGGCCTCTGCGCTCTATCTGATCAGCGGCATCCGGGGAATGGAACGAGGCACCATGTCCGAGCAGCGTGACGCCGACGGCACCGAACCGCACTCATCCATGGAGCTCCTCCGCCTGGCCGTGCCCAGACGCGTCTACACCCTTTGACAAATCCGGTATGCACTGGACCGGATCCACTGGCTGTTTGAAAACCGCGATCTCATCGGCGGTCTGAAATTCTACGAGGAACCGAAGGTCCTGCGCTTCTTCTTCGGCAGGCTGGAGCCGGTCTCCGACTGGCAAGAGCGACTGGTGGCCAAATTCAAGGCCGACTTTGGCGACAGTCTGTAATTCCACCGAAAAGATCGCCTGGACCGTTCCACTGACATGACCGACAATGAACAAGAAGTACAGAAGATACAGCAATGGGAGGATTTAAATGACACTGCTCATCGAAGATCAGGATTTGAAACTGGAATATAAGAAGGGATTTGGCGCCTGGACCTACCATATCCGGATCCCGGGCACTGAGATCATTGAGGGAAAATGGGGCTTCATGAAAGTGTCAGGAACCATCGACGGCTATGAGATCAATGGCCTGAATCTTGCGCCGCGGAAAAATGAAGACAAGATCATTTCCATTAATAAAACCATTCGGGATGCCATCGGGAAAACCGGCGGCGATATCGTCCGGGTCACTCTTTATCTTCATGACTGATCCGTTTCCGATAAGGGACTGTTCGCCTTCCGGAGCTGCCAGGTCACAGCTCCGCTAAACCCTGCATTGATCAGGACATAACAATAAATCGTTTTCAATTTTTTATGTAAATATACTGTGAATACTGTGCAGGCGCCACAGAATGGCCTGGCAGAAAGCTTCAGGGACCCTGTTAATATTTGACAAACTTTATACAACTTGCGATTTTTAGTATAATGAAGCTACCAAAGAATTAAGGAGGCTGTTGTGATGACACTTCAACTGGAGATCAAACCAAAAGCAAAAGAACTGATCATGCGCAAAGCCGACGGCAACTTCACTTTGGATATGCATGAAACTCTCTCCTACACAGGTCATGGGCACATCGAGCCGGAAGTGAAATTAGGCAAGCCGAAGGATCACTGCTATCTGTATGAACCCGTAGAAATGGATGGCCTCACCTGCTTTAAGAATGTTGAACACTGCTTTTCGAATGAGTGTGTGGTCATGATGAAGAAATTCCTGAATTATCGCTGCATCGGTATTGAACCAAAATGTCATGGCCAATAGAAACGCCCTTGCGGGATCCGGCCTGGGAATGCCTCAGGCGGCAACCCGAGAAAAGACATAATGGCCTTAGGAAAAATTCAAACATCCTATGGAACGGCCCGGAAGCTGAGATCCTTCAGTTTCCGGGCCGCTCTACTTTCATTTTCCAACTCTGGGATCCCCAGTGCCCCGTCTGCTGCCGATGCGCGGCGCTGATCCTGATAGGACAGCTTTGAGGGGATGAGGCAAAGCGATCAAAATAGTCTATTTATGAACTCCCCGCCAAATCCACCATTCCATCGGCATATCACGTATAATAATTAGAAAAAGGAGCTTTTCACCAATGAGCATCAGAACATTTTCCAATGAGATCGCAAAGAACTTTTTAAATACAGGTACAAAACCAGTGGCCCTTAAAAAAATCGACGAGGTCGAACCACAGGAAGCTGTCTACCGGCCGGTGATGATCGAATTGTCCCACCTTTTGGAGAAGACGCACACCATCTATCACGAGGATGAAATCATCAGCCGCATCGGCGAAATGGGCAAAACAATTGCCGATGAAGGAACCGAAGACGGGATCTTCTGGCAGGATCAGGGCGGACATCAGGCCATGCTCATGGACGAGCGAACACTGACGGCTTACCGGGCAATATTCGAAGAATATCTGGATCCGGGTCTCGTCGAGAACCTGCGCAGCTTTCTGGCGCAAACCAATAAAACCCGCCTGGCTGAGTATGAAGCTGCAAGCGAAGAAGACCAGGAGAAGTTCAAAAAAATCAATGTCGTCACTTTGAATTAGATCAGGCCTCCGATCCCGCTGGATGGGTCAGGGAACATCCACCATCCACCATTCAGCGATTTGTGAAATGGATCAGCGAACCGTCACCCCTGGGTGGCGGTTTTTCTGATTGCGCTTATTAAGGACTCACTTTCCTGCTGTCGCAGGTTTCGGTATTTTCTGTTGAAGACGTCCTGTTCATGATTCCAGTTTGATGGGTTCAGCTCGTATTTTGCTGCTGATGGCTCCCTGCTGATGGCATCCTCCTCCCTTTTGATGACCCCCTGTTCCCTGCTGAAGATGATTCCTGGTGAGAACCATATATAACTGATTTTCACTTTCTCCCCATGGAAATGCTGAACTTACAATGAATAAATAAATCATTCAGTGTATTTGCCGTGACCTTTCTTTGCTTATCAGCCCCTTGGAGATTGAAAGGATATACTTTTAATAAGAACTTTTAAAGGTCCTGGAAATCAGTGACTTGCAAATTTTATGGATAAGGAGGAGAAGCACCATGAATAAAGGGTTGGGCATCATCGGAACAATACTGGTTGTTCTTTTAGTCCTCTGGTTTTTAAATATCATTTAGGTTTGAATTTCAGCGGAATGAATAAGTCAGCAAAAAGATCCCACCGGCTGGTCAGGTTTTACCCTGCCGGCCGATGGGATCTTTTTTTCTGTGGTTTTCTCTTCAGTCCCGGTTTCTCGTCAGTCCCGTTTTTGTTGAACGGTCTGAACAGAGAAAGAATTCAGTGACAATGGGGGCATCAGCCGGATCAATGGGGCATTCGGGGATCATTTCAATGCTTTCAGCAACAGCTTCAGCGTCTGATCTTTCAGCTGGCTGATCTCTGCTTCCTGTTCCCGCTTGTCTTTCAGATCTTTTCCCCCCTGGCTGCCGCAGACCCCGAGCTTGATCTTCATGAGATTTCGGATATAGGCGGTGAAGAACCCGAAGAGGATCATCCGGATCTCCGTCATGGTAAGATCCCCGGCGATCTGCCCTTCTTCGGTGCCAATGGCAGTGATCCGCCGGATCTGCGTTTCGAGCATAGTCTCCATTTTCTGGCGGAAGGCGTCGTCAAGGTAGGCGCCGTTGTCCAGCTGCACCCGGTGTTCCATGAGGACCATGAAAAAGATGCCAGTGGACTGTCCGTCGAGACTTTCCTCCATATGGTCCAGGGCATTGCGGATCATATCCCGAAAGGTCCCGGCGGAGAACACATACGCTGCAAAGCGACGGAAGTTTTCCCGAAGATGGTAGGCCAGGGCCTCCCGGATGATCTCTTCCTTGCTGGTGAAATATTCGTAGGCGGTGCTTTTGCCGATGCCGGCGGATTCGGTGATGTCGGCCACTTTGAGCTCATGGACGGGCCGGCCCTCCCGAAGGAGGGTCATGACCCCGTCAAAGATGAGGATCTGTTTCTCGCTGTAGTCCATGAGCCTATCCATTGATATCCTCCCGATCCGGTTCCGCTGCGCTGTCTTCGCTGATTTCTTCCCCGTCACCTCGCAGGGGATGGTCCTGGTCCTTCTTTTCCCGGTTGAGCAGATCATAGAGGACCGGAACGATGAACAATGTCAGGAGGGTGGCGTAACTCAGTCCGCCGACGGTGACCACGGCCATGGGCTGCATCATTTCCGCTCCGCTGCCGTATCCCAGAGCCAACGTGGTCATGGCCAGGATCGTGGTCAGCGCCGTCATGACGATGGGCCGTAATCTGGTGGCGCCGGCCTGGATGAGGGCTTCCCGTTTGGCCAGACCCCGGGCCCGCAGCTGATTGACATAGTCGACAAAGACGATGCCGTTGTTGACGACGACGCCGGCCAGGAGCAGAAAGCCCAGCATGGCGATGACGGACAGTTCCATGCCGATGGCCCAGAGCAGGAGGAATCCGCCGGTGAAGGCCAGCGGCAGCGTGAACAGAACGATGAAGGGAGACAGCAGGTTCTGGAACTGGGCCACCATGATGAGGTAGATGAACACGACGGCCAAAAGGATCATCAGGACGAGATCCCTCATGGTGTCCCGGATGGTTTCATTCTCCCCTTCCAGGGTCACTTTATAACCTGTCGGCACATCAATGGCCTTGAGGTTGCTCTCGAAATCCCGGCTCACCAGGCCGATGTTATAGCCGTCGGCAATGGCGGCGGTGACGGTCATGTACCGGCTCTGATTGGTCCGGCGGATGGCACGCAGGCTGTCGGTGACGGAAATGTCAGCCACATCGCTCAGCGTCACGGTTTTTTCCGTGCCGTCGCGCAGGGTGACCTCCATGGTCAGGCTGCCGATGGTGTCCCTGGAGAGGCCTTCTCTGCCGGGCTTCAGCAGCACCACGGGATAGCTGGTGCCCTGTTCTGTCAGCTGAGTGGCCGTCATCTCCTCGCTGAGGGCAGAGGTGACTTCTGCAAAGATCTGAGCCACGGTGAGCCCTTCGATGATGGCCTTATCCTTATCCACGGTGATGCGGATCTCTTCGCCGGAATCTTCCAGTCCGGTGAGGACTTCATCGGTGCCTTCCGTGTCACGGGCGATGGCTGCGATCTCCCGGGAAAGATCCGCCAGCGTGTCAAGCTCAAATCCCTCGACGTTCACCGAGATGCCGCTGCCGCCCAGGGCAGACAGGTCCATATTGGAAGCCGAAACGGTCATTTCGCCGCCCAGGTCCCGGGTGGTCTCATAGATGGCCCGTTCCACATCCCGGTTGGTCATTTCGCGCTCATCCTTCAGGAGGATATAATACGTGCTTTCACTGGCGCCGGATCCCGAGCCGCTTCCCCCGGGGGGGCCAAAGCCCATGAACCCGGCTCCGCCGGCGCCCATGACGCCAACGGTCTCCACGGCATCGATGGTGAGGATCCGTTCCATCACCGCATCATTGAGGGCATTGATCTCAGGCTCAGTGAGGCCTTCCGGTGGTTCGTAGCTGGCTGACATCTGTGGGGAGTCGATCTCCGGGATGAAGCCCGTCCCGATGCGGGTCACCCCATAGATGCTGCCGCCCAGGAGCGCTACGGCCAGGAGAATGACCAGGGGCTTGAAGCGCAGCGCCTGGGCCAGTGCCCGTTCATAGAACCGGACCGTCCCATCGAACCACTTGTGCTGTTTTTCGTTGCTGGTGCGCAAGAGGGTCGCCCCCAGAGAGGGGACCAGGGTCAGTGCCACGATGAGGCTGGCCAGCAGGCTGTAGGCAATGGTGAGGCCCATGTCGGTGAACAGCTGCCGGGAGATGCCTTCCGTAAAGACAATGGGCAAAAACACCGAGACGGTGGTCAGGGTGGAGGCCAGGATGGCACCCGAGACTTCCCTTGCCCCCTGGATGGCTGCCTGATCCGAGGGCATGCCTTCCTTGCGCAGCCGGTAGATGTTCTCGATGACTACGATACTGTTGTCCACCAGCATCCCCACCCCCAGGGCAAGGCCTGACAGGGAGATGACATTCAGCGTGACATCGCTGAAGTACATGAGCACCAGGGCAAAGGTCAGGCTGATGGGGATGCTCAGCGCGATGACAAAAGTCGGTTTGAGGTCACGCAGAAACAGGATCAGGACCAGGATGGCCAGGATCCCGCCCAGCAGGAGGTTCTGCATGACGCTGGAGGTGATCATGTCGATGTAGTCCCCCTGGTCCATCATGGGCCGGATGCTCAGGCCGGGATGGAGATCCTCCAGCTTTTCGATCTCCGCATCGATGGCATCGGAGACTTCCGCTGTGGAGGCGGTGCTCTGCTTCTGGAAGGTCAGAAGGACACCGTTGTTGCCGTTGACTTTGGTGTAGATGTCTTCGGAATTATCTTTCTTGCTGACTCGGGCCACTTCCTGGAGCTCGATGTCGCCCACGGGTTCCATGCTGAACAGGACCAGGCGCTGGATCTGCCGGGGAGCTTCAAAATCATCGCCGACTTTGACGAGGATCTCGCCTTCGGCTTCCTCCAGGTACCCCGCAGGCATGCTGAAGTTCTGGGCTTTCAGGATATTGGCGATCATCTCTTCGGTGAAGATATTGGTGAGATCGGCGTTGGCCAACGCTTCTTCGCTGGACTGTTCGAAGGTCTCCATTCCCTTGTCCAGTTCAGCCAGGCCGTTCTGCATCTGCACTTCGGCCTTGGCCAGTTCCACGGCCATGGTGATCTTGCCGGCCTCCAGTTTTTCAGAGGCGCCCTGCGCTTCTTTCAGTCCGGCCTCCAGCTGGGGTTTCATGGCGGAGAGGGTCATCTGACGAATCTCGATGCTCTGGAGGTCCAGCTCCACGGCAATGAGGGTCCGGATGGCCTCCCGGGCCTGTTCCAAGAGACCCGTGATGCTCTGGGCATCCATGTCCTCCAGACCGGGCAGGCCCTCCGGCAGACCGCCCTGGATGGAATCCAGGAAGGCCTGAAAATCAGCCTGGGTCAGACTGGCGGCGCCGGAGGGAAAGACCCGTTCAAAGACGGCATTGAAATCAAGGAGGCTGCGCAGCTGATCCCGGGCAGCTTCCAGGGCCGCCTTTTCCGCGGTGAGACTGGCTTCCTCCGCCAGCAGGGCATTGAGGTTGCCCATGGTGGTGCTGAGCTCCGTGCTGGCTTTGGCGATCTGTTCTTTCTGATCGGCGGACTCCCGGCTCAGGGTCTTCTGGCCTTTTTCCAGGGCGCGGCGTGCATCCTCCAGCTCCAGTTCGGCCTCATCGAGTTCCGTCTGGATGGTGGCCCGGACTTTCTGATTGAGTGCTGCGATCTTTTCCGGCTCCAGTTCGATCTCCAGTCTCGTCTCCACCAGGCCGTTGCCGGTGACGGCGGCCACACCTTCCTGCCGTTCAAAGGAGGGCATCACAACATCCCGGGTGAACTGCGACAGCTCATCCAGGTCCATGCCCTCCACGTCCACACTGGCGACGAAAATGGGCAGCATATCCGGGCTCAGTTTCAGAAGGATCGGCGAGCCGATCCCCTCCTCCAGGGTCCCCTTCACCTGATCGACGCTGCCGGAGAGCTCGATCATGGCGCTGTCCATGTTGGTGCCTTCGGTATACTCCAGCATGATCATGCTGGAGTTCTCACCGGAGACCGACTCCAGACTGCTCAGACCGCTGGAGGTGCCCAGGGCCCGTTCCATGGGCGCGGTCACCAGCTGTTCCACCTTTTCGGGGCTGGCGCCGGGATAAGGCGTGATGACCACCACAAAGGGAAGGTCCACGGTGGGCAGAAGATCGGTCTTCATCCCCAGAAAGGAAATAACGCCCAATACCAGCGTCAGGATCACCGCCACGACGACGGTATATGGTTTTCGTACACTGTATTTTGATAACATGCTGATTCTCCTATACAAAATGACCCGACCGAACGGTCGGTCGGGAAGCTGGGTTAATTCTATCACCCTGGGTCCTGGTTGTAAATAAAGAGAAGAAAATAGATTTCAATATGTGATACCTGCGTCATAAAAGACGCTGATCCTGGCGGACCCGTCACTGAACGGCCTCCCTGAATGCATCGGTCCGGCCTGTCAGTTCCCATGACTGGCAGGCCGGACTTTAACGTCGGCATATGAAAGATCCGCTGACCGTAGAATCATTCCAGACTGGTGGTGATCCCCCGGGGTCTGACCCGGTCGCAGATCTCACGGATCATACGCTGAGCTCCCTGGGCAAAGCCGAGTTCCATGGATTCGATATAGGTATCATAGACGATCTTGCCTTTAAAGGGGAGCAGAACGATATTGACGGGTACGGGCAGCGGAAGGCGCAGGGCATTGGCAATGGAGGTGCTGACGCCCCTGACACCATACAGGATGTCTTCTCCCTTATCATCAGAGGATAATACGACGGCGTAGTCCGGCTTGTATTCCACCAGCATCATCATGCCCTGCTTGTATTTATCCCGCCAGAGCTCCAGAATTTCAATAGAATCACGGGATAGTTTCCCTTCCCTGATATAGGCATCGAAAAGGCGGGGGTTTTCCCAGAGGGCTTCCCGCACGCGGAGCATCTGCATGTCGCTGACGGAGTGTGGATCATCCGGTCTGATTTTCTCTGGGATCACATGTTGCCGGTCATTGACATACCCCAGCAAACCGTACCAGATCCGGTAGAATTCAGCGCACTCCTGATCCGAGAGCTGAGCGGTTTTCGAATCATCATATTTGCCGCAGCATTTCTTGTACTTTTTACCGCTGCCGCAGGGACAGGGCTCATTGCGTCCGACTTTTGTCCGCTGTTTTAACACCGGTGCCGGTACCGCCTCCAAACTGCTGAGGCTGATGTCATGGAGTTCATCCGGGGTGTGCCCTTTGTTGTCCCAAAGCCGGATGCTGTTGCTCGCCCTTGTCACGAGATCAAGAAACGACTTCGCTTTTTCCTTTCCGCTGAAGATCAGACCATACCTGTCCATGATAGGACCCAGTTGATGAAACGAATCGCCGTAAACCACGGATTCCAGCAGCTCCCGCCATGCCCGTGATGTGGCCTGGCTGTAGCCAAACTCCTCATGGAAAAATTCATTGAGGGCCACCAGATCTTGATTGTCATGATAGGTTTCATCGGCGTAGCGGATGAATTCCTCTCTGTCCGGGATGTAACGCGGCTTATCCCCCTGTATATTCAGAAAGTGCGCCACCGCGGCAGGTCTGTCGCAAATGATCTTGGAGACAATATACTCTTTATAAAATGCATAGGGTGTCTGTTTTCGGATCAGCGGCAACAGAAGGGTGTACACTTCTTCTTCTGTGGTCTGCTCCAGGTTCTGGCCATTGAAGATCTCCACAAATTCTTTCCGGGTGATCAGGCCGTAGAGATTCTGCGCAGCTCTGGCATATGTATCAAGGAGCTTGCGCTGGGGCCCCTTCCCGTAGGGACAGCGGACCACATCTGACACGGGATTATATTTTTCAAAGATCTCCTTTTCCTTTTCTGGCTTCATTGGACCTCCCCTTCGTTTTTAAGGCATTGGCGTCGACGCCATCTGAATACTAAATTCAAATCGATGTGATATGACAAGTATATTATACCCTCTTTCCTGGGGATGTCTGCACTATCTTCAATTATCCTGTCGATTCTTTCTGTATCCGGCTGGTACCGGGGACACGTCAAAATTGATTTTCTAAAATAAGAACCTGATGGTTCATCACGCTCCTGTCACTTCACCCTGTGGGACTGCGATGGATCCTCCCCCCAACCAGATCATTGCGGGTCCCGTCCAGTTCCGGGGAGGTTTTGGCGTTACCGCGAATGGTCCGGACGCCCCTCCGCCAAAAGGGAATCCGGACCGGCCATTTCAAATAGCCGCGCCGAGGCCCGAGATGCGGTACAATAGAATGGAGATCATTCATGTGAAAATTTAGATCGAAGCAAGAACTGAGCAAGATCTGAGCAAGAACTGAGCAAGAACTGAGCAAGAACTAACAACTAACTCCAAGGAAGGAAAGTCAGATGACGATCGATAAACTCCGGGAACTTACAACGGTTCTGCTGAGGCAGGACATCAACAGAGTCACCTTGCAAAATGCCGTCTGCAGGGACCTCATCGGGCTGCGTTTTTTTGACGATCCCATTTTCGGGGTCGCCGCTGCAGGGGATCCTTTGTTTCAGGCGCTGCGCCAGCCCGGTGTGGTTGGGCCCGGCGTCCTGCTGCCCGAAGAGATCCTGCCCTCGGCCAAAAGTGTCATATCCTGGTTTTTGCCTTTCACTGAAGCCGTCCGGTCTGCCAACGGTGAAAGCCTGACTCAGCCCAGCGATGCCTGGCGTCAGGCTCGCATCGAAGGGCAGGACGCCAATTTCGCTGTAGGGGATGCCATATGCCATGCCCTGAAAACGGAAGGTCATGCCGCTATCCAGGTTTCAAAGAGCGATCACTTCAAAATGCTTGCCCCCTTCTGCAGCAACTGGTCGGAACGCCATGTTGCCTACATCGCCGGACTGGGTACTTTCGGGCTTTCCAAAGGACTGATCACCGAAAAAGGCATGGCCGGACGATTTGGAAGCATCATCACGGACGCTGATCTCCCGCCCACCCCACGCGCCTACCAGACCCCCTTTGAATACTGCATCATGTGCGGAGCCTGCGCTGAAAACTGTCCCGTCTGTGCCATCGAACCTTCAAAAGGTGTCGCTGAGGGAAAAGATCATCCCACCTGCAGTGCGTTCCTGCAAACCACTGAAAAAATGCAGCCTTGCGGCGAGGGAGGACGCTTTCGCTATGGCTGCGGAAAATGCCAGGTGAGCGTCCCCTGTGAGCACCGTAATCCCAGCAGCCTGCGCTGAGACGAATGAATAAAACGAGCAACGATAAGAATGAGTTTGAGTTTTAGTTTTAGTTTGAGTTTTGGTTTGAGATCATGTAAGGCGATCGACCGCAGTGGGTGATCGCCTTTTGCTTTCGTTTTACTTTCCGCTCACTCCCCGGAACAACGCTCCGGGGTCAACTGATGTCGATCTTCCATTCCATTCATGGGTCCCCGGCACCCATGGTTCAGGGATCATATCAGATCTTTCATCATGATGCAGTCTTCATGGCCGACATGGTCCGGTTTTTCCTGTGTGATCCTGAAGCCCAGCCCTTCATAGAACCCAAGGGCCGGATTGTTTTTCTGAACAGAAAGGGAGAGCCTGGTAAAGCCGTCAGCCCGCAGGATGGAAAAGAGCTTTTTCATCAGTTTTGTGCCGACGCCAAGACCTCGGAACTCCGGGAGGATCGAGATGGCAAGCTCCGGGGTCTCTTCATCGATGTGGCCAAAGCCTGACATCAGCCGCGTCCATGCCGCTCCGATGATCTGTCCGTTCTGCTCGGCCGCCACGCCAAGGTCCCCGGCCCGGCTGCCGAAATCTTTGATGTAGGCAAAGATCTGCGGATCCCTGATGATGTCCCTGGGCGGCGAGGTGACGCCTTCGGGGATGAAGATCGACTGATAGAGAAATTCCGGAAGGCATCCATACTCTGAGGGCTTCATGGGGCGGATCTTCGGTTTGACGGGATGGGCCGTTATGATGGCTTTGCTGGCTTCATGAACGGTGATCACCACGCCGTTTCTGTACACATACATATTCTTTCCCTGGCCGATGATGACATCCGCCTGCCGGATGGATTCTCTGCACCATGAGACGATGGCCTCTGCCGCCATCTCCATCTTCAGGTTTTGTCTGATTCGTTCAGCCCCGTCATCTGATATATGCAGTTGATCCAGATTGGCTCTCAAATCACTCATTCTGTGTCCTCTCCTTTTCAGTCCGATCCGCCGCTCCCGGCCGGTGCGACTTCTGATTATGTTCACACTTCAGCGCTTTACTCTCCCTGTGTGATCCGACCTGGTCTCACAGTTGTTGGGCATCCTCTGTCTTTATTATAATCCACGCCGGCGTGTCATTGCGATTCCAGACAGCCCGGCCTGCTCCCCTCCAGGTTCCGGGTCTGCTCATTGAATGACAAGCGCCCACTGCCCGATTGCCGGAGCCCCACAACCCATGGCAGTCTGGCGTTTTTTATGCTCCTGGGTCCGGCCTCCGGATTTTTCTGAAAACGATTTAATTCTTCCCCGCTCTGGGGTACAATCAACTTAGAAATCAGGATCACCCTGATCCCTTACCATGAACGATGAAGGAGGAACATTTCAGTGGAAGAATTCATGCATCCATCCCAAGACGGGACACCTCTGCGCCTGAGAAAAGATCTGGTATCATCTCCAAAGGCTGTCATTGTCATTGCCCACGGTCTGTGCGAGCATCTCAATCGCTATGACTACACGGTGGAACAGCTCAACCGCAATGGGTACAGTGTGTACCGCTACGATCAGCGCGGTCATGGCAAATCCGAGGGGCCCCGGGTATTTTTCAGTGATTTCCGGGAAATGGCCCAGGACTGCCACAGTGTCTTTGAACTGGCCAGACAGGACCACCCCGATTCGAAGATTTTTGTCCTCGGTCACAGCATGGGCGGTGAGACGGTGGCGCTGTTTGCCACGATCCATCCGGGCCTGGCCGACGGGATCATCCTCTCCGGGGCACTGACCCGGTACAACAATCCCCTCATGGGCAGCGAGTTCCCGATCCAGGCGCCTGCCGACCACTATGTGGACAATGCGCTGGGTGACGGGGTCTGCAGTGACCCTGCCGTCGTGGAAGCTTATATCAAAGATCCGCTGGTGGAAAAAAAGATCAGCATCGGGCTCATCAACCAGATCCATGAAGGGGTCGAATTTCTGAAAGAGCATGCCAAAGACTTCACCGATCCGGTCCTGATCCTGCACGGCGCCAAAGACGGCCTGGTCTCCTATCAGGACTCCCTGGAGCTCTTCCATGAGATCGCCTCCTCCGACAAGGGACTCAGGATCTATGAGCAGCTCTTCCATGAGATCCTCAATGAACCGGTCCGGGATGAGGTCATCGCAGACATCACCCGCTGGCTTGAAAAAAGAATCTAGACACTGATTTAAGAAGTCCCCTCCTCACGGTAGGGACTTCTTCGTCATTATTCAGGAAATTAAATGAACCTAATCATTGATTTTTATTTGAGTTTCTGCAATGACTTTACTGCTCCAGGACGATCCCAGAACCTGAACTGTCACATAAGGAGATATATACATCGTAAAAATCTCTGGGTCTTGTGTTCAACTCGCCTCGCCTCAAAATGGTTTCCACTTTTTCTGCTAAGACGGTCTCAATGTTATAAGCCCAAACACCAAAACTGCCTTCTTCAAAAATCATCTTGAACACATATAGGATTTCCTTAGGAGTGATTGCATCCCCTGTAGTGATATCAATCTGCATGGGAGTCGTGATCGTATCGTATTCAGAAGTAATACTCACTCGATAGCCACCATAAGCATCATCGTCTCTAATGGCTTCGATTCCAGAAAACGAGAAAGACACGTCATCATCGATGACGATACTGCAGATATCATTAATAGCTTTGGTCAACGATTCAACATTGATGGGATAATTCTTGATCGTGGCATCCATATCCATTGTTGCTCGGTTATCAATGCCGACAAGCGCTGCAATCAGCATTCCGCCTTTTAGGATGAATTTATCCTTGTACTTAGATTTAGAAAGCCTTTCTAGGAACCGTTCAAACATGTAGTTTTGGAGTACGACCTGAGCGGACATATCCTTCTTCCTGGCCAAATTCCGAATTTTTGCCTTCAAGCTCATGGCTTTTCCACTCATAGCAACACCTCCAGGTAATTTTTGAGTACAGCATCAATTCTGAGCTTTTTGGCATAATCCATGAGCATCGAGAGATCCGCTGACTTCAATTTTACAAATCGTTTTAAGGCTTCATTCAGGATTTGGACGTCAATGCGATTTCTGCTTCTAATCAGGTCGCAGATTGTCCTTTCGATGTTGTAGGTCTTAATTGGATTGCCGTGCGAGCTTTGGACAGTTTCGACGCCAAGCTCATGAAGCTCCTTTTTGATGTAGTAGATTTTGAATCGTTCGGCCATTGACCCAACCACTTTATAACCGCTTGGTACAGAAGCTGAATACTCAAAGGGTGTCCGATCCGAAAGACCATGCAAATACAGAGCTGTTTCATGAGAATAGATCAGTTTCGGATACTTCGTTTGCATGGAATACATCTCATCTACAATGGCATCGGTGGAAACATAAATACCACGGTCAACTCTTTCCAGTTTCCCATCGGCTACCATCATCTGAAGATAAGTTCTGGGAATTTCATATAAATCCAGATCGGCACTTAATACTGTGCCGTGTTGCTTCTGAATGAGTTTTTCAAGCTTTTCCAGGTAATTCATCATCATCACCTCGCTTTACAAGTATACTTATATTATAGTCCATTTAAGTATATTTGTAAATATACTTTTCAGTACAATGCACAACGTTTAAGGCCAACTTGATTGTTGCTGACCTAAGTTGTAGATAGCACAAACTGAGGTTTATCAAAATTAGTACCACGTTAAGGAGGAAATTTTCATGCAGGAAGAAGTGGAAAACAGGAC
>LFRM01169721.1_pt1 | contig 26523 bp, 27 predicted proteins | sample 618341 | NCBI WGS metagenome assembly LFRM01 (sample SAMN03654438, study PRJNA283298) | anaerobic digester metagenome | isolation source: pool of bioreactors CSTR01a, CSTR02a, and CSTR03a thermophilic anaerobic... | place: Denmark: Kgs. Lyngby | collected 2014-05-21 | reverse complement strand
TTATATAGGAATTTTTGGCATACCTTTTGGGAATCCAATAGAAGGAATTAAAACCGTATTTAAGGAATTTTGGACAAGTTAGAAGAAAATCCTGATATCATACTTTTAGATATAAATATGCCGGGGATAGATGGATTTGGAGTATGTAAAGAGATTCGTAATAAACAACTTCCCCAATACTGTTTTTAACTGCAAGAGGCTCTGAAACCGATAGGGTTAAGGAATTAATGATAGGCGGGGATGACTATATTGTAAAGCCATTTTCCTTAAATGAGCTATATGCCCGAGTCTACTCTCATTTGCAAAGAGATGAACGAAAAGAAATAGCAGCAAATAATAAATTATCACAACTTATAATTGACTATAGCTCAAGAACTGTTCATTATAAAGGGAAAGAAATAATCTATAATAATAGAGTTTATAATATGTAGTTAAATAAATTATATAAGAGAATACACTAGCCATAATTATAAGAATATATAACTATAGAAGATGGAAATGATATTTTTGGTATATTTGCTGTTAAAATACAGAAAGACATAATGAATTACAAGTGGGAATAGCAACTTTAATTAAAGCATAAAATATATTTATAAAGGAGAGATAGTTTTGAGAATTGGTGGAGGAATAGAAAAACCCTATAGCAATCCGGAAGAATGGTATAAATCAGTAAAAGAATTGGGATACAGGACAGTTCTGGCGCCTATTGATTACCGCGCAAGCAAGGAAGAGAGGCAGGCTTACCTGCAATGTGTCCGGGAACACGATTTAGTAATTGGCGAAGTTGGTGCCTGGAAAAATGTTATTTCCATAAATGAAGATGAACGAAAGGAAGCAATGGAGTATTGTAAAAATCAATTGGAATTGGCAGAAGAGCTGGGTGCAAATTGCTGTGTAAACATAACAGGAAGCAGAGGAGAAATTTGGGATGGTTTTTATAAAGAAAATTATTCAAAGGATACCTATGCATTGATTGTTGATTCAATAAGAGAGATTATTGATGCCGTAAAGCCAAAGCGGACCTTTTATACGATAGAGACCATGCCTTGGATGGTACCTGATTCACCGGATGAATACCTTCAATTGATTAAAGATGTAGATAGAAAAGCTTTTGGAGTGCATTTAGACTTTGTTAATATGATAAATTGTCCTAAAAGATATCTCTTCTGTGATGAATTTATTGAAGAATGCTTTACTAAACTTGGCAGGTATATTAAAAGCATACATGGTAAAGATGTAATTATGGAGTATTCCTATACTACGGTAATCTGTGAAGTTATGCCGGGAAAAGGAAGGATAAATTATCAGAAAGTTGCCAGATTATGTGAGTCACTAGGGCCAGATACAACATTGTTTGTAGAACATCTGCCTGATTTTGAAAGCTATAAAAAGGCAGCAAATTATGTAAGGGAACAGGCTGCTTTAGCCGGTGTTAGAACCTGCTAGCTCCTTTATATTAGAAATTTATAGTGAAATATACACAAGATGCATACATAAAAGTAGTTTACTAACAAGAATTCAATAAAGCTACATATGAATTTATAAACTATAAAACTCTATGAGCTTAAGGAGGAAAAAATGGGAGTTGCGTCATTAGTATTAGGTATTCTTTCAACACTAATAGGTTTATTTAGTGCAGGTGCCCTAGGTTGGCTTGGAATTATCCTGGGTATCATTGGTATTGTTCTTGGCGCTTTAGGCAGAAAAAATCCGGATAGCAAAGGCATTGCAACAGCTGGCTTAGTACTTTCAATTGTAGGCTTAATACTAAGTGCAGTTTTATACATAGCATGTGCTGCATGCATTGCTGGATTATCAAGTACTGGATCTTAATTTTATTTAGTGTTATCTAAATTTTAGTCTTTCTTAAATAGAAAAGGAAGTGTGTTATATGCTTCCTTTTTTTACTGCCTATGATAGTATATTGTATTTCATAACAGACAAAATCAGGAATGAGGTAGTTTAGATGTTAAGTGGTTTTTATATTGGTAATATATTCATACCCTACTATGGATTTATGTTGGTATTGGCAATATTAATGGCAGGTGCCTTGGGATTTGTATTAACTAAAAGGTATAATATACTTTTTGAAGACTTTATAATACTTTTCGCTTATGTAGGTGGTTTTGCCTTATTAGGAGCAAAAGTTTTATACTTAATTGTTATTGCAGACCAAATTGATTGCTCAAGGATTATGGAGCCTGACTATCTTAATAATTTAATGTCAGGCGGCTTTGTATTTTTTGGTGGGTTGATTAATGGCATTGTAGCTTTGCCTGTAGTCAGAAAAGTACATAAATTAGATGTTCTTAAAATTATTAGAGTTGTGGTGCCATGCATTCCATTGGCTCATGCTTTTGGACGTATTGGCTGCCACTTGACAGGATGCTGTTATGGTGTAAAATATAGTGGGATTTTTTGTATAGTATATCACAATAATCTTTTTGCCCCCAATAACATAGGTCTATTTCCAGTTCAATTAACTGAGGCTGTTTTTAATTTCATATTGGCAGCCGTACTTCTTATATACTTGCGGAAAAAAGGACCTGTTATAGGCACAATATATATATATATTATTAGCTATTCAGTTGCAAGGTTTATATTGGAATTCTTACGGGGAGATGCAAGTGAAAGAGGTTTTATCTACTTTTTATCAACCTCACAGATAATAAGTATTATTCTTATTATTGGAACACTCTTATATATGCGCAGAAAAGCCAAACAATGCAGGTTACGGTAGGCTTATTTATAAATTGTAAAGGAAAAATTTTTTTAAAATATATACATGGCAAAGATGTATAATTAGGGAGTGTGCTTATACAACGGCAATCCGTGAAGCTAAGCCGGGGCAAAATGAATATTGAGCCGATTTTTGAAATTTGTAAAAAACTTCATGATAATATGTTAGAAATTAAGACTTATATATGGTATTATATCCATGTAAGAGATTTTCTATTACACAAAAGAAAGGAGTGTTTTTATGAAAGGCAATCCAAAACTTATTGAAACACTAAATGCATTACTGGCAGATGAGCTTGCGGCTATTAACCAGTACATTGTACACGCAGAAATGTGTGAGGACTGGGGTTATGGAAAATTGCATGAAAGCTTTGAGAAACGTTCAATACAGGAAATGAAACATGCCGAAATACTTATCGGAAGGATTCTGTTTCTTGGTGGAAAACCTATCGTAACAGAACTTAATAATATTAATATCGGGGAGGATGTTCCAAAACAATTGGAATTTGACCGTGCTGCAGAAGAAAGAGCAATAAAAGCTTATAATGATGCCATAGCGCTTGCAGGTGAGGTGGGTGACAATGCGACAAGGGATATCCTTGTGCAAATTCTAAACGATGAAGACCGCCACATGGATGAACTTGAGGAGCTTTTAGACCAGATTGAGCAAATGTCACTGCCTATATTCCTGACAACTCAGGTTGGATAATTTTTTATGTGAAGAAGTAAATAAAAGAGGCTGTAGCTACTACAGCCTCTTTTATTAAGGAAAAGTACTAGTATTTTTGGGATAATAAAAATTATATTTAAATTGCCTGACCGATAAAAATACTAGTATTTATACAGGAGGGCTTATAAGTTACCAAAAAAATTCTTACTTTCTTTTCAAAGGTTTAATTAATAATAATTGGGATTCAACATTTTCAAAGCCAAGTCTTTCAATGGTTTGGGATAAACGTTCGCCGGTTATACCTTGTTCCTTGTATAAAAGGATGGTTTTTTCTATTACATCAACAACATCTTTTTTATCTGTAAAAATTTTGCCAAGGGGTTTTCCAAGAGCTATACGTTTTCCCCATCTTCCACCTATATATATTTTATATCCTGTCTTGCCACCTGTAATTGCGTTAAAATGACATTTTCCAATACATCTGCCACAATTATTGCACTCATCTCTGTCTATTTCAAGCATGCCGTCTAAAACTTTTGCTGCGTCCATTGGGCAAATTTCCTCAACAGGACATTTCATACATCCCATACATTTATTTTTATCAAAATCAGGTGCTTTTTGCCCCACAACCCCTAAATCATTCAATTCAGGTTTAATACAGTTATTTGGACATCCGCCTACGCCTATTTTAAATTTGTGGGGAAGCTTTACATCTGAATATCCATTAAAAAATCTTTCGTGAATTTCTTCAGATAATGCAAAGGTATCAATTTGTCCATATTGGCAAGTAGTACCTTTACAGGATACAACCGGACGCACTTTAGAACCTGTACCCCCTGTTACAAGCCCCTCTTTAGCAATATAGGCTCTGAAGTCTTCAATTTTATCATAAGGAATTCCTTGAACTTCTATAGTTAATCTGGTAGTAAAAGTTACAATACCATTTCCAAAAAGCTCGGCTGCTTCTGATATACATTTATTTTGGGCTGCTGTTATTTTGCCGTTTACTGTAATAATTCTTCCGGAGAAGTTATTAGTACCTTTGTTTCTTAAAAAACCCAAAGCTTTTACCCTTTTTTCATCTGCTGCACTAATAGTTAAACTTGCCATATTTAAATCCTCCAAAAAACATATTGCATTCTCACTGAAATCTCCAGCGGTAAAACCTGCTGGAGTTATTGTTTTAAAACTAGATTTGTTTTAATTTAATCTGGCTCTCTCTCTAATATATCACTTGTAAAATTAATAGTAAAATGATATTATCTAATCAAAGTCATAGGTAAAACCTATAGATAATTTAAGATTAATTTAAAAGATTAGCTAATAAACTAATTTTAAATTAATTATAATTAACTTAAAAAAGAAGGCGGTAATGTGACAATAAGGCATTTAAGAATATTTATTGAAGTTGTGGATAGTGGTAAAATGAGTGCTGCTGCAGAAAAACTTTTTATTTCACAGCCTACTGTAAGCCAGGCAATCAGGGAGCTTGAGGAACATTATGGGGGACTTTTATTTGAAAGGCTTTCTAAAAAATTATATATAACTAAAAAGGGACAAAAACTTCTTTCCTATGCCAGAAATGTGGTAAAGCAGTTTGATGAAATGGAAGAGGCAATGATTCAGGATAATTATGTAAAGAAAATAAGAATTGGTGCAACCAACACCGTTGGTGAGTGCATTCTTAGCGGTATTATTAATGCTTTAAAGGAAAGTAATCCGCAAACTGAAATATATTCTTATGTAAATAATACTAGAAATATAGAAGAAAAGTTATTAAAAGCGGAACTTGATATTGGTATCGTAGAAGGAAGAGTTAAAAGCCCGGATTTAATTTCTATCCCGGAAGTAAATGACTTCTTGGTTCTTATATGCAGTACAACGCATCCTTTTAGTAAGAAGAAAACTGTTAGACTGGAAGAACTTAAAAATGAAAGCTTTGCTATGCGGGAACAAGGCAGTGGGACAAGGGAGTTGTTTGAAAAATATATGCAAGAGAAGGGAATACCCATAAAAATAGCCTTAGAAGGAAACAGCTCTGACTCTATTAAAAAAGCTGTTATTGAAAATCAATTTTTAGCGGTTATTTCTATACGGCAAGTTGAAAAGGAGATAAAGGAAGGGAAAATACAAGTTATTCAGAATACAGACAGTGACTGGAATAGATATTTTAGTATTGTATACCATAAAAATAAGGTAAAAACTTATGAAATGATGAACTTAATTGAGATTATAAAAAATTATAAGAATATAGACATCCTAAATGTAATTAGCACAGGAAAACTAGTGAAAAACTGATTTGATATATTTTGATTTTGTGGTATTATAATTAAAAGAAGAGAAAATAAAGCATATTTATGATATTTTTATACCGTCAAAAATGAACTGCCTGCCAATATTAAAAAAGTTTTTTATTTCAATTGTATATATAACTCCAGGATTTAGTGGTAATACAGTACAGGTTTTGAATGAGCAGTTTAAAGACAGATACAACACAGATATAGTACAGATATAGTACAGATATAGTACAGATATAATGCAGATATTTAATATAGATGTTTAATACTGTTATTTAAAATTAAATATTTAAGACAAATATTAAAAAAAGTTATTTTAAGCTCAGGTATTTTATGGTAGCATCAGGGGAATCATATTTTAACAGATAATCAATAAAAAGGAGGTTAAAATATGAAGAAGAACCTGCTATCCATAGATTGGGACTATTTTATCTACACCCGGAATTGTTTAGGATCTTGCCTGGAAAATAAAAGGAGCCTCATTGACTTTTGGTACAAAAGATATATCCAGGCAATTAACCGGGGAGAGGATATTCAAAAAGCATTTCAGCTTTCTTCAGATCTACACAAATTCTGGCCTAAAATAAAGAAATATTTTAAATTTGCAAAGAATATAAAAGTCTATGTTTCAGATTCCCATGCCTTGTCATATAAAATAGCGGAGGAAAACAACTGCAAGGCAGTGTACCTGTTTGATTCCCATGCCGACCTTGGCTATGGCGGGCTTTCTTCTCTTAACTTTGAAGTTAATTGTTCCAACTGGCTTGGTAAACTTCTAAAGGATAAAAAAACAGAAGAAGCATATATTTTTTATAGCCCGTATACAATGGAAAAGCCGGATTATTTCAAACCCATGAACAACATCTATAAAATCAAGAGCTACTGCAATTTCAATGATTTGGATGGTAAATGCATAAAAGTGTCAGCAATTCATATATGCAGGTCAGGTGCGTGGACACCTCCGTGGCTGGATAAGAAGTTTTATAAGTTTGTTGATGCTTTGGGACTGCCATATAAATTAGTGAACTGCCCGGAAAGAAAATGGGATCCGGAGCATATCAGCTTATCAGAAAAAATCAATTATTTAATGATGTGATTTCCACCGTCAGGTGCTATGTGGTGAGAATTTACAAAGACCGCTGTATCTAAGGCATAAGCCTTAGTAGTTTTTTGAAAGCAAATTAACCGGCGGTAATTTTTATTTTTAACATGAATATTTTAAATCTAATTTATGGTATTAATAAGTTTTTATAATTAATGGGCAGATGATAAAATAGCTGAGTAGGTATTAAAATACAAATAATCATCGAAAAGTAGTAATGAAGGTTATTTTTGAGGAGAATGTTCTGATGAGCACTTTCATTATCTGCACATAATTATTAACAAGGGGAAAGAAGATGAGGTATAAAAAACTAATCAAAATCGTTCTTATTATCATAGTTTTGGTCTTACTAATTCCAATATAAGGACGGTGGAACTGTTAGATATCAGGCAGTTTTGTATAGCGTAACAAATTATCATTCAATAAGGGATGGTGGTTTTGATACAGGGATAAAAATTAAGGTTCTTGGAATAACAGTATACGAGAATATGACATTTGAACAGTAAATCTCAGTATGTGAATATCTTTATAAGACACGGTTTTTATAATGGAGGAAGTAGAAAGTTACTGGGTTAATGAGTATCCGGAAATTCACAATCAAGAACAAATTATCAGTTATTGAAAGATGCGGGTATAATAACGTTGCCCATTTTATTTTGGACAGCAAATGTTGGATGGAAAATTATTATCGGCCTTTGCTTGAAAAAGCGGTAGACTTTCTTAAAAAATATAATTATGCCTCTGAGGCAAAAAAATTTATTGAGGAATTTATAATTGAAGCAGACATGTACGATCGTTTTAAGGATTACTACAGTTATGTATTTTATATAGCAGAGAAAAGATAGATTTGCCCGCATTATAGAGGAGATAAAGAAGAATTACAACGTTCCTGGAACGGTGGTTTTTCAATTATTGTGACAGTAGACAAGAGAGTTAATAAAAACCGGCAGCAGATTAATAGAAGCTTTGATATGAATGTTTCCAAATTGTATGTATGCAGATCAAAAGCCACATTGTGGATCCAGTCCTGCATTTTTTATTGCCTGGAATGCTATTTAGAATAGAAATTCAAGTAAAATAATATGCAGGAGAGGATATAAATGAAAAAATACGACAATTGGAAACTTAAGTTTTATACAATATGGGCAGGTCAGGCAGTATCATTAATTACCAGTGCCATCCTGCAAATGGCCATTGTTTTTTACCTTACAGAAAAAACAGGGTCTGCGGTGGTCTTGTCTATGGCTTCAGTAGTAGGTTTTTTACCCTACGCAGTCTTTGGTCCGGCAATTGGTGTATTAGTGGACCGTTATGATAGGAATAAGATAATAATAGGTGCTGATTTAATTATTGCAGCAGCCGGAGCAGTATTGGCTGTTGCTGCATTGTATATGGAACTGCCTGTCTGGATGGTTATGGCAGTATTATTTATCCGCAGTATTGGAACAGCTTTTCATACCCCGGCTCTCAATGCGATTATGCCACTTTTAGTACCGGAAGAGCAGCTTACGAAATGTGCAGGCTATAGTCAGTCTTTGCAGTCTATAAGCTATATTGTTAGTCCGGCGGTTGCAGCACTCCTATACTCTCTTTGGGAATTAAATGCTATTATTGCCGTCGATGTATTAGGCGCAGTGATTGCATCTGTCACGGTAGCAATTGTACGTATTCCTAATCTGGGTGATAAGGAGCAAAGTTCAGAACCGAATTTCATAAAAGAAATGAAAGAAGGAATGGCTGTACTGCGGAAAAATAAAGGATTGTATGCCTTATTACTCGTTGGGACATTATATATGTTTGTTTATATGCCCATAAATGCATTATATCCTTTAATCACTATGGAATATTTTAATGGTGCACCGATGCATATTTCTATTACGGAGATTGCTTATGCCTCCGGTATGCTGGCAGGGGGCATGTTATTGGGATTATTTGGGAGCTACAAAAAGCGAATATTATTAATAACGGTATCAATTTTTATGATGGGGATAAGCTTAGCCGTTTCAGGATTACTTCCTCCAAATGGATTTATAATATTTGTAGTTTGCTGTGTAATAATGGGGCTTTCAGTGCCATTTTACAGCGGTGTGCAAACAGCTCTTTTTCAGGAGAAAATTAAGCCTGAATATTTAGGACGTGTATTTTCTTTGACAGGAAGTATCATGTCACTTGCTATGCCAATTGGATTAATTCTTTCCGGGTTCTTTGCTGATAGAATCGGTGTAAATCGCTGGTTTTTACTATCAGGTATTTTAATTATAGGCATTGCTATAGTTTGTCCCATAATAACTGAGATTAGGAAATTAGATTTAAAACAAAATTTTTAAGTACTGGGTATTTCGCTTCTTAAATGCTATGATATTACCGGGAAGCTTTATATAAGGATTAAAAAAGTTACTGGGAGTATATTAAGGGAGGTGCAAAATGAAAGAAGGGCTGCTTAAAGAAATCGCAGCACATGGAGACAGAAGTGCCATTGTATCCGTTTCGCGTTTTGATGAACTAAAGAGTGAATTGGAAGCTTTGAGAACGAATAAGATGTATGAAATGTCAGGACTACTGCCCGGGCAATGTTCATAATAAGGACAATATAATTAAGGGAGTCACATGTTCTCAGAGGAGGAGACCAATGATTGCTGATGTGTTATTATGGGGAGTGCAATGATGCTTATGAATAATTATGTTAAAAGAAATGGGCTTTGCAGGGTGCTTCAGATGATGTGTGCACCTATAATTGCAGTTACAATTGTTGGAAGACTGATATCCGGTGTTCACTGGATTACAGATATTATTGGCGGAATACTGATAAGTACATCACTGCTGTTTCTGTTTTCATGGGTTAGAGTAAGGAAAATATAGTTATACCTAAAACATGTATACGTGCATATTGACGCTATCTATAGCGAATAAAATCTTTATCACATAATTTAAATATGATAAAATTAAGGCAGATTTACCTAAACATATGTCATAAAAGTAAGAAGTTATTGTTTGAATTTGGGGGGAGAGTCTAAGATGAGGAATACTATAATATCTGTGGTAGTGATGTTTGCTTTTTTTGCTTTTTATCAGTTGTATTATTTTATTAATCCCTTTAGGAAAAGAGTTGATCAATATTATAATTCGTTTTTTTATTATAAGGATTTAAAGAGAAGCGTAAAAGGATTGGTTCTTTTAATATTGCTGATTTCCGGTGTGTCAACAGTTTACATGTGGTCAAAATTGTTTCATAAAATATCATCATTAAATATGAAAGATGCCGGTGAATATGTCTATGCTTTTTTTCCTGATCAGTTTATTTTTGCTTTTCCCGCCTTTTTTATGGGAATTCTGACAACGACAATTATAATTGATTTTTTTTCGAGAGTTTTCTTAAAAAAATACTATTGGGAAATTATTGAATTATTAAGGACTTACGGTAGCTCTTCCCACCAGAAGATAAGTAATATACAAAGTGCCTTATACTGTATTTTTGTCATTGTATCAATTATATACTTGGCGTTTTTTACCAACTGATATGCAATATTTAAGGATGATGCTATTGTAAATAACAGTTTGTGGGGTTTTGGAGAAAAAACATACAGTTATTCGCAGATTGAAAAAATACATGTTTCTACCCATGACAAGACTTCCGGTGGTAAAGAATATGAAAAGTATGCAGTCAGGTTAGTTTTTGATGATAACAAAAAAATAACTACATCAAGTTTCAAGTTCCGTTTTCCTGGGTATGATATTGAGGATTTTATTGATTTTGTCTCAGATAAGTTCCAAAAAGAGCCGATTTATAAAAGATTTATGAAGGATTTTAAACAGGAGGCTGACTGATAAGCGTTTAGTAGAATTATAAATTTTAGCAAAAACAGCTTAATTTGGTATAAGATAAAATATATTAAGAAGGAGAGATTGTTTTGAGAATTGGAGGATGAATTGAAAAACCCTATAGTAATCCGGAAGAGTGGTATGCATTGGTTGTCGATTCCATAAGGGAAATTATTGACGCGGTAAAACCTAAACGAACCTTTTATACAATAGAAACCATGCCTTGGATGGTACCCGATTCACCGGATGAATACCTTCAATTAATTAAGGATGTGGACAGGAAGGCTTTTGGAGTGCATTTGGACTTTGTTAACATGATTAATTGTCCCAAAAGATATCTCTTCTGTGATGAATTTATTGAGGAATGTTTTACTAAACTTGGCGGGCATATAAAAAGCATACATGGTAAAGACGTTATCATGGGGTATACCTATACAACGGTAATCCGTGAAACTATGCCGGGGAAAGGAATAATAAATTATCAGAAGGTTGCAAGGTTGTGTGAGTCATTAGGACCGGACACAACATTATTTGTTGAACATCTGCCTGATTTTGAAAGCTACAAAAAGGCAGCGGCTTATGTAAGAGAACAGGCTGCCTTGGCCGGTGTTAAAACCTGTTAACTTCTAAAATCTAAAAAAGTTTAAAATGCCGGAAAATGCCTGTCATGTTTATGCAAATAAAAAAATGTATATCCAGGTCATACCACCTGGAAGATGTAGAATTTAAGATAGTCCGTTTCAGGGACATTCCATAGGATGGGATGATCCGGAGCCTGCCGGCGGGCTTCAATTTGCCTTAAGGATACCGAGGCGTCCTTTGCTGCACTTGCCAGTATTTTGCGGAATAAATCGTCCGTCATGAAGTGGCTGCAGCTGCAAGTGGCCAGGTATCCGCCCCTGGGCAGCAGCTTCATGGCCTTTAAGTTAATTTCCTTATATCCGCGGGCAGAGTCCTGCACTGTTTTGCGGTAACGAACGGCATACTCCACCCGCCGGCGCAAAAAGCGGGCATCAAATACGTCATTGGCGTTGCGTGAAATAAGCCGGATGGTAATCTTGCTGGCGCTGTTGTAAAAGCCTGTGCCCATAAATGCATTTCCGGCAAACACATCCACCAGTTCGCCGTTTTGGGGTACGCCTTCTGTTTTACGAATTTCTTCTCCGTATATCCATGGGTGTCCGTTCTTGACACTGCGCTCCGCTTTAGGTGATATTATAACTTTTGGATACTGCCGTTTTTGCTTCATTTGTGTCTCCTTTAGGAATAAATTGTTTTATGTGCTTGATTGTATCATATTTTTTCTGCCTTCAACGTGTGTGACTTCATAAGGGGTCAGGCTTTCTTGGTTTTTCGTCGAATCAGTTTTACCAGCTCAACAATGGGGATTACCAAAATTGAGAGTGCAAGAGAGGTTAGGAACTCTGTAAAGTTAATAGAGGTAAAACCAAAGGCATTACGCAAAAACGGTATATATATGACAGCGACTGTAAGGATAAATGAGAGAAACATTGAGCCCAAAAGGTAGAAATTGCGGTTTTTATTACTAAAAATTGATCCGTGCTGCGAGCGAATGTTGTACGAGTGAAAGATTTCAGCCATGGACATTGTCAGGAAAGCCATGGTCATACCGTCATTGCTGTTTGCAATTCTCCATGTGCCCCTTTCAATTCTCTCACCAATGAAGTAAGCGGCAAGAGTAAGCACTGCAACCATTACACCCTGATAAAAAATGTTAAACCCGACGCCCCCTGAAAAAATGCTTTCTTTTGGGTCACGGGGTTTACGCCGCATGATATCCGCCTCTCCCTTCTCTAGGCCGAGGGCAAGGGCAGGAAAAGAGTCGGTAATCAGGTTAATGAAAAGAATATGCACAGGCTTAAGTATTGTAAATCCAAGTATAGTAGCGAAGAAAATGCTGATAACCTCCGAAAGATTGGAGGAGAGTAAAAACTGAATGGATTTACGTATATTGTCGTATATACGGCGGCCTTCTTCCACCGCAGCGACAATGGTGGCAAAGTTATCATCGGCAAGAATCATGTCGGCAACATTTTTAGTAACATCAGTGCCGGTGATACCCATGCCTATGCCGATATCGGCATTTTTAATTGAAGGAGCGTCATTTACCCCGTCGCCGGTCATAGCCGTAACATACCCTCGGCTGCGCCATGCATTGACTATTCTTGACTTATGTTCGGGTTTAACCCTGGCATAAACGCCGTAGTGCTTCACATTATTTATGAAATCCTCATCGCTGATTTTGTCCAGCATGGCTCCGGTGATGGCCTGGGAAGGATCGGTTATAATACCAAGCTGCAAAGCAATAGCCGTTGCCGTTTCTATGTGGTCACCGGTAATCATGACAGGGCGAATGCCGGCGGTCCGGCATTGTTCGATGGCTGCAGGTACTTCATCACGTACAGGATCCATCATTCCCACAAGACCTAAAAATACAAGGTTATTTTCATCCTCAGGAGAAAGTGCTTTGGGCTCAGTATCCCAGTCCCGGTATCCGGCTGCAAGGACACGAAGCGCTTTGCCGGCTAAGCGCTTGTTTTCGCTTATGAAGAATTGGCGCTTTTCTTCCGTTAGGGGAAGAATCTTTCCCTTTTCAAAATAATTTGTACATTTTGATATGACAACATCGGGAGCGCCTGTAGTATGTTGAATAAATCCACCTTCAGGTTTTCTGTGCAGAGTGGTCATGAGTTTACGCCCTGAATCAAAGGGGATTTCGGCAATTCGTGGGTATTTTTTGGACAACTGGTTTTTTGGCAATCCAATTTTTTTTGCATAGCTGACAACGGCAGCCTGTGTCGGGTCGCCTTCTACCTGTCCTTCTTCATTCAGTTCTGCATCGGAACACAATGCAAAGGAAGTTGCCAGCAATTTTTCATCATTCCCGGAGCATTCAACGACGGTTATCTTATTTTGGGTGAGTGTTCCCGTCTTATCGGTACAGATTATCTGAGTGCAACCGAGTGTTTCTACGGCAGTTAGTTTGCGGATTATTGCATTTCGTTTTGACATTTTTGTTACGCCTATGGATAGAACAATAGTGACCACCGCAACAAGGCCTTCGGGAATTGCTGCAACTGCAAGGCTCACTGCCAGCATAAATGTGTCAAGTAACGTATCGGTAAGGTCTACACCGGGGAAGGGGGAGTACATGAAGTGGCGCAAAATGCTGGTACCAAACATTATAACGCAGATACCAAGCACAAGTACCGTAAGTATGCGGCTGAGTTGGGCAAGCTTCTTCTGTAAGGGTGTCTCGCCCTCCTGTGCTGCGGTAATTGCGCCGGCTATTTTCCCCATTTCAGTATTCATGCCGGTTGCAGTAACCGCCATCATTGCACGTCCGTAAACCGCGGAACTGCCCATGTAGACCATATTTGTCCTGTCACCCAGGGAAATGTCGCCTTCTTTTGTGTCAAGAACGGCATCGGTTTTCTCCACCGGTACCGACTCACCGGTTAGAGCCGCTTCTTCTACTTTAAGGCTGAAACAGCTGATAAGGCGTCCGTCAGCAGGGACGGCATCTCCTGCTTCTAAAAGTACCACATCGCCTACCACAAGTTCTTCGCTTTTAATGTGAATAATGCGCCCGTCACGCATTACCTTGGAGGTGGCGGCTGCCATTTCTTTGAGAGCGTCAATTGCTGCTTCTGTCTTGCTCTCCTGAATTACGCCCAGTACGGTGTTGAGTACCACTACAAAGAGAATGATGAATACGTCGGATAAAGGTTCATTTGACAGAACAGCAGTAATACCGGAAATAACGGCTGCAGCAATGAGTACCAGTACCATAGGGTCGGAAATCTGAGCAAGAATTCTTTTTAAAACAGAGGTTCTTTTGCCTTCCTCAAGACGGTTACGGCCATACTTGTTGAGCCTTTGTTCCGCTTCGGCAGAAGTAAGCCCGTCTGCAGTACTGCCAACTTCCCTAAGTACGTCTTCCTTTGACATAAAATAATGTTTCAAAACTGTCTCTCCTTTCTTAAAGCAAGCTTTTAGCGGTTATGCCGGTCAAAAAACGAGACCTTATGAGTTTAGAATTTGCTTGACGATATTTATAATTATGGTTTATCATGATAAAATAAAACCTGTTAAATATTACAAAATAGAGGATGTAGAACGTATTCTGGAGTATATCTCAGGAATATTATTGGTTACAGGAAAATCTAAATTTTGCAGGGGTGAATTGTTATGACAAATGAGGTAATAAGGAACATTATTACAAGGCGAAGCTGTAAGAAATTCAAATCTGATTCGGTTCCCCGGGAGATGATTGATGCTGTGGTTGAAGCAGGTCTGTATGCGGCAAGTGGTATGGGGAAACAATCACCGATAATAATTGTTGTGACTGACAGGCTGATGAGGGATAAGCTGTCAAAGCTTAATGCAAAATATGATATAATGAAACGGCCGGATCCGTTTTACAATGCACCGGTAGTGATTCCTGTTCTTGCAGACAAATCAATTTCAACCTATGTGTACGATGGCAGCCTTGTTTTAGCCAATATGATGCTTGCCGCTCATTCTTTAGGGCTGGGAAGCTGTTGGATACATAGGGCTAAAGAAGTTTTTGAAGATAAAGAGGGACAGGAAATATTAAAAGAACTGGGTATTTTTAGAGAGTATGAAGGTATAGGAAATCTTGCATTGGGATATCCGGAATTTATTAACTCAAATATTCCTGCACGAAAAGAAAACCGTGTATTTAGAATTTAGTAAAATTGGCAGGCTTGAATTTTTTGCTTATTGTTATGAGGGCTCGAGCCATGTGGAGTATGGCATTGATGTATAAGTAAAAAGTGTGAAAAAATTATTAAAATGTAATAGCATTGTGAAGGGGGTTAACATGCTAAAGATAGACTACCTGGTATCGGGAGGTATAATCGCAAATTATAAATGTACTTCTATGTGCAGGCACTGCTGTTATTCCTGTTCTCCAAAGTAGTCTGATGACTATATGACGTCCGCTGTGGCAGATGAGGTATTTTGTATATTAAAAAGTTTAGGTTGTAATCATGTGCATATTGGTGGCGGTGAGCCGCTTATTAAGCCTGAGAAAATTTTGGATGTTCTTGATGCTTCCCGGAAAAACAACATTGAAATTGAATACATTGAAACAAATTCATCGTGGTACAGGGATGAAACGTCAACAAATGCCATACTTAAAGAATTAAAAGATCACGGGGTAAACACGCTGCTTATATCCATAGACCCGTTCCACAATGAATATATTCCATTTTGGAAGGTGAAGGCTTTAATTAAGGCCTGTTCAAAGGCAGGGGTGAAGGTATTCCCCTGGTTGATGGAATTTTGGGATGATGTCAATCCCCTTAAGGGAACTGGCGCATGGAGCAGACCCCGGAAAATACCGAATATTTAACAGCCTGGAATCTGTAGGTATAAGTGGCTTTGTAGAACTTGCCGTAAAAGAATATGGATATAAACCGGGAGAAGAGTACGCAGGAAGATGTGATCTGTGTTATGATATACGGAACTACCTGGTTTTGGAGTTAGGGCTTGACCTTGCTGACCTGAAGCCGGTAAACCATTATAAATATTAAACAGTTTAGGGACGGTGCAATCGTAAAGAAGAAAACCAAGACAGATGTGCTTTTACAGCCTCTTTACCAAAGAACACCTATTCTTATAAATAAAACATGGAATAATGAAATGAATTGAAGAACCATACCCAATATATTTGTGAAACCTGTGGACGGTATATTTGCATAGACGTGGACAAGAAAAGGGGTTTACAGCGATGGAATTTCCCGTTCAGGTCAATGGAAATTGCCAAACTGTATCTTCGTACGGCCGATGTAACGAAAAAAGCCCCATGCGGAAAAGTCTTTGTTTATTACAAGATAGTTTTTGGCGTTCTTGGTGATAGGTAGAATTATCTTTCCGGTATAAGAAAAGTTGCATGTTTCTTCGGCTTTTAATTTCTTTATAAACCCTTTACTGTCTGTTACAGCATTACTGGTACTATCATTCAAAGAACCGTCAAATCCGTAATCAGTACCTCCAAATATACTTACGCCATTATTTGTCTTTGAGCCCCATATGTTATAACTTCCAAAATGGCTGTTACAAGTCTCGTTATTATTACTGGTGTAGTAATGCAGAATACGGTACAATAAGAAAAGATAGATTTTGGTGTAAGGAGCGAACAATAAACAAAATGTGGAAATATTTATTTCAGGAGCATATATTAGGTAGAGGTTTAGATTATTTTATTCATAATCTTGTTGGAAATGTATATGTTAAAGATAATATAATAGAAGCTACTGTATACGGGACTAAAGAATACAAAGTTGAGATTGTGAAAAATAATGAAGAAATTGTAGATTTAAGTTGCAACTGTCCATATGCAGACTCTGGCAATAATTGCAAGCATATGGCAGCAGTGTTATTTTACTTAGAAGACAAAGAAAATGCTCTGGCAAGACAAGACATGGAAGAAGATATCTATAAACTGGTGGAAGAAGCAGATACTTTTACAGTTAAAGAATTTTTAATTGATATTTTAAAAAATGATGAAAAGTTACTAAATAGATTTAAAAATAAATTACAGTGCGATATTTCACCGGAAGATATGATGCGATATAAAAATCAAATAAATAATATTTTTAGGAGATATGCAGGATATAATGATTTTATTGATTATGAAAATGCATGGGAATTCATAGCAGAGATTGAAGAAATTTTAGATAACGATATACAAGAAATGTTGGATAATAATCAATTAAAAGAGGCTTTTGAACTTACCAATTACATATTTATTAAAGTAGGAAATCAAGATATGGACGATTCAGATGGAGGTACCGGGACAATAGCTGACAAATGCATGAATATATGGCGAAAAATACTATGTAGTTGTGATATCAAACTTAAAAGAGAAATTTTTAAGTGGTTTATTGATCATTTGGATGGTTCGGTTATAGATTATATGGAAGATTGTATAGAAGAAATTATATTTGATGATTTTAATGAGGAAGAATTCATGAAAGAAGAAATTATATTTCTTGATAATAAGATAAAGGAATACAAAAAAGGTAAAAAATCGTGGTTAAATAGCTATGAGCTTGGTGAAATGGTATTACGTCGTATTAATATTATGGAAAAAATGAAAGAAAGTCAACGTAAGATTGAAGAATATTGTATAGAAAATTTGGAATTTAATCAGGTTAGGAACTATTATATTGATATTTGTATTAATAAAAAAGATTATGAAATGGCAATTAAGCTGCTTAAGGAGGGTAAAGAAAAAGGAAAGAATTGGCCGGGAATTGTACTCAATTATAGTTTGAAGTTAAAGGACTTATACAAGAAAATAGGAGAACAGAAGGCTTATGAAGAAGAACTATGGTCATTGGTATTGAAGTATAATGCAGGAGATGTGGAATTATATAAAGAGCTAAAATCAATATATACAGATAAAGAGTGGGTGAAAAAGAGAGAAATAATATTTAGTAAATTGCCTTCTTATAGCAGGATTGATAAGTTATATGAGTTAGAAGGATTATTTGATAGATTAATTGATGTAGTTATAAATTCTCATGGCTTATATTTGCTTTTTGAGTATGAAAGAATTTTAAAAGATATTTATCCAAACGAACTTCTCAATAAATATGAAAATACAGTGAAAGCTATGGCAACCAATGCTTCTGGACGAGCACACTATAGAAAGATGGTATCCATCTTAAGAAGAATGAGTAAGTATCCCGGTGGTAAATTAAAAGTATCAGAAATTGTAAGTGACTGGAAAGTGAGATATAAAAATAGACCTGCAATGATGGATGAATTAAGAAAATTACATTTAGATTAAGGTTAGTTTGATGCGAATAGAATTTAAATGATGCTGTTTTTTATAAGGATGCCATTTCCTATCTTAATAAATGGTTTTATGTAATGACTAAGTTGGATATTAATATTTAAATCTTAGTTATGATATTAAAAAGTTATTATATAAAACGGGAGAATGATTAACTTGATAAATTCTTGCGAATTTCTTTATAAATCACCGTTTAAGAAATGAAAAATGTGGCACTATTATTATTGAGATAAATTATAACAGACAAGGAGATGGCATTATGAGCGAAATGATAAATAACCGTGAATACAGGCAGAAAGTATTAAAGGAATTAATTAGGGAACTGCATAACGGCAAAAGTGTTGATGAAGTAAAGCCTAAGTTTGAAGAGCTGATTAAAGGAATTTCAGTTTCTGAGATTGCAGAAATGGAACAGGCGCTTATCATGGAAGGAATGCCTGTGGAAGAAGTACAAAGACTCTGTGATGTACATGCTGCTGTTTTTAAAGGGTCCATTGAAGAAATACACAGACAGAAGAACCCGGAAGAAGTACCGGGACACCCCGTTCACTCTTTTAAGCTTGAAAATGTTGAAATAAAAAAACTTGTGGAAAATGAAATTAAACCGCAGTTGGAGCGCTATAAAAACGGAGATACAACTATAAGTTTAAAGGATTTGGAAGGTGCATTTAAAAAGCTTTGGGAGATAGACAAGCATTATTCACGAAAGGAAAATCTGTTATTTCCGTACTTAGAAAAATACGGCATAACCGCACCGCCAAAAGTAATGTGGGGTGTGGATGATGAAATACGTGAAGGTATTAAAGAGGTAAACAAAATTCTTTTAAGTAATGATGAAAATAAAGGCATGCTTTTAGAAAAAGCAGAGGAAACACTAAATAAGGTTGTTGAGATGATTTTTAAAGAGGAAAAGATTCTTTTCCCAATGGCTTTGGAAACTCTTACTGAGGATGAATGGGTTGAAATTTCCAGGGCAAGCAATGAAATCGGATATTGCCTGATAACGCCTGGAGGTGAATGGAAGCCTGCCCGGGCAGATGTTGCGGAAAAGATACAAAAAGAAGGAATTCAACCTTCTGAAAATAAGGGTTATGTTGAATTTGACGCAGGATGTCTTACTCCGGAAGAAATAAATGCCATGCTCAATACCCTGCCCATAGATATTACTTTTGTTGATAAGGACGGAGCTGTAAAATATTTTACACAAGGAAAGGAAAGAATTTTTGCACGCCCTAAGACCATTATCGGAAGACAGGTGCAGAACTGTCATCCTCCGGCCAGTGTGCACATTGTGGAAAAGATTGTAGAAGATTTGAAATCAGGAAAAAAGGATCACGAGGACTTTTGGATCAAGATGGGTGAAAAGTATGTCTATATTAGGTATTTTGCCGTAAGGAATGAAAAAGGCGAATACTTGGGAGTAATGGAAGTAACGCAGGATATTGGTCCTATACAAAAAATTTCAGGTGAGAAACGGCTCCTTTCAGATGACTGACTAGAGTCAGGCAGAGGAATGGCTTAAGGTATTTTGCCGCTTAAGATTGGATTCAGAGAACATTTGAAATGTTGTACTTACAAAGTGGTGGGAAATTATTACTTAAGGCATTGTATTATGCAGTCCGGGTATGATATTTATAAAATCTATTACATGTTGTTTTAGACAAAATCCAGAAGGATTTTCTTAATAGGTTGACGAAAAGCTAATGAAACTTTTAGATAAAAGGAGGAAAAAACTAATGAGTGAAAACAAAATTATTGATAATTTGATGGAGGCGTTTGCCGGAGAATCACAGGCTAACAGAAAGTATACAGCTTATGCTAAAAAAGCTGAGCAGGAAGGAAAACTAAATGCAGCTAAATTGTTCAGGGCTGCAGCCGATGCTGAAACAATACATGCCTTAAAGGAGAAACAATACATGCCTTAAAGGAGTATGAACTTGCAGGAAAAATCGGTTCGACTGCCGATAACCTGAAAGATGCTGCAGCAGGTGAAACCTATGAATATAAAGAAATGTATCCTCCATTTGTAAAGGAAGCTGAAGCTGCAGGAAATAAAGCTGCACTTATGGCCTTTACTTTTGCCATGAAAGCAGAGGAAGTTCATGCTAAGCTTTTTAAAGAAGCATTGGAAAATCTTGATCAGACAGAAGAGGTTTATTACTATCTTTGTCCTGTTTGTGGAAATATTGAAAAATCAGTGCCTGAAAAATGCAGCATTTGCGGTGTTCTGGGTGAAAGTTTATTAAGTATTAGTTAAAAGGCTTCAAAGGATTTAAAAATATTTATTTTTAAAAGGTTTCCTGACATTGATTTTTCTCCGGAGTACGTTGTTGGAGATGGCAATGCCGGGAAACTTTTTATTTAGTTAATAAAAATTGATTTTTTATAATACCATATAAAATAACAATTTATAAAGAGAGTTTTGATTATGAGTGGGGTAATATTAATAGTAGATATTGTTGAAAGTATAGATGTTATATCGTAAATTTTGCGTGGGGATTTTAAATTTTTTAAATATATCCCCGGATTATGGGTATATTCTTATAAGATAAATAGTAAAAGTAAGCTGAAGGGAGGATAAACTTATGCTAAGTGTAGGAACAAAGGCACCGGATTTTGAATTGCCGGATCAGAACGGTAAAATACATAAATTATCAGATTATAAAGGGAAGAAAGTAATTCTTTACTTTTATTCTAAGGATAACACAGCAGGCTGCACCAAGCAGGCATGCTGTTATTCGGAAAAGTACCCGCAGTTCATGGAAAAAGGGGCGGTAGTTTTAGGTGTGAGCAAGGATTCAGTTGATTCTCATAAAAAATTTGAAGAAAAACACGGATTAACAATTACACTTCTTTCGGACCCGGAACGCAAGGTAATTGAGGCTTATGATGTGTGGAAAGAAAAGGTGCGTTGCGGAAAAGTGTCTATGGGAGTTGTCAGAACCACATATCTTATAGATGAAGACGGTGTTATTATTAAGGCCAATGATAAAGTAAAAGCTGCTGATGATGCGGAGAATATGTTGGCTGAGTTATAATAAGAAAATGAAACCTTTTATCTATCTTTTTAAATTATGATCTCCTGTATACATTAAACGAAAATGTATATAGGAGGTCAACAATTTGAAAGTTGATTCTATGTTATAAAAAAATATAAGGAGGTATAAGAGTATGTTATTAGTCGGTGTCAGAAAAGAAAACGGATGGCTTTTGTCAAGGTGGAATTTGACCTATAGGGTGGGGTGGGAGCAAATACGAAAGGCGGCTCACTATAATCAAACAAATGCTGTGACGGTAAATGTTGCCGGAATGACAGAAGAATTTAAAGAAGCTGATTATGAAAAATTTAATAAGTCTCTCTGTCAATATATGGATAGTATTGAATTGGCCATGTACCGCTAAATCCTTGGTTATAAATTATACTGTTAAAAACTACATACCGCTGTGGTAAAGGGTATTCTTTATCATATTGAATGTGTGCCTGGGTTTTCTGATAAATTCAGACACCGGCGTCTTATTTATTATTTTTCCTGTGGAAGTACATACAATTATATCACCACCAAGCAAATAAATTGAGATTTCATCATTTAATCTGAACCCGGATTTATGTTCATCATTGTTGACGGCGGTGTCCCGCGAAATACGTTTGAGTTCCTGCAATAAGCGGTACTGCTCTTCTGAATGTATATTAAAAAGTTCATAGGAATCACGGCAATTTTGGAATAAAAACATATTTGTAAATTTAGGACGGATTACACCTTCTTCACGAACTTTTATAGCCACAGGCAGCTGTTCCCATGATTTAATGTCAAACCGGTAATACAGTTCATCGGAATTATCCCGGGTCATGGGGATTGGTATGTCTTTGCGTTTGCATACATAGGTTTTGACAACCGTACCGTAATAGCGGATTCCGGATTCTTTTTTAAAGATGTTGTCAGACTGATACAGTGCAACGTACCTTACAGGCAAATCATCTTCAGAGACATACTTTGCAGGCACATGGTAAAACTTATTGCTGAGGCTGATTTCCAGCTGCTTTTTGCTTCTTAATGCACCTACCAACATGTCCTTTACCTTCCAGTCAACCTTTGCCAGCATACGTTCAATACCCCGTGGCAGTGTTGCCCGTTCAAAAGCGGATTCCTTTGATTCTGTTATTAATTCGGACAGGAGCTCTTCAACCAGTGACGTTGCACCGGGAAGGAAAGGCAGGCCGCCTATGTTAACCGTTTCTATACTGCGGTAAAATTTGTGATCCGTGTATTCTCTTTCATTAGCATACGGGAAAAGAACATATGCCCCAAACATTGATTTTTCAAAGGTGTATCGTGAAGGAGTATTATTTTCAAACACAATAGAATCCCGGTACCGGTGCATTGCATTTATATCCTCCACCCTTGGACCCGGTTTGGAATCAGGATATCCGGTACCCGGAAAAGCGGGATCTATGCGGTATTTTGCGTCAAATATATATTTGTAGGGTATGTCCGAACCAGTTTTCTCCAGTGTCAACACATTATCAGGTCTTTGACTGACGGTCTGGGTATTTAATTCTCCCGGGTTATATGTCAAAATAATACTCTCCCCGGTGTTGGGATTTATATACCTGACTTCTGACTTTTTGCCTTTGACCAGGGATACAGTAATACCGCTGTTGTCTACTTTGATTACATCGGGAGAAACAAGTTTACAAGACTTTTTAAGTAAGCTGCCAAGTTTAATAAAACACCAATATTCATATAAAAGGGCAATGTCTTTAGTAGACAATTTAAAAATATCACCGTTAACAGCCAGACCTTTAAGCAGCATTAGATAATACTTATATAAATTCCGATAACCCGGAGCCATGCCAAATACCAATGACATGCTTTGCGTTGGCTTATAGCCATCGACATTATTAAGAAAAGAACGGTAAACGCGTTTTCTTATTTCATTTATCATTTTGTTTGTTTCATCTAAAACGGATGAATCAGCATTATTTCCAAGAATGTATCGATGCCTGAAATCTTTAATACGTTTAATTATTGACAGAAGTATAAATTTTGTAAAGCGGTTTTCTACGGTATTGTAATTAACTCGTTTTTTTAACGCCATTGCCTTTGAAGCACACATACCAACAGGTGAAACTATGACGCTTTCAGGATGCCTTTCTACCCATTTAATGGTTTTGCTGTCTACTCTTTTTACCTTATGTGCAGGAAGTATTTCATGTTCCACGGTAAGAATATGGTGGGGAGTTTTTATAATCGTGTCTGTGGCCTTAAGAAAATCTTCAAATATACCCCGGATAATAGCAAAAAATACGGCAGGTGTATAATTGGTTTTATCGCCTAATTTGAAGGTTTTGTATGTCTTTTTTAAAAAATCAAATAAAACGGAGTTTATTTCATCGTTTATATCCTTGATTATGTTTTTATAATCATCCTTATAACTAATTTTTGATGGAAATACCTCAATTCTAATTATTAGATTTATTTTACCGTTAACTTTGATTATGAGGTCGGAATATCCAATGTTGTTATCAAAATTTATCATTCCTGTAAGAATATTATCACTGTCTGAAATGGGTTCTACCTTATTTCTTACCAAAAAGTTTTCATGCCAGAAATCTACTTTTACGTCTTCAATGCCTTTTATTATGATTTCATAGTCATTCTGTTCATAAAAAAGCGGTGCAGTATAAATGCCAATAGAGTATTTGCTGTTATTGTCAAATGTTAAATTATTGTTATAATTTTTCAGTCGTATTTCCCGAATATTGTTCCCAAAAAAAACAATAGTAGAATCATTACTCCCTGAATGATTGATAAAAGGAGATTGTGATTTTTTGCCCTTCATTATAACATGGACTTCATTTGTCTTAACTTCAAATATTTTTGAATCAGAGCCAGTAGGAAGTAAATCCATCTTCTTCAAATCTCCTTACCATAAAAGCAATTTTAGAGGCACTTCTCTTGTATTTACACTGATTGTTATTTATGTAGTTTTGCATCTGTTCATATGTGTCCGAACCTGAAAGACCGGTATAATCCCCTGCACAATACTTAAACATTTCAATTAACATATCTTTCAGGGTTGAATTACTGCCCTGGATCCGAGGCAAAACCTTTTGCAGTATTTCATAATCAAAGGCTTCATCTTCATGCAATAAGTTGTACTTTTTATTATTAAGCATATAAAAACAGATTTCGTCTCTAATCCGGTATCCCACATGAGCTTCGGCAATTTTTAGAATTTCATTGATTTTTTGTAACTCGGTACAAATCTTAATGATGTAATCTCTATCATCACAGTGGGACAACAGGATATACTCTGATTTTAGAAAATCATTATCTATGTCTGCCAATGCAGAAACTTCTTCTAAGCTACTTTCACCAGGGACAAGATCTACATAAGAAAATTCAATTGTATTAGCCCTGTCTAAAACTTTACGGCTAAAGGGAAAGGTGGTTTCATCCATGTTTACTGTGCCTATAATATAAAGGTTTTCCGGAAATCCCAGCTTGCCAAACTCAAGATACGCCTCTGATGCTCCGTATACATTTTCGTTTACCAGCGGATCAGAAACTATCACTCCGTTTTCAAATCTCCGTGTCTCCATTATAGATAGAAAATCGCTGAAATAATACTCAACTCTGGCAAGATTCATTTCATCCAGACACAGGATATATGGCTTATCAGTGTTTTTGGAAGCATCTTTTATAAAACGTATTAATGCACCTTCTATAAATCTTCCGTTAAGATCTAAATGCCCGAAAAGATCCGAGGAGTCAGACCAGTCAGGACGTACCGGAACCAGCTTGTATTCGGCACCGATACAATCAGCAAACAGCTTAACCAGTTTTGTTTTACCTGTGCCGGAAGTTCCGGCAAGAATAACAAAGGGTTTGGATTTAAGACTTAAGTAGAAGTTTTTAATTAAACTATCTTCATAAGAAAACCCCTTAGCTGAAATATATTTATGTATGTAATCAACAATATCTTTTATTGACATTTTTATTTCACCATTATTTTCATTACTCTTTTTATCATTATTTTCCATTAATGTGTTATCTTCCTGCATTTTAATGACATATTCGTCATAAATATCAACCATCTTTTTTAAATCGGAAAGGAGAACATCGTTGGGAGGAATCTCTCCTTTTTTGTATTCCTTGTAAAAGATGGTTCCCCGTTCGTATAGATATGGCAGTTCCCGGGGATCTTTGAGGTCAATATTATCACCTGCTAAGAAACCGCGGGAATCAACTGCGGCTGCAATTTGCCCGGCAACTTTCCTCATTATTTCTACTGCTTTATTTTTTCCAAGAGTACTCTTCAACTCCGTACATCCCTGGTTTAAAGTAAGATATACCGATTTACAGTCACTGGAGAATAAGTAGACAATATAAACTCCTTTTGTTGCGCTTGTTGTTATTGATTTGTTGAAAATCCCGATCCATGGCACTGATGCCCAGTTACCTTGACCCGGGCTGCCTGTTACAACAAATTTATTAGACGTAATAAACCCTGTTTTATATATCTCTTGGCGAAATTTATTTCTAATCAGGTTAGCCGTAGGGTTATTGGCAAAAGGCTGATTTTTTGCACTAAGATAGTTACTCATAACTTGAGTAAATAAACTGTGCAGATCTACAGTGTTGTTTTCGGAAGTTTTTCCACTCTCTTTGGATACCTCCTGATGAAGAAATTCAGGTTGTCCGGGGATTATTGAACTCATTGCATAACCTTCTTTCAATGCTTTTATCCGCTTTCATTTGTTATTAGTAGTTATTGTACACCGTTTTTGTTTGTACACCGGTGTTTAAACAATAATGTCTATTTAAATTTTAAAATAGTTAAAGAATAATATCAACTATAATGAGAGTTATGATAGCGTCAATTTATTGTAGGAAAAAGAAAAGTAGATGGCATCCCATTTTTTATTTGTGCAACTATTTCAAATAACGGTCTCTTAGTAACGAAAGTGTTTTACATCATTTTGAGCCTTATTTTCTTTTATAATTCCTCTAACTTATTGTCTATTATACCATATAACTCT
>LFRM01335811.1_pt1 | contig 26524 bp, 44 predicted proteins | sample 618341 | NCBI WGS metagenome assembly LFRM01 (sample SAMN03654438, study PRJNA283298) | anaerobic digester metagenome | isolation source: pool of bioreactors CSTR01a, CSTR02a, and CSTR03a thermophilic anaerobic... | place: Denmark: Kgs. Lyngby | collected 2014-05-21 | reverse complement strand
CCGCCATTTTCTGGAAATGAGTTTTAGAAAAATTTCCATACAGTAATAGCCGATTGCCCGCTCTATCTACCCCACACCAACTAATCCCCGCCCACCGTTTTTTGAAGAATACTTTTAAAGATTCCCCTTTTACTATCATAGAAGAAAGTTTTAAAAATTTCTGTTTACTATTTTTAAAGATCCCCATTTTTACTACCATAGAAGAAAGTTTTAAAAATTTCTGTTTACTGCTTTTAAAGATCCCCTTTTTACTATCATAGAAGAAAGTTTTAAAAATTTCTGTTTACTGCTTTTAAAGATCCCCTTTTTACTACCATAGAAGAAAGTTTTAAAAATTTCTGTTTACTACTTTTAAAGATCCCCATTTTACTATTATTGGAAAAAAGTTTTCGAAAAAATTTTGTGTGATACCGGATCGTACCCCCCTGAAATCGGCTCTACGAGCCGTTTCCAGGCACTGGGTGGGGGCGGCAATTTTGCACGAAGTTTTTTTTCCAGAATGCTTGCAATTCAAGCCGTTTTTTGGGAAGGTAAATCCAGTTCGGCGGTCTTTTCGTCGGACTAAAAATCTTATTTTTGGAGGGTTTAAAATGTCAAAAAAGTTTACAGAAAAGGAATTATTGAGTCTGGTAAAGGGGATTAAACTTCCCGCAAATGACGATGCCATACGTGCATTAGGTATTAAGATCTTAGAAACCGAGCCATACGACGAAACAAAAAACATTCGGTACTTGAACAGCCGTTACAATCCCGTTGTAATCAGCACGGATTACTTCAATGTATCGTTAACATTTAGTGTTAACGAAATGCAAGCCAAAAAAATCGAAAAACTATGTAAAGATGATTACCAGCGACATAAGGAAAACCTGGCAATAGCTGCAATTATAGCAGCCGGCTATTCTGAGAAAGAAGCAATAGCCATGCTTAAGAGGAAGGGGAAATAATCCCCTTCTCTCTTTTTTTTACTCTTTGTCTATTTTTTTTGTCTTGTTTTTATATATTAATCGGTTTTCCCGAAATCCCTGTAATAATCGGCTTTCAGGAAAACCTGAATTTTTAACCGCTCATAATACATATTATGAGCGTAAAAGAGGAATAGCGGGATTTCTTTCCCCCGCTCTCTTTTTTTGTCCTTGTATAAGCGGGGGATTGGTTAGTAGTGTTACTGATCGGCATCTCAAAATACCCGATATTTTATCGGGCTTTAAAATACCCTGGATTTGCAAGTTCGTTATATTAATCTTGCAAATAATCGGTCAATATTTTTATTGACCTTGTTCTTATGTAACAGAACTGTTACAAGTTTGCAGGAATAATATACCGAACTTGCAAAATAGGTGGGATTTGTACCCCGATGGGCGGTACTTAACCCTATTTAACTATTTTGCTATCAGTCTGATATATAAGCATAGTCAAGGCAATGTGTCATTGCAGATACTATGCCGTGGTAAGCACTCCTACCACGTTAATAGAATCGGATGCCCTAGTATATCGGGTAAGTGGATATACAGTGAACATAGCACTTCAAACAATGTTATTGGCGGTAGAACACCGTACCGTATCGTTACCCTTCGATTACGTGAGATAGATAAAAGGGCGTGGAATATTGACATAGGGCACCACGATAACAACGGTTCATATTAACATAGTTTTCAAAAGAAGTAGGGGTTTATTCGGCATTTTTTAATAAAATCGGCTCTTTTATAGCCTATGAATTAATATGATCGCCATTATAAAATACCCTTATATATAAATAACTATGTTACGAGTAGTGACGATAAACACTATGGTAAGCGGTGGTGAGAGTCCTCCGCCCACCGTTTTTTAGGCAGGTTCCTAAATACGGTGAACCATTACGGGCATAGAACAAATCAGCGCCGTATAGTCGTTCCTATGACGATAATAGCAGCGACTTTAAATAATTGCTAGGGCTCGTTATCATTTTGTATATTCAAGCCCTATGTATTTTCTTTATTGATTGTACATAGGGCTTTTTTATTATGGTTGGAAAGACCGCAAGAGGTCCGCCCCGCCACCCCCGATAATCGGGGCATATTATTATATCCTCTCTATATGGAGAGGTAATTTTGTTTGGAGGTAAAGATCAGCCGCTACAAATATATTTTACCATGCGGCGGCGGAGGTCACAACTCCACCGCAAAAATGATTGGAGGGAAGAAATATGATTACCACAACCACAAAAGTGTTTTGTTACAACATTGACGAAATACGCAACAAAACCACTTACAAAGCCATCAAAGCCATCATAGCTATGATAGACGTGGTTATGGGGTATGTCGCCGATAGGTGTTATACCCGTGGCTACGTCGAAATCGACGACATCAACCTACACAACGGCAAAATCCGTGTCGGCTGGGGTGACGACATGGTGAATAACAAAGGGTTTTGGGCAGAATACGATTTACTAAATGGTACACTCGAATACGACAGTTGGGGCATCAGGGAAAAGGACACGTTTCACGGTGTTATAGAAAAGCCGTGGGATATGTACCGGAAAATTATTTCCGGTATAGAATATGACATTAATCAGCACGTCATTCAGAAAAAGGGTAATTTTTTCTCTGAATGGTGCTAATGTCTCCAAAATCAAGAAGAGACCGCAAGAGATCCGCCCCGCCACCGAGATTTTTGAGTTACTATATTATAGCTCCTCTATGGGGGTTAGCAGGGAGAATTTCAATGAAGGATTATGAGAAATTTATTATCAGAATAAAAGAGGGCAACCTATGCGCCGGAGAATATGAAGATTGTACCATCTTTGACGATGGCATTATTCAATTCCCTATGGACTACCGGACATATGACAAAGTCATAGATCCGGTTAAGAAATTTGCACGGAAATACAAATATGTATGGGTAGGTGGTAAGGATCATTTTGATTTCTTGGTACCATTGCCCAAATATAATTGGCTATTAGAGTATTATTCGGGCAGGATCATTTACTGATCCCCGCCCGTTATTTTTTGGAGGTGTATGTAATTGAAAGGCAAGCAGGTTTATCCTGCTTTTTTTATAACAATTTACTGGAGGTTGGTTTTATGCGAAATGTTACTAGCTTGAAACCGAAAAGAAACAACGATATATTCAAAAGCATACCCAAGTTTGCTGAGGTATTTGTACCTATTGAAGTGGCAAGGAAGTATGCTCAAAGTATATACGGATCTGTGGAAGTACATGATGCTTCCCCCGCCCATTTTGTCCAGAAAAAACTGGACAAGGCTTTTTTACAGAAAGAGATACCGTGGCAAATAATAGTACAAGAAGGGGCGAGCTGACGCCCTTTTTTTATAATGGATTAAATTATTTGATCGGGGTTTGAAAAACCCTGGATTTTGGGGTGCTTATAAGGTGGAGGTTGAGAATTATGAGTGATTGGAAAAAGAAAAGGCTTTGTGATCTCACGATTGAGGATGTATTGCAAGCACATAAAGAAGGTTACTGCTTTCCTGTGAATGACGGGAAGTATATTTACTTCTTTGACGATGAAAGTAGTGACTCTGATATTGGGGGTGGTAGGTATGAAAGGATATAAAGTGTTCAATCCTGATTGGACATGCAGGGGTTTCAAGTATGAAGTTGGCAAGGTCTATGAAGAAAATGTGACACCAAGCGTTTGTGACAGAGGTTTTCACTTTTGTAAACAGGCAAAGGACTGTTTCAACTATTACCGGTTTGACCCCAACAACAAGGTTGCAGAAGTCATTGCCCTAGGTGATGTTGCAGAAGAAGGTGATAAGTGCTGCACTAACAAGATTCAAATAGTGCGTGAAATTTCATGGGAAGAAGTTCTGACCATTGTCAACACAGGAAAGGCTTGCACTGGTTTTTGCAACAGCGGTAATCGGAACAGCGGTAACAGGAACAGCGGTGATTTCAACAGCGGTGATTGCAACAGCGGTCATTGCAACAGCGGTGATTGGAACAGCGGTCATTGGAATAGCGGTAATCGCAACAGCGGTGATTTCAACAGCGGTAATTACAACAGCGGTCATTGGAATAGCGGTAACAGGAACAGCGGTAATTGGAATAGTGGTGATTGCAACAGCGGTGATTTTAACAAGGCTTCCAATACGGTTGGTTGTTTTAACACTGAAAGTCAGAAGTTGCGGTTTTTTGATAAAGAAACAGATATGACCTTTGAAGAATGGAGAAATTCAGAAGCATGTCGGTTAGTGAACAGAATTGATTTCAGACCTGCTGACTGGATTTTGGAAGATGAAATGTCAGATGCTGAAAAAGCTGAACACCCCGAATACAAAACCACTGGTGGTTATTTGAAAATTTATGACAACACTGATTGCTACAAAGAATGGTGGAATGGACTTACAGAACGTGAAAAGCAAGTAATAAAAAATATTCCAAACTTTGATGCAGACAAGTTCTTATTAATAACAGGAATTAATGTCAATTCATGACCGCTAATAACGGGAATAGTTGAATTATTGGAGTGACGCCCATAGCAAATGCGGTATAAGGAAGTCGTTAAAGATCAAACCCCCGCCCCCGTTTTTATAAATTTAATCTCAATTATAGGGAGTACATAGTGCTCCCTTTTTTATGGCTCCTTAGTCGAGCGGTTAAGACACCACATTCTCAGTGTGGAGACAGGGGTTCGAATCCTCTAGGAGTCACCAAACAAGGCAAAAGCCTTGATTATTTTTTATTAGGAGGTATTTTTACATGAAAACCGCAATCTGTATTCTTACTGAAAACGGATGGACTCCCGTGATTCAGCTCGGAGAAGGTGTTATAGTAGGAGATACTGATGAAAGTGCTGTTGCAAAGACAGCACAAACAAACACAGCCTTCACCATAGGCGACAAAGTAACGATTAATGGTCGGCTGTATCAGGGACCGGCTATCGTTGAGCGTCTTGATGGTGAAGATGTTTTGGCAAGAGCCGAGAACGGGAAGCTCTACAGGTACAATCCGGAGGATCAACTGACTGGTGTAATCAGCAAAGCAACTGATTCTGATGAAGATGGCTCTACTGAGCCCGTTTGTGATGAAATACCCTCACCGAAAAAATTTGAAGTAGGTGATGAGGTAACGATTAACGGTGATCTCTATCAGGGGTATGGTACAGTAGAGCGTATTGACGAACCAGATGTTCTGGTACGTGCGGATAACGGGAAGTTGTACCGTTATAATCCAGAGGATGTGGCGGCAGGAAAATTGTCCTAGTTGTAACTACATCTACTCCATCCCCCACAACCAGTGGGGGAAATCTTGGCTCCTTAGTCGAGCGGTTAAGACACCACATTCTCAGTGTGGAGACAGAGGTTCGAATCCTCTAGGAGTCACCAATTATGGAGGTGGTTGTATGTATAACTTTGATACCTGCATTCATTGCGGGGTTCGTCTTATAGGTGTTAACAGGTACTTTGGAGAATGTGACACTTGTAAGTCTTTGGATTATACAAGATCAAGCTGGTTTAAATCAAGTTGGAATATTCCAACGAAAAAATTCTCTAAAGGTAAACCTTCGTTTAAGCACTGGAGACTATTCCAAATGAGTTCTCCGCGTATTTATTTGTATATGTTTAAGTTTTTATCCGACAGGTATGCTATAGTGACCTGTGATGAAAACAAGGATAAGTACATATACGCAGTAGGAGAAATCCCTATTCTCTTGGTTGCTCACATTGACACAGTGCATAAAAAACTTCCACGGGTTGAGCAAGACTACCAGGAGAATGTCTTGTGGAGTAAAACAGGCTTAGGGGCAGATGATCGGGCGGGGGTTGCGGCGATAGTAGAATTGCTATCCAGAGGATATCGACCTCATGTGTTGTTTACAAACGGAGAAGAATCTGGGTGTATTGGAGCTCGTGCCTTTGCCAAAGACTTTCAATTCAACCCACCCGAGGTAAATTGTATCATTGAGCTTGATCGTAGAGGCTCGAATGATGCTGTATACTACAATGATGGGAATGAAGAATTCCATGAGTATATTGAAAAATTTGGGTTTACAGAATCATATGGTTCTTTTAGCGATATATCGAAGATATGTCCGTCTGTAGGCATATCCGGTGTTAATCTGAGTATCGGTTACTATAATCCGCACTCTGAGGATGAGTATTTAAAATTGGACGAGTGGGAAGCCACCGTAGACCGTGTGGAAGCTATACTTAATTCTCCCCCACTTACGACATATAAATACAAAGAAAAACTTTACACGTATAATTACAGTTGGTGCGAGAGCCGTAGTTACTTAGACGATTATGATACTGCATTGATTAAAGCTAGTCTCGGTGATATAAATGTCGAGATTGACGCTCTTGATCTGGTCCACAACTATGGCGGTACTGTGATGGATTGGGAAGAATTTCTTGATACACATAAAGAGGAATTAGAGTGTACCATTCGCGATAAAGTACTTGATATAGTTTATGACTTATGTACACAAAAAGTACCTGATTTTCTAATATAATCTGCTGATTCGCAGCAATAACATACAACCTCCAAAACGGCGGGCGAAAGCCCGCTGAATATTATCCCTATAGGTATATCCTATAGGGTTTTTATATAAAGAGTGATTTTATGATAACTCCGGTTTGAAGAAGGATGGATAACTGTCGAATAGTTGCTCAATGCCAATCGGAATACCGGTTGGTATTTTGAAGCTATTTGGCTTCAAAAAATATTATTATATGGAGGTATTGCCATGAAAAATGTAGATCTGAAGGTAAAGGACAACAAGTTAACTATTGTTGTTGACCTGACAAAGGAACACGGCCTATCATCCAGTAGAAAATCTGTAATGATTGCTTCTACAGAAGGGAATATTGCTATTCCAGGCATGGAAGATGTGAAAGTCGGCTTGAACGTTTATAAGAAAGCCGACAGGTAATGGCATGGGCGGTATATTCCGCCCTTATTTTTTATCATTGGAGGTGTGTATTTTGTTCAGTAAAGACAGAATCGACTTTTGGTTTAATGAAGTAAAGAAGGTTCTATCAGGTATTATAGGTCAAACTGCTAATGGTGTTGATCTATGGAAAGATATCTGGCTAGAGAAAAAAGGATATCTTCTTCCCTATTTTGATGAGAATGGAAGGCTTGAGGAAGATGTCCAATATGATATGGAACAGAAAAACGAGCTAAGAAACTTAGTGGATAGCACATACAATAACTCAATTCCGCTAATGGATAATTCTATTGCTAAACTGAATCTTACGGTACCTACCGATTTTATTCTGGATACTGTAAGGCATTTTGTTAATTTCTTATCTCCAGAAGAAGTAATTAATAATAGGCTTTCCAGTGATAAAGGTAAATTTAAGGCAGGTACCAAAGCATCAAAGTACATAGCCGGAACCGTCCGAGACAACTTGAGTAGAAACGGTATAAGCAAGGACGTTTACGAAAAATACACAGAAGCGGTCAATGTTGCTTTTAGTGTGCTTTTAAACGCACTGAAGATGAAAGGCAAAATCGGGTTAAGTATCAATCCTATGGATTATATTCTTGTATCCTCACACACAAACGGATGGAAGAGCTGTCACAACATTTTGGATGGTTGTTATAGGATGGGTGGCATCTCTTATATGTTAGATAATACTTCACTTGTAGGCTATGCCTATGAATCTTCACTACCGCTTCGGAGATCTAATTTCAATTCTGACGTTGAAATGCCACTTAAACTATGGAGAGCCATGGTTTTTGTTTATCCAGAGAACCCTGATAGGGGGATTATCAGCAGACAGTATCCCTCTGAGAAAATAATATACTCAAGGAATATACGTGCTTTGTTGAGTACTTTACTCGCTAATCTAAAAGGTGTTGAGCCAAACTATGTAGCCGCCTCTTACGGTAACTTTATTATTGGTTCTCCGGAAGTACCTGACAATTTCTGCTCTTCACGAGTTGAAAATGCCGGAAACTTTAATTACCAAGATTCAATCACATCTCACATCATCCTATCTCCGTTTGCAAAAGACGTTAGGAGTTTTGTGATTACAATAGGTTCAGAATACATCCCGTGTACATTGTGCGGGGAAATAAGGGACTCAGATGAGGAAGAAGAAGCGGGATCATATATAACTTGCGATAGCTGCGAGGGTAGGGGTATATATTGTTGTGTTTGTGGGGATCGCGTTTTTTATGACGATTACTACTATGCTGGCGATTATTATTGCGAGGGACACTTTTACGATAATTTCGAGAACTGTTCACATTGCGGTACAATCGTTCCCCGAGAGGAAGTCCATTCAGCCGTTGATTCATATGGTGATGACGTTTATGTATGTGATCGTTGTTTGAATGCATATTATACTTGTTGTGATTATTGTGGGGACTATGTGCGACATTACATACAAATAACAGACAATGAAGAATACTGGTGTGATAATTGCGTAGAAAGGTATGCTTATATTTGCCATGAATGCGGCGAAGCATTTACTGAAGCAGTATATGTCGGGGATCACAATTACTGCAAAGATTGTGCAGATGAATTATTTGAAACTTGTGATATTTGCAGTGAATATGCAAGTGAACTGACAGAAGTTAATCTAAAAAAGTATTGTGAAGATTGTCTTGAGAAGTATTGTACTCAATGTAGTTGTGGAGAGTATACAACAAATCCGGTTGAAGGTCTTTGTCCAAATTGCGCAAAGGAGAAAGAACTATCGGCACAGGAAGAATCGGCGGGATCTAGAGAACTGGTGGTGGTGTAATGATAACAATGATTAAAGGCGGTAAAACATATAATATTTCCTATAGTAAACCTAAATTTAAAAAAGGTAAACCTTTGTTCCCCTATTGGCAGATCTTTAAAATGGATGTCCCCGCCCTCTATAAATTTCTGAAATATATACTTCTCGAATACTACGGGGAAGTGTACAGTAACAACACTACTGATTACCTATACGCAAAAGGAGAAATCCCTATTCTCCTAGTTGCTCATATGGATATCGTACATAAAAAACTTCCACGGGTTGAACACGATCATGAAAAGAATATTCTGTGGAGTAAAACTGGACTGGGGGCGGATGATCGTGCAGGTGTTGCAGCTATATTGAAAATCATTGAAGACGGGTACCGCCCGTATGTATTATTTACAGACGAAGAAGAATCTGGCTGTATCGGGGCAAGCATAGCAATCAGGAAACTTCCGGTTCCAGATATAAAATACATAATAGAACTTGATCGTAGAGGCTCGAATGATGCTGTATACTATGATAATGATAATCCAGATTTCGAAAAGTATGTAAATTCATTTGGGTTTACTACCGCTACTGGTTCTTTTTCTGACATATCCGAACTATGCCCTTCGTGGGGTATATCTGGTGTTAATTTAAGTATCGGTTATTACAATGCCCATTCGTTATTAGAATATTTAAAAATAGACGAGTGGGAAGCTACTGTCGAGAAAGTTAAACGGATGCTTGATTCCCCTCCCGCAGAAATGTTTGAGTATATTGAAAAACCGCAAGTTCTCCACATAGCAAAAACCCCTCTTGATGACGATGAAGATTTGAAGGTAGTCGTAGATAAAATTGGTGTTAGTGTAGACATACCAATTAGCGACTTTGTACATCACTTTGGTGGTGACACAGCGACATGGGGGCTACTTTTTGAAACATACGGCGAATATCTTTCTACTGAAATTTATCACAGAATTATAGATACAGTATTTGAAGAAATCTATGATATAGGCTCTTATGATGGGTGGTTATGAAATATCGACTATTTTATATTCTGACCTTTTGAGGGATCAGATTTTTCTGTCTATCCTTTAACCATAAAGAGAGGAGGGTAAAACATCATGGGGATTAATTGGTACCCGCAAATAGAATTGCCCTTAGAAGAAAGAAAAAAATGGGTTAGGGAACACTTAATACATAAGATAGCAATGGGTGCTTCTTTTGATGAATTGTTAAAAAATGCCCCTAAACGTAAACTTCCGTGTGAGAGTATTAATGTAGCAAAAGATAGAAACGGATTATACTATTGTAATAGGTGTCCGTTATATAATGAATTAATTGAAAAGAACCCAAAACGTTATAGTTTAGGCGTTCCCCTCGCCCCTTGTGGTTTTAGAGCTGGTTCTATAAGGTCAAATATGGCTCTTAGATTTGATTTGAGAAATAATGCTTGTAGAAGTATGTTTCCGAGTGAAATGCTCGAGTATGCGGATGAATTAGAAAAAGAAATTAATCCAGATGTGTTAACAGTATCGCCCATTACAGAAGCAATACACTGGCTGAGAATCTGTGCTAAATATGGTGCCTGTAAAACTTTATTTTTATAGCATTAAGAGAAAGGGTGTGAGATTCTATGACTCTTTATTGGTGTGCCCATACTTTACTTTCTACAGAAGAAAAAATAGAGTTAGTAAAAAAGCATTATATGGATAAATTAGCCGTAGGTGAGCCTATGGAGGAACTGATAAAAGTACTTTCAAGTTATACGGCGCCTTGTGAAAAAATAGGATCACCGAAGAATATACGCGGGAGCTATTTGTGTGGTGAATGTCCACTTTATAAAGATTTACGAAAGAATTTGAATTATGACGTATTTTTTAAAATGCCAACCCGCGTTTGTCGTTTCGAAAGCGGTTTTATAGGCTCATATGAGTTTTTAAGCGATAGTTTAAAAAATGGTGCTTATAGAAATATGCCTCCTATTGAAATGCTTGATTATGCAGATATAATGGAAACGGAACTTGAGTTATATAAAGAAGGTGTATTGAAAAAAAGGGAAGACCCTTTGCAACGGAATCTTATTGAAAAATACCTTTTAGAAGCGATTAACTGGCTAAGGGTTTGTGCTAAATATGACCTTCATAGTGTTGCATATTGTTAGCACAAGTGGTGGGTGTTCTTAACTCTACTTTTTTACTAGGAATAAGGATGTGAGGCATTATGGAATCTATTTGGCGTGCGTACATATATCTAACGGAAAAAGAAAAAATTGAATGGCTTAAGGAGAATTGTATTCATAAATTGGCGACAGGCTCTTCAGTTGAAGATCTGTTAAACCATGCTCCCACTGAAAATAGTCCATGTATAAGAGTAAAAGCGGTGAAAAACAAAAACGGATTCTACGATTGTACTACATGTCCGTTTTCTAAAAAATTGAGAGAAAATTTCTCTGACCAGAATTTGTACCATATGCTTATTACAAAGGACACACCTTGTTGTTTCAGATGTAAGTTTATTGACACGCATAAATTCACTAGCTATAATTTACAAAATAAAGTTCAGATAAATATGACACCGGAAGAGATACCTAACTTTATAAATGAGTTAGAATTAGAAAAAGAGCTTGAAGCATCACGTAGGGAAGGTTTACCGAAAGAAAAAATTAGTCGGGAAGAAATATTGGCACAAGCAATCCATTGGTTAAAAGTTTGTGCTATTTATAATGCTGGAAAACATATATGGTATTACACGACCATTTTAAATAAGGTGTTTCCTGTGTAGTTTTTTTTTCTTATATATACATTTTTATAGGCGGGTGGGTTTTAATATATCCCCCGCCTAAATTTTTACTATGAGGCAACAATGTGATTATTGTTGAAGGTATCCCTCTTTAGGCGGATATCGGTAAGCAATTACGAGTATAATGCGTTCATTAACTATATTAAGGAGTGTAGATAGTTATGGGAAAAGCAAAACTTGATAGATTAATAAGTTACATGAGTCAACTATCCACTACTTATTAATGGGTAAGGAGGCGATTTGCTTGAAGCTTATGACTAAAGAAATTGAGAAAAAGCTATCAAAGTGTCCTATCGGTTCAAAAGACGGGCAAGGCAAAAACGCAGAAGTCATTGTAAAGTATTTTAACCCATGTGGGGCGGGAACTTGGCTTATCACTGAAGGAGAAAAGCAGGAAAACGGTGATTGGTTATTATTCGGCATGTGCCATATCTATGAATGGGAATGGGGCTATGTATTACTCAGTGAACTTGAAAGCATCAGAGTCCCACCCTTCGGGCTTGGCATAGAGCGTGATTTGTATTCTAAAGGAACCGTAAAGGAGTTGATGAGATAGTGTTAAATGAGATAAAGAAACAACAAAAGCAGGGAACATATAAGCCATGCCCACGTTGTGGGCAGTATCTAATGAATAACAATCTATACAGAAATGCTTTGAGCAGGTATGCAGATATTTATATATGTGAAAGAATCAATACGGACTCATGTATATAAAAAAGATGAAGATGAACCAATCGCCACTTTTGAATGGTGAGCAGTTCACACGTAACAAGTAGTAGAAAGGAAACAGGTGATTACAAGTGTCAATGAAAATTTATTGAAAGGATGAGTGCTGTGATGAAAAAGTGGAAAAACCATTACTTTGAAAGTTCTTGTTATAAGACAGAGGATTTCAAAGCATTTGCAAAAGATCTGAAAAAATATATAGTCAAAAACTTGCCCCCCTCCTCAAAATTAGTTAATTGGAGTGTGGGGCATTTTGATGTGTCCGGATTTATTAAGCAAGGGGATCAGTATGTGTATTTTTCTGTTGGGGATGTCCGTATCTATGGTTGGTATGACAAAGTACTGTTCAGAGTTGCTGCCCACGATAAAGATTATAAAGGCGGGCGGAATAATTTCACCTGTTTAGATTATTTCCATTCTTCAATTCAAACATTATTCAATCGTAAAGCAAGTTAAAGGGGGTAGTATAATTATGGGACTTGATATGTACTTGAGTAGAGTAGATAGAAAAATGATTCCTTATCTGGCTCTAAATCTACAAGTGATTAAGGAAAATGAACCTGAAAAGTACAAAGAATTATCGCCTTATATTAAATACCGAGGTAATCCTGGAGTATTCGTATGGGAAAGCCTCTTGGAAGAAGTCGGCTATTGGCGAAAAGCGAATCATATACATAACTGGTTTGTTGAGAATGTACAGGGTGGCAAAGATGATTGTAAAAGCTATGAAGTGAGTGAAGAACAGTTAACACGGCTTTTGGAGATATGTAAGAAAGTTGTAACGGCTTGTGAATTGATCCCTGGAAGGGTAACTAACGGGTACTCCTATCGGAATGGTGTGAGAACATCGATTTATGAAGATGGGTTAGTGATTAAAGATGCTTCTGTAGCAAGGAAACTGTTACCAACTTGTAGTGGGTTTTTCTTTGGAAGTACAGAATATGATGTATATTACTTAAGAAATATTGAATATACCATTGAAACAGTAGAAAGCGTATTAGAAGAAACTGATTTTGACACGTATGCTATCTTTTATCATTCCAGTTGGTGATTGTTATTTCTTAATATTCTCTATTTTATTAAAAATAAACATTGTGAGGTGATAAAGTGATCTCGCAGACAATCGGTGAATACTACGGTGTTGACGAAAATGGTGATCATTTATTTGAACGAGGAAAATCAGAACAGGGATATGTCTTTAAAAGTTATGAAAATTACTACAGCGATTTGAATAAGGTATGCTATATCCCTGAGCTAACAGACACAGCGTACACACATCAAGATTTCTTGGACATATGTAATGAACAAGAGGAAATAGCTGAGAATATTTTCTTGAGTGTTGATTGGCAACATCCGGAAACATATTATCAAGATATGTTTAATCACGGCGAGCTTGCTTATTGTGAAGATTGTGACAAAGTTTTTTGGTGTTACGGCAAAAAGTGTTGCGATCACTGCGGAAGCAAAAATTTTTCAAGCGATTGTTAGTTGAAAGGATGCTAAATAGTATTTTTTGTATCTAAAATTTTGTTTAGGGGAGTGAAAAACTATGTATATTGCTGTTTATGTAATCGATGGAAGCATCATTTCAGTAGAAACTAGTGACAACTTTGAAAAGCTTAAAGAAGAGATGATTGATTATGGGGACATCTGTTACAGAACTGATCGCGACGACCTTAAGATTTTTAGTACGGAAGATACAGATGAGCCTGTATTTAGTTATGGGTGTGAAGATGTAGAATAGTCACAAGAAAGGTGTGTTTTACATGACTAAGAAAGAAATTCTGAAAAAACTTATTAAAATCCAAAAACTTTTATGGAAAGACGATGATTTAATGGATCAAACTACACTTTTTCAATTACAGGAAGAGATGCAGGATCTTGTGTTTAAAGTAGCTCACGATACGGAAGAACATGAGATTATAGTATCGGAGTTTCCTTGGCTGTACAGATTAGTGGAGAAACCCGCCCCGCCCAATTAGTAGACAAGTGGATTTTAAGGAGAAGGATCAATATGAGTAGACGAGAAAGAATCTTGAATAATTTAAAAATAAGCAGTAAGCGTTTAAAAGATGCATTAATAGAACTAAAAGCCGAAAATATAAAAAGTCAATTTGATTACTGTACTTCACCAGAATTAAGCGATATTTTTGACAACATAGCAGCTACCGTAAAGCAAATAGATAAAATTATCTATCAAAAATAAACCTGCCCGTTACTGTGGAAGAGCGGGATTTTTTACCCTAATCGCCAAGAACACTCCCACTTCTAAGCGTAGCGAAAAAGGATTAAAAGAATTAGGCTTAACAGCTTAAAATAAAATAGGGNNACGAGGTTGATGAAACGAGAATCTCCACCTTCTAAGTGAAACGTAAGGTGGAGAGGTTCAAAAATTTCATAAAGGAGGGCTTATAATGATCGAGTATCCCAAATATATTTTTAGAGTGTGGGTTGGAAAAGGAAAAACAAAACGTTGTGTGCTTATTAAAGCGTGCAACGGGGTGGAAGCAAGAATAATCGCAAAACAACAATACCCTAATGAAAGCGTAGGTGCTGTATGGCGGGTGAATATATAACAGAAGAATATATTAAAAAATTACTTGTAGAAGTATGTAATTCCCTTAATTGTAAAGTTCCCAAAATTTACTTTTTAGCTGACGAGTTCTTTATAGGGGCACTATGTAAACTTCCGATAGTTAAAGAAATAATGGAATATGGAGTTTATAAAAACTTTTACGCGGAATATGCCTCTTTTGCCGCTATGGGACAAGGTGTAATTATTTTTTCTCTGGATAGAGCGAATAAATTTTTGAAAGGATTTTCAGAGTATCAGATACAAGAGTACTTGAAGTATGTGCTTGGACATGAAGTTGGTCATATAATTGATTGGCACGATGATCCGCTTAAGAATGAAGAACTCGCTAACTCATACGCTAAAAAGGTTGCAGACGTAGACGCATATGAACAAGTCAGTCGTGTAATCTGGGGACCTATCTACGATGAACTGGAAAAAGGTGGTGATTGACATACTTAAAATGGTAGAGTATACTAGAAAAGTAACACCAACAGACAAAATATTTACTAAAGGGCAGGAAATTACCTATAAAGGTGTCCTTTATACACGAAAAGTTAGTGGTTTAGATAAAAACGCAAAGCAAGTTGTTACAGGGGTCGTTGAATATGTCACACCCTTTGTTGTAGGTGTACGTGAATCGAACGGTCAGATACAGACATTTACTGCTATAGATTTATTTACTGGAGATGTTGTTCTCCTTAACACACCGAAAGACAGACTTAGCATTTTATTAGGATTATCGAATACAGGATAAGTTTCCATAATCTGTCACTATAGTTTACCCTAATCGCCAAGAACACTCCCAAATGGCTATGAACCGTGCTGGGAAAATAGATGAAGATGGCGTAGCGAAAATCCTTACGGACGTCTACATGGGCAGTACGGAAGGAGCCTTGAGAGCTTTAAGAAAGGCTTCTCAAATTATTTCAGATAAAGATATTGAAGAAATCTTGGAAAAATTAAGTAAGAATCTCCCGTCAGATAACAAATAAGTGTTAAGTAAGTAGTAAAAACACCTACTCTATACAGAGAGAGGTGTTATTTTTGTTACTTTCAGCTAAGAAAATTTCGGGATTCTCAAAGAATAATGTTGTTTCTTTAAAAGAACTCAAAGGTATAAACTATTATTTATATAAACTCTATCTTAATAATAAAGAGCTATTTGATGAATTGCTCTTACTAAAACATCAAGTGTGTGTTTTAAATGATGTCAATTTTAAGAGAACAACGGAGCAAGTACGCCTATATCTCTTGTATCATTATGGTAGAGATATAAACATTTCAGAGTTAAGAAAAAAAGATTTCAATGCTTATAAAAATATGTGTCTTACGGGCGGGGTTGATCACTTCAAAAGTCTCGGTTTTAACTTTACTTATAATCGAAAATGGAAGTACATGAAAAAATTGCGCAGTATGTGTGACAAGAATGGTTATCTTCTTCCCCCCAAGAAGAAACATTATCCTAGGATGTATAATGCTTTAAGAACTGCCGCGTACCAGAAAGGAATGTCATATGTGGAGTATCTAGAATATCTCGGCTTTAAAATAAAAGATCGAAAGGACTGGAAGTATGTTTCAGATGAGTCTAGATAGTTTTGTGAGTCGGGTATATGGAGTTGAACTAAAAGCGTACTCATTAGGCTATTGTCATAAGTATCCCGAATTCCTCGGTAAGTACGATAAAGAAGTACAAAAAATTCTACCTCACGTTAAGCGTAATGAAATTATTGAGGCTGTCAAGTACTGCTTAAACAAAAATTATAGAGCTGATTATGACACAGCGTTCTACGAAGAGCTAAAAGGAAAAATAGAGAATAAAATAAGACATGATTTTCAAGAAGTCTGGAAAGTACTGCTTCTGCCCCCCTCTTACATAGGCATAGACTTTGAAAAGGACATCATTGAATTTGAACACGTTTCGGACTTGCAAAAAAGCGTGTTAGCAGTTATTAACAAAGCCTATGGCACTAACTACAAATGGGGAGATTATTGCGGTGATTGGCTAAAGGCTATGCGTAAAAGACAATCTCCTTTCCTCAAAAATAGATATAGAGTATCAGAAAAAACAGTTTTGATTAAACTACTTGGGTACTTGAGAGAATGGGAGAAATATTTTCCAACTGAGGGCGGAAACTTATTTAAATTTGACATCTCAAAAATTAAACCAAAAGTTAAAGAACGATATACGGTTGATGAGGTTGTTGAGTACTTAAAAAAAATCAGCGTTAACGCTCGTGCAGGTACTCATCATTACGGCAGGCGAATACAAGCAGTACTGAATGTAGCAAAGCGTGAGCGTGAAGCTAAAATTAAGAAACAGAAAGCTAAAGAGCGTAGAAAATACTTACGAACACTGCACAAAACAAATAAAAATGTTTAGGATGTGGTACTTTGATTTATGCAGAAAAGGTCAATGTAAAAGGGCGTAACTGGATCAAAGTTTATTTTAAGCCCATCCCCGAGCTTGTGTATTCCATGAATAAAGTACCGTTTGCTACCTTCAATCCAAAATCAAAACTATGGGCTGTTCCCTATCAATATAAATCAGTTTTTGAAAGAATAATGGGAAATCATCTGATTATTTGGAAGGGAGAAGAAGCCACACCAGGCGGAATACCCGAAGAAATAATTCCGGATACTCCGCTCATTGATTATAAGTTTAAAACAGAACCTTATGATTTTCAGATACGGGCATCTAATCTTATTTATCAACGAAATTTCTTAATACTTGCTGATGAAATGGGTCTTGGAAAGACAAAGTCAGTTATTGATGGAATAGGTATGAAAAAACAAGCGGGAATGTTGAAGCGTGGGCTTGTGATTTGTAAGGCATCGCTTTTATATAACTGGATGGAAGAAGTTGAAAAACATTCAGATATGAAATCTATAGTTTTTACAGGTACGCCTAAACAACGACATGAGCTAATGGAGAGGATTGCCTATGATCCTGATTGTACTTTTATAATTGTATCGTATGAGACGTTTCGTATATGTGTAGGAAGCTTTGACGAATTTGATACTAAAATTGGTTTAGACTTTTTTGTTTTAGATGAGGCACATAAGATTAAGAACCCTAATAGTAAGATTGGTGCTGCTATACATAGAATTCCGATAAGGTATAAGTATCTTTTAACAGGAACCCCCCTCCCAAATACTCCTTTAGAAGCATACAACTATTTAAAGTTGGGCGGGAAGATGGATATGAACTGGTGGAAGTTCCGCAGACATTATGCAATCTTCGGTGGCTATGCAGGTAAAGAAATTATCGGGTATAAGAACATAATGGAACTAAAAGAACTTATTCATGAGAATATGCTTAGGAGATTAAAGAAGGACAAGCTAAAAGATTTACCCGATATAGTTTTCACTACAATACCTGTATTTATGACACCTGGACAAGCTAAGCTTTATGAAGCAGTACGAAAAGAAATTATTGAGGATCTCAAAGAAACGTCTCTGGATAAAGTACCTAGTGCTCTTGCTAAATTAATGCGGTTACAGCAAATAACGGACGCCCCCGCCCTTATTGATTCAAAAGAGAAATCAATAAAGCTACAAACTCTTGACGATATGCTCGAAGATATGATAGATGAGGGCGGGCATAAAGTTGTTATATTCTCAAGATTTAGAACAATGATTAATATAATGCAAGAAAGATATAAAAAATATAATCCTGCTATAGTACATGGGGATATTAACCCACAAGGTAAGCCAATACATGTAGCGGAAAAATACGTTAATAAGCGTTACCCTTCGGTTTCTAAAGAAGAACGTGAACGTCTAGTCAAAGAACTTACAACATCGGACAGGCAGAAAGAAGTCCATAAATTTCAAAATGATGATTCGTGTAAATTGTTCCTTATGACTGAGGCAGCACAGGAAGGATTAACCTTAACAGCCTCTGATAGAATTATCTGTGTCGATTCTCTATGGAGTCCGGCTTATATGTCACAGATATATTCACGTTTACATCGAATAGGACAGAAAAACTGCGTGAATGTGTATTATATTGTTTGTAAAAACACAATTGACGAAAAAGTTATGGCAGTCTTGAAAAAGAAAGATGAAATGGCACAGACTATATTGGACAACGGTATTAAGGGCATAGAGCTCAGCAAGGCGAAAGAATTCATATTAGCATTGATAGGAGCGTGATGTAAATGTCATATACTGAGTTTAACCAGAAGGTATTTAAAAACCCTAGTATCAAGTGGTTTGATAGAATAGGCATTATGGAAATTAATAATAATAGGTTAGCCGAGATAACATTGGCTGAAGGACACTACTCAGGTAGCTATGTAAAATATCAAGTGAGAATCCTTCATAAAGATTATGGTGTTATAACGACAAAAGATTTTATGTTCAAAGATTATTTACATCTGCCCGCTAAAACAGACAGTTGGGGAGATATTAAAAACTTTTTTGTTACAGTGAAAGATAATAGTTATGTTGATTGGCACCTCTCCCCTCCGTCTGAAGATGATCTTAAAAGACTAACAGACGCAATAACAGACTATATAGATTGTTTTTGGTGAGGTGTAATTATGCATAAATATACTGACACATATCTTGAAGAGTTATACAAAAGTATAGAAGATGCAACAATGGTTGAAGATTTAAACGGTAATTTAGTACTGAATTCTGATTGCGGGATATTCAAAAAAGGAACATCTCAAGTAGAAATTTGGGCATGGTTCAATAAGACCCATTCTAAAGGAATTCAATGGTTACACGAGAATGGCGTTTAAAAAACGAGGTATGTTATGGGTAAAACATTTTTTATTTCAGATATGCATTTTAACCATGCGAATATTATCAAGTATTGTAACAGACCGTTCTCCAGTGTCGAAGAGATGAATGAAACTATAATTAGCAATTGGAATAAAACAGTTTCCAACGAAGATACAATATATGTTCTTGGGGATGTTGGGCTTTTTGTCCCCCTCTCTCAAGAGATAGTAAGAAATCTTATCGACAAATTGAACGGGAAAAAGTATTTGATATGTGGGAATCACGATAGACGCAAAAAACCTCGGTGGTGGGTTGAAACAGGATTCCTAAAGGTAACTAACCAACCTATAGTGTTTGAAAATAAATTTATTTTGTCACATGAACCAGTTCTAAACTCTAAGTACATAAATATTCACGGTCATGTTCATCATAGGAGTTTAAATTCAAAATCTCATATTAATGTATGTGTGGAGTGTATTAATTACACTCCTATTTTATTAGAGGAATTATATAAAGAATAGGTGAGTGATGTGATCGACTCCTTAGGAAAATTTTTAATGCGGGTTAGGGCGGAATTTCTTTTTAAGGCGGTGGTATCATTCATATTTCAGTATCATACAACCAAACAGAAATAATTAATGCTATATTACAGTTACACGTTCCTTCACGAAGGATAGACTGTGATATTACATATTCAAAGGGGAATTTTTATAAAAACAATAAGGTACCTGAACCACAGTATAAGTTCGACATAAAACCACAATCTGAGGATACTATACAGGCGGACGCAAGAAATTTACCGCTTGAATCGAGTTCAATGAACTGTATCATGTTTGATCCCCCCTTTCTTGCAACTACCGGTAAATCTTTAAGAAGTGATGATGCCAGTAATAAAATCAATAAACGCTTCGGCGTTTTCCCTTCTGAAACAGAATTACATCAATTTTATGTCGATGTGTTAAAAGAAACCCATCGGATTTTGAAAGATAAAGGTATTTTAATTTTTAAATGCCAAGATAAAGTAAGTAGTGGAAAACAATATATGAGTCATTGCTTTATATGGCAAGAAGCAATTAAGACGGGATATTATCCAAAAGATTTATTCATCCTGCTCGCTAAAAATAGGCTTGTCGCTGATTGGCAGGTCAGAAATCAGAAAAATGCAAGAAAATTCCACAGTTATTTCTGGGTTTTTGAGAAAAGCAATAAAGTAATTAGATATGTTGAAACATCTCGTTCAGGTGAGCAGGGATCTGGTTCTAAGGAGGTGGTAAATTGTTAATAGATAGAATAATAGCATCAATACCGGAGTGGACAAACATAAGCGCAAAAGATCTACAAAAAATGGGGGTAAATATTCCTCTGGACTTTTTCAGAAAATATCGACGTGAGTTTATAAAATTTATGACCGATAACTTAAAGACCGCTCCAATTATACTTGCAGATGAAGGTGATTATGATCTCACAGACTGTACTTTGGCGGACTTAAAATCACTTAAGTTACCTTTTAAGAAGTTTTTTATTGAAGTACACGTTGATTTGGGTAAAGGCAAAGAAGTCGCGGGTATTTTTCTCACATCTGAAGATATAGTAAAGCTAAAAAATGCAGATCTTACTGTTTACACTTTTATAGGTGAACAATTGCTTACAGCAGTTTACTTGAATATAGAGAAATTACCACGTATGTATATTCTATGTGCTAATCCTTGTAACCGCCTAAATGAAACAGGTTTTATAGGAAACGGTAATATGGGTAACCTATGTCTAAAAACAGAAAGAAATGCTTCGTGTATGTTTGCAATAGGCAGTGCGTTATTTCTGAGACTTTTAGTTGCTATACTACACCGCTTTAATGATACTGACTACGAAATTATTCCCGTGAGCAGTTCTAAGCATTATAGAAGTACGTATACTTCGAAAAAGAAAAATACAGACAGAAATATTATTAAATTATCTAAAATTAAACGTGTGTATAGTAGTGATAGTGAGCAAAAAAGAACACACGCATCCCCCTCCCCGCATTATAGGAGAGGGCATTACCGTCACTATAGAACAGGTAAAGTAGTTTGGGTACAAGCAACCTATGTCGGCGGGAAGAAACCTGAAAAGCAAACAATATATAAACTCTAAAAAATTGTCACTACGCAAATTTATGAGGGGGGGTAGATAACGGCTAATTTAGAAGTGGCTGAAGAATAGCCGTAAAGCACAGGTGTTATATTTCATAAATTTTCCAGTTAAACTTTTGATTGTTCCCACTCGCATAAATCAGTAGGAAACATTTTTATTTGAAAGGAAGTTTGCTGAAATGGATGTCTTTAATACCAAGAAGGTTGATGAAAAACTTATCCGTGAATACTATGAGCGTAATGAGCGTAAGAAACAAGACGAAGCATGGTTAAAATCAAAGGCAATTATTATTCGAGAAGCTTTAAAAAATACGCCTAAATCTGTATATGGTGATTTAGTCGTGACTATTTCTATTCCCGATACAAGCAAATTTAACACAGATAAGCTCATGGAGTATCTGGAAACTAAAATTAAACCAGTTGATGAAGATTTATTTAATGCTTGTACTAAACGAGTTATAAATGAAGATCAGCTAAGCGTTTACATTGAGAACGGGCAGATTGACCTTAATGAATTACAAGAATATGCGTGGGAAGAATCTACGGGAACCCCCCGTGTTAAAGTTTCAAAGATGGAGCGAAAAAATGATTGAAGTAGGAAGTGCAGTGTTAGTGTCCCCGAATTCAGGGGCATTTAAAGGAAAAAAGGGTATTGTTATCAAAATTCTTGAAAACTCACTTTTACCCTATGTAGTTAAAGTAGAAGGGGTGGATATAGCAATGCTATTTTCGGAGGATGATTTAATTGAGATCATGGATTGAACTATTACAAAAGATATGTTTTTTAATTTTATATGTAATACTGGCGATTTTAATAGCATATTTTGTAGCTAAAAGTAAAGAAGTACCTGAGATACAAGAGATAACTCCCACCACTGCACCAATCTGCTCTCCCACCCCTACCCCATTACCTTCTCCAACACCAATGATAAAACCCAATCCATTAATAGTTGAAAAAACTGTAGTTAGTAGGGGATCGAGTTATCATATGCGTATTACAAAAGATATGCTTAAAAATCCAATTGAAATGATAGCTACTGCATATGACTTGTCCTATGCGAGCTGTAAAAAGAAACGTTCACATCCGGAATACGGAATAACATACAGCGGTATCCGTGCTAAAGAGTTTCATACAGTTGCAGTAGATCCTAAAGTCATACCTCTTGGTTCTATTTTATATATTGAGTTCCCTGAAAAGTATAATTTTAGAAATGGATTGTATGTAGCCGAGGATATCGGCAGTTTGATTAGAGGCAATAAGATTGATGTATTCTTTGGAGAAGATGTAGAAGGAGAAACGAAAATACATGAAGAGTGCTATGCTTTTGGGGTACAACCAGTAACTGTCTACATAGTAAAGGAGGGTACTGATAATTAGAACTCATCTGAGATACACAATAAAGCAACATAGAAAAGGATGCCATAAGATAAACGGTAGTATTTTTCGGAATCATTCAGTCTGCGAAGGCTGTCTATTAATAAAAGAAAAACCTGATCCAGTTATACCAGGCAGAATGAGAAGATACTGTGATATTGATGTATTAAAGGAGGTAGAAAATAATGAGGATTAAAGAGATATCAGTAGAGTGTAAATTTTTAAAAGCTTTACCCAATTATCAAAACGTGACGTTCACTGCCGGTAGCGTGGCAAGTGTATCGGAAAATGAGGATGTGAAGGAATGCTACGAACAGCTTTGGGAGCTGTGTGGAGAACAGATTAACGAGCAGTTAAGGTTGTTTAGTGAAGTTAATAAAAAATAATAACAGGTGGGCGGGGGCAATATTTTTACCTATCGAAGATAAGTGAGGATTGTGATATGAATTATGATAAATTAGAAAAGACTTTAATAAAAGCAAAAGAAGCAGCAATAGAAGCATCAAAAGGAGAAGATGGCGGTACTGCAAATATGGATACTGTCACAATCAGATTACCAAGAGCAAGCGAAAAAAAGATACAAAGCATAGCTGGAAGAGTTGGTTTACATATCAATAAAATTGATTGGTTTGGAGTTAGATATTTTGTATACCCGCCCGCTTGCGGGCAGGGAAATTCCCGTGTAAGAGCGACAGAAGCTATGCAGAAGATTTTTGAGGAAGCGGGATATGAAACATTAATGTTTTCAATGATGGATTAAGAATTGACTATTTATTACTAATAATGGAGAAAGAGACATGATTAATGATTATAAGGATCAAGTTGATATTTTAAAACAAGAAAATGAAAAACTGCGAGTGGGATTAAAAATAGCAAGAGAAGCTTTAGATGAAATCCTTAATCCTACCGAATACGCACGTAGAAGAAGTTCAGAACCATTTAATTCTATCGGACATGCATGGATGAGAGAAAGTGCGAGATATTTACGGAGTATAGCAGACAGAGCACTTGTAAAAGTAGATGAAATATTGGAGAGCGGTCCGGGCAAATTGGAAAAGAGGGACGTGCTTATGCGTAACTTGCATGAAATCATAGAAGACTGTAAACTTAACAAGAAGCCTGATTACGATGAGCTGAAATATGCATTACTCGTAATGACCAGTGTTCTAAATTTAGTGAATCACGAATTGTGTAAGCTATATGCGGAAGGGAAAATGCCAAATGAGTTTATCAGAAAATTGAAACTGGATGGCATCTGTTCTATGTATAAGAAGGCATTAAACAAACCCCCTAAAGAGTATCTCGGGTGGGAAAATGATCCAGAAAATCCTGAGTACCAAAGATTTCACGCTATAGGTAACACACTCGTTGATTTAGCTATTAAGGGGGAACTTCCTAATCAAAATAAAAATAAGGCTTAACCAATCCCCTCCCCCCCACCAACCCATAGCAGAATAATTATATACTTACGAAGGATATAAATGTAAGAATTATGCCCGATTGCCATGCAGTGGATTAGTGGACATATAGTAAGGGATTCATCCCCCCCCCACTTGCATTTCATTAAGAAGTGAAACTTTGAATAAATTCAAAATTTGATTTAGATTAGGAGGCGATATATTGTCTCAAATAAATAAAATATATAATACAGATTGTATTGAAGCTATGAATTATATAGATGACGAAATGATATTGAGTATTAATGAATTTTGCAAATGGGATATAACTCTTAATATTCAAGAATTATGGAAACAATACGAACGAATTAGAAATAATGGAAAATAAAGGAATGATATTATGTTAAGATTATGGAATTTTTATCGTGACGAATACATTAAGCAAGAGTCTCCGCTGTGTAGCATATGTAACAATCTTGCAATAGGAGATTTTTATGATAGAGATTGGCAACGAATTAGATTGTGTAGAGATTGTTATGATGCTTTAACTAAACGAAGTGTAGCCAATATTGTACCTAATAAAAGAAGATTTATGATAAAAGATTGGTTTGATTTAAAAAGAGGTGAATTATGAAATCAAGAGTATTCACAAAAAGAGTATTTTCATTAGAACTGTCTGAAGAAGAATTGGGTATTATTGCAGGTGCATTGTATTGTGCTAATAATGAAGATATAAAATGTTTTGTGGATAAGTACAAATATCCATGTAGTGGATATAATTTTGATGAAATTGCAGAATTGCAAGAAAAATTAAGTGAAGAAATAAATAAAATAATAGAAGAAAAATGAGGATGTGGTGTTATAGTCCAAATATTAATTAAGAGGTGTAGAATATGAAAATAAAAACTGAAAATCAAACGTATGAAATTACTGATATTAGAAAGCAAACTACTACATATTTTGAAGCGTATTATAATGATTATCTTATAATTATAGAAAAAGAAGCAAAATGGCGTCAAAGTCAACTACCCCCGTTTATAGAAACGGAGGCTTGTAAAAGCCTTAGTTGACTACCCTAAGTCTTAACTGACTACGTTGGAATAATTATCTTACCCTGAAATGATGCCCAAGTTTCAGGCTCTAAGGTGGCTCTGTAAACAGTCCTGTCAACTACCCAACGGCTAAAGCCAGTGGCTTCCTTGCGTAAGAATTTGTGAGTAATATGAGGTTGAGTGACGATGAAATAAAACGGCACAGAGAGTATTATGAGGCAACAGGTTATCCGGTCTGTCCCCGTGATTACCTTGATACAATTGAAGCCTTGCAACAAGAAACTGAGAGGTTGAGGACAGTGTTTAAAAAAGCGAGGGAGGCGCTTGAGTTAATCTACGAAAAGCACTCAGATGTAACAATAAACCAACATAAATATCCTAATACATATTTGCTATGCAAGGAAACTCTCGCTGAAATAGACAAAATGATTGGAAAAGCGAAGGATGAAGTGTAACGTATGCTGTAAAGATTTGGCTTATATAGAATATGTACCTCGTTAATTAAAGGCGGTAAAAAATATTATTTATTTATTTTGAAAGGATGGTGACAATGCCTCCAATGTTTAACCAAGATATTGTATATATACGGAGGTTGCCGCCGCCTCCGAATAATAAAAAGATTGCGACGAATGCCAAGGAATATGGATACTACTGAGAAGGGAGTAAAGGTGAATGAGCAAGTTCGAATATTTGTCCTTTTACGGCGGCTATGATGATTTTGCTGTCAATAAAGAAAAATACACCAAGGAACAAGCAATCGAATTTTATAAACTCGAAAAATCTTACCTTAAAGGGAAAGGATGTTTAATTGCGGTCTGTGATGCTTTTGTAAGACATAGAGCAGGAATAAATGAAGATGGTGAACCTTGTGTTGGATGGTGGCTTGAGTATAAAGAACATAAGAGAAGTTGTCCTGTTTGGGCGTTCCATATTGAGAAACCGAATACTGGATTGTTCAAAGGTTATGAGTATATCGAGTTCGCATAATAAATCTGATGTGAAGGAGATTGAGAAGCTTAAAGCCACCCTTGCCGATTGGAAATACAATGCTAAATGTGACGCTGACCATAT
>LFRM01021510.1_pt1 | contig 26539 bp, 26 predicted proteins | sample 618341 | NCBI WGS metagenome assembly LFRM01 (sample SAMN03654438, study PRJNA283298) | anaerobic digester metagenome | isolation source: pool of bioreactors CSTR01a, CSTR02a, and CSTR03a thermophilic anaerobic... | place: Denmark: Kgs. Lyngby | collected 2014-05-21 | reverse complement strand
CATTGAGGGGACTGGAAAAGTGCCGGGAAATATTGGAATATGATTGTCCGGATGTCCTGGTTCTGGATGAAATTTGTACTGCTGTTTCCTTAGGATTAATTGGCGAGGATGCAGTTTTACGTTTCTTGCAAATGCGGCCGGGTAATGTGGAATTTGTCCTGACCGGAAGAGAGGCAACCCCTGGGATTATCGGCGCTGCTGACCTGGTTACTGAAATGCGTGAAGTAAAGCATCCTTTTTCTCTGGGACAGAGTGCACGAAAAGGGATTGAGTACTGATACTTTTTTCCATATACGCAGGGTTTTTGTTTTTTTTGGCGAAAAAGGGAAGTACCTGCAGCTTAACAGGGGGTAAATATCTTGATTGACTTACCGGAAAAAAGTGAAAAAAATATTTATAAGCCCAAAGCCTTAAAAATGCGCCTCAGGTTCGATTACAGAGGTGAAAAAAGCGGCGGGTTATTCGGGCGCAAAAACAGCGAAAATGTCGCAGAGGACAAGCGGGAGCACGTAGCTGCCCTCCTGCGCAATGTTCCCCGCCGGGGGATTACTATCGAAGAAATTGACATTAACCACGAAGTGTACACTATTCTTGATGAAGAAACCGGCAATCAAGCCGCTTATGCCCCACTGGAAATTTTGGTTAAGGCAGATAGAATTGAGGACATCATGGAATTCATCATGCGTCCAGAATTTCGTCGAATAGAGGTTCTGCAGCCCCAGGAAATTTTATTAACTGACCAGGATATTGAAAGAATGTTATACAAGGTAAATGAAGAACTGCATAACTTTACTCAAATTCTGGAACGAAGGCTTAACAGTAAGTAGTTTTTTGTAAACAGTCTAACACGTAAGGAGGTTTGATAATGGTAACTGCTTTTTATGATGCCGATGCAAATCTGGACTTGTTAAAAGGGAAGACCATTGCCGTAATTGGCTATGGCAGCCAGGGTCATGCACAGGCACAGAACCTGCGTGACAGCGGCTTAAATGTCATTGTAGCTTCAAGAGAGAACGGAAAAGGGTGGCTGGCAGCAAAGACAGCCGGTTTTGAGGTCGTGAGTAACGCCGAAGCTGCCAAAAGAGCAGACATTATTCAAATCCTAATTCCCGATGAGACCCAGGCCGCCGTTTACTCTGAAGATATAGCCCCTAACCTTGAAGAAGGCAACGCTCTTGTTTTCTCCCATGGTTTTAACATTCATTTTGGGCAAATTGTGCCTCCGGATTTTATTGACGTCTTCATGGTTGCACCGAAAAGCCCCGGTCATCTGGTTAGGCGGATGTACGAAGAAGGAGCCGGTGTCCCTGCCCTCCTGGCTGTTCATCAGGATTACACCGGGAGAGCAAGAGACCTCGGACTGGCTTATGCCAAAGGGATTGGCTGTACCCGGGCCGGTGTTATCGAGACCACTTTTAGGGAAGAAACAGAGAGCGACCTTTTCGGTGAGCAGGCTGTCCTCTGCGGAGGCGTGTCGGAACTGATAAAAGCCGGTTTTGATACACTTGTTGAAGCGGGGTACCAGCCGGAAATTGCCTATTTTGAATGTCTCCACGAACTAAAACTAATTGTTGACCTTATTTATGAAGGCGGTCTCGATTTTATGCGCTTTTCCGTCAGCGATACCGCTACTTACGGGGATCTAACCAGGGGACCCAGAATCATAAATGAGGATACTAGAGAAGAAATGCGCTGGATTTTAAACGAAATCCAGTCAGGGGAATTCGCCAAGGAATGGCTTCTTGAAAACAAGGTTAACCGACCCACATACCGTGCCCTGTTTGCTGCCGATAAAGAACACCCCATTGAAAAAGTGGGTAAGGAACTCCGGGCAATGATGCCCTGGTTGAAAAAATAAACTTCGTGTAAGGGACGGTAGCTTTATTGAAGACCTTCTTTAGATCGGTGTTGTATTATTAAGTGCCTGCTGTAAAATAATTAATTTGCGGGCACTTTATTGTTGTCCAAAACACACCTTCGCAAACAGAGTGTACCTTGAGTCGGGATACCATCCAACGTGGCCTGAGGAAAAACGAAACTGACCAGGTATCTTTTAAGTGCCGACAATAGAAGGCCCTTTACTGCGACAAGACCCTTCGCTGCGCTCAGGGTGACCCAATGGCTAGGGTGACCTAATGGCTCAGGATAACGGAAGTTCTGTCATCCCGAGAAAGCGGAAGGCTGACAAAGTATCTTATTTTTGTGGAAATATTCTCAGCAGATTAGACAGTACATAAAATAAACCTTATTCGTAAAAAAACATAATTACCTGGAGGGCTGAAATTTGAACTCATACAAAGTAGCAGTCATAGGCGGGGGGGCCGCCGGGTTAGTTGCCGCAGGGCGCTGCGCCGAAACGGGGACCAAAACCCTCCTTCTGGAAAAAAACAAATATCTCGGCCGTAAAATTGGCATCACAGGCAAAGGCAGGTGCAACCTTACCACCAGCATTGCCTCAATTGAGGACATAATTGCACAGTACCCTGGAAACGGCCGGTTTCTCTACAGCGCTTTTTCCCAGTTCTCCAACCTGGATACTATTGACTTTTTCAATTCTCTCGGCCTAAAAACGGTAACAGAAAGGGGACAGCGGGTTTTTCCCGCTTCTGACAGGGCACGGGACGTTGTAAAAGCCCTTGAGAAATACGCTAAGTCTTCAGGTTGTGAGATCAGGCCCGAGTCCCCCGTTACCGGCATTTCCAGGCTACCCGTTTCAGGCTTCAAAATAACAACAGCAAAGGGACCTATTGAAGTCGAAAAAGCAATCCTTGCGGTAGGGGGCGCCAGCTATCCCGGGACAGGCTCTACAGGGGACGGTTATGCCTGGGCAAGGAAAATGGGGCATACTATAGTCCCCATCCGACCGGCCCTGGTCCCTCTGGAAACAAGTGAAACCTGGGTAAGGGACCTTCAGGGGCTCAGCCTGCGCAATGTAAAGGTATGGCTTTCGGATAGTGACAATATTTTAGGCAGTGAATTTGGGGAAATGCTTTTTACCCATTTTGGCGTTTCCGGACCGGTAATTTTAACTTTAAGCCGGATAGCAGCAGCTGAACTGGAAAAGGGAAAGCAGCCCTTAATCCACATCGACTTAAAACCGGCCCTTAGCCCTGAGACTCTTGACCGGAGGATACAGAGAGATTTTAAGAAATACCAGCGAAAAATTATACAAAACGCCCTGGTTGACCTCCTGCCCCAAGCGCTTATTCCCGTGGTTTTGGAAAATGCAGAAATCGAAAGGGAAAAAGCAACACACAGCATTACCAGGGAAGAAAGACAATCTCTGGTTGAAACTCTCAAGGATTTGAAACTCACCGTTTCAGGTACCAGACCCCTTAGCGAAGCAATAGTAACCGCCGGTGGTGTGGCAACAAATGAGATTAACCCCCGAACCATGGAGTCCAAGATTATTTCAGGACTCTACTTTGCGGGAGAAATAATTGACATTGACGGTAATACAGGAGGGTTCAACCTCCAGGCTGCTTTTTCAACAGGTTATGTTGCCGGCGCCAATGCAGCAGACAAATAATGATAAAATTTCTGTACCCTGCATAGCTTTTACTAAGAGATCTCATAAAGGTGCAGGAGCATGAAAATTTTGAACAAGCTGGAAAAAATCCTTATCGTGTGCGTTCTGGTTGGTTTGGGTGCAGTTCTTGCTGTCCAGTACATTATTGTTTTTGACACAGCAGAATTGTTCTTCAAAATTGGAGAGCACCTGGAACAGCAGCCTGTTACTTTTTATGAGGAGTTCCCTGAAGCCCGGGTAACTGCCTCAGACACCTACCAATCAATCTTCGCCACAATAACAATCCAATGTGAAAATTATTCCTCCCTGGAAAAGGCAGTTCTTTTAATAAACGGTAAAGAAGTTGGTGATTTTCGGGACAAAAAAATTACCGTTAAAGTCTCTTCAGGGGATGTCCTGGCTATAGATGGTTCTTTTTACGTACATGAATTAATTTTTAAAGTTGCAGCTACTTCGGAAAATGTAGCTCAACCGGAAATTGGCCAGGTTATAAGGGTTTGCGGTGATATAGGCATGTTGGGAGAAGTTAGGTTAAAATGAAATTATTGAATTGTCACGGATTTTGGAGTGGGATATAATGGGTTTAGAACGAAGAAGCGTACACTCCTGGTTTTGGGAGTGTAATTTTCATTGCCAATGGAGGTAAAAATGGAATTTGGCAGCAAGAAAATCGCCAGTGTAGCTATTCAAATGGTACTGACAGAGAACCGTGAGGAAGAACATAAAGTGAAAAATAATTTTGCAGCAATGGGAATTTCCACTGCAGCTGTTGACTACGGCGGCGAATTTATCGTTTCCGTTAAAAAAATTGTTGAGCGTGCCGTAGTTGCCGCCAAGAGAGAAGGAGTTATCAGGGAAACCCATACAGAAGAAGGCGCCGTTGCCGGGGCAACAAGAGAAGCTCTGTCTCAAATAGTTAATAAAGCCGTTGGTCTGAACGTAGGTGGGAAAATTGGAATTGCCAGATACCGCGACCATCTTGTAGTAGCCATTTTCTTCGGCATTGGCCTGCTGCACCTGGATGAGGTTGCTATAGGTTTGGGACACCGGGTCATCAGCTGATTGAGATTTTTTTTTGTATTGTCCTGTTTCTTCTGCCTTTCATGCCTGGGTTATCTGGATTAGTGTGGAAGGCTGACGACAATGACGTTCTGAATTTTACTTAAGCTTTACAGCACTTTTCGTAGGAGTGGTACCAGATTGGGAAAAGTAGCAGGTATACGGGGAGCCATTTCCGTAAAAGAAAACAACCGGGAAGAGATCCTGTCCTCAACGAGGCAGTTGCTCAGGGAGATGGTGGAAGCTAACAGTATTTGGATCGAGGATATCGCAAGCGTTATTTTTACGGCAACCACCGACTTGGACGCTGCATTCCCCGCAGAGGCTGCCAGGGAAATGGGGTGGACAGCAGTTGCACTGTTGGATGCAGTGGAAATTCCTGTACCCGGGAGTATGCCCAGAGTTGTCAGGGTACTAATTCTTGTAAATGTCCCTGAGGACTTTAAACCCAAACACGTCTTTATGGGAAACTGCAAAAAGCTGCGTCCGGACCTGTCCGAAACAGAATAGGAACTACCACTGAAACACCCGGCCTTTGGCAGAATCAAAGGCCTTCCCTTTCTTTCAAAACCTCATGCCCGGCAAGAAAGAGTACTATTCCTGGGCAAAAAAAACAATATTGTGTATGCCTGGCACCTGTGATACTATACAGGCTAAGGAAATATTGGATATTTTCTCAGCCGGAGATATGAGCTTTTTTTAGGTGCTTTTTTCTTTTTTCCGGCTGCAGTAACAGCTATTGGCCAGGGGACAGTTTGGTAGGTTCAGAACGGTAGGAAAACAGAAGGGAGACTTCTCTGGCAATCCTTTGATGGAATTGTAGAACGGCAGAACAGTAGGAGCAGCGGAACGCTGAAGGGATTTTTCCTTATCACTCCTATTATTTGGAGTGATTTTTGTTCCTTAATGCTCCTCCGATTAAAGGGGGAGACTAATTATGCCGCAGGAATAATGCATCCGGACTTGACGACAACGGTTTTGCGCTATTGGTTTGGGGCGAACCAACTGAAACCAGGTGCTCTTTTAGATTATGCAGCATACGGAGGTTTTTTGGATGATAGTCGTTATGCAATATACTGCTACCGAAGATAATATAAAAAAAGTAATTGAAAGGCTAGAAAGCGAGGGTTTTTCTACTCACCTTTCCCAGGGGGTATCCCGGACAATAATCGGGGCCATAGGAGACAGAACACTGATTCCCGGCCTTGCAATAGAAGCCATGGCCGGTGTGGAAAAGGTTGTACCCATTCTCCACCCCTACAAGCTTGTAAGCAGGGAGTTCCAGGAAGAAAACTCCACAATTCAATTGGACAAACTTGTTATTGGCGGTAAAGACATTCACGTTATTGCCGGGCCATGTGCTGTAGAATCCAGGGAACAGATTATTGAGACTGCACAAGCCGTCAAGGCAGCAGGAGCTACTATGCTCAGGGGAGGAGCATTCAAGCCCAGGACATCCCCTTATTCATTCCAGGGGCTCCAGGAAGAAGGTTTGAGGCTGTTAGCTGAAGCCAGGGAAGAAACTTGCCTCCCGGTAGTTACCGAATGTATGGATGTTGAAAGCCTTTCAATAGTGAGTGAATTTGCCGACATTGTACAGGTGGGTGCCAGGAATATGCAGAATTTCAACTTGCTTAAAAAACTGGGGACAATAGAAAAGCCTGTAATATTGAAGCGCGGGATGTCGTCGACCATTGAAGAATGGCTGTTGGCAGCGGAATATATTATGGCGTCCGGCAATCCCCGGATAATCCTTTGTGAAAGAGGCATTCGCACTTTTGAAAATTATACACGGAATACCTTGGATTTGAGTGCCGTTCCTGCAGCAAAAAACCTTTCCCACCTGCCTGTAATTGTCGACCCCAGCCACGGTACAGGGCGGTGGCAGTTAGTGGCCCCGATGTCCAGGGCTGCTGTTGCAGCAGGAGCAGACGGGCTGCTGATTGAGGTACATCTTAATCCCAGTGAAGCTCTTTCTGATGGGCCCCAGTCCCTGACTCTGGAAAACTTTACATCGCTCATTGGGGAGCTCGCCGTCATTGCTCCTGTTTTAAACAGGCAGCTGGCAGCAGCATGTAGGGATTAATCTGGTAATCTTAAACCTTTTTAAGGCTCCGGTGGGGTGGTACCATGAGGGAAAAATACCGATTATTTGATACAATTACTGTTTTCGGACTTGGCCTTATTGGCGGATCATTGGGAATGGCGTTGCGGGACCGGGGTGCAGCCGGTATGGTAATCGGTTATGATACTGATCCGGACACCCTCCTTACTGCCCGGGAAACAGGAGCCATAGACAATGGGACCACTGACATGGCAGAAGCCGTAAAAAAAGCGGATCTTATTATCCTGAGCACTCCTGTTGAAGCTTTCCTTCCCCTGGTGAAGGAGTTTGGCCCTTTTCTAAGGCCCGGCACGGTAATTACCGACACTGGGAGCACCAAAAGACAAATCCTCAGGGAGATTACGCCCCTTTTGCCCCGGTCTGTTGAGTTTCTGGGCGGGCACCCCATGACAGGTTCAGAAAAAGGTGGTATCATGGCCGCAGACAAATACCTCTTTGAAAATGCGGTTTATGTAATCACACCTACAAAAAACAATTCCCCTGCCGCAGTTAGGAAGGTATCTGCCATGGCACGATCCGTTGGCTCCAAGGTTGTAACCATGAGTCCGGAAGAACATGATACAATTTCAGCGGTTGTTAGTCATGTCCCCCATTTAACTGCCGCCGGGTTAACAGCAGCATTGGCAGATGTTTCGAAAACTTATCCTTTTGCTCCTGTACTGGCTGCCGGAGGTTTCAGGGATACCACCCGGGTGGCGGCCGGAAACCCAGATTTGTGGCAGCAGATTTGCTTCAGCAACAGGGATAAAATCGCTGCTGCCCTGGAAACATTGGTTGCTAAAATAACAGCTGCCAAGGAGTTCCTTGAGGAAGGCAACAAAGAGGCTCTGTACAGATTTCTGGCAGAAGCCAGGGAACAGCGGTTGAAAATTCCCTCCGGACTTAAGGGCCTTCTCCCGACACTTTATGAAGTTGTGATTACAGTGCCCGACAAACCGGGAATAATTGGTCTTATAGGTACTATTTTGGGCGAACAAGGTATAAACCTTATTGACATTGAAATTCTCCGGGTCCGTGAAGGTGAAGGGGGTACCATTCGACTGGGCTTTCAGAACGAGTATGAACGGGACGATGCGGAAAAAGCTTTAAAGAATAATAACATTCCTGTAAAAAGGCTCTAAACAAGACATGAATGTGGAGGAATAATGGTGGAACTCAGGGTCTGCCGGGCTAACAGAATATCCGGGGAAATCACCGTTCCGGGGGATAAATCCATATCCCACCGAGCAGTGATGCTGGCGTCCGTATCCGAGGGAATCACCCAGCTAGAAGGCTTTTCTCCCGGAAAAGACTGTTTGTCTACAGTGCGCTGTTTTAAGCAGATGGGAGTACATATTGAAGACAGCGGTCCCGGTAAAGTACGGATTCACGGGGCAGGTCTTTACGGGCTGAAGGAACCGGAAAATATATTGGACGCAGGCAATTCTGGTACCACCATGAGGCTTCTTCTGGGGATTCTGGCAGGCCAACCCTTTTTCTCCGTGGTTACAGGAGACGACTCACTGCGGCAGCGCCCAATGGACAGGGTAATAACCCCCCTGCGCCTCATGGGTGCGGAAATTTGGGGACGAAAACAGGGCAGTCGGGCACCTGTTGCAGTATCAGCATCAGGGAAGCTGCAGCCCATTAAATACAGCAGTCCTATTCCCAGTGCCCAAGTAAAATCTGCAGTCCTTCTTTGCGGTCTCTTTGCAGAAGGCCAAACAACAGTTTCGGAGCCTGTCCTGAGCAGGGACCACACTGAAAGAATGCTGGACTGGTTTGGAGCCGATGTACAACGGTATGATGATGGCCGAACAGTAAGCATAAAAGGAAGGCCGGTTCTCCGGGCCGGACAAATAAAAATACCCGGAGACATTTCCTCTGCCGCCTTTTTTATTGCAGCAGGATGCCTCCTGCCGGGGTCAGAAATGTTAATTGCCAATGTAGGAATAAACCCCACCCGGAGCGGAATAATCCGCACCTTTAAAGAAATGGGAGCCGATATTACATTATTGAACAAAAGGGAAGAATGTGGGGAACCTGTAGCCGATGTGCTGGTCAGACAGGCCCCCCTTCACAGTGTAGAAATTTCCGGGAGACATCTCCCCAGCTTGATTGATGAAATTCCCATTCTTGCCGTAGCAGCAACCCAGGCTGAAGGGACGACTGTTATCCGGGATGCTGCAGAACTCCGTTTTAAGGAAACGGACCGGATTAAAGCAATCGCCCTGGAGCTGGGTCGTATGGGTGCCGCTATCAAAGAAACACCTGACGGCTTAATTATCGAAGGGCCCGTTCCCTTGAAGGGTACCGTTTGCTTAAGCCACGGTGACCACCGTATTGCCATGTCCCTGGCAATTGCAGGGTTGGTAGCTGAAGGAGAGACGATTATTCAAGACAGCGGCATTATAGAAATATCTTTTCCCGGTTTCAGGGAAAAACTGGAGCAGTTCTTGTCATGATACTTTTTGGAGGTAACCAATGAGACCTAATATTGCAATAGATGGACCAGCCGGTGCAGGTAAGAGTACCGTGGCCAAAAAACTTTCTCAAGAATTGGGCTATTTATATATAGATACAGGAGCTATGTACCGGGCAGTAGCTTATTATGCTCTTAAAGAAGGAATTGACCTTAAATCCGAAAAAGCGTTAGCAGATCTGGTCAGGAACCTGGACATATCCTTGGCCTATGATCAGGAAAATCAACTGAAAGTATACTGCAATGGAACCGATATTACCGATAAACTGAGAACCCAAATAGTATCTCAAAACGTTTCCATTGTTGCCAGGGTTCCGGCAGTGCGTCTGCGCCTGGTGGAAAATCAGCGAAAAATGGCAGCCAAAGGGGGGGTAGTCATGGACGGAAGAGATATCGGAAGTTTTGTCCTCCCCGATGCCCAGTTGAAGCTCTTTATTACAGCTTCCCTAGAACAGAGGACTATACGCAGGATGAAAGAACTCCAGGCCCAGGGATACCGTATAGACTTTGAAGAGCTGAAACAGGAGATTAAACAGCGGGATACAATAGATGCATTAAGAAAAATGGCACCTCTAAAAAAGGCTCAAGACGCAATAACCGTAGACACAACAAACCTTACCGTTGATGAGACTGTTCAGCATATTCTCAACATTTATAAAGAAAGGTTTGGTTGTCAGTGAGCCTGTATAACTTTGCTAAAGGACTCTTTTATTTTATTTTCGTTTACTTGGCCAGGTGGAAAGTATCCGGAAGAGAAAACATGCCCTCAAAAGGCCCTGTGGTAGTAGTCTCCAACCATATTAGTCTCTGGGACCCTATTGCGGTGGGGGTAGCCCTGAGCAGGCAGGTTTACTTTATGGCTAAGGAAGAATTATTCCGTTACCCGGTATTTGGACGGATCCTGCTGCGGTTGGGAGCATTCCCTGTTAAACGGGGCCAAATCGACAGGGCTGCAATAAAAAATTCTATGGAAGTTTTGAAAAAGGGTAATGTCCTGGGCATCTTCCCGGAAGGCCACCGTAGTGATTCCGGAAAGCTGGAACAATTTACCGAAGGGGCGGTACACCTGGCAGTGAAATTTAACGCATATATCCTTCCGGTAGGTGTGGCAGGTACAAAAGGAATGTTCCGCCGGGGTCGGTTCCACCCTTTTAGTGTCAATATAGGTAAACCTGTGCTGGCAAAAAACACCGGAAGTTTAAGCCCTTCAGAATTTGCGGCCGAACTCAATGAACGAATTAGAGAAGAAGTCGGTAAGCTCGCCGGACTGGAATTGAACAAATGATAACCAGAATTTCATTTCGGGAATTAAGAACTTACAAAAAAAAGGAAGGACTTTCTCTACCCTTGAAGAAAAGTTATAATGTTCGGCAAAAAGCAACAAACTATCAATGCCGGTAGTCAAATCTTAGCTGGAGACAAGAGATGGAGATATATGTAGCGGAACATGCTGGATTTTGTTTTGGGGTAAAAAGAGCCATTGAATTGGCGGAAACAAGCCTTTCCAGCCGAAAAGGCCCGCTGTATTCTCTCGGCCCCCTGATACACAACCCGCAAACCGTTGCCTTATTAGAAAAAAAGGGCATTAAGCCAGTTGAAGGTATTGAGGAAATCAACAACGGCAGCCTGATTATCCGGTCACATGGCGTTTCCCCTGACACCCTTGAAACAGGGGAGAGTAAGGGCCTCACAATCATAGACGCCACCTGTCCCTTCGTCCAAAGAGCCCAGCGCTTAGCTGAAACACTCTACAACGATGGATACCAGGTTATTGTGATAGGAGACGCCAACCACCCGGAAGTAATCGCTTTGATAGGGTGGACACGAGGTACGGCTGTAGTCGTAGAAAATGTTCAGGAAGCCATTAAACTTCCTTTTTTCCCTAAAATTGGCGCTGTTGCTCAAACAACTCAAACAGAGAGCAATTTTTGGGAAGTAATAGAGGTGTTGAGGAAAAAAACTGAAGATTTGATTGTTCACAATACTATTTGTCATGCTACCCGGGACCGTCAGGAAGCCGCAGTAAAACTCGCCGGTAAGGTTAACCTGATGATAGTGGTTGGTGGGCGCAACAGCTCCAACACACGGAAACTGGCGAAGGTTTGCGAAGGTACAGGCACTACAACGTACCTTATAGAAAGGGCGGAGGAACTGTGTCCCAGGTGGTTTTATGATAAAGTAAGGGTTGGGGTAACTGCCGGAGCTTCAACCCCAGATTGGATAATTGAGGAGGTTGTTCAGAGGATGAAGGAATTTAATGAGTTTGATGAAGTCAACGAGGTCCGACCGGAAGAAAGCACTGAGGAAACGAAAAATGTACAAACAGTACCGGAGGCGGAAGAAGATGAATATGCGGTAAGAGAAATTGGGGTTTCCGGTCTGGAAACCGAAAATACCGCTGATGAAGCCCTAAGCCAGCCGGATGAAGAAAAAGAGGAAGATTCAGTAAGCCAGGAGGTTGAAGCACACCTGGCAGAAAACCTAATCAGCATCAGGCGGGGCGATATCATTACTGGTACTGTTGTTCAAATAAATGAAAATGAAGTCCTGGTTGATATTGGAGGAAAATCCGAGGGTATTATTCCCTTAAACGAATTATCTCTGGTAAACACCCATGATCCCAAGGAAGGCATTCAAATTGGGGACAAAATTGATGTACAGGTAATTCGTGTGGAAAACGAAGACGGAAACCCTGTACTTTCCAAAAAACGGGCTGACCGGAGAAAAGCCTGGGAAAAGCTGGAGGAAGCTTTTGAGAATGGAACCGAACTGAAAGGAAAAGTAATTGAAGTTGTTAAAGGCGGTCTTTTGGTTGACGTAGGTGTCCGTGGATTTGTCCCTGCTTCCCTGGTGGAAAGAGGTTATGTTGCTGACCTAAACCAATATCTGGATACGGAACTGCGCCTCCGCGTAATTGAACTTGACAGGAGCAAAAATAAAATAGTTCTTTCACAAAAGGTTATTCTCGATGAAGAATATGAAGCCAAGCGGAATGAAACCTGGGAGAGCCTTGAAGAAGGCCAAACCCGCCACGGTATTGTAAGACGCATCACCGATTTTGGCGCCTTTGTTGATTTAGGCGGTGTCGACGGTCTCCTGCACGTATCCGAGATTGCCTGGGGACGTGTAGAACACCCTGCCGATGTACTCAGTGAGGGACAGGAAATTGATGTTTATGTGCTGGGAGTAGACAGAGAAGGAGGAAAAGTTTCTCTTGGCTTAAAGCAGCTTCAGCAGAACCCCTGGGAACTGGCAGCAGAAAAATATGCTCCCGGTTCAATCGTTGAAGGGAAAGTCCTTAGGATTGCGCCATTTGGAGCCTTTGTTGAAGTAGAACCTGGTGTTGAAGGCCTGGTTCATATATCCCAGCTTGCCAACGAACATGTGGAAAAAACAGAAGATGTAGTTTCCATCGGTGATGTAGTACCGGTGAAGATTCTCAGCGTTGATCCAGAGGCACAGAGAATGAGCCTGAGCATTCGCCAGGCTAAGCCGAAAGAAAAGAAACAGGAACAAGAGAAGGAAAGACCACCGAAGAAAAAGGAAAATGTTGAACAGAACGGTTCTTATACCGAAGACGAAGAAGGCGGAATTACAATTGGCGATCTTATAGACAAAGATATTTTTGATAATATAGAAGAATGATTTTCTGCCTCCTAAAGGGTCCATACCACAACGGTATGGATCCTTTTTTGTCGTATACCAGGAAATTATCCTTTTCAAAATTAAGCCGTGACAACAGGCAAGAGCCTTCTACTGCCCCCTGCTGGCTCAAGAGTTCGTACCGGAAACCTCTATGGTTCGCCCTCCGGTCAAACCGTGCTGCCCAAAAAGCGACATCCTGTCTCCACCCCGCTTGCCCAGGCGTCCTGCCAGCGCCTCCCGGTTTTGATATGCGGTATCGCAAAGAGTTGTTTGCCGCCGCTCACTATTCGCACGCAGGAGACATAGAAGCCTTCAGATGAATCGTATTCGCTCGAAGCGAATTTCCTTGCGTCGTAAGGATCTCTTTTACTCATTCGCATAATCGCGGCAGGTCAGGGGAATTATAGGAGATAGCAACCCCAATAAAAACTGCCGAAAATAAGGAGGCTGACAGGGTGACAGGGTATCCTATAGGAACCATCGCTTTAGTTATTGTAGCCGCTTTAATCTACTTCGGCCTTGGCCAAAGAGCCCTGGACAGGCTTTATTTAACCGATAAGGCCGCGCTGGCACTCATAGTGGCGATGATACTGGGGGGATATATTGATATTCCCATTCCCTTCGCTGGAGTAGATGCATCTGTAAATGTTGGAGGAGCTGTAATTCCAGTTGCTCTCGCTGTTTACGTCCTGACAAAAGCAGGTACAGCGAAAGAGTGGATAAGAGCCCTCCTGGCTGCGGCAGTTACTGCTGTAGTAGTTTTTTCCGTAAACCGGTATGTATTGGATGCCAAACCATGGCAAACTAATACAGATTTGATTGACCCCATCTATTTATACCCTATCCTTGCAGGGTTAACTGCTTATATTGCAGGCAGGTCCAGGAGGGCGGCCTTCATAGCTGCCACTCTCGGTGTGTTAGCCCTGGACATTGTTAACTACTTAAGCGCCCTGTTTTCTGGTGTTAGAACCACGATCGCTATTGGCGGTGCAGGCATTTTTGACGTAATCGTTTTATCGGGGATCCTGGCGGTTGGTTTTGCTGAAATAATTGGGGAATCAAGGGAAAGGCTCCAGGGAGGTCCGGCAACAAGGGGCCGTGACAAGAAGCTCCTTGCCGGGCTGAAAAACGAAAACTACGGTGGAGACAGGGAAAAGGACATTTCAATTGTGAACAACCCGGACCGGGGGGATGATGATGAGAGATAAAAGGACAATAGCAATACTGGTTGCTGTGATGATCACAGCCGGTGCAGCAGTACTGGTTGGGGAAAACATGCTGATTTCAACATTCAGTCCGGAGATTGGGGCTTTTGAACATGAATTGGAACCGGGGGATTATTTCACTATTCAGGACAAAGACGGCAAAGAACTGGAAAAAACCTCCCGCCATGTTTATGCCGGTGATGAATTTATAACTGAAGACAACATGCATTACCGGGTGGAAAAGGTTGAAGGAAAGACAGCAACAGCAGTACTTATCGGCAGAGAAGAAATAGCCTGGGACGTTTACGAGAATGAAAAAGGAGAAACTGTGTCTGCCAGCGCAGACAAAAGTCTACCCGTACAGCAGCAGCCAAGAAATAATGTTATAGCCATTTACCATACACACAGTGACGAGTCATATATTCCCACTGACGGGACAGAGAGCATTCCCGGTGAAGGGGGCATATTCAAGGTAGGAAATGTTTTCGCTGAAAAGCTCCGCAGCATGGGAATCGAAGTAGTCCATGATTTAAGGAGTCACGAACCTCATGATGCCAGTGCTTACCAGCGTTCCCGCCGGACGGCTTCCAAACTCCTCAGCAAAGACCCTGCTGCAATAATTGATGTCCATAGGGACGGTATTCCTGACCCTGATTTCTACATTGACGAGATATCCAACGTACCAATATCCAAAATGAGATTGGTTGTAGGCCGTCAAAACCAGAACATGCAGGCAAATTATGACTTTGCCAAGCGCCTGAAAGCTTACTCAGATGAAAAATACCCCGGACTGGTCAAAGGAATCTATTTGGCCAAAGGAAATTACAACCAGGACCTGTCCCCCCGTTCTATCCTGGTAGAAGCAGGGACACATACAATTAGCCGGGAACGGGCCCAAAAAGGTGTAGCCCTCTTCGCAGAAACCCTGCCCCCTGTATTGGGAATAACGGGAGTTCCCACTCCCGGCGGTGGGGAAACGGGAGAGGGGACCAGCGGAGATGCTGCTGCTGCCCTTTTCGTCATCGCAGCTCTCCTTTTGGGTACGGCAATTTACCTGGTAATCAGCACAGGAAGTATTGAAGGGGCAGTAAAGAAAGCAAAACAGTTTGTAACCGTTGAATGGGCTAATTACCTGGGAAGGCGCAAAAAAGAGTAATTACGGCAAATAAAGTACCTGCTCCTAAGAGAGTATATACCCCTAACTGGAGAGCAGGGGAACACCTAAAAAGAACACCATTATTCGGGAGCAGGAGAACTATCCTGCTCCAGGTTATATTGGGAGGAAAACTGTGGACAATTATGTACCCACCCTGGTAATCGGATTAATTGTAGGAACGCTGGCAAGGCTCCTTACCTTGAGGTCTGATTACCGGCACTTCCCCGGTTACCCTCATGGTTATGTAACACATATTTCCCTTGGAGTTGTTGCCGCAGCCCTTGGTGCTGTTGCCATACCCGCATTTGTGGAAAAAGAGTATACTGCCGTAACTTTTCTCACCCTTGCCGCACAACAGTTTCGTGAAATCCGAAATATGGAACGGGAAACTCTAAGTCAGCTGGATGAAATTCAACTGGTGCCTATGGGTAAAGATATGATTGAAGGAATTGCCCGGGTCTTTGAATCCCGCAACTACCTTACTATTGCCGCAGCCTTACAGGCCAGCCTTGTAACCTATGTGTTTGGCACTGCCTGGGCAGTACTTTCTTCCGCACTGGTTTTGTGGCTGTTCGTACGTTATCTGGCTACAGGACCTGTAATCGGGGATATCGCAGAGGTGGTAGAGTCGAAACCATATTTTGGTTACGGGAATTATAAAACCCTGTTAATGATAGATGAAATTGTAATCATGGAAGTAGGCCTGGAAAGCTCCAGGAAAAAAATTGAAAAAGAAGCCCTGGGAGTGCTGATTAAGCCCAAGGATGATAATGCTAGGGCCACACTGAACAGAGTTGGCCAGCGGCAGGCAATTCTAAACACAGTAGCTACCCTTATTGGCTCCAAAAAAGAGATTGGCGAACCCGATTGGACCCCACTGGCTAGAAAAAACATCGACACCGGAGAAGTTGCTGTTTTCATCCTGCCTAACGAACCGGATATTGAGCCTCTCATAGAGGCTGTTAAAGCAACACCTGTACTGGAAAGCGCCCGCACAACACCTTTGGAGAGCAAAGCCGGCAGCAGAGCAGCGGATTAGAGGAGGAATAGAAGAATGTCTGAAACAAGCCGGATTGATACTATTCTGGCAGTAGTAGTGGTTGAAGAAGCAAAAGCAAAAGTTGCCGGTGGAAGTGCACCGGTTTTTATAGTTAAGGATAAGGAAGAGCAGGAGAAAATAGCTTTAATTCTCAGCCGGATTACTAAAGCCATGGCCCATGACCTGGAGAACGGTGTTTACATTCTCGTCAAACATTGAAAAAGACCCTCCACAGCGATACTGGCCTATTCCTTGACTTGCAGGGGGCTTTGGTTAATAATGTAAGGGTAAATTGTTCCTACTGCTTGAAAGCGGTGATTTACTTGAGTGAACCGGATTTGCTGACTGTTACCTCTGTAGCCGGGGGCAGTATTGCCGAGAAAGTTGGCTTCGAAAAAGGAGATAAACTGGTTGCCATTAACGATAATCCTGTTAACGATATAATTGATTACCACCTGCTCACCTGCGATAATTATCTGAAGTTGGAGGTTCGGAAGCCTTCCGGGAAAAGATGGATTGTAGATATTAAAAAGGATGATTATGAAAGTCTGGGCTTGACCTTTGAAGAAGATATTCCCATGGGGCTTAAAAAGTGCAGCAACAATTGTATCTTCTGCTTTATAGACCAGCTACCCCCGGGGCTGAGAGAAACACTGTATGTTAAAGATGACGACTACAGGCATTCATTTCTTTACGGGAATTATATTTCCCTTACCAATTTGAGCCAGGCGGACTGGGAGCGCATTAAGAGAATGCGCCTTAGTCCGTTGTATGTATCGGTACACACTACGAACCCACGCCTGCGGTCAAAGATGTTTCGCAATCCCAGAGCAGGAAGGATAATGGACCAGCTCAGGGACCTTGTTAGCGCAGGAATAACCCTCCATGCACAGGTTGTGATATGTCCCGGAATAAACGACGGCAGTGAGCTGGATACTACCCTCCACGATTTGGCTTCACTGTGGCCGGAAATGTCTTCAGTATCTGTGGTCCCTGTAGGAATAACAAAATATCAGAAATTTGATTACCCCTTTTTCCCCGTAGACGGGACAGCAGCAGAAGATATTATCAATCGTGTGGATAGGATCCAGAAGGAGTGCAATAAGACACTGGGATATAATTTTGTCTTTGCAGCAGACGAACTCTACCTCAAAGCAGGGCGCGTTATCCCCCCGGCAGAATACTATGAAGATTATCCACAGTTAGAAAACGGTGTCGGCACAGTCAGGCTGTTTATTGATGAAATGGCCGAAATTATGGAGGAACTCCCTGACAGGATTAGTCCACCCCGGAGATCTCTGGTGGTAACCGGCGTATCTGCTGCGGCACTGCTGAAACATACTGTCCGGAAGCTGAACAACATCGTTTCAGGCCTTGATGCTCGTGTGCTGCCTGTAGTAAACCATTTTTTCGGTCCCTCGGTCACGGTCACGGGTCTCTTAACCGGGCAGGATATTGCTGTTTCCTTGGAGCAATACCTGCGGGAACAGCAGGACAGGGATCTAGACGTTATCGTGTCTTCGGCAGCTCTGAAAGCCGATGAGGAAGTTTTTCTGGATGGATATACAGTAGACGATGTAAAAAAAAGAACGGGATTAAACCTGATAATTGTTGAAAACAGCGCCCGGGGCCTGATAAAGGGCACTCTTGGTCTGGAGGTGTTGTGATGCCAAAACCTATTGTAGCAATTGTGGGCAGGGCAAACGTTGGAAAATCCACCCTGTTTAACAGAATAACCGGAGGGCGTACGGCAATTGTTGAGGATGTGCCCGGAGTCACCCGGGACAGGGTATATAAGGACACTGACTGGGGTGGTATTTCATTTACCCTTGTTGATACAGGAGGTATGGAGGTTCGAGACAAAGAAGACATTCTGGGCAATCAAGTACGCAACCAGGCCCAGATTGCCATGGAAGAATCGAACGTAATAATCTTCCTTGTAGATGGAAAAACCGGGGTAACAACTGAAGACGAATTACTGGCCAAGGCACTTCTTCGCAGCTCCAAGCCAGTGATTCTTGCTGTCAATAAAATTGATAGCACGAAACAGTCCTTCGCAGTTTATGACTTCTACAAACTGGGCTTCGATGAGCCAATACCTTTATCCGCCGAACACGGAATGAATGTAGGGGATCTGCTGGATGCGGTAATTGCTCATCTCAAAGAGATACCCGGTGAGGAAGAATACGAGGGGGATGCAATAAAAGTTGCTATTGTAGGCAAGCCAAATGTGGGAAAATCATCTTTGGTAAACCGTCTTCTAGGCCAGGAACGGGTAATAGTAAGCGATATTCCCGGCACTACCCGGGATGCTATTGATACCCTTGTTGAGCATGAAGGCAATTCCTATCTTTTAATTGATACTGCCGGAATCCGTCGAAGATCCAAGATTGCTGACCCTACTGAAAAGTACAGTGTAAGCCGTTCCCTCAGGGCAATCGAAAGATGCGATGCAGCTTTGTTGGTATTGGATGCTTCAGAAGAAATCTCGGAACAGGACCGGAGGATTGCCGGGTTTATTCATGAAGCCGGCAAAGCCGTAGTAATAATTGTTAATAAATGGGATTTGATAGAAAAAGACGACCGGACAATGGACAGCTTTGATGCCAACATCAGAAAGAATTTTGTATTCATGCGCTATGCTCCAACCCTCTATATATCTGCCCTCACAAACCAGAGAGTTCCAAAAATATTTGAGATGGTAGACTTCGTCGTCGAACAGGCCACACTCCGTGTACCTACTAGAAGACTCAATGAGGTGTTCGAGGAATCGGTAATCAAACACCCGCCGCCGTCTTTTAAAGGAAAGCGGTTGAAGGTTTACTACATTACACAGGTTAAGGTACAGCCTCCAACATTTCTGCTTTTTGTCAACGAACCTAAATTGGTACACTTTGCATACAGAAGATTTTTGGAGAACAGGATTCGTGAAGAATTTGGATTTGAAGGTACACCCATCAGGTTGGTGGCCAGAAAAAAAGAATAGTATACCTGAAGATACAAGGAGGTGCCGGCAACCATGGAGTATTTCCTTGTTTTGGCAGCGAACTATTTGCTGGGCTCCATTCCTTCAGCATATATTGTAGGAAGGCTTAAAGGAATAGACATTACCCAGCACGGGAGCGGCAACGTGGGTGCCACCAATGCTTTCAGGGTGCTGGGCAAATGGGCCGGTTTGGTGGTACTGGTTATTGACTGCCTTAAAGGGGTAATCGGTGTACTGCTTGCCCAACAAGTGGGAAACCCCTGGTTTGTAATTCTTGCCGCCCTTGTGGTAGTGGCCGGCCATAATTATTCTTTATTCTTAAAATTTAAGGGCGGAAAAGGTGTGGCTACAGCGGCAGGCATTTTCCTGGTTCTGGCACCCAAGACAGTGCTGGCAGCATTGTTTGTTTTCATCACCGTTGTGGCTGTGAGCAAATACGTATCCCTGGGATCACTGGTAACTGCCGCAACCCTCCCGATTATTATGATGCTGATTGGAGAACCCCTTCCGGTAAGGATACTGGGTACCGTAGTTGCCATATTTGTAATCTTCAGGCACACATCCAATATTAAGCGGCTTTTAGCCGGTAAGGAAAACAAAATTACTGATAAATTGCATTAATTTTTTGAAAGGAGCTTTCCAGTGGAAAAGATTGGAGTAATGGGAGCAGGAAGCTGGGGGACGGCCCTGGCGATTAGTCTCGGGAAAAAAGGATATCCCGTATATCTCTGGGCAAGAGACAATCAAACTGTAAAGGAAATAAAAAACAAAAGGGAAAATTCCAGGTACCTTGCTAGATGCAGGATTCCTGATACGGTAAAACCAACCCAGGACATTCAAGAAGCCCTGGAACAGGCCGATGTGATCGTCCTTTCAGTCCCGTCCCACGCAGTAAGGGAAGTTGCCCGGCAGTGCAGTCCATATATCAAGCCGGGAAAGTACATTGTAAACACTGCCAAAGGGTTTGAATTGGAAACCTTAAAGGTTTTGACCAGTGTAATTGAAGAAGAACTCATTCCCCAGTTGAGAGAAAATATTGTAGTCCTCTCAGGGCCAAGCCATGCTGAGGAAGTAGGCCTGGGTATGCCTACAACGGTAGTAGCTGCGGCAGAGAAGCGTCAGGCAGCAGAGTATATCCAAAATATCTTTATGAGCGATACCTTTAGGGTTTACACCAATCCCGACATTATTGGGGTCCAGCTTGCCGGTGCGCTAAAAAACGTAATTGCTTTGGCCACGGGAATATCTGACGGGTTAGGTTTCGGTGACAATACAAAGGCTGCATTGATGACCCGGGGAATAGCCGAAATTACCCGCCTGGGTATCCGTATGGGAGCTGAAGCAATGACATTTGCAGGCCTCTCAGGCATTGGCGACCTGATAGTAACCTGTACCAGCATGCACAGCCGCAACAGGAGAGCTGGAATCCAGCTGGGTGAAGGAAAGAGCCTTGAAGAAGTTTTGGAACATATGGGTATGGTGGTTGAAGGTGTCCGCACGGCAAAAGCAGCCCACAGGCTGTCACAGAAATATAAAGTTGAGATGCCGATAATTGAGCATGTATACAAGGTCCTGTTTGAAGGACTGGATGCGGACAAGGCGGTAAACATTTTAATGATGCGCGGCAAAAAGCACGAGATGGAGGAAGTGGTGCTCAGCCAGAAAAAATGGAAATAGCCCGTAAAGTTGGTACGGGACTTCCGAAGGGGACCGGATTTTGTTGCCGGTCCCTTTTTGTTGTTGCTTTTTATCCCCTATCTCACCTTTCCCCCATATAATTTTCTGGTTTTTCTTTCCTAATTGTAATAATCAAAAATGCCTCTCATATATATATAACGTTATTAATACCAAATACAGGAATAGCTACTCGCAAGAACGGGTGACTCCCTTTAATTTGTTCGCTAAAAGGAGGGATCGTTTGAACTAAAGGTTATTTTTTCAACGTTACAGATTGTTTAAAGGAGGGACAAAGCGGAATGGAAAAATACGATATCTTCAGAGACGTGGCTGAGCGAACCGGAGGAGATATTTACCTGGGAATAGTTGGTCCGGTTCGTACGGGTAAATCTACATTCATAAAAAGGTTTATGGATTTACTTGTGCTCCCTAATATTAAAAATCCCAATGAAAGGGATCGCGCTAATGACGAATTACCGCAAAGCGGCGCAGGTAAAACAATCACAACAACGGAACCGAAATTTGTTCCCGATGAAGCTGTAGAAATAGAAATTAAAGAAGGTCTTAAGATTAAGGTACGCCTTGTTGACTGTGTTGGATACACAGTGGACGGGGCAATTGGTTATGAAGAAGAAGACGGCCCCAGGATGGTCAATACTCCCTGGTCCGAGGATCAGATTCCTTTCCAGGAAGCTGCGGAAATCGGAACCAGAAAAGTAATTGAAGACCATTCCACAATCGGAATTGTCGTAACTACAGACGGGAGTATAACTGATATTCCCAGGGAAAACTACCTGAACGCGGAAGAAAGGGTAATTTGGGAGCTGAAGGAACTGGGGAAACCCTTTATCGTCATTCTCAACTCTTCGTATCCTTACAGGCAGGATACTGCAGAGCTGGCCAACCAGTTGGAAGAGCAGTACAATGTTCCCGTTCTTCCTGTTAACGCACTGAAAATGGAAGAAAAGGATGTCTTGAGCATTCTTGAGGAGGCTCTTTACGAATTCCCGGTCACTGAAGTCAACATTGGTCTGCCCAAGTGGGTTGAAGAACTTGAAGTGGATCACTGGCTGCGGAACAGCTTTGAAGACGCAGTACGTTCAGCCATTAGCGGGGTAAAGAGGCTTCGTGACATTGATTCCGCTGTGGAAGCCCTGGCCCAGTGCGAACATGCAGGAAGGGTCTCTCTCCGTGACGTGAACCTGGGAACAGGTGCAGCCTCAATTCAAATGACGGCAAAAGAGGGCTTGTTCTTCAGAATTCTTGAGGAAATAACCGGGTTTACTATCGACGGGGAACAGAATCTAATCAAGCTGATGCGGGAACTCTCTGTAGCCAAAAAAGAATACGACAAGATCGCCTTTGGCCTCCAGGAAGTAAGGTCAACAGGATACGGTGTAGTAATTCCCAGTGTTGATGAAATGGTTTTGGAAGAACCCCAGATTATCAAGCAGGGTGGACGCTCAGGAGTTAAACTCAGGGCAAGCGCGCCTTCCTACCATTTAATCAAAGCTGAAATCAGTACGGAAATAACACCCCTGATAGGAACAGAAAAGCAGTGTGAAGAGCTTATCCAGTGGATACTGGAAGAGTTTGAAGACAGTCCGGAGAGGATTTGGGAAACGAATATTTTCGGCAAGTCGCTCAACGACCTGGTTCGCGAGGGAATCCAGGGAAAGCTGTACCGCATGCCTGAAAAAGCCCAGTTTAAGCTGCAGGAGACCCTGGAGAGGATTGTGAATGACGGCGGGGGAGGGTTAATCTGTATCATAATCTAGCTTTCACAGAATACCTTTACCGGGCCGGTTTTCGTCGGCTGCAGCTTAACGACAAAATTGCTCCTACTGCTTTTGCTTACTCCCGGAATTCGCACAGGACATCTCTAAGGCCAAACTTAAGGTCCAAACTGGGCCGCCTAAAAAGCAACTTCCTGTCTTGATTGGGCTGGCCCGGGCGTCCGGCCCGTGCCTCCCAGTTTGTACCTCAGTTTTGCCAAGAGCTGTTTTCCTGTGCTCATTAGTCGTTCGCAAAAGCGTAGAAGCAAATTCTATGGTTTGTCAACAGTCTAGCCGGTTTTGCCGACTTTTTTTTTGTCCCTTAATCCGTCTTGTGCCCAAGCCGGCATGTCATTTGAGAGCGCGTGTAATTCTGAAGCGCCCAGCCTGGTTCTTAGAACCTAAGCGAAGCTCTCAGCGCCTCAGCGACGCTCTTAGCTCTTTAGCGCTTAAAGATGCCCTTGCGGGTACAGCAAAGGATCTTACGCTTCCGAGGGTAGTAATGGTACCTTAAGCCAGCAAAGGCCAATAAGGCTAATACCTTCTTAAAATGACAGGGGAAAGGCTTACATCACCCCAGGTTGGCGTATTTATAAAAACCCTTCAAATATGAGCAATAACGAGAAAAAACCATAAAATAATGAAGGATTATTTCATATTTTGGCGTAAGCATACCTAACAGGAATATACTCAAAATTAAAGCAATGTTATAATGTCTACTTGACAAGGAACATTGTCCTCTACGGGTGAACGAATATTATTACAGGGAGGGCAGGCTCGTGTCTGAACAAAAGAATAAATATTACCTTGTAGAGAGCTCAATCTTGCCGGAAGCGGTCAGAAAAACCGCTGAGGCTAAAGAGCTTCTTGTTCGCAGCGAAGTTGCCACAGTTAATGAAGCAGTGACCAGAGTTGGAATCAGCAGGAGCGCATATTACAAATACAAAGACGGCGTTTTCCCCTTTAATGATATAAGCAGGGAAAAAATTGTCTCCATCGCCCTGGTACTGGAACACAGGCAGGGTATTTTATCACAAGTCCTGAATACCTTCGCCGATAATGGAGCTAACATTTTGACCATTAACCAGAGCATCCCGCTCCAGGGGCTGGCCAATGTAAGTATTTCTATCGAAACTGCAGAGATGAAATGCAATTTAGAAGAAATATTGAAAGTTCTTCGGGCGATAGATGGTGCCCGGAATATTGAAGTGGTTGGGCACAGTTAAAAGCTTTAGAATGCAATAGAAAAGGTGAGAGCGATGAATCCTGTAATCAAAATAGGTATGTTGGGTATGGGCAACATTGGAACAGGTGTGGTTAAAGTCCTATCCAGCAATGGAAGTGATATTGAAGAAAAGGTTGGCCGCCGGATCCAACTGGAGTCAATCCTGGTTCGCGACATCAAGAAAAAAAGGGCGGTTGATGTTTCACACCTCCTGACTACTGACCCTGCAGATATACTTGAAAATCCGGAAATAGATATAGTTGTTGAGGTAATGGGAACCATTGACACTGCTTTTGAATATATTCTCCGGGCTTTCGAAAACAAGAAGGCTGTGGTTACTGCAAACAAAGATTTGGTTGCGGTCCATGGAAAGAAACTCTTTGAGGCTGCTGAGGAAAATGGGGTTGATTTCTTCTTTGAGGGGAGCGTTGCCGGGGGAATTCCCATAATTCGCCCTCTGAAAGAATGCCTGTGCGGGAACCGCATTAACGGGGTGATGGGTATCATTAACGGGACCACAAACTACATCCTTACAGCCATGAGCCATGGTGGAAAGGAATTTGCGGAGGCCTTGGAGGAGGCTCAAAGACTGGGTTACGCAGAACCTGACCCTACGGCAGATATTGAAGGCCTTGATGCAGCAAGAAAGATAGCCATTCTGGCTTCAATTGCCTTTAATTCCCGCATTACTTATCCCGATGTTTATGTGGAAGGCATCACCAAAATAACTTCATACGATATCCAATACGCAGAAGAGCTGGGTTACAGGGTAAAACTCCTGGGAATAGCCAAGGGAACCGAGGAGGAAGTGGAAGTACGGGTCCATCCTGTACTAATTCCCAGTTCACATCCCCTGGCATCGGTATATAATGAGTTCAATGCTATCTTTGTGGAAGGCGATGCCGTAGGTGAAACCATGTTTTACGGCAAAGGGGCCGGGGAACTCCCCACAGCAAGTGCAGTTGTAGGAGATATTATCTCGGCTGCCCGCAACATTCAGAACGGAACCCCGGGCAGGATTGGCTGCACTTGCTTTAAAAATAAAAGGATTAAACACATCAGTGAAGTTGAATCCAAGTTCTATATCCGCATTAGTGTCAGTGACCGGCCGGGGGTGCTGGCCAGTATTGCCGGAGTTTTTGGCAACAGCAGCGTCAGCCTGGCCTCGGTTATTCAAAAACGGCTGGAGGGAGACCTGGCGGAAGTAGTCCTGATTACCCACAAAGTTAGGGAAGCCAATCTTCGGGATGCCCTGGCCATTATTGAAGGCCTCTCGGTAGTTGCAGAAGTTGGCAGCGTCATACGCGTTGAAGGGAGTGAGGAGTAGTGGCCTGGCAGGGAGTAATCCCGCAGTATAAAGACTATTTACCGGTAAACAGCAGGACCCCTATGGTGAGCTTGAAAGAAGGCAATACACCACTCATCAAATCTTACAGCATCTCCGAAAAAGTCGGAGCCCAGGTTTATTTTAAATACGAAGGAATGAATCCTACCGGCTCTTTCAAAGACAGGGGAATGGTGATGGCTGTTGCCAAGGCACTGGAGAATAACAGTAAAGCTGTAATCTGTGCCTCTACAGGCAACACTTCAGCTGCTGCTGCCGCCTATGCCGCAAGGTGCGGATTAAAATGCAGCGTAATAATTCCCGAAGGCCATATTGCCCTGGGAAAACTGGCCCAGGCCCTGATTTACGGGGCTCAGGTTATTTCTATTCAGGGAAGTTTTGATGATGCCCTGAATATTGTCCGCAGTATCACAGATAAATACGATACCATAACCCTGGTTAATTCCTTAAACCCCTTCCGCATAGAGGGGCAAAAAACCGCCGCTTTTGAAATTTGCGATGTGCTGGGAGAAGCCCCCGACTACCTGGCTATCCCTGTAGGAAATGCCGGGAACATCACTGCCTACTGGAAGGGTTTCAAGGAATACTTTGCCGCTAAACAGGTAGGCTGCACTCCCAGAATGATCGGTTTTCAGGCAGAAGGGGCTGCCCCCATTGTCCGGGGCCGCATTGTAGAAAACCCCGAAACTGTGGCCACGGCAATACGTATAGGCAACCCCGCCAGCTGGAAGTATGCGGAAGAGGCTGCCCGGGACTCGGGCGGCTTTATAGATATGGTTAGTGACGAGGAAATTTTAAGCGCTTACGCCCTTCTGGCGCGCAGTGAAGGGATTTTTGCCGAACCGGCTTCAGCAGCCTCTCTTGCCGGGGTACTAAAATATGCCGAGAAGGGCTTATTTAAGAAAGAAGACAGGATTGTCTGTGTCCTTACCGGCCATGGACTGAAAGACCCGGATAACGCAATCAAGCAGATTGCCAGGCCTGTTTCACTGCCGGTGGATGAGCAGGCAGTAGTTGATCTGGTGCTGGGTTAAGACCCTTTCGCGCCCCGGTTTATTTCCGGAAAGCACAAATTGGGCTTGATAATAACAACTGCCGCAGCCAACTGTTCACCTTTCGGAAAAGTATCGGATCGGCTGCGGACTGCTTATTGTTTTCAACGGTTAATAAAATTAGGATTTCATGGAGGAAAATATGGTTAGGGTAAAAGTCCCCGCAACAACTGCCAATCTGGGCCCGGGATTTGATGTACTTGGCATGGCTCTGAAATTATACAACTATATAGAAATGGAACTGGCCGGCTCGGGGCTGG
>LFRM01367534.1_pt1 | contig 26637 bp, 25 predicted proteins | sample 618341 | NCBI WGS metagenome assembly LFRM01 (sample SAMN03654438, study PRJNA283298) | anaerobic digester metagenome | isolation source: pool of bioreactors CSTR01a, CSTR02a, and CSTR03a thermophilic anaerobic... | place: Denmark: Kgs. Lyngby | collected 2014-05-21 | reverse complement strand
CATGAGTCAGGTATTCACCAAGATGGCGTGCTCAAGCACCGTGAAACCTATGAAATTATGGCAGCTGAAGATGTCGGCTGGAATGCTAATAAAATGGTCATGGGTAAGCACTCAGGTCGCAGTGCATTCCGCAGTCGTTTATTAGAATTAGGCATTGAGTTTAGCAGTGACACCGAGCTCAACGCGGTCTTTGCACGCTTTAAAGAGTTAGCGGATAAAAAGCATGAAATCTTTGATGAAGATTTACAGGCTTTAGTGTCATCAACCTTAAACCAAGAAACACCGGAATTTTATAAGCTGGTCAGCTTGGAAGTGGCCAGTAAAACTGGTGAAGTGCCGCATGCACAGATCATTTTAAGTGTAGATGGTAAAGAAGTGGCCAGCGATGACCAAGGTTCAGGCCCTGTCGATGCTGCGTTTAAAGCCATTGAGAAAACTGCAAAATCTGGTGCCACCTTACAGTTGTATTCAGTCAATGCCATTACTCAAGGTACTGACTCGCAAGGTGAAGTGACGGTACGTCTGGAACGTAGCGGTCGTATTGTCAATGGTAATGGCGCTGATACTGATATTGTGATTGCTTCAGCCAAAGCCTATCTCAATGCACTGAACCTAATGCATATAGGTGCGGATAAAGCACATCCGCAGGTGGATGGTGTGTGACCAGCAAAACTGTATTGATGCACGAGCAGGAGGTACGCCGCCAAGCCATGTTGCAGGCGATGCAACTGGATGTGTGGCTACCTCGCCAGCCCTTAGTTAACGCAGCGCCGTCACGGGATTATCTGCTGGACTGGCAAACGATTGATCAAGTTACAGTAACAGCAGTCAAGCCAGCAGCTCGACTGCTGGCTCCTAGCCCTGTTGTGGCAATATCTGCAGCTGTTGCGCCAACTGCGCGTCCAGCGCGCAGTGAGGGGCGGGTATCAGTACGTGATAAGTTGGCTTTAGTCACTGCTGCACCCAGCAATAAAACCAATATCGCTAAAGCGGCTGAACTTGCAGCTGAGCCTGAGCCAATTAAAGTTCAGGCGCAGCCCTTGCCACGCTTTGCATTACAAATATTGCGTGCGGATAACTGTTTATTGTTGGTTGATTTACCCACAGGTGAACCTTTCCAAAGTCGTGATCCTGATTACCAACTGCTAAAAGATATGCTACGCGCAGCCGATCTGACCGATCAACCGCATTTTTTACGTCAAGGTACACCCTTTGTGTGGCCGATGCTGCGTAGCGGTAATTTAATGGGCGAGCAAAATGCAGAAGCGGCACGTTTTTGTGTGCGCGATTTATTAAGTGTTGAACTCAGCAGTGAGCCGACAGTCTGTGTCTGGCTGGTTGGCAGCCAAGCTGTACGCTTTGGTAGTGCTGCAGATGATGCAGCCTTATACAGCCTGAAGCCTTTTGCTGAGGGTGTGCAAGTGTGGGCTTTACCCAATTTAGAAAGCGTCTTGGAGCAACCTTTATTGAAGCGTGATATTTGGCGCAGTATGTGTGCGATTAGCGCGCTTTGGCAGGTGAAGCATGACTGATGTTATTGACTATAGGCTGATGCAGGCTGACGATTTAGACTCTGTTGTAGCCTTAGAGCGCAAAGCCTTTTCTCATCCATGGACACGCAAGCTCTATGCTGACGCATTGAGCAGCTATGAATGCTGGATGATGCATAGCAATGGCCAGCATGTTGGCCATGGTGTGATCAGTCAGGTGTTGGATGAAGCGCATCTGCTGAATATCGCCGTTGCGGTTGAGCGGCAAGGCCAAGGTTTAGGCTTGCAGTTACTCGAGCATCTGATGCAGCGTGCCAGTCAGGGTGGTTGTGTCGAGTGTTTTTTAGAAGTGCGTGCCTCTAACCAATCGGCCTATCGTTTGTATGAGCGCTTTGGTTTTAATGAAATAGGGCGTCGTCGTGATTACTACCCAACTAGCGATGGCCATGAAGATGCATTAGTGATGGCTGCGACTTTATTTGCAGATGAATAACAATTGTAATAAATTGTGACTGCGCAGCCTTGGGTTTTGTCAAACCTCGGATACTTGATAAGTAACGCGATCTAAGCGATATAGCAGAGGAATATATGCCTGAACTACAACAACTGTTTGACAATAATGTCCTTTGGTCTGAGTCGATTAAAAAAGATGACCCCACTTTTTTTGAGCAGCTTGCTAAGCAACAAGCGCCAGAGTATTTGTGGATTGGTTGTTCAGATGCCCGTGTTCCTGCTAATGAAATTGTAGGTATGTTACCGGGTGATTTATTTGTACATCGTAATGTGGGTAATGTGGTGTTGCATACTGACTTAAACTGTTTATCAGTGATTCAATATGCAGTTGACGTACTAAAAGTGAAGCATATTTTGATCACCGGCCACTATGGTTGCGGTGGTGTACGTGCCGCCATGCAAGATAAACAAGTGGGTTTAACCGATAGTTGGATACGCCCCATTCGTGATTTGCATTACGAACATTATAACGACCTAGCACTACTGCCCACAGAAGAAGAGCGAGTGGATCGTTTATGTGAGCTCAATGCAATTGCGCAAGTGGCTAATGTCAGCCATACCTCAATTGTGCAAAATGCTTGGCATCGTGGCCAGAAACTCTCGATTTATGGTTGTGTCTACGGTATTAAAGATGGGTTATGGAAGAATTTAGATGTGACGATTAAAGGGATTGATCAAGTGCCGGTACAGTACCGCTTACGCCCACTTGAGTAAATCAGTGCTTTAACAGCGCCACCCTAGTGTAGGGTATGGCGCTGTTTGTATCCTTTTAGACTGCTTTGCTCGCTGCCATTTGATAGGCAGTTTCTAGAGCAATATGTAAACTTCCGGTATCAATCTCACCTGTTCCAGCCAGATCCAACGCTGTACCGTGATCCACTGAGGTGCGAATAATAGGCATACCTAGAGTGATATTAACGGCAGAGCCAAAGCCTCGGTGCTTAAGGACAGGTAAGCCTTGGTCGTGATACATGGCTAAGACTGCATCGCACTGTTTTAGATTGTGCGGAGTAAACAAAGTGTCAGCTGGGAGCGGGCCGACTAAGTCCATCCCTTCAGCACGTAAACGCTCTAGCGTTGGCTGAATAATATCCAACTCTTCGCGACCTAAGTGGCCATCTTCGCCGGCATGCGGATTGAGTCCGCAGACTAAGATTCTTGGCTTTTTAATCGCAAACTTTTGCTGTAAGTCAGCGTTGAGAATGCGCGTAATAGTTTCCACACGTTCACTGGTAATCGCCTCAGCAACATCACGCAGTGGCAAGTGAGTGGTGACTAGAGCCACACGTAAACCATGGGTAGCTAGCATCATTACGACTTGCGGCGACTGGGTCAGCTCTTGTAAAAACTCAGTGTGACCTGAGAATGGTACGCCTGCATCATTAATAATGCCTTTGTGCACGGGTGCGGTAATCATCCCGCTAAAAATACCATCAATGCAGCCTTGACCCGCACGTGTCAGTGTCTCTAAAACATACTGTGCATTAGCTGGATTCAGTTGACCGGCGACAACAGGCTCATACAGTGGTGTATCCCACACATAGAGGCTATCAGCTGGCGCAGGCTTATCCGGCCAAGCGTCGGGCTGTACATCCAGCAGTTGCACTTGTAAACCCAGTTGTGCAGCACGCTCACTCAGCAATTGGCGGTTAGCAATAGCAATCACAGGGTAGGGCTGTACTTCATGAGCCAACATTAAGGATAAGTCAGGGCCGATACCTGCAGGTTCACCTGGCGTTAAAGCAAAGCGCAAAGTCATAGTTGTTTAATCTCCACATAAGCTTCGTCACGAATCTGGCGTAACCAGGTTTGTAGTTCTTCATCGTATTTGCGATTGCGTAATAAGTTAAGAGCTTGCTGTTCGCGCACCTGGGTACTGCTATCAGTGCTGCGACGATCTAATACTTGCAGAACGTGCCAGCCAAACTGACTTTCAAAAGGTTGAGAGAGCTCACCGGTGGCACTGTTTGCCATGACCGCACGGAACTCGGGTACTAAGGAGTTTGGATCAACCCAATTAAGATCACCACCATTGAGTGCTGAGCCAGGGTCTTCAGAGAACTGTTTAGCTAAGGTGCGGAAGTCTTCACCATTACGTAAGCGTTCGTAGAGACGAGCGGCAAGTCTTTCTGTGGCTTCTGGACTGCGGATCTCACTAGGTTTAAGCAAGATATGGCGTACGTGTACTTCATCAATGTACATGGCTTCACTGCCGCGCTTATCCAGTAACTTCAGCATAATAATGCCGCCTGCTGCACGGTTGGGGCCTGCAACCTGACCCACTTCCATTTGGCTGACCATACGATCAAAAGGAGGGGGTAACTGTGCCGCTTTACGCCAGCCCATATCACCACCTTCCAGTGCGTTTTCACTGCCAGAATAGGTGATCGCAAGTTGAGAAAAATCCCCACCTTGAGCAAGTTTTTGCATAATAAGCGTAATAGTTTTTTGCGCTTTGTCTAATTCTTCACTGCTGGCGCCGTCTGAGACAGGAATCAGAATATTAGCCAGTTGGTATTCTTCAGCCAATTGCATTTTACCTAAGTCAGAGGCTAAGAAGTTTTGCACTTCTTGCTCGCTCACTTGAATACGCTCAGTGACGTGGTATTGGCGTACTCGACTGATAATCATTTCTTGACGGATTTGTTCTTGTGCATCATGTAAGCTCAAGCCATCAGCGGCTAACGCTTGTTCAAACTCTTTTTGAGTCAAACCGTTACGCTCGGCAATAACCGCCATAGAAGTGCTGAGTTCTTCATCGCTGACGCGAATGCCTGAGCGCTCTGCCATTTGTAATTGAATGGCATCAAGAATCAGCCGATCCATCACTTGCTGGCGCAGCACATCATCCGGTGGCACTTCCACCCCACGTTTGCTAATGGTTTGCTGCACTTCTTTGAGACGTGACTGATATTGACTGTACATGACAACATCGTTATCCACGATGGCTGCCACACGGTCGAGCGGTTGTTCCGCTGCATATAGGGTACTGACCAGCAAACTGCTGCTCAGTATTAACGCTGATAGGGGTTTAATAAGCATTGTTTTCACGCTCACGGTAGCCTTGAATGCCTTCATCGAGGAATGTCTCTACTTTGTTACCAGTGACACCACCTAAACCTTTTAAGATGATCTGCAGGAAAATTCCGTGATCACCTTTGCGATTGTCCAGTGGCGATACATTTCGCTCGTCATAATCAACCCAGTAGCGGCTGATTAGACGCATTTTCCAACAGCAACTGTCATATTCAAAACCACCAAAGGCTTCTAGGGTGTTGCTGCGATTGTAGTCATATTGCCAGCGTGCAATAGCGTTCCATTGCGGTATCACTGGCCACATAATTGAAGCATCTGTTTGCTCAATTTTATAGAAGTCTTTGTACACCTTACCATTAGGTGCAGTGTAGTCAGCACTGCCAGTTTCCCAGCGACCAGTATCGTAATTGTAGTGGTTGCTATCATTACGGTAGCGGTAACCGAAGTTAACAATTTTATTTAAATCATCTTGTGACTGATAATGCAGCATGGCGCTACCTGAGCGCGTACGGTGTGTTTCAGGATCCCACATTAAGTCCGTATTCAAACGCCAATCGCTATTGAAGCGCAGCATATAGTCCAGAGCGTAGGGTGAACGGGTACTGGTATTTTCAGGGACGTTTTTATAGTCATTACCGGACAGTAAAACCTTACGGTCGGTAAAGTAATAGGCTTGACCAACACTGAAGCGTTGGCGTTCAAAACCATTATCTTCTAACCAGCGATTGGTTAAGCCTAAGGACACTTGATTGGTATCACCGATACGGTCATTGCCGCTAAAGCGGTTATCACGGAACAGGCTGGCATAGCTAAATTGGCTTTCACTGGTATCAAACAGTGGCATGTCAGATTGATCTTCATTAGGCACATACAAATAGAACAAGCGTGGTTCTAAAGTTTGGCGGTACGACTTACCAAAAAGCTGGCTTTGACGGTCAAAATACAAGCCACTGTCCAGGCTGTAGATACCTACGCTACGGTCTGGGCTCTTGTTAAACTTTTGATTATTAGTTTTAAATTCTTGCTTACCTGCACTATCTAAGCTGAGGTCATAGCGTGTATAGGCATATTTAATTGCTGGTTTTACATAACCCCAGCTCCAATTCATCGGTAAGCTAATCGCAGGCTCAATATGCATGCGGTTACCGTTAGCGCGGTCTAAGCCTTTGAGACGGGTATCATTCCAAGCGGTTGGTTGACCGTTTTTATCGAAGTAATCACCCTTCTTTAACGAGCGATCAAAACGTGTCAGCTCAGTTTTGTAGGTCATTTGTAGACCTGCAGGCTGATAGGGTAATGCACCGTCTAAGGTGAACTGCGGCAGACGATCGTATGGCGTGATATCACTAATATTCGCCATTTCGTAGGCGTGTACGCCAAACTTGGCGGTGTAACTATCGCCACGCCACGTTAAGTTGGCTTTTTGATCTAGTGTTTCGTTGGAACCGCTCACCACATTACTGCGCAAGTCTTGGAAGTAATAGGGATCACTGATATCAGTGTAATCCACTGTGCCTAGCATGCGAGAGTTAAAGCCTTGCTCATGTTGCAGGGTATACATCCAGCGGTCTTGCTTATATTTCGATTGTTTTTTACGTTCTGTTTCACGGTCATTAAGTACAGCGCCTCCCACTCGACTTTCACTGTTCTTACCTAAATAACGTAGTTCACCCTCAGTCAGTAAACCGCGCTTGCCCATATAGTTAGGGTAGAGGGTGGCATCAAGATTGGGTGCTAAGTTGAAATAGTAAGGCGTGGTGACATCTACACCTTTACGATTACTATAGCTAAAGCTGGGTGCTAAAAAACCAGACTGGCGGCGATCATCAATTGGAAAGTGAATATAAGGGGTATAAAAAACAGGTATATCTTTAACGCGTAGGGTGACATTGGTGGCGCTACCAAATCCAGTGGTTGGATTGAGTGTGACGTTATTACCTTTTAAATGCCATGCATTACTACCCGGCTCACAACTGGTGTAAGTACCGTCTTTAAGACGGATAATTGAATCTTCTTGACGCTTAATTGAGTGTGCATTACCTCGAGTTTTACCGGCATGCATCACATATTCAGCATTTTCAATTTTAGCCGCACCAGTATCAAGTTTGAGCTCGGCACGGTCACCAACGAGCAGCGTATTGTTGTCACGGATACGTACATTGCCCTTCAATTCACCGATATTATCTTGCTGATATAAATTGGCTTCATCGGCTTCTGCTTGCAAACTCGCTTGGCGAATCACTACATCACCGGCCAAGGTGGCGGTTTCTGTGGTTTGTTCATAACGTGATGCGCCGGCATTAATATATAAGGGCGAGTTTTTAAATGAACTGGTGTCATTCATACCCGGGCGCAGAGGCTCAATATAACGGCCACTGCAGGATGGTGCTATTTCAGCCTGTTGCTCAGTTGTGAGTTGGTCGCGAGGTACCCAATCGAGATGGCTAAAATCTGCGCTACGAGATGCCAAACCTTTACCTTGACTGTCTTTTACTGAAACAGACTGAGCGGGGAGGTTAACGCTAGGCGTTTTCCCTGCTTTTTTTTGCGAGGTGTTGGCTACAGGTCCGCTAAGCGGACGCGGTGGCTGCGCTACTTGAGTGTCTTTTGAGCTGCATGCCCAGCCGCCATTAATAGTGGCTTGACAGTTGTACTGTTGCGCTACAGCGTTACTGCTCATCAGTAAAGGTTGTAAGATACAGAGCGCCCCAGTTGCTAATAAGGGGAGTTTTTTACGATAAATATATTTAACTGCCATAGTGTGTCCGTGCTTCCCGCATGCGCTTGGTTGAAATACCCTGCATGCCTCTCGAAGGGCTGGAAAAGATCAGCGATAATAAAGCATGCCCTACATAACGGCCAGCACCGTTGGAGAATTACCATGCCGAATCAATGTAATAATGACAAGGATAGCCGTTTATACGAGCTAACGCAGTGGTTTGCCGAGCAGTTACCCGATATCGCTCAGCAAATAGACTGTACAGAGACTACCGTAAATAACTTGCAGCCTGCTAGCAGTGATGCAAGTTTTCGGCGTTATTTTCGCTGGCACTCCCAGAGCGTTGATTTAGTCCTGATGGATGCGCCACCACCACAGGAGGATTGCCGTCCTTTTGTAAAAATAGCGCATTTATTAGCGCAGGGTGGTTTACATGTGCCTAAAGTTTGGGCGCAAGATTTACAGCGTGGTTTTTTAGTGTTGTCTGATTTAGGCCAGCAGACGTGGCTTGAAGTGCTTGACGCAGAGAATGCTGATGAGTTGTTTGGCTTAGCGATTGATGCCTTAATTACATTACAAGAAATTAATATAGAGGGTGCACAGCTACCTGCTTATGATGAGGCACTGTTGCGTCGTGAATTGCAGTTGTTTCCAGATTGGTATGTGCAGCATGAACTGGGCATAACATTCACTGAGCAGCAGCAGTATTTATGGCAGCAAGCTTGTGATGTTCTGGTAGACAATGCACTGCAGCAGCAGCGAGTGTTAGTTCATCGTGACTATATGCCACGCAACTTAATGCTCAGTACACCCAATCCCGGTGTTTTAGACTTCCAAGATGCAGTGCAGGGGCCGGTGAGTTATGACATTACCAGCTTATTTAAAGATGCTTTTATCAGTTGGCCAGAAGAGCGCGTACAAAACTGGTTACAACAGTATTATCAAAAGGCGCAAGCACATGCTATTCCTGTGCCTGAGACCTTCGAGGCATTCCAGTATGATTGCGATCTGATGGGTGCACAGCGTCACCTTAAAGTGATTGGGATTTTTGCACGAATTTACCACCGTGACGGTAAGCCACGTTATCTTGCCGATGTGCCACGTTTTTTTGATTACTTACAGCATGTGATTGAGCGCCAACCAGCGCTTGCTCCCTTAGCTCAACTTTTAGCCAGTTTTTCAGCAGCGAGATCAATACAATGCGAGCCATGATATTAGCCGCCGGTAAAGGCGAACGGATGCGTCCCTTAACCTTACATACCCCTAAACCCTTGATTCCTGTGGCCGGCGTGCCATTGATTGAATACCATTTGCGTGCTTTAGCGCGTGCGGGTTTTACCGAGGTGGTGATTAACCATGCTTGGTTAGGAGAGAAAATTGAAGCGCATGTGGGGGATGGTGAGCGTTTTGCTTTAAAGGTGACCTACTCGCGCGAGACTCAGCCCTTGGAAACCGGCGGCGGTATTTACCAAGCTCTGAAGTATTTAGGTGATCAGCCTTTTGTCGTGGTCAATGGTGATATTGCTAGCGACTATGACTTTTCAGCCTTGCGTCGCCCGCTACAAGGATTGGCGCATTTAGTTTTGGTAGCTAATCCTGAGCATCATCCGGAAGGTGATTTTGCCCTACAACAAGGGCAAGTGCAGTTGCCCAGTGCCTCGGAGGATGCATTCACTTACAGCGGTATTGCTGTGTTACATCCACAACTCTTTGCCGATAGTGAGGTAGGTGCTTTTAAATTGGCTCCCTTATTACGCCATGCTATGCGTCGAGGCGAGGTCAGTGGCGAGTTGTTTAGTGGTAAGTGGATTGATGTGGGCACGCCTGAGCGTCTCGTTGAGGCTGAAGCGTTGTTGGCGCGTATATGATTTGGCCGGCGACTGTCGTTGGCGCCTTGCTGGGTTTGGCCATTGCACATATTCCCGGTGCACTGTTTGGATTATTGATCGGTAGTATTATTGATCGTAATTTAGCGATAAAAAGCTGGGCTGAACTGCGTGCGCGTTTATCACGTCGCACAGCACCTGCGAGCAGCTTAGATGCTCAGCAGGTGTTATTTATGCTGTTAGGGCATTTGGCTAAAAGCACTGGTCGGGTAACACCAGAGCATATTCAAGTGGCGCGTTTAGAAATGCAGCGTTTAAAACTTGCAGGTGCTGCACAAAAATCAGCGATTTCGGCCTTTTCTAAGGGCAAGGATTGCCGTCTGGATGAGTTGCGAGTGAGCTTGAACTTACATTACTCAGCAGCAGGGCAGCCAGAGCGTTTATTGCTAGCCGGTTGGCGTATGGCCTTAGCTCAGGGTTTGCCTACTGCTAAGCAGCGACGGATTTTGCAACACTGTGCCAATTGGCTGGCATGCTCGCCTGAAACCTTTGCTCGTATTGAAGTGCAATCGATGCGGGGACGAGGAGCGCCTAAAACTGCTGGAAGCGAGTTGGATGCGGCCTATAACCTCTTAGGTTCTCAGCGCTCTGCAACATTGGCTGAGGTGAAAAAAAGCTATCGCCGTCAAGTCAGTTTGCATCATCCTGATAAGTTGATAGGAGCGGGTGCAACGCCTGCCCAAGTGCGTGTAGCCACGGATAAGACCCGCGCTTTACATCATGCTTATGCCATTGTTCGTAAACACCTAGAAGGCTAGGTTGACCTTGGTATTGTTCTTACTGACGGTCTAAGGGTTTATTCAGCCAGCCTTTAACGCGGCGAAATAATGACTCTTGCTCAAGTGCTCGCACGCCTGTTGCGGTGGTCAAACTGATTTGCTTATAGTCTTGACGGTTTGCGCGACGACTGGCAGCTAAGCGTTGCTGCGCTGCTGCGTTGGCAATAGCATTGTGCTTATAATAAAAATCAGCAATGGGTTGGTGGCTGGCTTCAATTAAAGCCTCGTAAGAGGTTTCTAAAAGCTCGCTATTACGCGGCGAAATTAATACGCTGCGTATTGGCAGTCGTGCAACATGTTGATTTTGATAGTTCAGCACCCAGTGCGCACCTTCATGATGTCCTATCAGTACCACTTCTTCGACAGCCAAGGTTTGTGCATAGTCGAGTGCGGCATCGAGAAAGTTACTGATGCGCTGTGGATACTCTGGGATGATAATCACTTTAGGCTGGATCGGCTCAGGCGTGACGTCATCATCCTCTGCGTCCAATGGAGGGGCTGTTGTGGCCAACTCTACGAGGGGGTCTTCATCCTCGATCTCAGCTTCTGGCTCAATCAGCTCGGCATCATCCATAGGTTCTATGTCTTCAGGAGCATCGATGAGCTCGGGAGCTTGCACGGGAATTTGCTCTGCGGTGATACCAGCAAGTACCTTGTTGTTTGTAAGGCTGGGTAAGGGTAGCTCAGGTAGATTAAGGCTTAATGTATGCCAGCCCGCATCAGGTAGTTTTTTGCGTAGTGGGCCAATCACTACCGGCCAATCAAAACTTTCGTCTGCGCCCGGTAATAAAATAACCATACCGCGAGGCTGAGCAACATTGGCGGGTAGAAATAATGCAGAAAAATGCTCAACGGGTGTGCTGAGATCAATCAACTGTTTAGCGTCGGCACTGAGTTGAATGGCTTGCGCTGCCAGCACATTACGACCCAGTATCGCTCCACGCTGAATACTTGATGCGTTAGAGATGGTAGGTGCTGATGCAGTAATAGGGTCGTCTGCTTGATCTGCAGCAAGGCTGCTGGCGCAATACAATCCAGTGCATAGCAGCACAACAGCAGAATAAACAGCTGACATAACATTCTCCAATGACAGCACAGAGCAGATGCCGTGCAAACCAGCTTAAGGAGTGTAAGTCTCGTTGCTTAACTCACGCAAGTAGCTGCGGAAAATTTGCGCAAGGACTTGGTTGCTAATATCCAACTCATTGCTTTGCATTTGTAGGGCCACTTGGTCAGCACTGTCGAGAGCTTCATCTGAGCCATTAATAGCTGACATTTTTAGAATGATATAGGCTTGTATCGTATTGGCAGGCACCCCTTCACCACGATAAAACATAGTGCCCAAGCGCAGTTGCGCCATAGCATGTCCTTGGACTGAAGCTTGCTCAAACCACTTGATTGCTTGTTGGTAATCACGGGGTGCATAGTCACCTTGGTACCAATATTCACCGAGAGTAAATTGCGCATCGGCATAACCCAATTGAGCAAAATTTAAGCAGTCTTCAAGGGCGCGCTGAGGTTCACTTACAATACGTTCTAAAGAGCACTGATGGGATGCAGGAATAATAAGTGAGTTGTCGTCTGCGTGGACAAAAAAAGCGGACAAACACAAGCCGATGGACAAGATAAAACGGCCAAAACGAATCATTACAGTTATCGAGCTCCGTACACGAAAATAAAACGACTATACAACCCTGTTAGTGCGTATCCCTACATATTATGCGACATGTCCTTGGGTAAAGACCACAGCTAAGCTTGGATCCATGCTGTTTTATCTCAATGAGCTGCTCAAGGGGACAGATCAATAGGCTGATTGCCCGCAGCACCGAACAGCAGAACAGGTTAGACTTGTCTGCTTTGTTATTCTATAGAGAACACAGTTATGGCTCTGCAAGCCACGCCTTATAAAGTTGAATTGAATCTGACTGATATGGACCGCAATCTGTATGACAGTGTGCGTTTTAGTATGGCGCGTCATCCCTCGGAAACCGGTGAGCGTTTGCTGGCGCGTTTGTTATCACGCGCATTATGGCACAGCGAGCAGGTTGAGTTTGGTCGTGGCTTATCTAATGTGGATGAGCCTGCAGTGTGGGAAAAAAGCCTAGATGGCCGTATTCTGCATTGGATTGAAGTCGGTCAGCCGACTGCGGAGCGCATGACCTGGTGTTCGCGCCGCGGTGAGCGTTTGACCGTTTTAGCCTATGGCAGTTTGCGCACTTGGGTGACGAAAGAGCTGGATCAGGTGCGTCACTTGAAAAACCTCAACGTGCTGGCCATCAGTCAAGAGTCACTGACCAATCTGGCTGAAGATTTGCCGCGTACTATTAATTGGAGTGTGATGATCAGCGACGGTGATGTATTTATCACCGATGAGCGTGGTCAGCACACCCTTGAATTAGAATGGTTGCACGGCGAGCGTTGAGTATGTGTGTAGCCTAACTGTTGGCTCGATGTGTTTGAGTTGATGTAAACAAGAGTAAGTAATTTGCTATGCGTATTGAACAACGACCATTGCCCGCTGTACTGCCTAATTTAGGCGATATTCCGCCCTTGTTGACGCGTATTTATGCCGCGCGCGGGGTAGAGACTGCTGCTGAGTTAGAAAAAGGCTTAGCCCGTTTACTGCCGGTCAATTTACTGAAAGGCATGGATGCTGCTGTCGAGTTGCTGGCGCAGGCACTACAGCAGCGCCAACGGATTTTGATTGTCGGTGACTTTGATGCTGATGGTGCCACGGCCAGCTGCGTGGGTATATTAGGTTTGAAAATGCTCGGTGCAGCGCATGTGGATTACTTAGTCCCAAACCGTTTTGACTATGGTTACGGGCTGACTCCGGAAATTGTTGCTGTGGCACTGCAGCGGCAGCCGGATGTGTTAATTACAGTGGATAACGGAATTTCTAGTATTGAAGGTGTTGCTGCTGCAAAAGCGGCAGGGCTCACGGTGATTGTTACTGACCACCACTTGCCGGGTGCTGCATTACCAACTGCGGATGCTATTGTGAATCCCAATCAGCCGGGCTGTGAGTTTCCTAGCAAGGCTTTAGCCGGCGTTGGTGTAATGTTTTATGTACTGCTGGGTTTGCGCGCCCATTTGCGCAATATCGATTGGTTTGCTCAGCAAAATATTAAAGAGCCTAACTTAGCTGAACTGCTGGATTTAGTCGCGTTGGGCAGCGTTGCGGATGTGGTACCGCTGGATGCCAATAACCGTATTTTAGTCCATCAAGGTTTGGCACGGATTCGCGCTGGGCGCTCGCGTCCGGGTTTACGTGCGATTTTAGAAGTAGCACGGCGTGATTACCGGCGCTTGGTCTCCACGGACTTAGGTTTTATTGTTGGTCCGCGCTTAAATGCGGCCGGACGCCTGGACGATATCAGCTTAGGTATCGAATGCTTACTTTGTGAAGACTATGATGGCGCCTTGCAGCGCGCGCAACAGCTCGATCAGCTCAATCAAGATCGTAAACAGATTGAACAAGGTATGGAGCGTGAAGCCTTGGTGCAGCTGAAAGATTTACCGCTGGATAACTTACCCTTTGGTCTCTGCCTGTTTGAGCCTGAATGGCACCAAGGTGTGATTGGTATTTTAGCTTCGCGGATGAAAGAGCGTTATCACCGCCCAGTGATTGCCTTTGCCGATGCGGATAATGGCGAGCTTAAAGGCTCTGCGCGCTCAATTCCAGGTTTGCATATACGTGATGCTTTAGATGCCATTGCCGCATGTTTTCCAGATTTAATCAGTAAGTTTGGTGGGCATGCGATGGCCGCGGGCTTAACCATTAAGCAGGAACACTACCCCGCTTTTGCCAAAGCCTTTGATGCTGAAGTGCGTCGTCAACTCACTGCTGATGATTTAACTGATCGTATTTATTCTGATGGCAGTTTAGCCGCTGATGAATTTGATATGCAGTTGGCGCAACAATTACGTCATGCTGGGCCTTGGGGGCAACGTTTTCCTGAGCCATTATTTCATGGTGACTTTAAAATACTCAGCCAACGTTTAGTCGGTGAAAAACATCTTAAGTTGGTGTTGCAAAGTACGCCTAGCGCACCCTCAGTGGATGCCATCGCTTTTAATGTTGATTTGGATATTTGGCCCAACCCCAATATCGTCAATGCACAAGCGGCCTACACCTTGGACGTTAATGAGTTTCGTGGCAACGAAAGCTTACAGCTGATTGTGTCCAGTATTATGCCCAGCTAAAAATGCACTGACTGTGCTTGAGCGGTGCGTACAGTCAGTGCTAATTCAGGTACAATTCATTTCTTTTACATGTCCAATCAAGTGAGAAGTGTCTGTTATGGAAGTCAATCCAATCCATCTGGCCATCAATGACTTAGCTGAGCGTACGCAAGTCATTCGGGGGTATCTTTGACTACGCTACCAAGCGTGATCGTCTAACTGAAGTTGAGCGAGAGCTGGAAGATCCGGCGATCTGGAATGATCCAGAGAACGCACAAAATTTAGGCCGTGAGCGTTCGTTATTGGCGCAAGTGGTAGAAACACTGGATAACCTTGAAAGTGGCGTAGTGGACTGCAAAGAACTACTGGAAATGGCTGTCGAAGAAAACGACGAAGATACCGTTGAAGAGGTTCGTACAGAAGTAGCGCGCTTAGGTGAGGATCTTGGCAAGCTTGAGTTTCGTCGCATGTTCAGTGGTGAGATGGATGCTAATAACGCCTACCTTGATATTCAAGCCGGTTCAGGTGGTACTGAAGCACAGGATTGGGCCAATATTTTACTGCGTATGTACTTGCGTTGGGCAGACCATAACGGCTTTGAAGCAACGATTATGGAACTGTCGGCCGGTGATGTAGCGGGTATTAAAGGTGCGACCTTGCATATTAAAGGTGAATACGCCTTTGGTTGGTTACGCACCGAGACAGGTGTGCACCGTTTAGTACGTAAAAGTCCATTTGACTCAGGTAATCGCCGCCACACTTCATTTACTGCAGTGTTTGTCTCGCCAGAGATTGATGACAATATTGAAATTGATATCAATCCAGCCGATTTACGCACCGATACTTATCGTTCATCCGGTGCCGGTGGTCAGCACGTTAACACCACCGACTCGGCGGTACGTATTACCCATATTCCGACCAACACTGTGGTGAGTTGCCAGAACGAGCGTTCACAACACGCCAACCGTGATACGGCGATGAAAATGCTGCGTGCCAGATTATATGAGTTGGAATTACAAAAACGTACCGATGCTTCTCAAGCTGTTGAAGATACCAAGTCAGATATCGGTTGGGGGCATCAGATTCGTTCTTATGTACTCGACCAGTCGCGCATTAAAGATCTGCGTACTAACGTGGAAGAAAGCAACTGCGATGCAGTGCTCGATGGCGATATCAATGATTTTTTAGAAGCAAGCCTTAAGCAAGGACTTTGATCAGTGCTGGCAGGTATCTTATCTGCCAAAACTGTAATCAGCACAATTTATAGTGCCTATCATCGCTCTAGCAGCGACCTGAATACATGAGTGGATACCGAACATGAGCGAACAACCGCAAACTCAGCATGAATTGCAAGAGGAAGAAAATAAACTGATCGCCTTGCGTAAGGAAAAGCTTGCGAACGAGCGCGCTAAGGGTAATGCCTTTCCGAATGATTTTCGTCGCGAGCATTATTGTGCTGATCTGCAAAAGCAGTATCTAGATGACACTAAAGAGCAATTAGCGGCCGCAGCTATTCCTGTGAAAGTGGCTGGTCGCATTATGCTCAACCGTGGCGCCTTTATGGTGATTCAAGATATGACCGGTCGCTTGCAGGCCTATGTTGATCGTAAAGGTCTGAGCGAAGAGAAACTAGCTGAAATTAAAAGCTGGGATTTAGGCGATATCATTGCCATTGAAGGTCATTTGTCGCGTTCAGGCAAAGGTGATTTATATGTGCATATGGAACAGGTGCAGCTGCTGACCAAAGCACTGCGTCCATTGCCCGATAAACACCATGGTTTGGTGGATACCGAGCAGCGCTACCGTCAGCGTTATGTCGATTTAATCGTCAATGACGAAGTGCGCCATACGTTCCAAGTGCGCTCGAAAGTGATTTCTCATATTCGTAACTTCTTAACTGAGCGTAATTTCTTAGAAGTAGAAACACCAATGTTGCAAACCATCCCCGGTGGTGCAGCAGCTAAGCCCTTTGAAACTCACCACAATGCATTGGATTTACCGATGTATTTGCGTATTGCACCTGAGTTGTACTTGAAGCGCTTAGTGGTTGGCGGTTTTGAGCGTGTGTTTGAAATCAACCGTAACTTCCGTAACGAAGGTGTCTCAACGCGTCATAATCCTGAGTTTACGATGCTTGAGTTCTACCAGGCTTACGCAGATTATGAAGATAATATGGATCTGACTGAAGAGCTGTTCCGCGAGTTGGCGCAAGCGGTACTGGGAACTACTGATGTGCCCTACCAAGGTAAAGTCTTCCATTTTGGTGAGCCATTCCAGCGTATTTCTCTGTTTGATTCAATCTTGAAATACAACCCAGAAATTACTGCTGCTGATTTGGAAAATCTCGATACAGCACGTGCGTTAGCGAAAAAGCACGGTGCTAAAGTAATGGGCTTTGAAGGTATTGGTAAGTTGCAAACCATGATCTTTGAGGAAACGGTTGAGCATTTACTTGAGCAGCCGACTTTTATCACGCGTTACCCGTTCGAAGTATCACCGCTGGCGCGTCGTAATAACGAAGACCCAAGTGTCACTGACCGTTTTGAGTTGTTTATTGGTGGTCGTGAAATTGCCAATGCTTACTCAGAGCTCAATGACGCTGAAGATCAGGCGGAGCGTTTCTTAGCGCAAGTGGCTGATAAAGATGCCGGTGATGATGAAGCCATGCATTACGATGCTGACTTTGTCCGCGCGCTGGAATACGGCATGCCGCCTACAGCAGGTGAAGGTATTGGTATCGACCGCTTGGTGATGCTGCTAACCGACTCTGCTTCGATTCGTGATGTGATTTTATTCCCACATATGCGTCCAGAGCACTAATCTGCGCAATGTCGCACCGTGAGTACAGGCATTCTGTGCTAACGGTGCGTCGCTTTAATTCTTCTTACAGTACAAATGAGTGGAGCCAGTATGAGCGAACTTGATCTTCGACCTATCATCGCCGCAGGTATGGCCGGCGTTCTCGTAACCATCGCTACATTAAGCTATTACGGTTATTTGCATATTGCTAAGCCCAATGATGCATTGTTGCTGGCTGAGTACACCATGCTTAAAACCATTCCAGGTGAAGATTATAAAGCCTCGCTGAAGCCTGCAGAGCAGATGGCGCAATGCATGGATGGCATTGTTGTATTGTTTGATCTTAAACAAAAAGGCTTAACTGGTGTTTTAGTGGATGATAAAAAACGTGCTGTACGTTGTGAGTTCGATGCACAGTAAGCACAATATATAGCTCTTACAGTGCCTTAAAGCATCTCGCTTAGAACCTAAAGTTGGCTTGCCAGACGTTACATAACTGTGCAAGCTGAAGAGAACTTTAGTGGAGAGCGAGTATGATCCCAATTGATTCACGTCTACGCGAACATGTTCATTTACTTGGTGAGTTATTAGGCTCCACCATGCGTGAACAACGCGGTGAAGAGTTTTTAGAAAAAATTGAGCGTATCCGTAAAGGTGCGAAAGCGGCTCGCAGTGGTTCTGATGATGGTCGTCAGCAATTAACTGAGACTCTTGATCAATTATCTGAGGATGAGTTATTACCTGTTGCGCGTGGGTTTAACCAGTTTCTCAATCTAGCCAATATTGCCGATCAGTATCACTTGATACGTCGCCGTCGTGATGATGAAGAGCCTGCCTTTGAAGAGCAGATGCTTACTTCAGTGCTAGAGCGTTTGCAGAGTGCAGGACACAATCCGCAAGATTTATCCCAAGCCGTAGCTGATTTAAAGATTGAGTTGGTGCTCACAGCGCACCCAACCGAAGTCTCACGTCGTACCTTAATTATGAAATACGATGTGATTGCCCAGCAGTTGGCGGTACTGGATCATACTGATTTAACTGATGCCGAGCGTGAGAAAGTAATAGACAAATTACGTCGTTTAATTTCTGAAGTGTGGCACACCACCGAAATTCGTAGCGAGCAGCCAACCCCTGTTGATGAAGCACGCTGGGGCTTTGCGGTGATTGAGCGCTCACTTTGGCAGGCGATTCCCAATGTATTACGCCATGTGGATAAAACTTTAGAAGCCGCTGGCGGTGATAAATTACCCATTACTGCAACACCGATACGTTTTGCAACTTGGATGGGCGGCGACCGTGATGGCAATCCGAATGTTACTGCACGAGTGACCAAAACAGTCTTGCTCTTAGCGCGCTGGATTGCTTCAGACTTATTTTTACGTGATATCTCTCGCCTGACGGCTGAGCTGTCCATGCAAAAGGGCAGTCCTGAGTTGATGGCTTTAGTCGGTGAAAGTGATGAGCCATACCGTGTGCTAATGAAGAAACTTCGCGCGCGCTTACGTAAAACCCGTGCTCAATTACAAGAGGCTATCTCCAGCGGTGCACCGTTATCAGCGGATCTATTTCATAATACCGATGACCTACTGCAGCCGTTACTTTTATGTCATCGTTCACTGCATGAATGCGGTATGGGTTTAATTGCTGATGGTGATTTACTCGATACTATTCGTCGTACTGCAACCTTTGGTTTATCTTTGGTGCGCTTGGATATTCGTCAAGATGCTGAGCGTCACACCAGTGCTTTAAATGAAATCACTCAATGGCTGGGTTTAGGTGCATATGAGCAATGGGATGAGGCGCAGCGCCAAACATTTTTGCTCAGTGAGTTAGCCAATCGCAGACCATTATTGCCCAGTACTTTTGTCGCCAGCGCAGACACTCAAGAAGTATTAGAGACCTGCCAAGTTATCGCACAAACCTCTGTAGATTCCTTAGGTTCCTATGTGATCTCAATGGCCTCTGCACCTTCTGATGTGTTAGCGGTGCAGTTGCTGCTGAAAGAAGCAGGATTGAATCGTGCGATGCGTATTGCACCATTATTTGAAACCCAAGATGACCTGCATAATGCCGCGGGTGTGATTGATCAGTTACTGAGCTTAACCGATTACCGTGCGAGCCTAGCGGGGCCTCAAGAAGTGATGATTGGTTACTCTGACTCAGCTAAAGATGCGGGTACAACCGCTGCGGCATGGTCGCAATACCGTGCACAAGAAGAGTTGGTTGCTGTCTGTGAGAAGCAAGGTGTTGAGCTGATCTTGTTCCATGGCCGTGGTGGTACGGTAGGACGTGGTGGTGGTCCTGCGCATGAAGCGATTTTGTCACAACCGCCAGGTTCTGTGGCTGGACACTTCCGTACTACTGAGCAAGGCGAAGTGATACGCTTTAAGTATGGCTTACCGGCAGTAGCTGCACAAAACCTCAATCTGTATTTAGCCTCAGTGCTGGAAGCTACCCTTTTACCGCCACCAGTACCCAAGGATGAATGGCGAGCGGTGATGGAGCGTTTGGCAGCGGATGGTTTAGCGGCATATCGTAAAACAGTGCGTGAAGATCCGTTGTTTGTCGATTATTTCCGCCAAGCCACACCGGAGCAAGAGCTGGGTCGTTTACCTTTAGGTAGTCGTCCAGCACGTCGTCGTACGGGCGGTATTGAAAACCTACGAGCTATTCCATGGATTTTTGCGTGGACGCAAACACGCATGATGCTGCCGGCATGGCTGGGTTGGGAAACCGCTTTGCAGAATGCAATTGAGCGTGATGAGGAACCTTTGTTAGCACAGATGCGTGATCAGTGGCCATTTTTTAGAGCACGTATTGATATGCTGGAAATGGTGCTGTTAAAAGCTGACTCTGGTATTGCACGCTTATACGATGAGCGTTTGGTCGATGAGCAGTTGCGTGGTTTTGGTGAGCAGTTGTACCAGCATCTAAGCCAAGCCGTTGAGCAAGTTTTACACTTAACCGGTGAGGCACACTTATTAGAGCGTCATCCACAAGTGCGCGCTTCGATCAGTGTGCGAGATACCTATCTGGATCCATTGCATTTGTTACAAGTTGAGTTGCTGGCGCGTTCAAGAGAGCAGGGTGAAGAGATTTGTCCGGCGATTGAGCAGGCATTGCTGGTGACTGTTGCAGGTATTGCAGCGGGATTACGTAATACAGGCTAATTGAGATCTGCCCATCAGTGCGTATAGGTTTGCGTTGATGGGCAGTTGATTATTTAGAGCGTTTTTTGTCCTGACTGTTCGACATTAAAAAGGTTTTAAAATCGCCAGTAATACAATAACGATTAAAAACAATACCGGTAGCTCATTAAACCAACGATAGAATACATGGCCTTTCTGGTTAGTACCCGCGGCAAAGCGTCTATAAATAGCACCTAAAGAAAAGTGATAAGCGATTAGAAAAGCCAGCAGTGTCAGCTTGACATGCATCCAACCCATTTTTAGCAGTGCAGGGTTCATATACAACATATAAACGCCAAGTAGGAGGGTAGCAACCAGCGAAGGATGCATAATGCCTCGGTACAACTTACGCTCCATAATGATAAAACGATCTTGGCTCACCTTATCCGAACTCATCGCGTGATAGACAAATAAACGCGGTAAATAAAATAAACCCGCAAACCAGCAGACCACTGCGATAATATGGAAAGCCTTAATCCATAAATACGTCATAACCAACTCCAATTAGGAAATAGCGTACATGGTAGTCTGCACAAGGTGCAGTGTCATCTGCAAAGTGTTGGTTATAGAGTTACATATTATTTTAGTTCAGAGAGGGTGCATGCATGATTAAAGTCGCGATTGTTGGCGGTACAGGTTACACAGGGGTCGAGTTATTACGTTTACTCGCCTTACATCCGCATGCACAGGTTAAAGTGATTACTTCACGCTCTGAAGAAGGTGTTCGGGTTGCTGATATGTACCCCAACTTACGGGAAAATTATCCAAATTTAGCTTTCACCGTACCTGATGCTGAAGCACTCACTTCTTGTGATGTGGTGTTCTTTGCCACTCCTCATGGTGTGGCTCACAGTTTAGCTGATGAGATTTTGCAAGCAGGCACGCGCGTGATTGATTTATCTGCAGATTTTCGTTTGGAAGATGCTGATGAATGGGCCCAGTGGTATGGTCAGCCGCATGGTGCGCCGCACTTATTAGCAGATGCTATATATGGTTTACCTGAAGTCAATCGCGATAAAATTAAAGACGCTCGTTTAATTGCAGTGCCAGGCTGTTATCCAACCGCGGTACAATTGGGTCTGTTGCCATTGGTTGAAGCAGGGTTAGCTGATCCTAAGCAGATTATTGCTAGCTGCGCATCAGGTGTCAGCGGTGCAGGACGTGGCGCTAAAGTGGGTTCATTATTTTGTGAAGCAGGCGAAAATATGATGGCCTATGGTGTGAAAGGCCACCGTCATTTGCCTGAAATTAAACAGGGATTACGTCGTGCTGCTGGTCAGCCTGTTGAGCTCACCTTTGTGCCGCACTTAGTGCCAATGGTTCGCGGTATTCATGCAACCTTGTACGCCACGGTTATTGATCACAGTGTTGATTTACAGGCGCTATTTGAACAGCGTTATCAAGACGAGCCTTTCGTTGATGTATTACCAGCGGGTGTATTCCCACAAACGCGCACCGTTAAAGGTGCCAATATGTGCCGTATTGCTGTGCAGCGTCCACAAAACGCTGATGTGGTTGTGGTGATGTCAGCGATTGATAACCTAGTTAAAGGCGCATCCGGTCAAGCGGTACAAAATATGAATATTATGTTTGGCCTAGATGAAAACAGCGGCTTAGCTACCATTGCATTAATTCCTTAAGCGTTGGTAATAGTTGACCCCAATGGTAGGATAAGCAGATAATATTAATTACAGTTTTTACAGCGCGATGCTGGGAGAAAGTAAAATGAGTGTTGAATCCTTCGTCCCTGCCGCAATGCAGTTTACTCAAGGTGCAGCAAAGAAAGTTAAAGCTCTGGTGGAAGAAGAGGGTAATCCACGTTTAAAGCTACGTGTGTTTATTACTGGAGGTGGTTGCTCTGGTTTCCAGTATGGTTTTACTTTTGATGAAGATATGGCAGAAGATGACACTATTATTGAGCGTGATGGTGTCAGTCTGATTATTGACCCTATGAGTTTTCAGTATTTGGTGGGTGCAGAAGTTGACTATACAGAGGGCCTAGAGGGATCACGTTTTGTAATCAACAACCCTAATGCAACCACGACCTGTGGTTGTGGATCGTCCTTCTCAATCTAAATAGCCGCTTCTTTATGCAGGATAAATGGCGCCAAGTACACGTAAACCCTTGGCGCCAGTGACTGCCGGCCGATTGCTTGGAATACCTTCAATACAGCAATGTGCTAACCATGCAAATGCCATGGCTTCCATCCAGTCTGCTGAAATATCAATAGAATCGGTACTTGCTACAGAGCAATATGGCAATAAGTGACGCAAGCGTTCAAGCAAATCATAATTATGTGCGCCACCACCGCATACCCATACTGCCTTGGTATCTGCCTGTGCGAATTGAATGGATTCAGCAATGCTTTGTGCTGTCAGTTCGCATAGTGTAGCTTGCACATCCTGCTCAGCAATAGGGTTATGTTGGCTGAGTAGGTCCAGCAGCCAGTCTAGGTTAAACAGTTCACGACCTGTACTTTTGGGGCCTTTGGTAGCGAAAAAATTTTCTTGCAGCATCGCCGCTAGCAATGCTTGATTAACAGTACCGCTTGCAGCCCATGCGCCATCTTGATCGAATGGCATGTTTTTTTTGTGCTGAATCCAAGCATCCATTAAAACGTTGCCAGGTCCACAATCAAATCCGTAAGTGTCTTGTTGTTCAGCTAATAAGGTGACGTTACTAAATCCACCGATGTTTAAAATAGCGCAAGGCTTAGCGTGGTTTTGAAAGAGCATGTCATGGAAGGCAGGAACTAAAGGCGCACCTTGTCCACCTGCAGCAACATCACGGCTGCGAAAATCAGTCACAACACAAATACCAGTGAGTTCTGTTAGCAGTGCTGGGCTACCAATTTGCACAGTGAAACCTTGGGTTGGCTCATGGCGAATGGTTTGTCCATGACTGCCAATAGCGCGTATATTTTTGCTAGGAGTTTTTGTGTTTTGGAGTAGCTGGCTGACACCTTGTGCTGCCAGTTGAGCCCACTGTTGCTCAGCAAGAGCAGCACGCTGAATTTCATCAGTACCGCTACTGCATAGGGCGAGTAGATCGTTTTTAAGTTGTTGCGGCATTGGCATATATTGACTGGCAATCAAGTTGCAGTTGGAATCGATATCAACTAAACCGATATCGATTCCATCCAGACTGGTGCCAGACATAATGCCTATATAAAGCATAGCTACTGCTGGTTCATTGCTAGCTGCGTGTCGCTATTGCTATCAAGCTTCGCGAGCAGTGGTTTGCTGAGTTCAAGGAAGCGTTTTTTCTCAGAAGCAAGTATTGGATCAGCGACCGGTAACTTCTGGCTTAAAGGGTCAACGTGTACACCATTCATATGAAACTCATAATGTAGGTGTGGGCCTGTAGATAACCCCGTTGTGCCTATATAACCAATAATTTGTCCTTGTTTAACAGTGCTACCTGGGCGAACACCTTTGGCAAAGTTTTGCATATGTGCATATAAGGTTTGATAGCTTTTACCGTGTTTAATCACAACGGTATTACCGTAGCCACCTTTGCGCCCGGCTAATGTCACTCTGCCGTCACCTGTTGCTTTGATTGGCGTGCCACGCGGTGCAGCATAGTCGACACCTTTGTGTGCGCGAATCGTATTTAAAATAGGATGCTTGCGCCCTACTGAAAAGCGCGAGCTGATGCGGGCAAAATCAACAGGTGTGCGTATAAAAGCTTTACGTAAGCTCGAACCATCTGCGCTGTAGTAACTCGTGCTGCCTTTCTTATCTGTATAGCGTACTGCTGTATACACTTTGCCACGGTTAGTGAAGCGTGCAGTGAGAATATCACCGGAGCCTACTGTTTTGCCGTCGAGTGTTTTTTCTTCGTAGATCAGTTCAAACTTATCGCCTACACGTAAATCTTGTGCAAAGTCGATGTCGTATTCAAAAATACTGGCCATATCAAGAGCAAGCTTATAAGAGAGGCCTGCTTTTTTTGTGGCAGAGAATAAAGAGCCTTCAATAGTGCCTTGAGTATGTTTTTCAACAGTTTGCGTGCTGGCAATGTCTTTGCGGAAAGCAAAGTCATCAGAATCAGATTGTCTTTCTAAGTAAATTGTTTCGAGTGGGCTGACTTTACTGCTGACGGATTGCAGAGAATGACTTTCATCGAATTCAAAGATGATTTCTTGGTCAATTTTAAGATGAGTAAAGCGCTGGGCATCTTTGCTTGAAGATAAAATACTGTGCAGTAGATTATTATCGAGCCCTGCTTTAACAAAAAGTACAGATAATGTGTCGCCACTGTTGACTGTCAGCGATTTTTTATATTGAAAGGAATCAAGATCAGGTTCTGACTCTACTGCTACTTGCTCTACAGCTACTGTATGTAATAAATGAGCTGTATCCGCATGAGATACATGTTGGTCTTCTGCTTCAATCGTAATAAATGTCTTTTTAGCTTCTACTTCGCCTGATGGATAAACGAGTAAAGTCAGGCAGAGTAATGCAGCAATTCCGCTTGCGGCAACCAGATGACGCTTGGGATAGCGCTGCTGTGTCGGAGTGATATTTGTTGGCATAGTCTTAAAAGGTCTGCTGTGTGCGATGGGCTAAAGTATAAGTAAAAGCCTTCTACTGCAAGCCTATATGTCTTATGGCTTGAGCTGTGTCAGGTTTTTTATCAGTTTACACAATAATGTAGTTGGCCGTTGGTTGGTTTATCGGATGTGATAATTTGTTTTTAGTTCCTTATCTAGTATTCTTATCAGCTATCAATTTTTAGAATATGGTGTTCAGGGTATGAAATCCGTTGAAGAGCAACTGGCTATAATCAAGCGCGGCGCTGACAGTGTCATTGTCGAGCAAGAGCTGATTGAGAAATTAAAACGTAACCAGCCTTTACGTATTAAAGCTGGTTTTGATCCAACTGCTCCGGATCTCCACCTTGGGCATGCTGTGTTATTAAACAAGTTACGCATGCTGCAGGATTTAGGTCATCATGTTATTTTTCTAATTGGTGACTTTACAGGGATGATTGGTGATCCCAGCGGTAAGAGTGCAACACGACCACCGCTGACCCGTGAGCAGGTCTTAGATAATGCTGAGACCTATAAGCAGCAAGTGTTCAAAATTCTTGATGAAAGTAAAACCGAAGTGGTTTTTAACTCATCTTGGCTTGAGAAGTTAAGTCCTGCTGATTTTATTCGTTTAACGTCTCATTATACAGTGGCACGTATGCTAGAGCGCGAAGACTTTAGTAATCGCTATACCACACAGCAGCCCATCGCTATTCATGAGTTCATCTATCCATTGATTCAAGGCTATGACTCGGTTGCCTTGCGTGCAGATATTGAAATTGGTGGAACGGACCAAACCTTTAACTTGTTAATGGGCCGAGAGCTACAGCGATCCTATGGTCAGGAGCCGCAGTGTATTGTCACTATGCCGTTGCTGGAAGGTTTGGATGGCGTTAAGAAAATGTCCAAGTCCTTGGGTAACTATATTGGTATTCAAGAAGCACCAGGCACAATGTACAGCAAGCTGCTCTCTATGCCTGATGAATTGATTTGGCGTTATTTTGATCTTTTAAGTTTTCGTGATGCTGTGGAGATTGAGCAGCTTAAGGTGAGCGTTGATCAAGGTGCTAACCCGCGCGACATTAAAATTGAGTTGGCGCGTGAGTTGATTGCACGCTTCCATGGTGATGAGGCGGCTGCGAATGCGCATAAGTCATCGGGTAATCGTATGCAAGATGGTGAGTTGCCAGAGAATCTGCCCACTATAGATGTAGGTGCTGAAAACGATATGCCTATTGCAGCTGTACTTAATAGAGCAGGGTTGGTGAAGAATGCAGCTGGTGCTAGAGATATGTTGGCGGCGGGTAGTGTTCGTGTTGATGGCAATGTGGTTGATCGTGAGTTTGTCTTTAAGCTGGGTGCTGAGCATATATGCCAGGCTGGAAAGAAGAGTTTTGCTCGTATTAAACTGATTGCAGAATAAAAACGATTTATTTTGCAAATGCGGTTGACAGGGTGCGTCTCTGCTGTAGAATGCGCACCTCGTTAGGCAAACAAGCTTACACCG
>LFRM01033023.1_pt2 | contig 26685 bp, 27 predicted proteins | sample 618341 | NCBI WGS metagenome assembly LFRM01 (sample SAMN03654438, study PRJNA283298) | anaerobic digester metagenome | isolation source: pool of bioreactors CSTR01a, CSTR02a, and CSTR03a thermophilic anaerobic... | place: Denmark: Kgs. Lyngby | collected 2014-05-21 | reverse complement strand
GCTTTGTCTTCGGATAACCGCGAAGTAACCTTTTCCTACACGCAGAATCAACGTGCTCGTCTGGGCTACCAGTTAGTATACGAACAGGATGGTTTGTGGAGGTTTGACGACTCACAGATCATTGAGGATCCGGAGGGATCCACCGGGGTATCATCATCAGGTCGGAAAGAGAGAACCCTGCAGTTAAGTGAATTTGATGAAACACCGCATGGATACGTGCTGATGCTTATTGTGCAGGTGGAAGAAGACAGGACCATCCCACTGCACAGCACGCTTTTATCAGTCGAAGCTGACGCACCCCAAACCATTGCTGTTTGGACCTCTCCCCGCATATCCGGGGGGCAGGAGATGGCCATACAATTCACGCATGAGAAACCGTGTTCATTCACTGTGCGCATCAAGGATATGTCTGGTTTGGTCATGGCGACGCCTTATCTTGACCGCAAAAGCCGCCCGCAAATGCTGGAAAAGCCGGGCACTATCGTTTACTGGAATGGCAATGATGACAGTGGGGAAAGGGTGTCCCCCGGGAGCTACTTTGCGCAAGTGGAAACCACGGTTTCCGGCCAAGTGCACGTTTCGGTAGGTGAATTTTTTGCGGTTGATTGATCAGCATAGATTACCATTCGATACCTTTTCGCGCCGCGATGCCATCGTCGAAGGGATGCTTTTGCGGTGTGATAATGCTGACATAGGCAGCTTTCTCGATGAGCTCCGGGGATGCTCCGCGGCCGGTGACCACCACGTCGCCAGATTCCAGCGCCGCGTCAATGAGCCTAAAACCGTCATCCTTGGGCACCATGCGGTAGGCCATGGCAACGGCCAATTCATCAAGCACAGTCAGTGCGGGCTGGAGCTTGCGCACCTGGATCACCATATCTGAAATGGCGTCGCGCATGTCCTGCGCAGTCTTTTCGATTTCTTCTTCATCCATTTGATAAGTGAACTTGTTCATCGAGGGGGCAGGATAGACAGTCGCGCCTAGTTTTTTGAGGCTCTTGAGTTCGCCGGAATTGCCTTGTTTCATAAACTGGATGATCAACACCTGTTTGTCATATCCCAGCATGCGCGTGGCAAGGCCCATAGCCGCCGTGCTTTTTCCTTTTCCGTCTCCGGTGTATACGTGCAAAAGATTGGGCATAATTATCTGGTCCTTTCAAAAAAATGTTGCAGGGGGAGGGGCGTATAGGTCAGTGCCGTGTTTTTCGAAAATGAGATTGTGTATCCTTGTCCCGCACGCGGCTGCCAGTCATAGTATTGCCGCGCATCGTCCGGAAAATGGTGCGCCATCAGCCGAGCGATAACGCCGCCATGGCACACGATGAGCGCGTCCTGCTCATTTCGCATAATGTTGTCGAACGCGGCATAGATGCGCTGCCGGAATTGGCGGTCGCTTTCGCCCCCGGGGCAAGCGAGCAGACCCGTCCGGTCGGTTATCCACGCTTGATAGGCCGGCAAGTTTTTGAGTTGTTCATAGGAACGCATCTCAAATAGGCCAAAACTCATTTCACGCAGGTCCGCAGCCCTCTCTTGGGGGCCCTCGCCAAGGATCCATTGCAGGGTCTCGTTTGTCCGCCGCATATCGGACGAATAGCGCACAGCCTTTCCAAGAGGCGCATATGTGCCCAGACGCTTCAAACTCAGTATACCCTCAATGCCTTTGGGCGACAATGGTACATCCGTTACCCCACAATACAATCCCTGTTCGTTCGCCGCGGTTTCCCCGTGTCGCAGCAGTGTGATCCGAAAAACCTGTTCTTTCATATTATATGCGCGCAGGTTTAATGGGAACCGGAATGCCGCAAACAACGCGCGTAACGGTTTGGGCGTGTTTGGCAAGCTCCGTGCAGGCGCGTCCCACGTTTTCACGCCATGTGCGGTCCTTCGCTTCAAGGGGCACGATGCCCATGCCCACCTCGTCGCACAGTACGACCGCATCGGGGTTTTCCGCGATCAGCCGCGCCAAATACGGCATTAGCGGTTCCTGCAGGGAGTCGAGCAGGCGCACCGTCTCCTGAAAATCCGCAATGACAGGGCACGTCAAAGCTTCATCGCGCCCGCAGGGTACAGGTGTGATGCCGGTCAATTCTCGCGCATATTCTTCCTTGCCGCACGCGCGGCCGCCAATGATCAAAATCATGTAATCCTCCATACGGCAATGATGACGATCGCCCAAACCAGTTCCTGCATCTGAATGCAGTATCCGGCCAAATCGCCGGTGATGCCACCAAACTTTGTAGTGGCGAGACGTCTGAACCGCCAGAGCGCCATAAGCTCGGCCACGATCGCCAATGCCGCGGGCAAGGGCGCCGTGATCAGTGCCAAGCCGCAAACGATAGCGGCAGAAACGGCGGCGGACGCCAGCACGGTCTTGGCGTCGATATTGTACTGAAAGGAAAACAGCATGCCTTCGCCGCGGGCATTGGGAAGCGTGCAGAGCATCACCATGGCAGCGCAGCGCGAGAGGATAAATCCGCAAGCGAGCGGCAACGCGATCGTATGGCTGCTTTCCGCGTACAGACCCATCAGCGCGATAAAATACAGACTGCTTCTAATGACAGCAAAAGCGCCCACGTGCACATCCTTCAGTATATCGAGGCGCTTTTCTTTGGACTGCCAGGAAGACAGCGCGTCACAGACATCCAAAAAACCATCCATATGGATGCCCCCTGTCACCAAAACCGGCACGATGACTAAGGCTGCGCCGCGCAGCACCTGTCCAAAGGGATACAGCAGCCGGGAGGCGCCAATAAAAGCCAGTGCAACCGCCAATCCCACAAGCGGAAGATAAGCCGGCACGCGCGGGCTGCTCCCTTTTTGTATGTCTGCAGACGGTACGGGAATGGCCGAATAGGTGGAAAACACCGTCAACACATCATGCAATACGTTCATGGCCCATCACCCTTGATCATCTGCGGGAAACCGCATACAACTTCCACCACCACATCCGACAGGCAGGCGGCCTGCCGGTTGAGAAAGCTCAACGCTTCCACGTAATTGCCTGTCAGCGCGTCATATACCGTGCCGTCCGAACCCACTTCGTTTGTTACGATAATGAAGTGTTCTGCCAAAGCCTTTAGAAATTTCAAACCGGGCAGAATACTCGAAACATCCCCGTCGTCGAAGACTTCATTGGCCAAAAGATTTGGCAGATCCTCCAGCATGACCACCGCGCCCGGGGGTATGACAACAGCCTCTAAGCCCTGATGTTTTTCCGTGACCGCGAAGTTTCTTCCTGCCCGCGCTTTCTTATGGCGTGCTATCACCAGAGCATCCTCAGCGTCCACCGGCTTAAACGTCGCGATGTAGTGAACGGGGCCGTCTTTTGCCAGCTCAAGCGCCAAATCCTCCGCCCATGTGCTTTTGCCCATTTTGCTGCCGCCGGTAACCAAATATGTCATCTCTTCTTAACCAAAACGCTGATAGGCGGGCATGTTGAGGCTGTCAAATGTCTTTGACTGGTGGTACACGCCAAGTGCCATGTCGAGCAGCGGCAGCAGCGCTACCGCGCCTGTACCCTCGCCCAGGGCCATGTCGGCCGTGATGCACGCGTGCTTGCCCAGCGCGTTTAGTATTAAACGGCAGCCGGGTTCACGGCCCATGTGGGAAGCCAGCATATAGTCCCGGGTCCCGGGGTCTATGCGCATTGCCACCAGCGCCGCTATGGCGGAAATGAACCCATCGATCACTATGGGCATGCTGTACATTTGGCCGCCCAGGAAAACGCCCGTAAGAGCCGCGATGTCCAGTCCGCCCAGCTTCATCAGCACATCCCCGGCATCAGTGGGATCGGGACGGTTGACAGCGATGGCCTTTTTGATGACGCTCACCTTGCGTAAGAGCCCCTCGTCCGACAGCCCCGCTCCGCGCCCGGTCATTTCTTCCACCTTTGTGTTAAGCATTACGGCGGCCATCGCACTGGATGTCGTCGTGTTGCCGATGCCCATTTCACCGGTACAGATGATCTGATAACTCTTCTCTTTCAGCTCTTTTACCAGATCCATGCCGGTTTGCATGGTCAGATGCATTTCTTCCTGCGTAATGGCAGGCCCTTGGGCGATATTGCGTGTGCCCGACGCGGCCTTGCGGCGTATTAGAGGCTCGCAGTCCTGGTCCTGATTGATACCGACGTCCACAGCGAAGACATCAGCATGGGCGACTCGCGCAAAGGCGTTAACACTGGCGGTGCCCCCCGCGATGCTTTTGGCATTGAGCGCGGTGATGCTGCTGTCGGTTTGTGTCACTTTTTCTTGCACCACGCCGTTATCTGCGCACACCACCAGCACCGCGCGCCTGTCAATGCGCACGTTTTGCGTGTGTGCGATGCCGCCCAACTGCGCGACCAGATCTTCCAGCACGCCAAGGCTGCCCAGCGGCTTGCCCACCAGGTCCCAGTGCCGTTTGCACAGGAAGGCCGATTCAGTGTCAAACAAAGCTTGTCTCCTTCTATGTGAGAAATTCGTTTTGCTGCATAAGGAATCGTTCGTGCTGATCGCGGCTTAAGGTAATAAACTCATAAACGAGGTATTCAGGCGCGATCCTGTTGATCAAGCGGGCGATCCCGGCATGCAAAAAAGGCTGATGGGCGTCTATTTGCATGATCTCTTCGTAGATTTGCATCAGGCGCCGGGAGTAGTCGCCGCTTAATCGGATGTTTTTGAGCACCATCTCTTGAACACGAGGGCCGCTGAAAGTTTGATGCAGGTGCACGCCTTTGATATGGCGGCACAGTTCCGCGTGCCGGTCAAGCATTGATTCAATGTATGTGAGTGCATCGTCGTACGAGGCAACTGCGAGGTTGGTATGCATCAAATGGCCTATGTCCAGCATAATGCCTTTGTTTTTGTACTGAATGCCCTGTATGAGACGCGCCGTCATTAGGGGCGAACTGAAGCTGAATCCCGGCCACCAAAGATTTTCTGTCAAGAAAAGGATGCTGCGTCTGCTGCCGTCAAAGATGGCATTGATGACTTCCAGCGCGGCGTCGATGACTTCCTCATCGGTGTAGTGAAAACGGTATGACACGGTTTCCTGAAGGGAACTCTCCGACACATGGAATACGGCGTACAGGGCACCATGCGTTTCGGCCAGGTCCAATTGCCGGCGGTAGTTCGCTATGAATTCTTCTTTGCTCTTTGCGCCCATCACCAGTGAAGCAGCCTCAAGCGAGCCGAAGTTGTCCCGCTGTCGTTCCTCATCGCCAAGCCAAAACGGAATCCATGACGGGTGGTAATCAAGGTGAACGCCACAGACGGTGCCCCTTGGGAGAATGTCCGTGCTGCCTGACCCGTGGAGCAGCAGCTCAAACCCATCCATATTCGTCTTTTGAAGAAATGCACGCACGTCACGAGCGTCCAAAAACCGCTCCAAGTCTTCCCGGACATTGGAAATATTGGCCAGTCGCAGCATATGCACCCTCCTTTTCGTTCAGTATAGCACGGTGTTCTTTGCCGGGCAACTATGAAAAACCGCGTCGCACAGTGATGCTTTTGCTGCGTTTGCATCGATTGACAATCGTGGATTTTGCGCTATACTGGCATTACAAATGAATAGGCGCGTGCTTTTTGCGATTTATCGCCGGCCGTCGGGCCGAGGGAACACGGATGAGATTTCCGGACTATCCCAGTAACCGTGAAGCGGACAAGCGGACAGATGCCACTGCGCAAGCGGGAAGGTGTCCGCAAGGATGAAGCTAAGTCGGGAGACCTGTCAGCACGTTCATTCCTGGGATGGAAGAAGGCCGCTTTGCACTTACGTATGGCGCTGCTCCTTTTCGGGAAGGGGCAGTTTTTATTGCTCGTCTAGTTTGTTTGAATAACTTTGAGGTGTGCAAAATGTTTAGGAAATCTCTCGCCATTTTACTGTCGGCACTGCTTTTGTCAGCGGCAGGCGTCACCGCACAAACCGGTGTATCTGTAACGGATTTTGAGGGACGAATCATCACCCTCGCGAAAAAAGCCGAACGCATCGTCGCGCTCATGCCTGCGGATGTCGAAATATTGTACGCCATCGGGGCTCAGGAGGTACTCATCGCCAGGGGCGAATACTGCAACTATCCCAAGGAAGCATTGGAAAAGGATGTGGTCAAGTCCGGCCAGGAGATGAACCTGGAGCAGATCATCGCGTTTGCCCCGGATGTGGTCGTCTCCAGTAAGATGAGCCACAGCGTGCAGCAGGTGGAGGCGCTGGAAAAGGCGGGCATTCAGGTGGTTATCAGCGACGCCCAGGACTTAAGCGGCGTATATGCCGCCATCGAGATGCTGGGTACACTGACCGCGCGGGAAACACAGGCGGCGGCTTTAATAGAAGACATGCACTCGCACATAGTCGAAATTGAGAAAAAGGTGAACGGCAAAACAGCGGGCACTGTTTACTATGAAGCGTCTCCCTTGCAGTACGGTCTTTGGGCCGCAGGGGGAGGCACATTTATGGATGAACTGGGGCGTATCGTAGGGCTCGAAAACATCTTCGGCCAATCGGAAGGCTGGCCTCAGGTATCTGAAGAACAGGTTATCGCTAAAGATCCCACATATGTTGTTACCACCACGATGTTTTTTGGCGATGGTCCCACGCCCATTGAAGAAATCTATGCCCGTGCCGGATGGCAGGACATGCAGGCACTGAAAAACAACAAAGTCTTGAACGCCGACAGTGATGCTATCACACGGCCGGGACCCCGCCTGATACAGGCCGCTGGGGAGCTTTATGAGTTTGTCTGGGGCGACAGCGCGAACGCAAAGTAAGGACGGTCTATGAAGGCAAGCGAAGGCTTTTCTCCGGGGCAGCATCTCGTATTCCAATTGCTGGTACTCATCTTTATAGTGGCAGGCATTGCTATGGGCAGCGTCATGTTGCCTTTAGTGGATACGTTGGACACGCTTTGGGCACTCATAAGCGGCGCGTCACTGCCGCAAAGCAGCGCGTCCGCCATATTGGTGCATGTCCGTATTCCGCGTGTGTTGTCGGCGGCGCTCATAGGGGCGGCCCTGTCGTTATGCGGCGCCGCGATGCAGGGATTGCTTCGCAACCCGTTGGCGGACGGCTCCACATTGGGCGTCAGTTCCGGCGCATCCTTGGGCGCGGTCATCGCCATTAGCCTGGGCATCACAGTGCCCGCCCTGCCTTTTGCGGGCACTGTGATGATGGCAATGTTGTTTGCATTTGCGTCGCTCATGCTGATTTTGGCGCTTTCCTATTCTTTCGACCGCTCGTTTTCTACCCAGACCATCATACTGATGGGCGTCATTTTCTCAATGTTTGCATCCAGCCTTATCAGCCTTATCATGGCGTTTTCCGGGGACAAACTTCGCAGCATAACTTTCTGGACGATGGGTTCGTTGGCGGGTACTACCTATGTCAACGTATTGATACTGCTCTTGGCTCTTGTTTTCTTTGGCGGTCTCATAACGCTCCATGGCAGGGAACTGAACGCATTCGCGGTGGGGGAAGAGAACGCGCTGCACATCGGCGTGCCCGTCAGGCGCGTCAAACTGACCGTGATGATTGCCGTATCCGGCCTCATCGGCGTATGCGTTTCCGTCGGCGGCACGATCGGCTTTGTGGGGCTGATAATCCCGCATATCACCCGCATGGCGCTGGGCCCCAATCATCGGAAGTTGCTGCCCGCCTCATTCTACTTTGGAGCCATATTCCTTTTGCTTTGTGATTTGATCGCCAGAACCGTTGTCAGTCCCGTTGAGTTGCCCATAGGCGTTGTCACATCCCTGATTGGCGCGATGGTGTTCGTGTTCATTTTTCGCGGACGCAAGAGGAAGGAGAGGTAGAAGGTGCTGAAGGCAAAGAACATTTCCGTTTCATACAACGTGGACAAAAAAGCGCTTGACGGTGTTACACTGGAAGCTAAGGAGAACCAATGGATCATGCTTCTGGGGCCCAATGGCGCGGGCAAGTCCACGCTGATCAAAGCGCTTTCCCGCGTGCTGCCGTATGAGGGCGAGGTCCTTATCAAGGGACAGGATATCGCGCATATCAAGCCCAGGAAGCTCGCCGGAATGCTCGGAGTTCTGCAGCAGTCCAACCCTGTCAATTACGCGTTCACGGTGGAAGAAATCGTGCAGCTTGGCCGATATGCTTTCCGAGGCGGCATTTTTTCCAAACCGAGACAAGACAACGAGGAAAAAGTGGAGCAGGCGCTTCTGTGGACGGGCATGTCCGACTTTCGCGGCAGAAAAATAACCTCCCTCTCGGGCGGCGAAAGGCAGCGTGCTTTCCTGGCGCAGGTATTTGCGCAGGACCCGGACATATTGCTGTTGGATGAACCTTCGGGGTCCCTTGACCTAAAGCATCAGCAAGCGCTTTTTGATTTGGTTCGGGAGTGGGCACAAAAGCCCGGCCGCTGCGTCATATCCGCCGTACACGACTTAAGCCTGGCACGCAAATATGGCTCCCACGCCATTCTCTTGCGTAATGGTAAAGCGCCGGCGCAGGGCAGCATTCAGACTGTCATGTCACGCGACAACTTAAGTGCCGTCTATGGCATGGATGTTCATCAATGGATGAAAGACATGCTCGTTCAGTGGGCGTAAGAGCTTGCCTTTACAATTTCGTGTGTTATGGTTATAATCCATTCACATGAAAATGAAGGAATGAAATGCGATGAAATGTCAGTTTTGTAACAGCGAAGACAGCCGTGTGGTGGACTCGCGTCCCACAGAGGACGGCGCCAGCATCAGGCGCAGGCGCGAATGTATTGCTTGCGGCAAGCGATTTACTACCTATGAGAAGGTCGAAACCATTCAGCTTTTGGTTATCAAAAAAGACAACACGCGGGAAGTTTTCGACCCGCAGAAAATACGCACCGGCATTATCCACGCTTGTCACAAGCGGCCGGTGGCGGCATCTGAAATCGACAATATTGTCGCTGAAGTAGAGCAGTTTGCGTATAACAGTATGAAGCAGGAGATCACCACGCATCAGATCGGTGAAATGGTAATGGAAAAGCTTCGCGAACTGGACGAAGTGGCGTATATTCGCTTTGCGTCCGTGTATCGCCAGTTTACCGACATACCGACCTTTATGCATGAGATGAGCCGCATGATGCGGGAAAATCGTGATGGCAATTCAGACCTCCCGAAAAACCAAAAAAAAGCCCGCAATAAATAGCGGGGCGTGACCATCAGCGCGAAATCTGATCCAGTGTCATAGCGAATCCCGGGACAAATTCAGCCATAAAGTCCTTGACTTCCGGCAAGTCAATGGCGTGAATCGTGCTTTGGATGCCGCTTTGCGCTTCCGCAAATTCGCGGTTGCCAACCTTGGCCTCTTCCAGGCACTTTACGTAGGCGCAGATGCGGTCCGCCGCCTTCACAATGCGCCAGGATGGGGCGTTTTTGTCCGGCGCGACAAGCGGTTCGTAGTGGTCGCGAAGGTCTTCCGGCAGCATTCCCAGCAGTCTTTGCACTGCCATTTCCTCGATTTTGTGGTATTCATCGCGCATGGATTCATTGTTATGTTTAATGGGCGTAGGCAGATCGCCCGTGATAACTTCACTGGCGTCATGGTACAGCGCTAGCACCATAATGTGTTCAGCGTTATATTGCTTCCCGTAGCGTGCGTTGCCGATCAGGGCAATGGCGTGCGCGATCATCGCGCATTGCATGGCGTGCTCCATGTCGTTTTCGGGCACGCTGTTGCGCATGAGTCCCCAGCGCATAATATACTTCATGCGGGAAAGGTAAGCATAAAAATGATGCGTCATAGCTGCTCCTTTACGGTGCATTCTTGCGTTTTTGAATGTCCTTTTCATAACCCAGTGTGCCCGGCTCGTAATAGACGGTATCCTCATAGCCTTCGGGCATATAGTCCTGCTTGACCCAGTGTCCTTCAAAGTCGTGCGGGTAAAGATAGCCATCCCCGTTGTTAAAGCGCTCATGACCTGCATAGTGCGTGTCGCGCAGCCTAAGCGGCACGGCACCCAGTTCGCCTTTTTCGGCATCCTCTTTGGCGCACACCATCGCCGTCGACACGCTGTCTGACTTTGGGCTTTCGCACACCGCGATGACGGCCTGTGCCAAATTCAGACGGGCTTCCGGCATACCTATCAGTACCAGCGCTTGCGCCGCTGTTACTGCCTGCACCATAGCCTGGGGATTGGCCATGCCAACATCCTCGCTGGCGTGGGCTATGATCCGCCGTGACAACATGCGGGGGTCTGCGCCGGCATAGAGGAGCCTTGAAAACCACAGTAAGGCGGCATCGCTGTCACTGCCGCGCATGCTTTTGCAAAAAGCCGATAACATATCGTAAAACAGCGTGTCGTCGCAGCGTACCTGGGGCTTTTGTATGCTGTCTTCGGCGATGGCAAGCGTAATACGGATGCTGCCTTGTTGGGTGGGCGTGCTAAGGGCTGCCAATTCCAAGGCGTTGAGCGCCATGCGTGCGTCTCCTCGCGCGATGCGTGCGATGTGACGCAGCGCGTCCTCATCCATGGAAACGTTAAGTGACTTAAGTCCGCGCTCACTATCCATCAATGCAGCGCGCAGTGTCTTTTCCACATCCTCTTGGGACAGCGGATAAAAAGCAAAAACGCGGCAGCGGCTGACAATGGCGGGCGTCATCGAAATCATCGGGTTTTCGGTGGTGGAACCGATAAAACGGATCAATCCTTCTTCGATAGCGGGCAAAATACTATCGGATTGCGCTTTATTCCAGCGGTGGCATTCATCCAGCAGCAAATAAGTACTTCGCCCGTACATTTTTTGCGCGTCTTTTGCTTCTTTGAGCACTTCGCGCATTTCTGCTACGCCCGAGGTTACGGCATTCATCTTGACGAAATCGGATTTGGTGATCTGTGCGATCACGTGCGCCAGGGTCGTTTTGCCGCAGCCGGGAGGCCCGTAAAAGATGCTGCTGGTCAGCTTATCCGTCTGGATCGCGCGGCGCAGCAACCGTCCGCGGCCTATCAGATGTTCCTGTCCGAAGAACTCATCCAGGTTACGGGGACGCACGCGGTCAGCCAGCGGACGGGTGCTCTTTTTTGGTTCGTTGGTAAAGTCAAATAACGTCATTTTTCTCCCGTGAAAATAGATAAGTTGTTTTGCTTGTCGTCTATGCGCCACTGATGCGCCATATCATTCAAGGCGCATTGCGCGTGCAGCACCGCGATACCGGCGTTGAGGCTGTCCAGCCGCTTTAGACCGATACGCAGGGTCGAGCCGGAATAGGAAAAACGCCAAGGCTGGCGGTTGATCGCAGAGGGCGCGACGCGTACCGCTTCGGCTGTTCGGTAGGCCCATAGCGGCCACGTGGCGGGATCGTCAGCGCACAGTTTTTTGAGCGCTTTGCGTTTGTGGCTTATTTGCGTTTCTTCCGCCGCCATACCAAAGGGGATGATAGCGGCGATACGTTCGTTATCCCTAAGCCCCACTTTGCAGGCGCCACGCCTGAAAGTGCCGGACACCCAGCAGGTGGCGACGCCCAGCGATGTAGCTTCCAGGATGAACGCTTCCCCCGAAATGCCTGCGTACAAGTTCGCATAGGGCATCTGTTTATCACAAATGATGGCAGCGTATTGGCTGACGCCTCGGAAAGTCGCCAGAAAAGGAATGGGCAGCAACAATCGATCATCTTCGCCACATCGCTCGATGGCAACGCGAACACCACGCAGCGGCAGGCGTGCAGCGGTATATTCCAACGCACTCAATAGAGGCACACCTGTTTCTGACAGAAAACGGCGGCAGGAATAGCGCCGCGGAATGGCTGCCAGCCACTTTTGCAGGTCAGCCTGCCGGTAGAAACCGGTCCACTCTTGGTCTGGCATGAGGCAATCCTCCTCCTGTTCAGTTTAGCATACTCACAAAAAGGGTTCAATACGCTTCGACTGTTTGACGTAAGCAGAAAGCGAGCCTATAATCGTCGTAAGAGTGGAATACAGCGGAGGAATTAAACGTGTACAAGAAACGCTCCATGCTAAGTACCGTCGTTGTGTTGATAGCGGCTGCCGCTCTGTGGTGGTTTACGGGCGGAGGAGGACCGGTGGGTGATGCCCCAAAGGGCGATGGACCCGCAATCGTTGAAGATGGCACCTACACGACCAAAGAGGATGTGGCGGCATATCTCCATACCTACGGGGAACTTCCCGGAAATTTCATCACCAAGGACGAGGCGCGCGCTTTGGGGTGGCAGGGCGGCGGTTTGAAAGACATTGCTCCTGATAGCGCGATAGGCGGCGACCGCTTTGGCAATTATGAAGAGCTGCTGCCTATAGAGGCCGGCCGCATCTATTACGAATGCGACATTGACACATTGAACGCTGTTTCACGCGGCGCCAAGCGTATCGTTTATTCCAATGACGGGCTCATTTTCTATACAGATGACCATTATGAGTCGTTTACCCGGCTCTACGGGGAGGCAACGCCGTGAACAGAATAGAACTGGATGGGCGGCGTATGGACAGCCGCGCACAAACGCACGCATATTTGAAGGAAATGCTCAAGTTCCCTGCGTATTACGGCAACAATTTGGATGCCTTGCATGACTGCTTGATGGAATTGTGCGATGTCAAAATCGTGCTTCGTTATCAGGATTCCATGCTCAATGCCTTGGGGGGGTACGGGCAGACCATGCTGAAAGTGTTCCGGGAAGCCGCGAAAAGCAATTCCACCATAGCTTTTGTCAGTTGACCATGCGCAATGTGGTCAAGGGATTACCGTCTTTTACCAGTATTGCACAAACTTGCCCTTGCATTTTTGTGGATTTCAAGCACTATCATTGTTGTGATATTGCAGTATAATAAGGGCGATTCAATTAGGAGGTCCGCTCCTTTTTTCTACTTCTATGTGACTGATCACTTTAAGGAGGCATTTCATGGCAAGTCTGTCTTTGCAGCATCTTTACAAGGTCTATCCCGGCGGCGTCACCGCTGTCAGTGACTTTACACTCGACATCGAGGACAAAGAATTTATCGTCCTGGTCGGCCCGTCGGGTTGCGGCAAGTCCACCACGCTGCGCATGGTAGCGGGGCTGGAAGAAATTTCCGATGGTGAACTATACATCGGCGACAAATTGGTCAACGATGTGGCTCCCAAGGATCGCGACATCGCGATGGTGTTTCAGAACTATGCGCTGTATCCGCACATGACGGTGTATGACAACATGGCCTTTGGCCTCAAGCTTCGCAAAACTCCCAAGGACGAGATCAAGCGCCGCGTGGAAGCTGCCGCCCATATCTTGGACATTGAGCATCTTTTGAACCGCAAACCCAAAGCTCTGTCCGGCGGTCAACGCCAGCGCGTCGCACTGGGCCGTGCCATCGTGCGTGAACCTAAGGTCTTCCTGATGGACGAACCGCTGAGCAACCTGGACGCCAAGCTGCGCGTTGCCATGCGTACCGAAATTACGAAGCTGCATCAGCGTCTGCAAACCACCTTCATCTACGTGACCCATGACCAGACCGAGGCGATGACCATGGGCTCCCGCATCTGTATCATGAAGGATGGTTTCATCCAGCAGGTGGGGACGCCGCAAAACAACTACGATTTCCCCGAAAACAAGTTCGTCGCCAGCTTTATCGGAAGCCCTCAGATGAACTTCTTTGATGTGGAGATGAAAGCCGAAAACGGCAAAGTGTATGTGCTCTTCGGGAACAGCAAAATTCTCATCCCGGAAAGCAAAATGAAGAAGTTCGTGGATGAAAGCTACGTCGGCAAACGCGTTTCTATGGGTGTCCGCCCGGAGAACATCTCCGACAATCCCGAAACCGTCGCGGCCAACCCCGAATCTCAGTTCAAGGTGCACGTGGAAGTGACAGAGCTTATGGGTTCTGAAACCTATCTGCATCTTACTACCGAAGGCAAGGAAGGTAACATTGTTGCCCGTGTTGACCCCCGCACTACTACCCGCGCCGGTGATGACATTGTTTGCGTCATGGACACGAGCCGCCTTCACTTCTTTGATTTGGAAACCGAAGAGACCATCCTCAACAGATGATCCTCTCGTATATTCAAAGGCTGTCACCCTGTGGGTGACAGCCTTTTGTGTGCATAATCTCTGCAATGTTCCACAGCCGCGATGCGGCAAAAACACGCTCCCATTGTGGACGAACGGGGGAGAACGATGCATATGGACTTGTGGATAAACATGGAATGCATTGTGGAAAAACAAACACATCAATCATTTTTCCCTTGATCGCTTGCGAAAAACATCTGTTCGTGTGGACAACTATGTGGATAGTGTGGATATCCGAACATTCGCACCCCTTTGCATATCATTCNNATAAATATACAAGCAAAGACATCCCATGTGCATGGTCATTCTGACGGTATTCATTCCTCTGAGTGACGTACCGGGCAACCCGTGTTTTCTTTACATTCCGCCTGCATTACGTTATAATCGCTAAGAATCTTTAGCACAAAGGAGGGAAACGGATGAAAAAGCGCCTGCTGTGGTTGTTTGTCCTGTCCGTTGCCCTTTTCTTGCTGATGGGCCTCATGGTGGTCGCGGCACAGGAAACCCCGAGCGATGTGCCCGTCTACCGCGGCATGCCGCCGCTGGTTCCCTTGCCGCAAGAGATGCGTACGCAAGCGGAGGGACTGCCGCGGGACGTGTTGCCCTCCGTTCGGCTGAGAAATGCTGTGCCATCAAGTGAAGCGCTGCCAATAGCAAATGTTCCCCAAACGGATGCCAACGGGCTGCCGCTGCAGGACAGGTGTTATTACCGTACTGCGTACGCGGTGGTGCGGTTGGAGGATAGTGCCGGATAACAGATTTTTGTGGATGGATCAACCAAAATTGAAAGGAAGATGCACTCATGGCAAAACCTGTTAACACAAAAAAGACATTCAACAAAAAAGCGATTGCCGCGGTTACCGTGGCAGTATTGCTGGTACTCTCAATTGTGGTGGGTTATCTGGGCGTCACGGGGAGAAAACTGGATAATGAGGGCTTGTACAAGCTTCTTGCCTGGATCCCTACCACTTCCGAAAAATACACGTGGCGTGAAGCGCTGGTTCCCGGCGCCGACTTTGGAGAAACCGACGCCTATGTGTTGGCGTTGCCGCAGGAGCAGGACACGGCAGCTGATGATACGGTCACCCCGACCGTTGCCGTTTTATCCGAGCGCATGGCGCAGACCGGCATTTCCGGCGTTGCGATTGAGACGATGGATGACGGCAATATCATGCTGACGCTTCCCAAGGGCGCGCTCAACAAGCAAAACGTCGAAACACTTACTGCGCCCGCCCGCTTTGCGTTTGCTGACCCGTCCGGAGTGGAATTCCTGTCGGGCGATCACATCACGGCCGCCAATATTGCTCCTGTTGACCAACAGATGACCAGCTGGTATTTGGCGTTTGAGTTTGACGCCGAAGGCAAGCAGATCTTCGCCGACAAAACCACTGAGTTGGTAGGTCAGAGTATCGCCCTCAATCGTGACGGCCAAATGATCACGCAGGCAAGCATCGGCGAACCGCTCACAGAGGGCGGGGCGTCCATCCCCGGCTTCGCCTACGAGGACGCATTCTATAATGCATTGCTGATGCGAACGGGTGAGCTGCCCAACGCGCTATCGGTCAACGACGTTGCACAAGGTTCTCCGCTATTGGGTGAAGGCGTGATGAATAGACTGATCATTGCCTTGTGGGTTGCATGCGGGCTTATCGGCCTGTATCTCATCATCCGGTTCCGTTTGGGCGGGCTTATTGCGCTTTGGGCACTGGCCGTCGCGATGATACTCAATTGGTTCTTCGCTGCGCTGGCAGGAGGCGGCTTCAATGTATCGACGCTCCTGGCGGTTTATGGCGCATTCGCGCTGGCCGTCTTTGGCATCCTGTCCATCTTCCGTGGCATGGAAGGTGATTTGCGCCGCGGACGCTCTGCCAAACAGGCACTTAAGGATTCCTATGCGGGTCCGGGCCACACGTCTCTGGACGTGTTGGCTCCGCTCCTGGTCCTGACGCTCATCTGGATCATAATGGATAATGGGAGCATCGGGCGCTTTGCTCAGCTGTTCGCCATTGCGCTTATCGTTGATATGGTCATCGTGCATTTGCTGATGCGCGTGATGATGGTGAGCGTTATTGAGCTGGCGGGAGATAAGACCGCGATGTTTGTATCCGAGAGCGAAACCGAGGAGGCGAAATAAATGAACAAGACGAAAAGAAGTTCCTGGATCCTGTCCGCTATTGTCGTTGTCATTGGTGCCGTAGTGCTTTTGACCAAAGTGGGCATGAAGCTTGATCCCGCAGCGTCAGCGGCCGTGGATTACTCGCAGTTGTTATTCTGTTCGCTGGCGGCCGTAGTACTTGCCTTGTTTTATGGATTTCTCAGGTTTGACAGGGCAAACGCCATTGCGCTCAGCGCCGCTGTGCTGCATGATCTGTTGGTCACCATGGCGCTGGTCGTCCTGCTTAGCGCAGTACTGCCCCGAATTGCGGCGGTCCCGGCGGCCACAACATTGGCGGTCACGGTATTGTTGAGCGTTGCATTCACCTTCTGTCAATCGATCCCCATTCTCAGGGCGGCGCGCCATATTGTGCGTACAACATCCCGCAGAGATGTGTCGCTGGATGACGCGGCAAAAATGGCCGTGGCCGAAACCCGCTCGTTCCGCGTCACCGTATCCCTTCCGGTGCTGCTGCTCGTTGTGGCCGCTGTTGTGGCGGGCGGCATTCAAATGCTGTCCGTGCTTATCGCTTTGCCCGTTGCGTTGGCAGTGTCCCATTTCTCCGCCGAACTGATTACCCCCACCCTTTGGGCTGGCAGCGCGGCAAAGCTCAAAACCCGCAAAGTATACAGATAACCAGAGCTTGGGAGCGCGTCCCCTCAACCGGGGGCGCGCTCCCTTTTCCGTAATGCTCTAACAAGAAAGGACGACGCATGCTTCGTTTTTCCCGACGTGCCGAAAAATACCAAATTGAAGGTCTGCCCGACTGGATGGCTTCGCTTCTGCACGCGCGGGGGGTACATGACAGGGAAACGGCAGAAAAGTTTCTGCAACCCGATTTGAGCCACTTGCACGATCCGTTTGATCTAAATAACATGCAAAAGGCCGTCGACATAATAAGCGCCGCGGCCAAAGGCAAGAAGCGCGCCGTCGTATGGGGAGACTATGATGTGGACGGTATGTGCGCGACGTCGCTATTGTATGAAACCCTGCAGGCTATGCGTATTCCGGTCATCACCTTCATTCCCGACAGGCATACGGATGGTTACGGCTTGAGTTTTGACGGCGTCGAAAAACTTGCATCACAGGCGGACCTGTTGATTACCGTGGATTGCGGAATTACCGCGCAAGCTGAAGTCCAAAGGGCGAAGGAGCTGGGGATGACCGTAATCATAACGGACCACCATGCTTTGCCCGAAATGCTCCCTGAAGCGGACGCGATTATCAGCCCGCTTTTGAATAATTACCCCTTTCCCCACTTGTGCGGCGCGGGGGTAGCGTGGAAACTGTCACAGGCGTTGAAAGGACTTGAGTACGCGCGAAAGCAATTGGATCTGGCGGCTTTGGCTACAATAGCCGATATGGTTCCATTGACAGGGGAGAATCGTGTCATAGCCGCGTTGGGGCTTAAAACGCTGGGCGATACTAAACGAGCGGGTCTTGTTGCACTAAAAGAAGCCGCGGACATTGCTCACCACCACCCTTTGACAAGTGAACAAGTTGCCTTCCAATTGGCACCGCGGTTGAATGCCAGCGGGCGGCTGTCCACTGCGCAAGGTGCGATAGAACTGCTCAACGCTGCCAACCCTGCGCATGCCGTCCCACTGGCTCAGGAGCTAAATACCCTCAACACCCGTCGCAAACAGGAAGAAAGGTTGGTACTGGAAGCGGCGGAGAAGCAACTGGAAAAAGCCGATTTGCTGCACGACCGTACCATTGTGGTGGTTGGCGAAGAGTGGAACGCGGGTGTGGTGGGTTTGGCGGCGGGGAGATTGGCGGAAAAGTACGGCTACCCCGCGGTGGTGTTGTCGCAAAGCGGCGACATGTGTGTGGGCAGTGCCCGCAGCGCGGGAGAAGTAGATCTATATGCCGCACTCAAAGCGTGCGAGGATCTCTTTGAACGTTTTGGCGGCCACACCAAGGCTGCCGGGCTGACCATATTAGGCGCCAATGTTGTCGCTTTCAAGCTGCGTTTCAATGAAGCTGTCTATGCACAGCTGCCCGGGGGAGAATTGATCCCTACCGCCGAATATGACGATGAAATGCCGCTCAGTCTGGTCACGCCGGAAACGTCCGAGGCACTCATGCGTTTGGCACCCTTTGGTGTAGGCAATCCCGCCCCGGTGTTCCTGAAAAGGGAGGCCAAGGTACTCTCGGCGCGCTGCGTGGGCGCGGACATGCGTCATCTAAAGATGACTCTGGGGGAGGACGATGTCATTCGCGATGCCATTGCGTTTGGCTGCGGCGAAGAATTTGGTGGTTTATCAGGCAGTGTCGACGTACTGTTTGTGCCGCAGAAAAACGAGTTCCGCGGACGCTTGAGCGGGCAGTGTCTGGTGAAAAATATCGTGATCTCTTCCGGCGTCTTCAAAGAAGATGCCGCACTGGAACGCCGCATTATCCTGCAGGAACTGCAGGCGGCTTTGTTGAATAGTGTTTCTTACCCCGTGAACAATCTATCGCCGGAATCCCTCCAAATTGCGGGTAGCCAGGGCACTTTGCTGTTGTGTCGTACCGCCAAAACGGCGATGCGGCTCAAGGAGCAATTTCGGTGGATGGATGCCGCTATCCACAGGATAAATGATCCCCGCGCGTTCCAGACGGTATTGCACAATGCACGCCTCAAGGACATTAACGCGCCGTACGAAAAACTCGTTTTTGCTGACGGACTTATTCACCCAAGCGAAGCCGGGCTGGCGCACACACATTTGCCCAAAGCCACCTTGTACGCATTCCCAATAAGTGATACGCTGTCTACGCGCATTGAAGAATTGGCCGTCACGCAGGATGAACTGAGGGAAGCCTACATTGCGCTCAAAAAGCAAACCGGTTTGTCCGCATTTCCGTGGACGGATGAAAAACGCACGGCGGCGCTCGTGATGCTTTCGGAGCTATCCCTTATCCAGGGGGAAGGCAGCGGTATTTGCATGCTGCCCCTCCGTAAGTGCGATCCCCAGGAAAGCCCCCTCTATCGGGTGCTATCGACATAAAAGGAGGTGTGAATATGGCTCATTCCGCATTTCGAGCACTGACTCTGGAAGAAATAATCCAATCCATCAACAGAGTGCGACCCGGCGAAGATGCCGCGATCATCGAAAAAGCGTACCATTTTGCTGCCAATGCGCATAGCGGGCAGATGCGCAGGAGCGGGGAACCGTATTTCACGCACCCTGTTTTTGTTGCCAGTATCCTGACAGAAATCACCATGGATATGCCCACTATCGCCGCGGGCTTGCTCCATGATACGGTGGAAGACATTGAGGGCATCTCCGTTGAAGTGATAGAAAGGGAGTTCGGTCAGGAAATCGCCATGCTGGTGGATGGCGTCACCAAACTGGGCCGTCTCAATTTCCAGGACAGGGAGGAGCAGCAAGCGGAATCCCTGCGCAAGATGATTTTGGCCATGGGGCGCGATATCCGCGTGGTTATCATTAAATTGGCCGATCGATTGCACAATATGCTGACGCTGGGTTATCAACCAAGCGACCGCCAGGCAGCCATCGCACGCGAAACGCTCGACATCTATGCTCCCATTGCGCATCGCTTGGGCGTCTACACCATCAAACAGGAATTGGAAGACCTGTCCCTTAGCTATATTGACCCGCAAGGCTACCGGGACGTCGCGGTCAAGGTGGGTGCCAAACGCTTGGAGCGAGAGGATCAAATCAAAACAATTATCGCCGTTTTGACTGAAAAGCTGGCGGAAATGGGCGTGCAGCATTTTGAAATCGAGGGCCGTCCCAAGCATTTGTACAGCATCTATCGCAAGATGGTCATTCAAAACAGGAACTTTGATCAGATCTATGATTTGATTGCTGTTCGTGTGCTGGTGGACACGATACCGGATTGCTACACCGTGCTGGGCGTGGTACATACGCTGTGGAACCATATGCCGCTTCGCTTCAAGGATTATATATCGGTACCCAAAAACAATATGTATCAAAGCCTGCATACCACATTGGTGGGGGGGCGCACTATACCCACTCCCTTTGAAGTGCAAATCAGGACCTATGACATGCACCGCGTCGCGGAGTACGGCATCGCTGCGCACTGGAATTATAAAGAGGGCGGCACGGACAAATCGATGGACAAGAAGCTGTATTGGCTTCGTCAGATCCTCGATTGGCAAAGTGAAACCAAGGATTCCAAAGAGTTCATCGACGGACTGAAAACAGACCTGTTTTCAGAAGAAGTCTTCCTCTTTACGCCTAAGGGCGATATTGTCAACATGCAGCGCGGGGCAACGCCACTGGATTTTGCGTATCGTATCCACTCCGGTGTCGGCAATGCCTGTACCGGGGCAAAAGTCAATGGCAAAATAGTACCCCTGGACACAGAATTGAAAACGGGAGACCGTGTGGAGATCCTGACCAGCAAAACCGCCAAGGGCCCCAGCATGGACTGGCTGAAGATCGTCAAGACACAGCAGGCCAAAGCGAAGATCCGCCAGTTCTTCAAAAAGGAACTGCGCGGCGAAAACATCCAGATAGGCCGTGAGATGCTGGAAAGGGAAGCCAAGCGACGCGGGGTCAAGTTAGGGGATATCAGCAAGCCGGAAAGCTATGAACCTCTTTTAAAAAAGTATGGCTTCCCCGACATAGAAGCCATCCACGGCGCTGTGGGGTACGGCGTGGTACCGGCCATCTACGTCATCAGCCAGTTGCTGGATGAGCAGCGAAAGGAAACGGAAGGCGATGCGCCCAAAAAGCCAACGCTGCCCGAACCCCACGAAATCGACCGCCTGGGGAAACCCACCAATGGTATCTATGTCGAGGGGGGGTCCGGGATGCTGGTACGCTTCGCACATTGCTGCAATCCGGTACCCGGAGATGATATCGTGGGCTATATCACCCGTGGGCGCGGTGTTACCGTACATAAGGCGGATTGTGTCAACGCTTTCAATTCTGAGCCCGAGCGCCGCGTACAGGTGTCATGGGCGAAGTCTGACATGGGTGTGTTCAACGCCAGTCTCCGCATTATCGCGTACGATCATCCGAGTTTGTTGGGCGAAATCACCGTTTACGTGTCAGATGCCGGGGCTCCGGTGACAGCCGTATCTGTAAAAGTCAACAAGAATGGCATTGTCACCATTCACATGATCGTGCAAGTAAACAGTAAGGAACAATTACAGCAGGTGCTGACCAAAGTGCGCAAGCGCACCGATGTGATCGAAGCGTTCCGTACAGCCAGTTAAGGAGGAATCATGAGAAGCGTCGTGCAGCGGGTATCCGGTGCCAAAGTGTTGGTTGAAGGGCAAGTAAGCGGCGAGATTGCCAAAGGTTTGCTCGTACTGCTTGGGGTCGAGGAGGGGGACACCGATAAGGATGCCCTGTATATGGCCGACAAAATCAGCAAACTCCGCATATTTGAAGATGGGAACGGCAAGATGAACTTAAGCTTGAAGGACGTGGAGGGCGCTGCGCTGTTGGTGAGCCAGTTTACGCTGCTGGGTGACGCGCGGGGGCAGAATCGGCCCGGCTTCACCAAGGCCGCTGCGCCGGATGAAGCTGACAGACTCTACCAAATTGTCTGCGCACGCATTGCGGAAAATGACTTGCCGGTTGAGACCGGTGTATTCCAAGCGCACATGGAGGTCAGTCTTATCAACGATGGGCCGGTCACCATTTTACTGGACAGCCGCAAGAATTTTTGAGGATTTTATGATAGTAGAAAAAATAGTCGTCGGAGATTTGGAAACCAATTGTTATCTGGCATTCGCGACAACAGGCGCAGATGAAGTTTTGGTAATCGATCCGGGCGACGACGCGGAGAAAATACTCGACCGCATTGCGAAGCGTAATGTGGCGGCAGTACTGCTGACGCACGGGCATTTTGACCATACCGGCGCGCTGTCGGCATTTCGGGATGTTCCGATCTATATTCACGCAAAGGATGCGCCTATGCTGAGGGATAACCGGCTGTCTGTGGGCGAATTGATGGGCGATAAGGCGGCGCGGCCCGCCGCCACGCACCACATGAAAGAGGGCGAGATGATCGAACTGGCGGGCCTTAAGCTGCGCGTCATGGAGACGCCCGGCCATACCATGGGCAGTGTGTGCCTCATTTGTGATAATCAGGTCTTTACCGGCGACACCCTGTTTGACGGTGATTACGGCCGCACCGACCTGCCGGGCGGCAGTGCCACATTGATGCGTGCTTCTCTCAAAAGGATATTTGAACTGCAAGGTCATCGCGCTTATCCCGGGCACGGTGGGGAGACAAGTATCAAATGAAGGTGCTGTTTCAAACACCCGTTTCGGCTTATGCTAAGGAAGTGGGCGATGTTATCGCCCTTTTTTTTGAGGGCGCGGACTATTTCGTCAACATAGAGAATTGCGATCCCGATCTCATCATCGAGCATACCGAACGGACGAAAGGCAGCGTGCGCGAATGCCGCGTGACGATGTCGGGTACTTTTCAGGGCAACAATACGCTCCATGAAACGGTGCAAGGGGATGCGCTGACCGAAAAGCGCCTGCACAAGCGCCAGGTGAAACGCTGCGTGTACGCGGCGCTCAAGCAGGCTGCGCACTTCACGCCTCCCTGGGGATCCTTGACAGGCGTTCGCCCCACACGCCTTTTGTATGAAAGCATGGGGCAAGGGAAGAGCCTTCGGTCCGCGGTGGAGCATATTGTCACGACATTTGACGTTTCCGCCGTAAAGGCGGTACTGCTCAGAGACATTGTCGTGGTGCAGAGCGCTCTGCCGCCGCCCATGCCACGGGACGTGGACATCTATATCGGCATCCCGTTTTGCACGTCAAGGTGCCGCTATTGCAGCTTTTTATCCGCCGAAGTTGGGGACGGCCGCATGCTGGCACCCTATGTGCAAGCTTTATGCGGCGAAGTAGCTGAGGTCCTGAAGCTCATCGAGCAAAAAGACCTCAGTGTCCGCGCCTTTTACATGGGGGGAGGCACGCCCACCGCGCTGCCGTATGATTTGTTGGAAAGCGTGTTGGTCGCGGCCGGGCCGCTCATCAGCGCTGCCCGCGAAGCCACCGTGGAAGCGGGCAGGCCCGATACGCTGGACGAGCGCAAACTCAGCATCATCCTGGCGTCCGGTGCTTCCCGTATCTCCATCAACCCGCAAACCATGCACAATGATACACTCAGGCTCATCGGCAGAGGACATACGCGTGCGCAAACCGAAAACGCTTACGCGCTGGCAAGACAAATCGGTTTTCATCATATCAATATGGATTTGATCGCGGGGCTTCCAGGTGAAAATGAAGCCATGTTTTCTCAGACCCTTGCGTGGGAAAGGAGCATGCAACCTGAGTCGCTTACCATCCATACCCTGTCTGTCAAGCGCTCAAGTCTCATGCATTTGTGGGGAGATCGTTTGCCCGGCGGGGAAATGGTATCACACATGGTGGAAAGCGGCAGAAAACACGCGCAGGCAAACGGTATGCATCCCTATTACCTTTATAGGCAGAAGCATCAGGCGGGCAACCTGGAAAACGTGGGCTATGCGCTTAAGGACCATGCGTGCCTGTACAATATCGATATGATGGAGGATGTTTGCAGCGTCCTTGCTTTGGGCGCGGGGGCCATATCCAAGCGCGTATGGCCCGGCCGCGAGAAAATCGTTCGCAGCCCCAATGTGAAACAGGTGCAGGACTACATTGTGCGGGCAGGGGAAATGGCGCGGCGCAAAGAAGCGTTATGGGAAATTTAGAAACGGCGGCTTCGGCCACTGTTTTGAGTTACTGGGGACGTTTGCGTATATCATCGCCCAGGAAATGGAGAGACAGCCCGGTGCGCGGGTCCATGAGGCGCGAAGCGATGCGCTCCGTATAGCGGGATTGCAGTTCGGTCAGCGTCAGATTGGTACTGATAACGGTATTCTTGTTGTCATTCAGGCGCGCGTCAATCAAAGCAAAGAGCTGTTCAATGGTGATGTTTTCCCACATGGGCTCGGTGCCAAGGTCGTCCACCAGCAGTAAGTCCGTGCGGTAAAAAAGGGACATTCCCTCATCCTCATGGGAAAAGTAAGCCTTGCGTATTTGGTTCAGGAGCGTGTTGGCCGATACGCTCAGAGAGGCTACGCCACGATCCTTCGCGCGCTTTGCGATGGCGCGCAAAAGAAACGTCTTGCCCAAACCACTGCGACCGTAAAATAAAAGGTTGCGCGTTTTGCCGCAGGGCAACGCGTCCGCGTACTGTTCGCAGCGGTGGCGCAGTACCTGCGCGTATTCTCTTTGTGAAATGCCCAGTCCCTCCATCACATTCGGAGAAAATACACGTTCATCGAAATTCTCAAACGTCTCTCCTGTGGTGGGCATGGCGATCGCCTCGCACACCATGTTCTGATAGCGTTTGAGGACGCATGAACAAAACTCTTTTTTGTGTTCGCCCGTGAAGCCCGTGTCCCGGCAGTCACAGCAGGTATATATGGGCTCCAGATGATTTTCCGGAAACCCGTTTTCTTTAAGCAGGCGCTTGATTTCCTTGTTGCGTTTGTTTGTGGCTTCTTCCAACTTATCAGGCGCGATGCCATTCAGCGCGAGGCGCAGATTGTCCATGATGGCTTGCCTGCGCGCTGACATCAATTTGCCTATTTGCGGGCAGACTTTGACAGCCGCCTTTTCGTTTTGCTGTTCTTTTAGGCGATTAGGCGCTTGTTCTTGTCGGCAAGCCTGCAGGGCCTGCATAAGGATGTCACGATTCACGTTTATTGAGTGCCTCCTTTATCAGGTCATGGGTGTTGCGTTCCAGCTGCTCTTCGGTGTACTGGCGCTGGTCGTAGCGGTGCGCCCCAACTTCCCGCGAAGGGCGTTGGGATGCGGCCGCGGGCTGTTCCTTCGTGGCTTCTTCCAAAGTATTGATGCCTTTTTCCTTCCACGCTTTAAGCACGCGGTCGACGTAAAAAAACTTCTGTTTGGCGTTGCGTGCCTGCGCAGCCGCGTGCAAAATGAGCTCGGGCGAAAATGTGGAAAGCCAGGCGTCGATAAACGCGCGGTCTTTTTCGCTGGGGTTGCCTTCCTGTCCGCAGGCATCCATTATGCGCTTGATAAGCGGCAATTGCGCGCTTTGCTTGTCAAGGTGAGCGCGCGCCTTTAGTTCATCATCAATACCGCGCGTATACCACGCCTGAAGCGCGACGGGCAGATCCTCAAACCTGCCACCCTTGCGTCCCACAGCCTCAGCGGCCAATAGGATCATGCTATGCGGATACTGGCTGAGCAGCGCTTTGTACGCGTTTTGTACGGCCACAGGGTTGACGCGCACGCCAAGGGCGTTCAGCGTTTCCCGTGTGGCCTTCATTAATTCGCTCTCCTGTTCCAACTGCTCTTTCACCGGGGCCCCTTTTACGCCGCGGCGGCGCAATCCCTCCAAAATGCCGTTCAAGTAGGCGAACGAAGGATTGCTGGCTTTGACCGTCTCCTGGCAGGCGTTCTGAATATCCTCCGAAGAAAAACCCCATTCGTCTGTCCATTTGCGGTAGAGGTCCAGTTCGTCCTCCGTCGGGGCGCGGCGCAGGCCGAAGCGGCGCAGCACCGCTTTCGTGCCATCACGCGTCAGTTTGTCGTGATTGAAGTACTTTTCCGCGTCTTCCTCAGCCGCGATTCCTTCTTCTTTAAGTACGGTGGCCAATTTTTCTGCATACTTGAAGGTAAATCCGATCCCGCGTGTCGCCACGCAGTGGCTCAGGAGCATCAGGACCACTCCCTGGGGCAGACCCAGTTCCTGCACCCATTCATACGCCGTGGCAATTTCGCCGGGGCGGATCTTGCGGCGCTCGCCAAAGAGCGCGTAGACGGCCTCCGAAAAAGCGATGTAGGCGTTGTCGCCTTTCCAGTCATCCTGCCCGGTCAGCATGCGCTGACCCAGATGGTGGAAGCGGTAGCTGGGCGGATTGTCCTTTAGGCGCGACACCAGACGCCGCCGCTCCCAATAGCGCAGGGCGGACTCAATTTTGATTTCGTCCATGGACAATTCCTTGGCCATTTCTTTGATGCCATAGCCTTCGTCGTGCAGCTGGCTGTGAAATAAGCCGCACAAATAGACTTTGACGGCATCACCTTCGGCCGAAGGAAGGTACTCGGTAAAAAAAAGATTTTCCACGGCGGTTATGCCGAATATTCTGCTCTGGTCATCCTGTTCAAACATGGGGTCCTTTCCAAAGGGCGCTATCCATCAGTCCTCAGTCATTTCCTTTTTGAGGGTCGCCAATGTTCGCCTTTCCATACGCGATACCTGCATCTGAGTCAGCCCCAATTGCTTGGCAACGACGCTTTGTGACAGGCGGCGGGAAAAACGCAGCATCAGCAATTGCTTTTCCACATCACTCAGCACAGACAGCGCTTTTTTTAGGTCTTCGCGTGCTTCAAAGTTTTCAAAACTGACATCGTCTTCGCCAATACGGTCAAACAGCAGCAGACCGTCTTCATCCGGCATATCAAGAGACGCAATTGTGGTTTTGTCGCGCATCTGCTGCACGTCCAAGACCTGCTGCACTGTCCACCCCAAATGCCGTGACAACTCTTGGACTGAGGGTTCCCGACGCAACGACTGGATCAGCGCTTCATTCGCTCTGTCCATCTTTATGCCTTGCTCACGCA
>LFRM01263579.1_pt1 | contig 26687 bp, 27 predicted proteins | sample 618341 | NCBI WGS metagenome assembly LFRM01 (sample SAMN03654438, study PRJNA283298) | anaerobic digester metagenome | isolation source: pool of bioreactors CSTR01a, CSTR02a, and CSTR03a thermophilic anaerobic... | place: Denmark: Kgs. Lyngby | collected 2014-05-21 | reverse complement strand
ATCATTGATTATAATATTAAAAATAATATTAAAGTTTTTAGAATAGCTTCAGACATTATCCCTTTTGGCTCAAGTCCAGTTAATACTTTAAACTGGTCGAAACACTTTGAAGAAGAATTATTGGCGATTGGAAGTAAAATTAAGGCACATAATATTAGAGTATCGATGCATCCTGGTCAATACACGGTTTTAAATTCAATAAATAATCAGGTTGTCGATAATGCAATATTGGACTTAGAATATCATAATCTTTTTTTAGATAGTCTCAAGGTTTCAAAGGCAAGTAAAATTATTCTGCACATTGGTGGTGTCTATGGGGATAAAGAAGCCGCTATAAATCGTTTTATAAAAAACTATCGTCAGTTAAATCAAAATATTAAAGATCGACTTGTGATTGAAAATGATGATGTCAGCTACAACATCCTTGATGTACTAAGGATATCAAAGGTGGTTGATATTCCGGTTGTATATGATAATTTGCACAATGAAATATTAAATGCAGATAATAGTAAATCAGATAGTTATTGGATTAAGATGACAAGTCATACTTGGAAAGAAAATGATGGCCCCCAAAAGATTCACTATTCACAGCAAGATGTTAATAAAAGGCCTGGGGCTCACTCTGAAACAATCAATCTAGAAGAATTTTTTAACTTTTTAGAAAGTTTAAACCATGATGTCGATATAATGTTGGAGGTTAAGGATAAAAACTTATCAGCTCTTAAGTGTATTAATTTATTAGACAATAGTGAAATCAAACATCTAGAATTAGAGTGGAGTAAGTATAAATATAGTGTTTTAGAAAAGTCTCCGCAAATATATAATGCAATTAGACAATTACTAAAGGATAAAAGTGCCTATCCTGTTAAAGACTTTTATAGGTTAATCGATCAGGCTTTAGCTTTAGAAGAGGATATCGGCTACAGTGTTAATGCCTTGGCTCATGTTTGGGGATATTTTAGACGCAACGCTAGTGATAAAGAGAAATTAAAGTTTGAAAAAATGATTGTAGACTATCGGTCTGGTAAAATAAGAATGGGTTTAGTAAAAAACTTTCTAGAAAAACTAGCAATAAAATATAATGAAAAATACTTATTAAATTCATATTATTTCGACATTTAAAAGATTGGGGGAAAACTTTTGTTTACAAAAAATAAACTTTTACTTAAATGGATATTTATTTATTTAATTTATGTGTTTTTATTTGCTATACTTTTATTTTTTGTGCAAAAGCCTAAAGAAGTAATAGTAGATGTAGATGATGGTTTGTACATTGATGGCTTTACTGACAACGATGACAAAGTAGCTTTAGTTGAATCTGGTGAAGAGGGTATTTTAACTAGATTGAATCTGATTTATAATGCCAAAGAGACAATCGATATTTCATACTATACACTCACAGGTGGCGACTCAGTTAAGCTTTTTTTAGCTGGTATTAATGATGCGGCAGACAGAGGAGTTAAAGTTAGAATAGTTTTAGATGGGATTTTTCATAATTTAAAATCAGATTTAAAACCTGTCATTTATGCCTTTGAAGCACACCCTAACATTGAACTTAAGTTTTATGAACCTTTTAATTTGCTTACACCTAGAACATGGAATAATCGTTTACATGACAAAATGATCTTAGTAGATCAAAAACTTGCCTTAATTGGCGGAAGAAATATAGGTGACAAATACTTTTCAAAAAAACTAACTCAAGATAAATTTTCCAAAGACCGTGACATCCTTGTTTATAGTAAAAATCTTAATACAACTTCATCACTATTAAAGATGCAAGCTTATTATGATGAAGTATTTAATTACCAGTATTCTAAGCCAAAATATAATAAATTGTCTAGTCGCCAAAATCGCAAGGCTTTAGCGATGACCAAAAATCTCAATACCGTATTTTTAAAATATAAAGAATCTTATGGAGAAAAGCTGGCTTTTATTAATTGGAATGAAAAGACGATGGCAACAGATGGAGTACAATTTATTTATAATCCAATCGCAAGAGGCAACCAAGACCCTTGGGTCTTAAGGCAGCTATTAAAACTTTCAGTACAAGCTCAAGAATCAGTATTAATTCAAAGTCCTTATGTAATTTTATCTAAAGATATGATGACAAAATTTGGCTTATATGACTTTGATTTTACTAAGATGAAAATCTTAACTAATTCTATGGCGAGTAGTCCCAATCCTGTCGCAATGGCAGGCTATTATAATAATAAACAAACGATAATAGATAGTGGGATTGATGTTTGGGAATATCAAGGGCCAGATTCGATTCATAGTAAGACTTATATATTTGATAATAAGATTAGCGCAATTGGATCATTTAATTTTGATGCAAGAAGTTCTTATATAAACAGTGAAATCATGGTTTTGGTTGAAAGTGAAAAATTCGCCCACAATTTACTAAAGGAAGTCGAAAAAGACTTAGCAAACAGTTTAAAGGTCAAAGCTGATTTTACTTATGAAAAAAATGCGAAAGTTAAAGCACAACCAGTAACAAAACTTAAAAAGCTGTTAATTTGGTTTACTGCTAAAATAGTATATTTTATAGATTTCTTACTGTAAATCTGATTGTGCTATAATATAAATTAATGATTAAAAAGGATGGTAAAAATGTTAGATACAATATTATTTGATTTAGATGGTACTTTATTATCAATGGACACTGAAAAGTTTATTGAAAAATATTTTGCAGCGGTTGCGGTTGCGCTTAAAGATTATTTTACCTTTGATGAAGTGGTAAAGTATTTTTGGAGTTCAACCCAGTATATGGTGAACAATACAGATTCAAGTAAAACAAACCAAGAAGCTTTTTTCGAAGATTTTTATAAAAATGTAGGCGATGTAGAAAAATTAGATCATATCTTAGATGATTTTTATAAAAACGACTTTAATAAAATAAGAGAAGTTAGCGCAGTAAATGATCTTATCGTTGATTCAATTAAGATTTTAAAAGATAAAGGTTATGATTTGGTTGTTGCGACAAACCCACTATTTCCAATTGCCGCAATTTTAAATAGGATAAAATGGGCGGGGTTAAATCCAGATGACTTTATCTTTATAACAAGCTTTGAGGATATGCATTTTTGTAAACCGCAAATACAATATTATGAAGAAATATTAGAGAAAATCAATAAGGATGCTGCTTCTTGCTTGATGGTTGGCAATGATGTCGTAGAAGATATGGTCGCAAAAGAAATAGGGATTGATACTTATTTGATAACTGATAATATTATTGGTGACATTAAGGATAATAAAAATATTGATTATTTTGGTGAATATGCAGACTTCCATAAATTTGTAAAACAATTACCAAAACTTTAAACACCACGATGTCGTGTTTTTTACAAGGTATTAAAACTCTAAATTCTCATAAATAAGTTAAAATATAAATGAGAAAGAGAGGTTTAGTATGAAAAAAAAGATAAAGTTCCTAGTCTTAGTTATTAGCCTATTATTTATTTTTGTTGGTTGTGGTATTAACAACACCTATTTAGATGATGTTAGTATTACCAATCCTGCAAAAGATAAAGAAACAATAATTCAACAAGTAATCAAGGTCACGGCAGTGGATGCCTATAGTATTTTTACAAGTAAATATCCAGAGGCTAAAATTACTGAATTTCAACTAGACCAAGACATGGGCGAGTATTATTATAAAATTGAAGCCTATCAACAATATCAAAAGTATGAAGTTAAGATTTCCGCAAAAGATCAAACCATTTTCAAGGACAAATCAGAGACTAAGGACAGGCTTAATGATGATATTGGTATTAGTAAAGATGATATAGAAAAAGCTGAATTACTTGTAAAAGATTCATTTGACAAAGGCAATCCTAATTTAAGTTTATCAGAATGGTCACTTGAAACAGAAAACAAACTATTAGTTTTAGAAGTAGAGATAGATAATAAAGATGGTCAAGATATTGAAATCACCTACGATTTAATATTAGGTGAAATTATAAAGATCGATGATTAAAATGTTAATTTTAAAAGAAAAAAGGTTACAGCTCTAATTGAGAATTGTAACCTTTTTAAGTGTTTAGCTAGTTTTGATATTGTTTTAATTTTCTTCTTCTAAGCCTTTTAACGACAAATCTAACAATAAATATTATAAGTAAAATTAAGATTAAGATTATCGAATAAATTGCCATCGCAATTATATTTGGTTTTTCAAACCTTGATACTAAGTCAGTGTCATTATTGACTATTTTACGGTTTAATGGGGCTGAATACTTTTCACTAATTTGTGGAACGCCATCTTTTTTATCAAAACTTGCAAGATAGCTAGTAAGAGCAACCCACTCTTTTACTTCAGTGCTTCCATCATATATAATTCTATCTTCAAAATTATCAACAACATTACCATTTTCATCTTTTGGAACTATAGACAAAATGCCCATTGACTTATCGCCTACAATATTTAACATTTGGGCTGTGTAAAGATTTGCGACAACGCGGTAAAGTTGATCATCAACAAGCTCGCTTTTATTACCATTTTTAACTAGGTTAATGTCAACAACCTTGTTGAAGATGATACGGTTAGGGTTAAAACTATATTCTAGACCTGACATATATAATTGAGCTGCACTCATCAGTGGTTGAATTGAAGCATCAACCTCGGCGGCGGCTTTTAGCTCCTTGCCAGTTAGATAAACGTCAATTAATGGATAGCCAGATATTTTATCTTTACCAATTCCCAAAGGTGATATGTTGAAGATGTCTTTTACAGTTAAATCGCCCTCGACAATAGAATCGCGAATAACTCCTTTTGGCACAACAGCAACATCTATTTCTTTATAATTGCTGCCTTCAGCTGTCTTAACTGCATGTATGTAGGCATCGCCAATAAGATTTGCCAAAGGTTCTTCTTCTTGAACTTTACCCAACTTTAAGGCTGGTGTAAAGCTAAATGGTGAATGGGCGATCACTTGATTATAACTCAAGTTAAATTGGGCTAAATATACATCATCAATTGCTGCTCTAAAGTCATCTATTATTGGTGTTAGTTTTTCGTTTGGCATAAAAGTATTATCAATTGGTTTAAGCTTATATTCATTTAACTTCCAATAATTATCTTCTTTTACAATCATCATTACACCTAAGTTTTCTCCATAACGACCAGCAGATGCAATAATTGTATTATTTAGTAAAATTGGTTGGTTTAGGGTTGTGTGACTGTGGCCAGATATAATAACATCAACATCGGTTTCTTTCGCCAACATTTCATCTTCTGTTTTACCTGATTTACCATCTGTACCTGAATGTGATAAAGCAACAACAATATCAACCTTTTCATCATCTTTCAAGATTTTTATAACTCTTTTTGCCGCTTCGATATAATTTGCGAATTCAACTTCAGCCATCGGTGCATTTGAATCAGCGTCAATTCCCATTAGTCCAAAGACTCCTACTTTTACTCCACCTTTGTCAAAAACTGTATAATCTTTTACACCAAAATACTCAAAGGCTTGTTGTAGTTTATCTAAGTCAGGGTTTGAATCCTTTGGAAACTGTGTATTTGAGGCAACAATTTCTGGTAGTTTATCCTTGCTATCTTTGGCTGCAATCAAACTTTCAGCTAAGCCAATTGCTCTAAAGTCAAACTCATGATTGCCCAAGGTTGTAGCATCATAGCCCATATGTCCCATTAATCTTAAAGTAGGGGCGTCAGTTGTAAATATTGTTTGAAATAAAGTTCCCATTGAATAATCGCCAGCATCAACTAATAGTAGATTTTCATCTACTTCGCGTTCTTTTAAAATAGCTGAATAAAGTCTTGCATAGCCACCTCTTGATTGGGTACTTCCGTCAATTTCCATGTCATAACTTTCAATGTTGTCATGTAAGTCATGAGTAAATAATATAGTTAATTCATTATTTTCTAAAGCACTAGGGGTTATTGGTAAAATTAGTGCTGTTAATATTGCAAATGATAATATAAATTTCATTAATTTTTTCATTATTTCTCCTCCAAGCTTATTAAATGTAATTATAGCATAAAGAGAATTTTAGTTAGACTTATTGATAATTAAGTATTAGAAAAGACACCATTATTTTGGTGTCTTTTAATCAAGTTTTGTTTAAATTTGGCCAATCATCATTTGGACTACAAAAGATACAACTACCACTAACAGAGAAATGATAAAACCATGAATCATCGGCAAAAACCCTGACTTAGAGACTTCTTTAAAATTTGTAAAAAGACCAATTGCTGCCAGTGCCATAATCATCGTAAACTTGCTAATTGAAGATATGACTAAACTTAAATCATTGGAGACAAAGCCAAGACTCTTAAAGCTAACCATGACTAAAAAGAAAATTATAAACCAAGGAAAGATTTTTTTAATGTCTACCTTTTCCTTTGTCTTTTTATTTGTGTCATTATTTATTTTTGCATTTATATATGAGAAAATTAAAACTACCGGTACAATTGAAAGCGTTCTAGTTAATTTTACAATTAAAGCAAAATTACCTGCAGCATCAGAAAAAGCATAGCCGGCCGCAACTACTGATGATGTATCATTTACTGCAGTACCTGTCCAAAGTCCAAAGCCTAAATCACTCATTTGAAAGTATCTTCCCATAATTGGAAAGGCAATGACCATCAATATATCAAAGAGAAAGGTTGCAGAAATAGCATAGGCGATATCAGTGGTTTTGGCTTTAATGGTTGGGGCAATTGCGGCAATTGCCGAACCTCCACAAATGCCTGTACCAGCTGAGATTAAACTAGAAAGTTTCCAGTCCATTTTAAATAATTTTCCTAGTAGATAGCCACCACCAAAAGCTGTAGCCAAAGTAAATATCATTACAAACAAAGAATACTTACCAACACTTAAAACTTGAGTGAAGCTTAGGGTTGCGCCCATTAAAATAATCGCTAATTTTAAGATTGTTTTGGATGTAAATTTAATACCCAACTTTAAAAATTGATAGCGACTTAAAAATGGGTTTAATAACATTCCTATTAACAAGGCAAAAACCCCAGGGCTAATTAGGCCACGAGGTATATAAGTGCTAATTATACTAGCTATAACCGCCAGTAAGGCTGTAATTAAAATACCGGGTATATATTTTTTCATTGATTGCATATTATCTTCTCCAATTTTTTCTAACTAGCTTAGATTATATCCAATTTACAATAAATTGCAATAAAAACCTACTGTTTAGCGATCTGGTTTTACAATATGTACAAAAGGATTGGACTTTTCATTGATTAAATCGCCAATGATTCTAGCTCCAGCCATACTATAAACAGTCCCATTGCCACCAAAACCAAGATTATAGAAAATGTTTTTATGTTTTCCGTCATTACCAATAAAAGGCAAGTTATCCTTTGATTCGCCAAAGACTGCACCCCATGCATATTGGACTTGAGTGTCTAAACTTGGAACTAGTTCTTGTAATTCTTTGAGAAGCAATTGTCCTTGGTCAAAAATATTTTGTTCGCTAAGCACTTGTTCATTAAAATCAACATCTAAGCCCCCAGCAATGATGCGATTATCATCAGTTAAGCGGGTATAAAGATAAGGTCTTTTAGTTTCCCATAGTAAAGATTTGTCCATCCAAGGTAGAGTTTGAACAGGGTTAGTAGCGATTGCAAAGGTATGTTTAAGATCTGACTTGATATTTGAATTATTTGCAACAGCTGCATAGCCAGTTGTTATAACAACATACTTTGATTTGATCTGGCCGTTTTCAGTTTTAATCAAAATGCTACTATCTTGGTGTTTTAAATCTAAAGCTTCAGTGTTTTCATAAATAGTTAAATATTTGCTATCGGCATCTTGTGCCAGGGCATGAATTAATCTAACAGGATTTACTTCAGCATCTTTAAAAGTTAAGATGGCGGCAAAAGCATCGATGTTGTATTCAAGTTTTAAGTCTTGTTTGGTTAAATACTTGACTGGAAATCCATATTTTTCTAGCATATTATATTCTAGTTTTAATAATTTTAAATCTTCTTCACTGGTGGCAAGATAAAGACTATTTCTTGTATGTAAATTACTTGCTTGTTTTATGTTTGTTGAAAAATCCATAAACGTCTGCATCGCCTCAAAACACATCTTATAAAATAAGTAAGCATTTTTTTCTCCAATTTGTTTTGATAATTGATAAAGACTTATATCACTTGTAAATTGCAGTAAGCCTGTGTTTGCACTAGAACTGCCACTAGCGATTTTATCTTTTTCAATTAAAACTACTTTATAACCTTCCAAAGTTAAGCGATAGGCAGTAATCATCCCAGCGATACCGCCACCAATAATGGTAATATCACAATTAATATCTTTGCTTAATGGCTTATAGTTTATATTGTCACCTGTAATTGGCCAATATGGCTTTCCTTTGTATAGTTTCATAATTAGCCTCCTTTTATAAGTCAAGTATAACAAATAGAATCCTAATTACTATTTTTATAATATCCTTTGACTAGTATCAAAATTTTTAATGAAAACATATATGTTATAATTTAATTAAGAAACAGCCCAGACTATAATACTTTAAATTTAAACTTGCTTTTTTCGTTGAGAAAGGAGTTAAAGATGAACATTTATACAATTGGTCATTCTACTCATACAAAAACTGATTTTATCAATATCTTAAAAACATATCAGATTGAGATTATAGTCGATGTCAGATCCTTTCCGGGTAGCAATTATGTCCCACACTTTAATCGCGAAGATATGAAAGGATGGCTTTTAGCTAATAAGATTGAATATCGACATCTGCCACAACTAGGTGGAAGACGCAAGCCCAATAAGGAAGTTGATATAAACCTAGTTTCAGGTTGGGAAAATGTCTCTTTTAGAAATTATGCAGCCTTTAGTTTAACTAAAGACTATAAAAAGGCAGTCGAAGAACTTATTAAACTAAGTGAAAGTAAAATGATTTGTATTATGTGTGCAGAGCTTGTCCCATGGAGATGTCATCGTTTAATTATTTCTAATTCAATAGTCTCTAAAGGCGTAAATGTATTACACATAATTAGTGAATCAAAAATTATCGAACATGAAGTTAGCCTCTATGGGGCAATCGCAGTTAAATTTAAAGGCGACTTAATTTATCCAAAACTAAAAGACTAGAATTTAAGATATTAAGATTGTCATAATTTTGCCATGTTATAATAATTTTATAAGTTTAACTTAATTTACTAAAAACAGTATTTAAACACAATGTTATTTTGTATTATTAACTTTTGAAAGGAGTTACTATGAGTAAAAAAGAAATAACGATTATTCAAATGAATGATAGCCATGGGTATTTAGAGGAACACTATGAACATTTCTTTGAAGGTGACCATTATCGCTATATAAAAGCTGGTGGTTATCCAAGGATTAAAACTTACATTGAAGAGGTCAGAAAAGCCAAAAATAACAATGTCTTATTTTTAGATGGTGGAGATACCTTTCATGGTACCTATCCCGTTGTTACAAGCGAAGGGGAGGTCTTAATTGATTTGCTTAACGACTTACACCTAGATGGAATGACAGCTCACTGGGACTTTGCCTATGGCCCAAAACGACTTAATCAAATTATTGAAAAATTGAATTATCCAATGCTAGCGATTAATGTTTATGACAAAGAAACCAATGAACTTGTATATAAACCTTATATAATAAAAGAAATTAACGGGCTTAAAATTGGAGTTGTTGGAATCGCAGCTACAATTGTTGATAAGGTGATGCCAGAACACTTTAGTACCGGTTTATACTTTACCCTTGGTAATGAGGAATTACCTGACTATATAAAAGAGTTAAAAGAAGTTAAAGGGGTCGACTTAGTTGTTGTTTTATCCCATTTAGGCTTTCCACAAGAAGTTAAATTAGCTAGTGAAGTTGATGGAATTGATGTCTTATTAAGTGCCCATACGCACAACCGTCTTTATGAGCCCACAACAGTAAATAAGACAATTATTATTCAGTCAGGTTGTCACGGATCTTTTTTAGGTCATTTGGACCTTGTAGTTGAAAACAAAGAAATAATTGACTTTACTCATCATTTAGTAGTTTTAGATGATAAAATCAAAAAGGATTCACAAATGCAAGAAGTAGTTAATGAAAAACTTAAGCCTTATAGAGAAAAGTTAGACAAAGTTTTAGGTGAAACCAAAACCGACTTAAACCGTAATTTAGTTTTAGAATCAACAATGGATAATTTTTTATTAAATGCCATTATTGATTATACTAATGCTGATGTTGCCTTTTCCAATGGCTGGCGTTATGGTGCTCCAGTTCCTGTGGGCAAGATTACTGAAAATGACTTGTGGAATATTATTCCAGTCAATCCACCAATTTCTAAAGTCAGTTTAACTGGTAGAGAAATATGGGACATGATGGAAGAAAACCTTGAACGGACTTTTGCCTTTGACCCTTATGATCAAATGGGAGGTTTTGTAAAACGGGCGATGGGAATTAACCTTTACTTTAAAATCGAAAATAGTTTAGGCCACCGAATTCAATACTTATTTATTAAAGGCGTGCCAATTGATTATAATAAGCTTTATGATGTTGCCTTTGTCACAAGCCAAGGAGTTCCAGTCAAATATGGAAAAGACCGTCATAACTTAGATATTAAAGCTATTGAAGTTTTAAAAAAATACTTAGAAAAAGAAAAAACGATAGCAGCACCACTGATTAATACAATCATCGCAATATAAAGCTTAGCCCCACCATTTATATTGTGGGGCTTAATTTTTTAGGAGGCCTAAGATGAAAAAACGAGTATTTATTTCTGGAGTTACGGGAACGATGGGTAGCGCAACTTTAAAACAGCTAGCATCTCACTTAGATAAGTTAGAGCTTGTCACCTTAGTTAGAAATAGTCGCACAAATAGAAAACTAATGAAAGACTACAAAGATGATATTACAATTATTTGGGGCGACTTAACTAATTATGAAGATGTAAAAGAAAGCTTAGTAGGAGTCGATTATATTTTACATGTCGCAGCCTTAGTCTCACCAAAGGCTGATAAATACCCTAAACTTGCGCATAAAATTAATGTCGGTTCAATTGAAAACATTTTAAAGGCGATTAAGGAGTTGAATATATTAGAGGTTAAATTAGTTAATATTGCAACAGTAGCCGAGACTGGAAGTCGACTGCCACCCCTTCACTGGGGACGAGTTGGAGATCCATTAAAACCAAGTGTTTTTGACTACTATGCCACCTCAAAGATTGAAGCGGAAAGACTAGTAATTGAATCGGGCTTAAAATATTGGGTAAGTTTAAGACAAACAGGCATTTTACATTATGGACTTTTAAATATAATGGAAGGGATAATGTTTCATCAGCCATTAAATAATGTTTTAGAATGGATTACCGACATAGACTCGGGCCGACTTTTGACCAATCTTTGTCTTAAAGATCTTTCTGATGATTTCTATCGCAAAGTCTACAATATCGGTGGCGGCAAAACATGTCGACTTAATAACTATGATTTTATGACTAAAATGTTAAGTGTTGTTAATGTAAAAGATATTGAAGAAGTTTTTGAACCAAATTGGTTTGCGACCAGAAACTTTCATGGTCAATATTATTTAGACTCAGATGTTTTAAATGACGTTTTAGATTTTAGGCGTGAGAGCATTGATGATTTTATTAAAAGATTAAAATTAAATATAAAACCAACGACTTCAATTTTAAAAATTATTCCTAAGCCAATTATCAAAAAATATATTATGAAACAGATTTGTAAAAGTGAGAGTGGCCCTTTAGCTTGGATTAAAAACAATGAAACAGCTAAAATAAACGCTTACTTTGGCTCTCTAAAAGAATACAATAAAATACCAACTTGGAAAGATTTAGATATTCTAACAACATCTGATGAAGTAATTATCTTAAATCATGGCTATGATGAAAATAAAAACTTAGAAGACTTATCTTTAGAAGATTTAAAACAAGCCGCAATTTTTAGGGGTGGAATGTTTCTTGAGAAAGAGTATAAATTTGACCAATTTTATAAACCGCTTAAGTGGCAATGTGGTTTTGGCCACAACTTTAACGCAAGTCCAAACCTTGTCTTAAAGACAGGTCATTATTGTCCACAGTGTCAAAGCCAGTCATCAAACTTTGTTGAAATTGCAAAAATAAATCCTTTCTTTGCCCAGGTATGGATAAATTAATGTGGATTATTTTAAAATTGGCTAGCACAAGGTGGTATAATAAAAATACATAATCAAGATTAAGGGAGATTAAACATATGTTAAAAAACCACATAAAAAATTCTACAAAAGTAATAGTTTTTCTTACTTATTTACTGATGATTGCAACCAATGCAATGGCAACCCTGCTACCATTAAATGGTAAACCAACCGCCGCAATTAGTGATGCTTATTTTAATTTATTTGCGCCCGCTGGGATAACTTTCGCAATCTGGGGCGTTATTTACTTATTACTATTTATTTTTGTACTCTATATAATTGGCTTTTTTAATCGGGAAAGAAATAAGTTGAATCCTGAAATCTTAAATCGAATCGGACTTGTATTTAGTCTTACTTCAATCGCAAATGCTGCGTGGCTATTTGCCTGGCATTGGGAAAGATTTTTAATATCAGTTTTTATCATGTTAATAATGTTGATGACTTTGATATACATAGTTTTAACAATTAAAGGCGAAGAATTGAATACAAGCGAAAAGCTTTTTATTAAAATACCTTTTAGTGTTTACTTCGGTTGGATTACAATTGCGACGATTGCGAATATCACAACTTATTTAGTGAGTATCAATTGGCAGCGATTTGGACTAACAGAGGTCATATGGACAGTTTTGATTATTGTAGTGGGCTTATTAATTGGTTTGGCAACAATGTTAATTAATCAAGATAAAAGTTATGGCTTGGTATTTATATGGGCCTATACAGGAATTTTAATTAAACATGTTTCAACTGATGGCTTTAGTGCTAAATATCCATCAGTCATGATAACAATAATTATTTCCTTAATAGCCTTAGTCTTAGCCCAAGCTTATTTAATATTTTATAAAGAGAAAACATATAAATTCAACCGTTAGGAGCTTGTAAATGCTGTATCCACTGATAATAATGATCTTAATGTATATTGTCATTTACTTTATTAAACTTAAAAATTATAAAAAACCAAAGTTTATCTTAGTAACCCTATTGTATTTCTATTTTTGGCTGATTTTATTTCAGACAATCATCCCAACATCTTATGCGCTAAATGTTGACTGGAAAAGTGTTGAACCTATTAAATATCCATTTGATAATTTAAAACCTTTTAATGATCTAATCTTAAAAAGAAGAGGGGCAATTACTGATATTGTCATAAATCTTTTAATGATGATTCCATTTGGGATTTTGTATAGCTTTAGTAAAAAGTCTGTCAGAGTTGTTGAGATTATTAATGTTACATTTTTATTTAGCTTGTTTATTGAATCGGTTCAGCTTGTAACATCAATATTTTTTGTGTATGGAAGAAACTTTGATATAACTGATATTATTACCAACACAATTGGTGGAGTCTTAGGTTATGTAATTTACAGATTATTTTTAGTAAAAACAAATAAATAGCAAACAACATTTCAATCAGTATTAAATGTAATTAAACAAAAAAGGAGGATAAAAATGCGTAAAAAAGCTTTATTCATAATTATTTCAATTTTGTTTTTAACTAGCTGTTTTTAATAGTGTTACCCAAAACAATCTTGACAAACAACCTAACTTTAAAGGTGTTATAAAAGAAATTCATACTGAATCAATAATGGTTTTGGTTGACCAAGACCAAGATGAGTTTAAAAGTAGTGATCTAATAAGTGTTTCCCTTGATGTAAAATTTAAAGATACTATGCCTATTTTTAAAGAAAATGACTATGTAATTGTATACTATGATGGTAAAATAGCTGAAAGTTATCCAGCTCAAATTAAGAACGTATATGCCATTATGTTGGTTAAATAAGATCCTTATATCAAATGATAAGATGCCAAATAGGGCATCTTTTTGATTTAAGAATCTTATTTAATTAATTTTATCACTAAAGGCTTCACGTTTTAGTGAACTAAGCGTTTATGTTACAATATGCTTAATAATGGGGGTTACAAAGTTTTAAAAAAGTAATTACTACAATATTTTGTAATTTTTAAAACCTTTGCCAAATTATTATAATTAAATAAAAATGCTAGATAATCGAATCTGATTGGTTAGTGTTTTTATTTTCTAAGGGCATCAAACAATATAATAAAGTTTGATAGAATTACAATAAAATGGAGGTTTTTATGGAAATGATTAGAAATTACATTATTACGTTTGTAGTATTTTTTGCAGTCGACATTGTATGGCTTGGCTTTGTAGCTAAAGATTTATACAGTAAACATTTGGGTTTTTTAATGGCAGCCAAAACAAATTGGACAGCTGCTATAATATTTTATGCGATTTTTATTGTCGGTTTAATCTTTTTTGCGATTAATCCAGCTTTAGAAAAAGAAAGTATCAAGTACGCCTTTTTAATCGGTGGTCTTTTTGGCTTTATGACTTATGCAACCTATGACATGACAAATCTGGCAACATTAAAAGATTGGCCGGTTTTGATTACTGTTATAGATATTATTTGGGGGACAGTGCTTAATTCATTAACCGCAGGTATTAGTTTTTATATAATTACACTGCTATCTTAAAGATAACTTATGAAAGGAATTACTTATGGAATTAATTAGAAATTATTTAATCACCTTTATCGTCTATTTTACAATTGAGATGGTTTGGTTAGGTTTATTAGCAAGAAAAATATATGAAAAACACCTAGGTTATTTAATGGCAGATAAGCCAAATCTAATGGTGTCACTTATTTACTTTATTATTGTAGTTTGGGGCTTAATCTTTTTTGCAATATATCCAGCCTTAACTAAGTCTAGTCTTAGCTATGCAATAATAGCTGGAGCCCTTTTTGGTTTTATGACTTATGCAACTTATAGTATGACAAATTTAGCGACATTAAAGGATTGGCCATTGTTTATTACGCTAATCGATGTATCTTGGGGAACGGTATTGAATTCACTAACCGCCGGTCTTAGTTTTTATATAATTAAAATGTTTATTAAGTAGAAAAAGAGGGGTATTTTAAATGAAACTTGAACTAATGACAGGCGAAGAAATGTACTATGGATTTTTAGCCGGAGCAAATGAAGTAATTAAACAGAAATTAGATTTAAATAGAATCAATGTTTTTCCAGTCGCTGATGGTGATACTGGGACAAATCTTGCCTATACAATGAATACTATTATTCAAAACGCCAAAATATTAGACACACCAAAAAAAACCATGCAATCAATTGCCGAGGCAGCTTTAATTGGAGCGCGGGGTAACTCTGGAATTATTTTTGCCCAATTCGTAAATGGAATGTATATGGAAATGGAAGCTGGTAAAGATCTTTCTTCAATGGATTTTGCTGAGTCAGTCACTAAGGCTGTTTCCTATGCTTATGAGGCGATTGCACAACCAGTTGAGGGAACTATAATCACCGTCATGAAAGACTGGGCAGAGTCAGTTAAAAGCCTTTCTGAAACAGTCTTGGATTTCAATGTTGTTTTTGGTGATTCACTAAAAGTTGCGATGGCGTCGCTTTTAGATACACCAAACAAACTTAAAATCTTAAAAGATAATAATGTTGTTGATTCTGGAGCTAAAGGTTTTGTTCACTTTGTCGAAGGGTTTTTAAAGTTTTTAAAAACGGGCAAGGTTGAACAATACAGTGAACTTTGGGAAAAGCTAAGTTTAGATAATGATGAGATTCATTTTCATTCAGAATTTGATTTAGAAAATAGATACTGTACCGAAGCCTTAGTAGAAGGAAGCGACTTAGACCTTGTACAGGTTAGAAAAGACTTAAAAGTTTTTGGTGAATCTTTAATTGTAGCTGGAAATAAAAGTAAGATGCGAATTCATATTCATACAATAAATCCTGAAGCCTTATTTGCTAAACTAAAAGATTATGGGCAAATCCTATTTCAAAAAGTTGATGACATGCAAAGACAGCATGAAGCTTTATACACTAGAAATAGTGAAATTGCCTTAGTCACAGATTCAATTGCTGACCTTCCACAAGAATTAATGGATAAGTATCAAATTCACTTGTTTCCCTTAAATCTTTTAATCAATGATAGCAACTACTTAGATAAACTAACAATTACGCCACAGTACTTTTATGATTTAATGGATAGTGCTAAAACCTATCCTTCATCATCACAGCCAAATGTAATCGATGTTGAAAACTTTTTAAAGTCGATTGTTGAACACTACCAACAAGTAATCGTCATTACCGTTTCTAAAGAAATGAGTGGGACATATAATACTTTTGAAAAGGCTGTTAAAGGATTGGGTGACAAAGCAAGTAAAGTAACCGTCATTAACTCAAAAACTAATTCAGGAGCGCAGGGTTTGGTTGTCTTAAAAGCAGCCGAAGAAATTGCTAAAGGAAAAAGTTTCATTGAAGTTGTAGCTAGTATTGAAGAAACAATTAAAAACACTAAAATTTATGTTTCTGTGCCGACTTTAGAATACATGTATAAATCAGGAAGAATTGGCAAGGCTCAACAAATTGCCTTAAATATGATCAATTTAAAACCTGTAGTTTCGATAGATGAAAACGGGGATGGAATTATTATTGGTAAGGCTTTTAGTGTTAATGGTAATACTAAAAAAATTGCCGACCTTGTAAAGGGCCATCTGAAAGATAAGGACATCGAAAGATATTCCTTAGTTCATGCCAGAGCTGATGAAAGATTAAATAAGTATAAAGAGTACTATACAGAATTAATTGGTTTTCCACCAGAATATATTGTTGAAATTTCTCCAGTAGTCGCTCTAAATGCCGGAATTGGCTCAGTAGCTATTTCACTAACGACAAAGGAAAGGGAGTAAGCAAATGTTAGATATTTATTTAAAAACGATTTTAGCCCTGTGGTTATTTTTTACAGGGGCCTATTTTATTGCTCAAGCAAAAGAAAACAATGGACTTCAAGATATAGCTTGGGGGGCAGGTTTTGTAGTAGCGGCGATATTTAGCTACCTCTACTCTGATACAAAGGGTATCAATGGTCTTGTGATCACAACCTTTGTAACAATTTGGGGCCTACGCTTAGCTTATTACTTATTTATCCGAAATTGGAATGCTTCTGAAGATAAAAGATATGTCGCAATGAGAAAAAAGTGGGGTGATCACCCGCGCATTAATGCTTACTTTAAAGTCTTTATGTTTCAAATGCTACTTTTATTAATTATTGTCCAACCGGTAATCTTAGCTAACACATCAAAAACAAGTGGACTTGAACTAATTAATTATCTGGGAATCGGTTTATGGCTGATAGGCTTCTTTTTTCAAGTAGTTGGCGACTATCAATTGAAAGATTTTATTGCTAATAAAAAAAGTAAGACTAATCGTTTAATGACAGAAGGCTTATGGTCACTTACCCGTCATCCTAACTATTTTGGGGAAGCTACAATGTGGTGGGGGATTTTCTTAATTTCCTTTACTGAAGCTCGATCCTTAATTGGAATCATTGGACCAATCACGATTACTTATCTCTTATTGTTTGTATCTGGTGTCCCGATGCTTGAAAAAAGATATGCAGGCAGGGATGATTATGATGAATATAAAAAGCGGACAAGTAAATTTTTCCCGCTTCCACCAAAGAAATAATATAATTGCAAATCACTAATTAGGGAAACTTAGTTAGTGTTTTTTTAGATAGTTGTTGACATATGTCAGAAAGCCTGTATAATGAATGTAGATGACATATGTCAATAACCAAAGGAGGTGAAGGATATGCCAAGAAAAGATGGATTTGGGCCAACAGGCCAAGGACCAATGACTGGTCGCGGTTTAGGTCGTTGTAAAACAATAAAAGAAAGACCTATCGGAAGAAGTGAAGGTCGTTGTGGGTCAAGAAGAATGCACCATAAATCAGGTTTTGGAGTAGGTAGCGGTTTTAGAAATGAAGAAATATCAACTACTAACTTACAACATTCAACTGATATTGCAGAATTTTTAGAAGCAAGAAAAATGATGCTTGAAACACAACTAGAATTAATAAATGCTGAATTAGAAAATTTATAATATATTAGAAAAACCGGAATCATTCCGGTCTTTCTAAGGTGAAAGAGGTGAAATTATGGCAAGACCAACTAAGTGGAGAAATGTATGTAGTTTACCCGACAGTAATCGTTTTGGGGCTTTAGATATAGAATTTGATGAAGATAACTTTGTCGTGATGCATGTTGATGAGTATGAGACGATTAGATTAATTGACCTTGAAGGTTTTAATCAAGTTGAATGTGCAGAACAAATGAATGTAGCGCGAACAACAGTTACCGCAATCTATAGTCGAGCTCGAAGAAAACTTGCGAACTCTTTAGTAAATAACAAAATGTTAGTTATTAAAGGTGGAGAATATCAACTTTGTCAAGATAGTGAAAATGGTTGTGGCAAAGGCTGTCGACAACATAATCAAGGTAAAGGTCAAAACCAAATGAGACGTAAAGGTCAAGGACGAGGGCGAGGCTTAGGAAAGAGAAATAAATTAGAAATTGATGAATAAATAAAAAGGGGGCATCTATGATTATAAAAACGTTAGTTGGAAACACTGCTTTAAATGATAGTTTTAAATGTGAGCATGGCTTGTGTTTATACATTGAGAGTAGTGGTAAAAAGCTATTAATGGATTTGGGATCTAGCGATTTATTTTTAGAAAACGCAAAAAAATCAAATGTAGAGGTTGCGGATATTGATTATGTAGTAATATCGCATGGACACTATGATCATAGTGGTGGCTTAAACGCGTTTTTAAATATTAATAACAAGGCTAAAGTTTTTATTCATAAAGCAGTTTTTGATAATCATCATTACTTAAAGCCTGATAAAAGTGTTAAATATATAGGTTTAGATCAAAGTTTAAAAAACCATACTCAAATAGTATTAACATCAGAGAACTTTATAATTGATGATAATTTTGAGGTGATTTTAAGTGATAGTGGAAGTGTTATAAATTCTAACTCAAATCAAGGATCATTAAAAGTGGTAGATGAAAAATTGGTTTTTGATAAATTTATTCAAAAACAAAACTTAATTATTAAAGAAGGCGATATTTCAGTTTTATTTAGTGGATGTAGTCATAATGGTATTATAAATATTGTCGATAAGTATAAAGATTTAAAAGGGTCAGTGCCAAGATATTTAATCGGTGGATTTCATTTGAATAGCAAAACCTTTAAAACTGAAAGTTTTAAAACAGTTGACAAAATTGCAGAATATTTATTTGACAGTGAAATTAAGTGTTATACCGGTCACTGTACTGGTGTTGATGCTTATAATCGAATGAAAATCATTATGGCCAACAATCTTAAGTATCTTACAATCGGCAATAAAATCGAAATCTAGTCAAAACTTAATAACTTAAAAAAAAGGAATCGGGTCTTTTAAGACTCTATTCCTTTTCTTGCTAAAACACCTTCATTATAATAATGTTTGACTTCCTTCATTTCGGTAACTAAGTCGGCAATGTCAATTAGCGCTTGGGGTGCATTGCGCCCTGTAATGACAACCTCTACTTTTGGATGTCTTTTATTTAACACTTCAATAATCTCATCAACAGTTAACAGTTCAAAAAACACCGTAATATTGAGTTCATCTAGGACAACAACATCATAGTCACCACTAATTAAAACTTTTTCAATTTCATTTAAACCTTCTTTTGCTAAATTTACATCTTCTTGTTTTGCCGGTTTATAAATAAACTTGTCACTTCCAAATTGTCTCATAGTTAAGTTGGGAAGATAGTCAATAGCTTTGAGTTCACTATAGTCCATCCCTTTCATAAATTGACCAATATAAACCTTCTTGCCAGCGCAGATAGCTCTTAATGTTAAGCCTAAAGCGGCCGTTGTTTTACCTTTTCCATTTCCTGTATATAGTTGAATATAACCTTTTTCCATAATTTCACCCCATCTGTACTATCTTAACAAATTATGATTTTTCTAACAAATATTTATCTTTATAATTGACAAATGAATTTATATAGTCTATTATACCTATTATCGAAGAGAAAGAATAGTAGTTAATTACTAAGCAAAAGCGAGTCTAGATTTGGTGTAAGCTAGATAGTTATAGGATTAATGAACGCACTTTTGAGATTATTTCTGAAACTTGGTATAGGAAATGACGTACACTGGCGTTAACAGTTTGAGTGGTCTTTATTTTAATAAAGGCAATAAGAGTGGTATCGCGCAATGTCGTCTCTATCTGTATAGGTAGAGATTTTTTTATTTTATGAGGTGAAAGTATGAAGAAAGTACTAGCAATATTAATTATATTATTAATGATAAGTGGTTGTGACAAAAAAAAAGTGACATCTTTACAGGATGAACTTTTATATGAACATAAAATTGTAGCAGGAGTTAGTCCTGATTATCCACCCTTTCAATCAATTAATAATAAAGGCGAAGTTATTGGTTTTGAACCAGACTTACTAAAGGCTATAGTTGAAATTATTAATGAAAACAATGATTTAAACTTAGAAATAGAGTATCGACAAATGGCATTTGAAATGTTGGTAAGTGCGATTCATACAAGACAGGTTGATGTAGGATCATCAGGCTTCACATTTTCAAAAGATCGAGATGCTCATTTTTCAGAAACTTTCTTTAACTCTCAACAAATTATTATCGTTAATAAAGATAGTGACTTAAAAGAAATCACTGATCTACAAGGAAAAAAAGTAGGAGTCGGCTTAGGCACAACTGGTGAAGCAAGTATTATTGATATTAAAGATATCATTATAACTAACAGTGAATATCCGATTATGTTTTCTGCTTTAAAAAGTGGTAGTTTAGATGCAGTTGTTAGTGACTTAGTTGTAGGTAACAATTACATAAAAGAATTAGATTTAAAGCGGTTAGAAATGCCAGTCGCCAATGAAGAAATGAAGTTTATCTTTAGACACAACTTAGAGTTTTTAGATAAAGAGTTTGATAAAGCAATTATTCAATATGTTAATTCAAAACAGTACAAAGAGCTGTTAGTAAAGTGGGGTTTAGAAAATGATTAAATTAATAGAAATATTTTCTCAAGAAAACATTATGTTCATGTTAAAGGGTGGTTCAGTTTCACTTTTAATTGCGACAGCTTGTTTAATTTTAGGAACAATTTTAGGCGTTTTAATAAGTACCATGAAAATTAGTAAAAATAAACTGCTTAGATTTATCGGTAGTGTTTATGTAGAAGTAATTAGAGGGACACCAATGTTATTACAACTAATGTTTTTCTACCTTAGTTCTCCCATACTTATACTTAAGCTATGACTGGCAAGGGCTTAGATGTATCACCGATTGTTTTAGCGATTATGGCAATTAGTATAAATAGTGGGGCTTATATTGCGGAAATGTTTAGAAACTCAATTTTGACTGTCGACAAAGGTCAGTGGGAGGCGGGTGAAAGTTTAGGCTTAAGCCATAGCCAAGTTTTAAAAAACATTATTTTGCCGCAAGCTTTAATTAGAAGTATTATTCCTTTGGCCAATGAATATGTAACTTTAATTAAAGATTCTAGTTTAGCCAGTGTAATTGGGGTAGTCGAGCTTTTACAAGTTTCTAAAATTGTTGGGACTGTTCATTATAACTATGTTTATCCCCTACTTGGAGCTGGACTCTTTTACTTAACAATAACTTTATTTATATCTTATTTAACAGGGGTTTTAGAAAGGAAATATATCAATGCTTAAAATACAAAATGTGGTTAAACAATTTAAAGATTTAAAGGCAGTCAATAATGTTTCTTTAGAAATCAATGAATTTGATGTAGTTTGTTTAGTTGGTCCAAGTGGTTCTGGAAAAAGCACCTTACTTAGACTAATAAATGGTCTTGAAACATTAGATGCTGGAAAAATTTATTATAAAGATGAGGCAATTGATTATAACAACATCAAAGCAGTCGAAAAATTAAGAACTGAAATTGGTTTTGTCTTTCAACAGTTTAATTTGTTTAATAATTTAAATGTGATTGAAAATATGATACTAGCACCAGTTAATGTTTTAAAAATGGATAAGGCCAGTGCTGTTGCTAAGGCTAAAAAACTTTTAAGTCGCGTTGATTTATTAGACAAGGCAAAGGCAAAAGTATCAAGTTTATCAGGGGGACAAAAACAACGAATAGCGATTATTAGAACTTTAATTTTGGAGCCTGAAGTGTTGTTATTTGATGAGCCGACAAGTGCCCTAGATCCAGAAATGGTTAAGGAAGTATTAGATTTAATGGCAGATTTAGCCAGTGAAAAAACAACGATGGTCATTGTTACCCATGAAATGAACTTTGCCAAGTCAGTCGCAAATAAAGTTGTCTTTTTAGATAAGGGGGAAATAGTCGAAGTTAGTACTCCTAAAGACTTCTTTGAAAGTCCAAAGAGTGATAGGGCTAAGTTATTTTTATCAAAAGTGTTGTAAGCCTTGTAAGTGGCACCTTTGTTGAGAGGGTGCCACTTTTAGAGTATAATGAAAACTCAGAGAGGATGTCGGTAAGATGGAAAAAGTAACTTATGAAGTTACCGGGATGACATGTACAGCCTGTAGCGGAGCTGTAGAAAAAAGTGTTTCTAAATTAGATGGAGTAAAATCTGTTTCAGTTAGTTTAATGACAAATAGCATGTTGGTTGAATATGAGCCTGATGCAGTAAATATAGATGATATTGCTTATGCCGTAAAAGATGCTGGTTATACGGCCAGTGTTAAAGGTGGCCAAGCAAAAAATGTTAAAACTGAAAAAAATGCGATTGAACTTGAAATCAAGGAGATGAAGTTTAGATTAATTGTTTCTTTAGTTTTTATGCTACCACTGATGTATATTTCAATGGGAGAAATGATTGGGCTACCCGTTTTTAGTTTTTTAACTGGATATGAAAATGCTTTGGCCTTTGCCTTTACACAGTTTCTATTAGTTCTTCCAATCATGTATGTTAATCATAAATACTTTACAGTTGGTTTTAAATCTTTATTTAGAAGAGCTCCAAATATGGACTCACTGATTGCACTTGGATCAACCGCCGCTGTTGTATATGGAATCTTTGCAATTTATCAAATTGGTCATGGTTTAGCCATCAACGATGTGATGCTGGTCGAGCACTATGTAATGGACTTATATATTGAGTCAGCCGGGACCATTTTAGGTTTAATTACCTTAGGTAAATTCTTAGAAGCAAGAGCTAAAGGAAAAACTTCTAATGCAATTAAAAAATTAGTCGACCTTACTCCACAAACCGCAACCGTTTTAAGAGATTTAATTGAAGTAGAAGTATTAGTTGAAGATGTTGTGGTCGGAGATGTCGTTATTATTAAGCCAGGTAATGTTGTACCGGTCGATGGTAGTGTTATTTCAGGGGCCTCATTTATTGATGAAAGTGCTATTACTGGTGAGAGTTTACCGGTAGAGAAGACAATCGGCGATAAAGTAGTAGGAGCAACAATTAACTCAACAGGATTTTTAAAAATTGAAGCAACAAAAGTCGGGGCCGATACAACCCTTGCTAAAATTATTGAATTAGTCGAAAATGCCAATACAACTAAAGCCCCAATCGCAAAACTTGCAGATAAGATTAGTTCAATCTTTGTACCAACGGTTATTGCGATTTCGATTGTTAGTTTTATTGTATGGTTTATTATTACCAAAGACTTTACCCAAGCACTAAGACCAGCAATCGCAGTCTTGGTTATATCTTGTCCTTGTGCCTTGGGTCTTGCAACTCCCGTTTCAATTATGGTTGGAACAGGCCTTGGAGCTCAACATGGAATCTTATTTAAAACAGCTGAATCTTTAGAGTTATTACATAAAGTAGACACAGTTATTTTAGATAAAACAGGGACAATTACTGAAGGTAACTTAGACGTTGTTGATATAGTTGTCTTTAACAATCACTTAGAAAATGATGTTTTAGAGAAAATTGTATCTTTAGAAAAAGCAAGTGAACATCCACTAGGAGCGGCAATTGTTAAATATGGTGAAGAAAACGCTGTTAAGCTTTTAACAGTCGATCACTTTGAAGCAATTGTTGGCCAAGGTATCATTGGTAGCATTGATAATAAACAATACTATATTGGAAATAAAAAAATGTTAGATAAAAATAATATTGATTACGGCGGCATTGTAAGTTTAGCTGATGATTTTGCTAAAGAAGGTAAGACACCAATCTTTATTGCCAATGACAAAGAAGTGATGGGAATTTTAACTTTAGCTGATATTATTAAAGAGGATAGTATTAAGGCAATTGCCGAGATGCAAGCCTTAGGTTTAAATGTTGTAATGCTAACTGGTGATAACGAGATTACTGCCAGGGCAATTCAACAACAAGTAGGAATTAAAGAGGTTATTGCTGAAGTAATGCCAGATGAAAAAGAAGCTGTTGTAATTAGTTTCCAAGATAAGGGACATATTGTTGCGATGGTTGGTGATGGTATTAATGACTCAGTCGCCTTAGTAAGAGCTGATGTAGGACTTGCGATTGGTGCTGGTAGTGATGTGGCAATTGAATCAGCTGATACAGTATTAATGAAAAATAGTTTATCTGATGTTGTTGGGGCAATTAAAATAAGTAATAATACAATTAGAAATATTAAGCAAAACTTATTCTGGGCCTTTTTCTACAACATACTTGGAATACCAATTGCAGCCGGTGTCTTTGCAGGTTATGGCTTAAGTTTAAGCCCAACTTTTGCCGCCGCCGCAATGAGCTTTAGTTCAATTACGGTTGTCCTAAACGCCTTAAGATTAAGATTTATGTATAAAGCCCCAGAAGAAATAGTAACAAAACCAGAAATTAAAAAGGAGGAAAAGCCAATGGAAAAAATAGTTAAAATACAAGGAATGACATGTGGACACTGCTCAGGCAGAGTTGAAAAAGCCTTAAATGAAATTGATGGAGTTAGTGCAACTGTAGATCTAGAAAATCATCAAGCAACAGTAACAGGTGATGTTTCAGATGCAATGATTAAAGAAGCAGTTGAAACGGCCGGCTATGAAGTTGTTTCTATTATTTAATAAGTAGTTAAAATTTAAGTAAGCTTTTAAACATCTTCTAAAGTTTAGTTATTACATTAGAAGGTGTTTTTAATTGTTTAGTGTAGATAAAAGCCCCCAAATTTTTTGGGGGCTTTAGTATTTTATAAGTTTTTTACCAAGTATTATTATGAATTTTATCTGTTTCAAAGGTGTCTCTAACTTCTCGAGTCTGATCAGGATAGCCCATCGGTATTAAGGCGATAGGTATAATATGCTTTGGAAGCTTTAGGACAGTTTTAACATGAGTGTCCCAACCCCGACTATCTGATTGTCGTACTCCAACCCAAACCGCTCCAAGTCCTAAGGCATGGACTGCCAATAAAATGTTTTGAGTTGCGGCAGCACAGTCATGGTGAATAAAATCAAGCGTTTCTTCAACAATAGTATCCCCACAAACGACAATTGTATGGGAACTCTCTTTTATCATCTTAGAATAAGGGTTAACTTCAGACAGTTTATCTTTGATAACTTGGTCTTCAATAACGATAAAATGATAGGGGCGCCGATTTTTAGCTGTAGGTGCAGCCATCGCAGCTTTTAAAATTTTATTTATTTTTGCTTGCGAGATTTTTTCTTCAGTAAATTTTCTAATTGATTTTCTTGTAAAAATATTTTCCAATATCAAATTATCATTCATAAACTTCATCCTCACTTATTATTTCAACTTCTGGTTGTTCAACAACTTTTGGTTCTTTCTTTTTACTTAATTTTCTAATTAAGGCAAACCAAAATACTAAAACAGCTAAAGTGTGTAGGCCAAGGATTAGCCAAAAGCCAGTGCCTAGTTCTCCTTTTCCAATTAAGCTAATAATTGAACCGGTTGGACGGATCGCGTCAGGGATTGTTTTAAATAATAGTAAGCCTGATATTACTAGATTGACTATTGATATTATCTTTGTGCCAAGACCTTGTAGAAAGCCTAAAATTGGACTGACAACAGTTAATAGTCCGATCACATTAGCAAGGTAGTAAAACCAACCAATACCATAGGCAAACTCTTGATAGCCAACTCGATATGTCGCTCCTGATAAATTATCTGACTTTAAGATAAATATCTTAAAAAATAAAACTACAAAAGATAAGATGTAGTAAATTAAGGCTCCTTTGTGCATTTTTGAAAAAGGTTTAATTAAAAGTGACTGCTTTTCTGTTTTATTGTCATTGATATCATTTAAATCCTTACTCATAAAACACCTTCTTTCTATTGTCTACATTATAACATAAGTCCTTTATTACTTGATTTTAGTGGTTATTCAGAAATTTCAATTGCTGCTGAATTTTCAATCCACTGAATCCATGTTTGGCCAGGATTTAAAGTAATTGGCTTGTCATCGATTGTTGTGTAGTTAGTATTTGAAGTATTTGATTCTTTAGACCATTTAATATCAATTACTTCTCCTCGACTTATCAAAAAACCCGATCCAACTCCTGTATTATAGAATTGCTTATGAACTCCATTATTGGCGATTGTATAGTCAACTAAGCGAATAATAATATTAGTCGCAGAAATTTTTTCATCATTATTTTCATCATAAGATAAGTCTCCCGCCTTATAGCGATCATAAGTTTTAGATGTAGCGTCATACTTATACTCAGTACTATAACTGCTTCCATAGCCTAAATAAATATAGGTGGCTG
>LFRM01009795.1_pt1 | contig 26691 bp, 16 predicted proteins | sample 618341 | NCBI WGS metagenome assembly LFRM01 (sample SAMN03654438, study PRJNA283298) | anaerobic digester metagenome | isolation source: pool of bioreactors CSTR01a, CSTR02a, and CSTR03a thermophilic anaerobic... | place: Denmark: Kgs. Lyngby | collected 2014-05-21 | reverse complement strand
TTTTTAAACCTACCAGAGGCCTTTCAGGTCTCATTTCTTTCATACTAAGTTAACAAAGCCGCTATTCCCTTGTTCACTTATTAACAATATAGATCAAAACCGACAGGATTTAAAGTCATTACCTTTTTAAAATTCAATTAATTACTGTTTTTTCTTCATTTTTTGCATACCTGTCACGAAATGACGGTTTTCTTCTGTTGTTTATGCTTCTTTTCCGTAATATAATGTAATCATCATGATTGTCAGAAAGAATAAAGATTAAGACTCACTTATCAATTACAGAAATCAGCTTGCTTGAGATCAATGATTACTCGAGTTTCTTTGGGAGGTATTTTCATGGAAAGGAAAAAAGTTAAAACATTCAGGAACAACCCGGATCTCACCGGAATGGCAAGGCTAATACCCGATGTTGTTTTTTCGGAAGTTTCAGGCGTTAAGCTCAAAATGCAGGTGATTGTACCCTGGTTCAACGAATCAGATGAGGCAGCGAAGCAAAAATGGCCGCTTATTGTGTTCCTACAGGGCAGCGCATGGACCTTTCCCGATGTTTTCTATCAGCTGCCCCAGCTTGCCTCGATTGCAAGAAAAGGCTATGTTGCAGCCACAATAACCCATCGCAGCTTTTTGGACGGGCATCCGGCTCCGGCATTTCTGCAGGACGCAAAGACGGCAATCCGTTTCCTCAGAAAGAATGCAGAAGAATATCGTATTGACCCTGAACGGGTGTGTTTCTGGGGTACATCCTCGGGAGGCAATACGGCTCTTTTGGTTGCGCTGACAGGTGATGACCCGAGATATAAAACCGACGAATACCACGATTTTTCAGACAGCGTATCGGTTGCTGTCGACTGCTTCGGCCCCGCTGACCTTGTCGAGTTGTCGGACATGGTTAAAAACTCCGAGGATCCCGGGTTTTTCAACGGCCTCGTTGGAGGAGATATTTCCGAACGGATTGATTTACTTAAAGAAATGAGTCCGCTGCTCATCCTGAAAAAGAACATGAACTATCCCCCGATTTTGCTGGTTCATGGCGATGCGGATACCATTGTCCCTTATTCTGAAAGCGAAAAAATGTATGATGCCCTGGTTAACTACGGCTACGACGCAGAACTGATACGGGTTGAAAACGCTCCGCACGAAGGCTCTTTCTGGAGTTGCGAGCTTCTTGACGAGATTTATGATTTTATTAAAAGAAAACTGTAAAAAAAGCAGTACAGCCTGGTTAGATGCTGTACTGCTTTTCTTTTGCCATCTGTTACGTTGTCTTAACCATTTAAAATATCATCAATTTCCTTTAATTCTTCCTGTGAGAAACTGAGATTGTCCAATGCCTTAACATTTTCAGCCAGCTGTTCCTTCCTGCTGGCACCTATAATGGCCGATGTGACCTTTCCGTCTCTCAGTACCCAGCTTAAAGCCATCTGCGCCATCGACTGGCCGCGTCTTTGCGCAATCCTGTTCAGTTTCCCGATTTTGCCGATTAACTCTTCCGTTATATCGTCCTTCTTCAGGAACCTTGATTTCATTGCCCTTGAATCTTCGGGAATACCGTTCAGGTACCTTGACGTCAAAAGACCCTGGGCCAAAGGTGAAAAAACAACCGAACCAATGCCCTCTTCTTCCAGTACCTGCTGCAGGCCGTTTTCGATCCACCTGTTCAGCATGGAATATGACGGCTGATGGACAAGGCATTTTGTACCCATCTGCCTCAGCAATTCCGAGGCTTTCCTGGTTTGTTCGGGGTTGTAATTCGATATGCCCGCATAAAGCGCCTTACCCTGCTTAACTGCCTGGGCCAGTGCTTCCATTGTCTCTTCAAGGGGGGTGTTCGGATCAGGCCTGTGATGGTAGAAAATGTCAACATATTCAAGGCCCATCCGTTTCAGGCTCTGATCAAGGCTGGCAATGAGATACTTTTTCGAACCCCAGTCGCCATAGGGGCCTTCCCACATGTAATAGCCGGCCTTGGTTGATATAACCAGTTCATCACGGTATGGTTTCAGGTCTTTCCTGAGTATCCTTCCGAAATTCTCTTCCGCGCTTCCCTCCGGCGGTCCGTAATTGTTTGCCAGGTCAAAATGGGTAATTCCCAAATCAAAAGCATATCTTACTATTTCCCTCTGGTTTTCAAACGAGGATGCATCCCCGAAATTATGCCAGAACCCCAATGACAATGCAGGCAACAATAAACCGCTTCTTCCGCAGCGATTGTATTTCATTTTCTCATAACGCGTTTTGTCCGGCAAATAGTTGCTCATACCTGGTATCCCCTTTGCTTTTTTATGTAATAAAATAAATATACCCGGGTTTTGGTTAATTAATCAACCGAAAGTAAAAATACGGCATTCTATTTAACCGTGTCTGCGCATGCAAGTTTGAAAACTTTAAAACCAATATCCAGTTCACCGGGCTTAACAGTGTGTTTTCCTTCACCTTCAGCGGCAAAACCCGGATTTTCGCGACCTTTGCCATATTTCTGCGAAAGCCCTGCTTTAATCTTCTCGCCTGCACGGCGGATGCGTTCCTTGCCAATATCAGCTATGTTTGTAAAACCGCTTTTGTATGCCTCGGTATTTTCACTTATCACCTCCGGCATTTGAACCATGATAAACCTCCGCCTGCCGCCGTCATCGGCATTCAGCTGCATTACAGCATGGGCTGTTGTTCCCGAACCCGAAAAAAAGTCCATGATAATGGCATTTTTATCTGAATAGGTTGTTGCTTTTACAAGGCTGTAGATCAGTTTGACCGGCTTCGGATTATCAAAAGCGTTGAAGCCGAAAAGCTGAAAAACCTGGGAAGTTGCATCCTCATTGGTTTCCATCTCATAGTGGACAGGCGAAAGAATATTTTTCATTTTCTTAACCTCACCGCCCGCTTTTATATGATTGGGCCTGAACGGTATTTTGCTTATCACGATTTTTTCATTGTTCCTGGTTATTTCATTGATTTTGGCCTGGGAGTACCGCCATTCCCCTTCAAGGGAGAATTCGTTTTTGTTTCTTCCGTTTTCTATGACAAGTTCATTCAGTAACCTCGTCCGGATATTGCCTTCCGACATGTCCTGCGGCTTTACAACCTGGTCATCCATGTTAAAACTCACGGTACCGGGCGGAAAGGTAATGACGCTTAAAGAATTGCCGGCATTGTTCAGAGGATATCTCTTACCTTCCGTTGTGGTTTCCAGGGAAAACGGGAACGTGCAGTCCGCCTTCCTGGTATAGCAAACAATGTATTCGGTTAATTTGCCGACATTTTTATGAAGAAAGGAGGGCTTTTTCTTTTTCTCCCAGATAAAAGCCGTAACGAAATTGTCTTCGCCGAAAACCTCGTTACCCATTTTTATGAGATTGGCAAGTTCATTGTCATCAATACTGATAAATATTACGCCGTCATCAGTCAAAAGATTCCTTGCAAGCCTTAGCCTTGGATACATCATGTTCAGCCAGTTTGAATGCCTTCCTGCTTCGTCGCCTGCAGAACGTGCATTACCGTTCCCCTTACAAGTCTCTTCAACGGTTTTCCTGTGATCCTTCAACGGCTCGTTCCATTTATCGGTATATATGAATTCCTTCCCCGTGTTATAGGGCGGATCAATGTATATCATTTTGATTTTTCCGGCGTAATCCGTTTGAAGCAGTTTCAGAACCTCAAGATTATCTCCCTCTATGTAAAGGTTCTGCGTCGTGTCAAAGTTTTTACTCTCATCAATACACGGCATCAAAGTAAAGGCCGGGGGTGTCTGGGATTCTCTGAAAGCATCCCTTTTCCCGGGCCAGGTGAAGCAGTATTTTTCATCCTTATCATCAATATATTCGCCAAGCACGGCTTTCAGTTTTTCAAAATCAATTTTTTCCTCTGTAACTATTTCAGGAAACAGTTGTTTCAGTTTTTTTACATTTTCCCTGACAATATCAAAATAGTTGCTGTTTATTTCAAACTCCTGCACCTTTACGACTGCCTCCGGTTATGCATCCTGCCTGATTTTCCCGGTCTTTTTCAACTCCGGGTCCAAAACCGCTGTTTACTTACATCAGCGTACCGGTTTGTACACCTATGCATTAATTATAAACAGGAATCAGCGCCGGCTCATTCAGCATCCGCACAAATGATGCCTGTTTTTCAACTGGGATATCTCCTTTTCTATCCATTCCCTGTGTTTATCAAGCAGCAGAAGATAATTCTCGCGGGTATAATACTCCTCTGGGGTCATAGAGTTGTTGCGTCCCTGAAAAACATGGGGGGAGTCATCAGGAAAACCTAACATGGTCCATATATTTCCCAATTCGGTCAGCCCCTGTATGTAATCGGCATGTTCGTCCGGCAAATGCTTTAACACATATATAATCTGCCATTTCCGGTATTCATCATCACAATCAACCACTTCATAATTGGACAGCCTGAACAGCAGCTCATTAATCTCATCAATATTTGCTGCATTGGCATTTGCCAGCAACACAACATCCAGGGAATCATCACCTTCCTTCATTTTAGCGGCAGCATAGTCGATAATATCCTGCCCGTCCAGCTGATTCTTGAATATTTCGCTGCCGTTTACCCCCAAATATAACAGCGTCCAGCTAACCTCAAAACCTGTTTCAATAAAATCCTTGATTTTTATCATTGTAATAAAGCACCTCATTTATTGTTCCTTGCGGAATTAATTCTTGTTCACTTCCGTGAACTGCGGCCGGGCAAAAGTTTTATTTTTCTTGTTTATGTACCCCGTACAATTCACCTTCCTCTGCAAAATGTCTTCTGACTGAATTTTAACTGCAACAGCAATATAATAATTATATAACTCTTGTTACCATATTTCAAACAAAAAACCAAATAATTCTAAAATATTTTTTTATCCCGTTTCCGGGCAGTGAATTTCCCGTCCGATAAAAAACCCTGTTGCAGAAATCAAACAGCAACAAGGTGTCGGCAGGTATCCTCACAAAACCGCCCGATGAGGCATACCTGCTTTTGCCTGTATTTCTGTCAGCCAAAATGCTTTTTTTCAGTGCTTTTGATCAACTGCCCATGAAATCCGTGAATAAATATTTTATCGGCTATTTTAACCGGATTATAAACACACCGAATTTCTTCCCCGGATCATCGGCGCCTGTAATAGCATTATTATGTCCTGCAGGCTGGACAGGTATAACCGTTCCCATCGGTACCTTTATCGTACCGCCGGAATATACGCCGCTTGCCACAGGTTCGCCCCAGAGGTCAAAAACGCTGTATATTTCATATCTCCTCCCGGCATCAATCAGACTGCCAGGGGAGACGCTTACACTGTCCAGTTGCTCCCAGTTGTATATGATCAAATCTATTCTGTCGGGATCATATTCATTTTCATGCAGGACTACCTTGTTTTCAGAAGGCAGTCTTCTGCTGAATGCATTGTTCGGGAAATCTTTCTCCTCTATATAAACCGGATTGCCGTAGAACTGGTTGTTCTGCACGTCGCCGCCATTCCACAGGCCCTGAACATATATGGCACCTACGAAATAGTTGTTTTTTATTTCTATAAATTCATTCATCACAGTGGAGCCCCAGCCAAGCCTGACGTTTCTTGAACCGACATCCGGGCTCCAGGAGTAGTTTTCTATTACTCTTGTCCGGTCAACCGGTGTCATACCCCCTATCAGCATACCGTCCGATGTTCCTTCCATGCTGCTGCCCTCAATCGAAGCCCCTGCTCTGAACCAGACATTCCTTTCAAAATCAAGGCCTTCTATCGAGCCGCTTTCAGTATAGGCATGAATTTCAAAGCCATACCCGAAAAAGAGAATATTATTCGCAATTCTTTTGGTCCCGTCCTTATTCTGCACGTATATCCCATGTCCTCTTCCCCGTCCGTAAGACTCGCTGTAAAAGCCGTTGTTATAGATAATATTGCCGTAGATTTCGCTGTTGACCGCGGAAGATGAAGAGAATATGCCCTGTGCGGTGTCATGTATTATACAGTTTATTACCTTTGTATTCGGCCCGTGTATCTCCAGTCCTGAAGTAAAAGCGCTTCTGTTATTTCCTCCTGAAGTTATCTCCAGGTTCCTGAATTCCACGCAGCTGCTTTTGTTTATGAATAAAGCGATGCTATCTCCGCCTTCCGTGTATTTACCTTTAATAGTTACCCTTTTGCCGGGTTCTGCTGCAAATATTATCGGAGCGTCTTTTCTTCCGCTGACATTGCTGACAAACGTTCCTGAATATATTCCTTCTTTAAGTATTACCAGATCCCCGGGTTTGGCCGGGCTGTTCGAGTTTAAAACCGTCTGAAGATCAAACGGGTCGTCATATGTTCCCTTTGCATTCGATCCGCCCGATGGCGATACATAAATATCTGCTTCGACATGCTTTCCGGGAGTATTGCCATCCGGTACAGCTGTCGGTTTCGGGGTGGGCGTAACTGTTATTTGCGGTGCAGGTGTAACTGTTGCCGTGGGTTCCGGGGTTGGTGCTGTTGTCGGGGCAACCGTTACTGTAGGTCTGGGTGTCGGTGTCGCTGTCGGCTTAACCGTTTTTGTGGGTTCAGGCGTTGGTGCTGATGTTGGTTTAACTGTTCCTGTCGGTGCTGGTGTATCGGTTGGGGTAACCGGCGTTTCCGGTGTCGGTACCGGTGTTGCCTTAGGTGTAATTGTTGCCTTTGGCGTCGGCGTTGGTTTTTCTTCAGGCTGACCTGTCTGAGGTGCCGGTTCGGGTTTTTCCTCGGGTGCAGGTGTCGCCTTCGGCGTGGGTTTTGGAGTTGCCGTCGGGGCAGGGGTTGTCACAACACCCAGTTCGGATAGTCTATCGGGTTTTAGCAGGACTTTTCCGTCCTCTTTCAATACCACAACATCCTGTTCCAGGATCGTATCTGTCATCAGGATATTATTAATGTCACCTGTGATAATTGTTTTTCCCTTTACCGTCACTTTGTCAAGTTTTATTGTATCGTCGCCTATATCCGCCGTTAAATACAGATCTCCGGCTATGTATGAATTCCTAAGCGTTACTCCCCGGGATGATATTACAAGATTCCCGGGAACAACTTTTGTATAGGTTCCGCCCGAGTTAATAAGTTCCCCCATTACATTATCCATCATCTTTATTGCTTCGCTGCGGCTTAAGTTTGCTTTCGGAGCGAACAGGCCGCCGGGACGGCCGCTGACATAGCCCCTGTATGTCATAATACCGACAGGGTTCAATGCCCAATCTGCTATCTGCGTTGCATCCGAGTATTTTAGCACCGATTCAAGGTGATCACCTTCCAATGCAAAAGCCCGCGTCAGTATTACTGCAGCCTCCTGGCGGGTTATCACCGCCTCAGGGTTCATGTTCCCCCTGTTGTCGCCCGTGATAATTCCTGCCCTGTATGCCTTCGCTATCTCCGCAGCATACCATGCACCGGGTTTCACATCGGGGAAGGATTTCTCGGACATTTCCCTGTAACCGAATATGCGGTTCAGAAGGGTCACAAATTCGGCCCTTGTAATATTATCATTCGGTCCGAACCTGCCGTCGCCGTAGCCTTCAGCCAGCCCCTGCGAGACCCATTTCCGTATTACATCCTCGGCCCAATGGCCTTTTATATCCGTTATTTCCTCATTATTTGACACCAAAGAAAATGCAGACGACAATGTAAGCAATGAGCAAAGGATGCATACGCACAGTACCGTAAAAAATGCACGTACTCCCTTGTTTTTTGCTCCATTAACCAATATGCGCATCTGAATACACCTCTTTAAAATTTTTCATTTTTCAGGTCGTGTTCGTAATGGTCTGTGGTTGTGAAACTAAAGTCAGCTATAAAGTCCAGCCTCAATTAAAGCAGTCGCTTCTGTTGGTAATGTTTTTGACATGTATAAAACCGGGAATTGAATGAGATTCCCCGCCATATTTTAATCCCTTTTCCTAAACGTTTATTCTTTATTAAATCATTTCACTTTCTTGCATAAAAAATTGATCCATTTCTCATTTTCCCTGCCCGGGCGTACGTCCGGTGTCACCCAAATCTCAATAACCTCCAGTTGCTTAAACTCATCAAGCAGTGCTTTTAAGCTGCTTTCATCATAGAAATTGAACAGCCTCTCACCCCTGATTTCTTCACCCTCACCATACTTGAAAGACGCATAAAAGATGCCATTCTCTTTCAGTGCCCGAATCAGTTTTGTCATAACATCCTTTATTTCTGCCTTTGGAACATGAAGAAGAGAAGCACATGCCCATATACCATCAAATTCATATATAAAATCAATTTCGTCGAATTTCATTAACAAGGTTTTTTGTCCTGTCAGTTCACTGCTTAACCTGACCATTTGCTCCGATGCATCAACAGACACCACTTTATAACCATGTTTTATAAAATAAAGTGAATCACGTCCGGAGCCACAGCCTGCATCAAGTATATTCCCACCTGGAGCAATATACCCAAGAAACTTATCGCAGGTTTCGCTCATATCAGCAGAAACCGTACTATTATAAAACTCTTCAGCATTTTTGTTGTAAAATTCAATACTCATGCTGAATCAACCTCCGTCTGTTTTCACGAATTCTCCTTGTAAAACTTTGCGCATTTGCTTTTCAGCCGGTATTCCAGGATATCCTTAACATGCTCGACATATAAACCTGATGCTGCCTTTACTATATCTGAATCCAGTATGAGCTCTTTATTGATCTCATCATAAATGAAATAATCAGAGCTTTTGTAGATATACTTTATCGGCATCTGAATGGCTTTGGTCCTGTATTTTTGCAGAGACCATTCGAGATAACCCCTGCTTTCGCTATCCTGCATATCCGGTGCATATAAAGAGTTTTTATAAAAATCCATTATGTTTTGTGCAATCCTGTCTGCTGAAACCTTGTGCAGAAGTTTATCCCTATCTACAAAACAGGATATGGTGGGGATTTTATATAGCTTGGTCATCGACATTTTCTCCAGTTCCCGCAGGAAACCTTCCGCTTTGGTTCCAAGCCAGGTCTTTTCTTCCTCATTTAGTTCGTTAATTTTATTCAAAAACTGAAGATACCCGTTATTAAGATACTCCCTCGTTGGGATATCAGAACCTTCAAACAAATCCGTACGGAGAGGCCTTCTTTCCACACTGTGTTTTAGCCTGAAGTATTCATTTCTAAGCCTCTCAGGGCGCTTATCATTCTTTGCCATTTCTTCAAACAAATCAATCAGTTTCATATCAAACTGGACATTGCAGCCTTCCGGATAGGTGTACTCATAAAAAGCCCTTCTTTCTGCAGCCATAGGATTCTCTCCGCTTAAAAGCACAGGCAGAACCGGGGCTAATTTATAGTTTCCGACAAAATCAAGCACTATGGTAACATCCTTGTTTTCACACTTTCTTAAACCTCTTCCCAATTGCTGCAGAAAGACCGTATAAGATTCAGTAGGCCTTAAAAACAAAACCGTATCAATTTCCGGGACATCCACCCCTTCGTTGAAAATATCAACAACGAACAATATGCTCAGCTCCCCGTTTACGAGCTTCTGTACAGCAGTTTTCCTGTCCTCCGTGTACGGCCCCTCACCCGTATGTACGGATGCCGCCGGTATTCCTGCAGAAATAAAAGCTTCTGTCATGACATTTGCATGCTTTATCGAACAGCAAAAGGCAATTGCTTTGCTTTTTTTATAGCGTCTGAAGTACTTTAAGACAAGTTCAGCTCTTTTGGGTTTGCTGAGTGCATCCTCAAGCTCTTTTTCATCATACTTTCCATTTCTGTAACTAATCCTGGAATAGTCAGTATCATCATAAATGCCGTAATAGTTGAAAGGTACAAGGTAGCCCCGTTCAATTGCTTCTTTGAGATTAAGCTCGTATATGACGTTATCATCACAGTAGGAATAAATATCTTTTTTGTCCATTCGGAATGGTGTTGCGGTAAGACCCAAAAGGAATTCCGGCCTGAAGTAATCCACGATCGCTTTATATCTTTGAGCTGCAACATGATGGAATTCATCAATTATGACATACTGGAAATGGTCGGGCTTAAACCAATTATCATTCAAATATTTCGGCTTACCCAGTGTCTGGACGCTGGCAAAGATAACATCTGCATCCTTTTCCGTTACTGATGATTTAAACATGCCAAAGGTTTTATCAGGCATGACCTTTGAAAAAACCTGACATGCCTGATTCAGGATTTCCTCCCGATGTGCCACAAACAGGATTTTTTTATACTTCCTGCTGTCAAAGGCGGCAAGATAAGTTTTTCCAACCCCGGTTGCCATAACGACAAGCCCTTTTGAAACCTCGCTTCTTGCTCTTTCAAGGTGATACAAGGCTTCAATCTGTGCACCGTAAGGTTTTGCCTGGTTCGTTTCATACTTCGCTCTTTCCTCGGCTATTAAGCCTATATCCGATAGTTTTTCACGAAGGCTTGAATTCAGTTCATTTTTAAGGAGACTGCTTTGCTTCCATCCTATGCTGTATTTTTTCAGAAGCTCGTCTGTTAATTCCACGGAATGCTCGTTAAACAAGAGATTGAAGTTATCATAGAACTGGGAAAACACTTCTTTGGATTCATTTTGTACTATTCTGTAATTCCATTCAACTCCGTTTTCCAACGCTGATGCTGAAATATTTGACGAACCAATGTATATTTCACTGTTTTGATCGTCTTCAAAAATATACGTTTTAGGGTGAAAGGATATATCATTGTGCTTAAAAATCCTTATTTCAATAGAGTTTCCGAAATGCAGCCTAAGCAGGTACAGCGCTGAAGGTTCAGTGATTCCAAGATATAAACCCGTAAGTATTTGAATCTTTGCGCCCATACTTACAGCTACCTTCAGATCCTCCAAAATCAGTCTTATTCCCGATTCCCTGATAAAGGCAGCTATTATCCTGATTTTTTTAGATTTCCGGATCGCATGTTTCAGGCATGATCCGAGTGTTACTTCATTATTTGTGATTAAAGCACCTGAATGATTCACCATAACCTGCCTTTTGATTTATCATGGATAATATTCTTTCATTTCCATGATATAATTTTAATCTTATTCTTCTTCTATAGCATAACTTACGTTCCGGACAGAACATGTCTTTTTTCAAACACAGTAATACCTTGAAATGTAATATTTTATATGATTATATCATTGTTTGTTACATAATAACAGATGGATCGACAAAATGGAAATGAAGTTGACGTTATCTGCAGCCTAAATATTTTGATAAGACATTTATATTCTGAATAATACTATTTCACATTACTTATTGAATTACAAGACAATTTAATCATCTATCTTCTGACATGAACCAAAATATGTCTTAAAGCTGTATAAGAGTTCAGGCAATATTCTTATAGATGTGAATGCTACACGCATATTTAAAAAGCGAAGGCCGGCGGCCTTCGCTTTTAATCAAAACCAATCATTTCGGCGTTTGATATATTGGCCAGTTTAATCGGCTCCTCTGCAAATTATTCAGCCTTCTCCAGGAGTTTTTACAGTTCTTTCTTAATCTCTGAAAATGATTTAATATCCTGTTATCCGGGATTTCCGGCTTGTCTTGAATTTACTGATTACATTATTGATCATGGTTCAAGCATTACCGTATTGTTGTGCCTGGATAATTCAGCAGTAATTACCTGGTTTGCGACAATAATATTACGAGACCGTACGCCATAGGACCATTTTATCAATTTCAGGAATAAAACCTGCTTCAGCCAGTGCTGACTTCAGCTTTTGCTTCTGTTCCGGGTCTTCCGGCCAATATTTTACCGCAATTCTTTTCCTGTCCGGCCAGATCCTTTTTTCCTGAAAAGCGTTTTTAAACTCATGGATTGGTTCATAAAGACCGGCTATATCAGGATCGAAGGTAATTTTTCCGCCATACCGTTCCACCAGCATAACAGGCTTGCCCCGGTAAAACACAATCGCCGTTCCCGGAGTGCAGGTAAACGGGAGTTCCTGCCCACTGTGTGGAATAATACGGCCGTAAGGCTGAGCCGGGTCGTATGCGTTCAGCACAAAGTAATCAGGTTTTTCCGCATCTGTTTTTTCCGGTTCATCGGGCAGCATGAACTGAATACCGGATATGCCTGTAAAGAAATAACCTCTCTGGATTTCCCCGGCATATTCCATTTGCTTCAGCTTTTCATAAACCTCAGGCCATGTAAATGGGCTGTCCTCCAATTCCGTTATTTCTTTCGAGAATATGCCGCACCTTAACCCGCAAAGGCGGATAAATTCCTGTATTGACAGCTGTTTCGGCGGATAAGCCGGCTCCCATCTCCCCATTTTCATCTCTGATACCATAGCTGCAATTTTTCTTGCCTTTTGCACCGGGCTCAGCGCATCATATGCTTCCTTGTTTAAAAAGAAACGCAGCGGGGCAAAGGAGTCGTTTACAACGAGCCCCTTCAGCACAAGTTCTTTCAGAACATCCAGCAGTTCCCCTGCAACCATTCCTGACAATGACGTAAGCACATGCGTAAAGGCTGAACCCCGTTTTTGCAGAAGAGTATATATTTCTCTCTCGCGTTCTGACAAATCAGGCGTTTTCTCACCTGCTTCAAATCCGAAATCAATACTCTCGGTCCTGAACCATGCAAGTTTGAACTGGTTTCTGCCCTCGCCCGGCTTAATGCGCCAGACAATTCTTCCCGATGAGCAGAGTTTGTCCAAAAGCCCCGGGGTATATCGGTTTATCCTGGCAGGGAAGACAATGTTTTCCCATGCATCTGCAGGTAGGTACAGCCCTTCCAGCCGCGTAACCGCTTCGTACAGCCTTTCTTCCTCTACAGCACCTTTTGCAGTGTTTATCTGCCGTTCATACAGCAAGCAGGCAAGTTCGGACGAGTTTCGGGCTCTTATTTCATCAACGGCGATATTCAGCGTCAAGCGGGTCGCCCTGTCGTAAATGGCCGTAAGAAAATACTTTTTATACTGCCCGGAATAGACTATTGTCCCGTCGGCAGACAGCCTGGACAGGATTTTTTCAATCATCTGCCCGGTGAAAGGATAACGCTCCATAAGCTCTTCCCTGTCAAAGGGGCTGTTATACCTTGCAAATCGGCGAAGGATTCTTGTTATAACCTCTTCCTCCGTCCAGGTACCATCATCCCGGCTGATTAAAGGCACCGTGGAAACCGGAAAATCATATTTTTCCGCTGCGCTGTACAGGCCGGTCTCTTCTGCGGCAATAACCCTTTGCACCGGGGACGGTATTACTGCAACACGGTTTTGGTTTTCAAGCTCTGCAAGCCACTCTGCGTATCTCCCGGTAAAAACGCTTATCGGAGTATCACCGTAAATCAGCAGAAAAGAATGCAATTCATCAGCAGATTTTACCTGTTCGAGCCTCCATTCGGCATTATTCTTTTTGACAACCTCGGCTACTGCTTCGTCACGAAGCAAAACCCCGGGCTTTTCGGCCCTGTATGAAAGGTTTAAAGACTCAATCCCCGATATAGCGGGATATTCATTCTGTCCCGGATGCGGCGCCTTTTCCATATACAGAAACTCCTGCTCAAACCGGAACAGGATTTCCGACGCAAACGGCGAAGGGAACCAGGTTTTTTTCTCAACCACCTGTATACGTCCCTGCTCGATATCCTTAAGTACCCGTATTGCATCAGGAATATCAAAAACCTCGTCAAGGCATTCCCGCATCGTTTCTACAATCAGCGGATGATCAATGTATTTTTGGGCATTTTCCAGCGCGTCCACCGAACGCAGTCTTTGCACCCACAACGGAAGGCGCTGCCCATGCTTCCTGATACCCATCATAAGGGCACGGTAAGCGTTATATTGGAAGGTCAGCGCAAACCTTGATGTTCTCGGAAGTGCGTTTATCAAAACCTGTTCGACGTTTTCAGAGGAAATAAGGGAGAAAATATCAGAAAGCCCGTCAACATACCCGTAAAGATGGATCAGCACTGCATCATTCGTATGGCTCGTGTAGGCTTTACAGCCTGTGATTATATCCAGGGCCTCCTGGAACAATATGGACAGGACGCTGTTGACCCTGCCTCCGAAATGAGCGTGGATTATGATTTTATTGTCATTTTCTTTTGCACTTGTATACTCGACAACAACCCTTCGGTCATTCGATATGACACCCGTAGCATCGGCCTGATCCATAAGATAATTTTTAATATTAAGCGCGCCTTTTTCATCGAGCAGGGAGGAATTAACGGCATTTTCGATAAAGGTCCCGTCTTCTATCTGCTCCACGACATCCCTGAGGAACTTTCCATAAGCGACTGCCTGTTCAAAAGGCATGCCGATGCCGTCGCCCTTCCAGAACGGTGCGGTCGCACCGATAGCTGTTGTCGGGGCAACGATAATACGGTTCCTGTCAATTCCCGTAATCCGCCATGGAGTGCTGCCAAGCATGAACTTGTCACCGATACGCGATTCAAACACAAACTCCTCATCAAGCTCACCAACCCGGGTCCTGTAATCTTCGAGGTAAACAGGAAACATGCCCCTGTCGGGAATTGTACCGCTTCCGGATAAAGCCAGCATTTTGCTGTAATCGCTGCCAATAACCGTTTTATTTTGCCTGTCCCAAAGAATCCTTGGTTTTGCCGGGATATCTTCGTTATGCTCATAATCCCCTGCCAGCATCGCAAGGACTTTCCTGAAATCATCCTCGCGAAGGTTCCGGTAGGAATAAGCCTGCCTTACAAGACTGTAAAGGTCGTTTTCATGCCATTTTCCGGTACAGCACTTTGAAACAATATGCTGGGCGAGTATATCCAGGCAGTTTTCCGGAATCCGTTCCTTTTCTATACGCGCGTCAAGCATTTCTTTTGCAATGAAACAGGACTTTACCAGGTCGACGCGTGTTTTAGGAATGATAACGCCCTTGGACACTGCAGACAACCGGTGCCCGGCACGACCTAAACGCTGCAGTCCGGCTGACACCGCTGGCGGGGCCGAAACCTGTACTATAAAATCGACACTGCCGACATCTATACCCAATTCAAGAGTGGACGTGGCAATAATGCATCTTAGCTTACCGGCCTTGAACCGTTCCTCGGTCTCCAGCCTTCTGTTCCTTGAAATGCTGCCGTGATGGGGACGGCAAAGCTCTTCATCAGCTATGGCATTAACGTTTGCTGCCACTCTTTCGGCTGTTGCCCTGTCGTTTTCGAAAACAAGCGTGGACCTGTGCTCCCGGATTAGTTTTACAAGGGATGTGTATATATCCGGCCAGACAGACCCTTGCTCAAGGACCCGGTAATCCTCAACCGGAACATGGATTTTCAGCTCCTTGCCGCGTTCGATGTCCGGGGCAATAATTTCAACCGGACGTTCGCTGAAATCATTGCCGGTGCGATACAGCCCGCCCAAATAGCGGGCGGCAGCATCCAATGGGTTTACCGTTGCAGAAAGCCCGATACGAATAATTTTCCGCTGCGCCAGTTCTTCAACGCGCTCCATCGAAACAGCCAGGTGAACCCCTCTTTTTGTCCCTAAAAGCGTATGTATTTCATCTATAATCATATAATGCACGTTTTCAAGTATTTCCCTTGCTTTTATCGATGTAAGCATCAAAAACAGCGACTCGGGAGTTGTAATCAGTATATGCGGGGGCTTTTTAAGGATCTGTGCCCTCTCATACTGAGAGGTATCGCCTGTGCGAACGGCTTTTCGAATATCAGGAAAATCTTCGCCTTTTTCGGCGAACAGCCTTCGGATTCCCTGCAAAGGTATTTCAAGGTTTTTATTTATATCATTGTTTAAAGCCTTAAGCGGGGATACATAAAGAATAAAAACACCGTCAGGAAGCTCGTTATTAAGCCCCATTACCAGCAGACGGTTTATACTTTCCAGGAATGCAGCCAGTGTCTTGCCCGAACCGGTAGGCGCCGAAATCAAAACATTTTTCCCCGACCGGATTTGCGGCCAGCCTTCAACCTGCGGAGGGCTCGGTACCCCTATATTGTTTAAAAACCATTCCTTTACCCGCGGATGGAAAATGTTCAGTACTTCAGATTTATCCATATACACCTTCCTGTTAAGAACGGAAAGAAAACAGCCCGGCAATTTTTCGCATCAAGCTACACAGGCCTAAGTCAAAGGCATTGTGGGAACTCAGACTAACGCCTGCCAAACTCCGAACTTATGTTCTATTTTACTAAATACAGGCAACAGATGCAAGTTTTGCGGAAAAATTGGCAGACTTCTCTCCTGTTATTTCTTAATCTGCATCTTAGCCGGATAGAAATAAAATAAAACTTTGGCAAGGAATAAATCCCTTAATGACAAATAGTATATACATTTATACTGTCTGTGCTATTTACCTGTTCTCCATTTTTCTCATCAGGAACTGTATGAGGAGGCAGCATATGCCGAAAAAACCGGTGTTACTATATATTTGCGGTCATGAATGAAAGAAGGAATTGAAAGGCGTTATTGCCATATATGCTGACCAGGGGATGGCGTGCACCCATCCCCTGTTACAGGACTTACCAGTCACTTTCAAGCTCGACAGGCTTGCTTTCAAAATCAATATTCATCTTGTATCTTCCTGTCCATTCAAGACCTTCATAATGCGTCCAGTATATCCAGTCACCTATCTGTACAATAAACCTCGGATCTTCATCAATATCATAATAGTGCGTTACTTTGTCCGTCTTCAAATCCAGAACAGCGAAGTGCGTTTCGTCATGGATATCCCTGACCGACACAAAGATAACCTTATCCCCGGTGTAAACAATATCAGAACAACTTTCCGAATCACAGCATATTTCCAGAGCGCTGCCATCCAGCCGTATCCGGTGCAGCTCATGCCAGTCCGCCAACGTACGTTCGTCTATTCTGCGGCCTGTCCTGTAATCCATATACAGCCATCCATTGTGAATAAAATAGATCTCTTCATACTCTTTTTCCGTTAACTGCTGTACTTCTTTCGTCTGCTCATTTACCCTGCATACCACTTTCGGGTTTTCAAGGATGAAATAAATCCATTCACCCTGTTTAAGAAAAACTTTGGTTTTTGTGTTGTAATATTTTCCGTGAATATTTTCAGCCAGCATGGTAAACTCTGTACCGTCCATCTTGCTTTTATATAAACAGAAGGGATTTGTTTCCCCACCGGTGGGATGATTTGGATCAGGTATCGAAAAATACAGCCAGTCACCGTCAAGGAAATAAATTACTTCATCAACAGAATTGGATGAAAAATACTCTATCCTGTTTTTGCCCGACAAATCTGTGCTTACAAAGCGATACATGCCTTCGCCTGTATTTTCGCAATAAAAGATACGATCCTTATGTACGGTTATATCAACATAATAAAAACAGTTCTTTGACAGGCTCTCTTTTTTGCTGGAAGCCAGGTCTGTTTTATACAACCCGTCCTCTGCTGAGCAAACAAACACCTCATCATTAACGATATCAACCAGTTTTCACCAACATCTCTTCGCCTGACCCGTCTTCATTGCAACGCATGAGACTGCCGTCCACGTAATAATAGATTTTGTCCCTGTACTTTCCGACCGGCTTAATGGGCAGATCGGTTGATACATGTTTGTCAAGGCGTACTTCAGGAAGCCTTCGTTTCGCGCTGTCAATCAGCCTGACGATCATCGCCGATGCTTCTGCGCGGGAAGCCTTCTCATTACAGCCGAAAGTTCCATCAGGCCTGCCGGTAACAATACCTGCAGAAAATACCTCCACCACAGGATTCTGAAATGCCTTGGGAATGCTGTTGTAATCCTTAATTAACCATGAATATTTTCCATAGTCCTCTGTTTCTTTATCCAGGACCCTTGAAATCATCCGGGCTATTTCGCCCCTCGTAATGTCCCTTTTTACATCGTCGATCTCGCCGTTTTAATATATCCTGTTTCATATGCGGCCCTGATGTAATTGTCCGCCCAGAACCCGGAAGCTGAATTGCCCGGGTCGGTCCCCTGGCTGGTCAGTAATATTTTCACAAATTCAGCAATGGTTATATTGTTATCGGGTTTCAATGTACCATCCGGGTAACCGGCAATAATGTTTCTCTCTACCAGTTCAAGCATATACTGCTTTCCCCAGTGATTCTCTATGTCCTTGTATTCCGCGGCCTGCGCCTGCAATACCGGAAGGAAGAACAACAAAACCAGTATTGTCAGTACCTTTAGTTTTTTCATGATAAAAAACCTCCATTGATTATTAGTAAATCTTTATCACGGTTGTATATACAACACTTTCACCGCCTCATAAGGCGGATACTCCCTTATTTCCGAGAAACCTGAAGCTGCTGTCTGCTGCATAGTTTACAAATAAATGAAGGTATGAACCTTTGTCTTTTCTCCCGGGATGCCGCGCTGGAATTGGTTTCATGGTGCTTTATAACATATCGGTGATTATATGTCAACCAATGTATGCCACAGTTGTTATGTATCTGAACACCTGGAAAATAAATATTCTTCAGGGTTTTATTCATTGCAGACATGCCTTAATTTATCCGGTAAACATTTTTCCAACGCGTACATAAAGGCTTTCCGGCATCTGCCTCAGGTAATTCACAAGCCTGATGTTCCTTCGTTATTTTGAACTATTTATATTCTCTGACAAGCTCTTTTGCATATTTATTAAAGATGAATAAAGATAAAGCTGCATACGATATGAAACTAATTATCTGGGACAAAGAACCATTTATATTTCTGAAAGATTTTCTGTCAACTTGTTTACCTGAATAAAAAATACGCAAAAAACAGCTTCGGTGCTTAAAGAAACAAGGTCCTGTTACCGGATTGCTTTGTTCCCGGTAATAAGACCTGTTCCTTTAACATTCCTCGTCTTTTGAGGTCTGAATATATGCATAATTCAAATAAAACCCATTGGCATCGTCAACTTCCGGCAAAAATTCTTATCGGCAGCTTCTGCAAACATGATAGATTCATATGTTTTTATACTGAAACTCTTCCTGACACATTAATCGGGCCTTTGTCCAATTTCTTCCCCCCATACCTTTACGAGGCGCTCAAACAGTGCCAGTACCTCCTTCGGGTAATAAAACCTCAGGCAGTTTCAGTGCTGCTTTGCTGAAGTTTTCAGGGCAATGATTTCTTCATCTGTCAGTGCCCTGTCATATATTCTTATTTCATCCATCAGCCCGTCAAAGCTGTCACCCCACGGATTACAACCGATTACAAGGTCCCTTGTCTGATCCTTTTTGATTGGACCTGAGAATACAGCAGATCCGCATACCGTCAACATATACTTTTATCGTCGAACCATCATATGTCATCGCATAATGATGCCAGCCGGTATCGGTTACAATGTTTTTGCCTTCCGCAGAAACCGAATTTCCCTGCGCATCATACAGGCTTGCCCTTATGCCGTTTTCAGTCAGTACGATTCTGTAAACCGTATGTTTCAGTATTACCGGTATGTTTTTCTGGACGGAATTCTTTTTTGCCCAGAAAGATATTGTCATATTTTCGAATCCGTCCAGATAGTCACTGTGTTCAACATTTATCGCACGGCTTGTATCCTGATTGAACTGGACAGCCTGTCCAATAACGCCCTGATCATAAGTCACGGTGCCGTTTGTCTTCATCCCCTTGTCAGAGGCGTCGTTACAATTCCCGTCCATAGGAAGATACAGATACAGGTTCGGGTATTCAGACGGCAAAACGTTTACCAAGAGTTTTCTTGTATCCTTTCGGTTCAGGTTATCGGTTACCGTTAATGAAATTACATACCTGCCGGCGGAGAATGTGTGGGCCGCCGTACTTCCGGAGGACTTGGATCCGTCGCCCCAGTCCCAGTCATAGGAGACAATGCTGCATCCTTCAGGAACAATTGAACCACTGCCGTCAACATTCACACGGAACGGTTCATAGCCCGATAATTCCCCGGTAATCGTTGAGTAACTGAAAAAAGCATGCGGTCGATCATCCCTGCTGAACTCGTAAGCGCCATAATCCCATTCTCCGTCTTTGCCGCGGATCCTTCCGTCGGGATCGACGGACCAGGCGCTGCCTAAATCCGTACCGCCTGCAAGCGGTACCACAAGCCTGAAATCCCCTTCATCAGGGTTCGCAAATATATAGGGCTTATAAACATTCATACTGTTGTTCAGGTCTTTTATATTTTTCAGTGCTGGACTTCTTGAGCAATTCACCCACAGATTATTCGCGGCAATGTTTGTGTCATTTTCGTTATCAAAGGACAATCCGCACCCCTTAAGCCCGTAAAAAGTATTGTTGTAAATAAAAACATTGTCATTGGCTGAATGACTGCAATTTCCTATGGCTATCGAGCATTTTGCCGATGGATCGGTCATCGTGAACACATTACCGTAGATTTCATAACCGCTGCTTTTCTGACAATGGTGTTCTCCCAGCTGGATAAAGTTGTTTGCACTGTAGACATTTTCGAAATGGTTATACCTGATAACAACGTTCATTTGGTCTGAACTGCCGAATATCTTCAATCCCATACCTCTTGCGCAGTTCTCAAAGTAACAGCACTCAATAAGTATATCTGTCGATTTGCTTGAGTACATCCATTGACTGCTTGATTCATGAACATAGCAATAACGCAGGGTTAAATGGCTGACATCACCGGTAAAGAACAGGAGCCTCGTTGAAGGAGTATCATCCTCTCTCCAGTTGCAGCCTTCGATTTCAACGTGTTCAAATGTCAGGTAACGGGCTGTTTTCGTTGCTCTTAGCACAGTGCCCTGGCCGCCGTCCCCGTCATTCGGATTATAAATCTTTATCCCGTGACCTGATTTGCCGCTTCCTGTCTGTCCGTCAAATCTGTAATACCCGGAATCGAATTGAAATATCGGCCCAACATCGGCGGTAAAAAGAGTCTGCCCGTCGGCATAAGCCGCCTTCCAGCCTACATCCGTGCCATGGTCTTCAACAGTTGCCTTTTTTATTGTTATGATTTCCGAACCAACCTCCGGATCGTTAAAAATATGCGGTCCATATGTCCCTGCCGCTATATAGTATATTGCTCCCCTTTCCAGGGCCTCCGGAAGCGCGGTCCATGCATTGTTCCAGTCAGACCCGTCATTTGCGCCGTTTGCTCCTTCACGGATATAAAAAACTTTTTGCTGCCCCGGTATCGGAGTCGGTGTGGGCGTCGGGGCTTTCGTCGGTGTAGGAGGAGGCACCTTCGTCGGAGTTGGTGTTGGCGCTTTCGTCGGCGTAGGAGTAGGCACCTTCGTTGGGGTTGGCGTCGGCGCTTTCGTCGGCGTAGGAGTAGGTGCCTTCGTCGGGGTCGGCGTCGGCGCTTTCGTCGGCGTAGGAGTAGGTATTTTCGCTGGGGTTGGTGTGGGTGCTTTAGTTGGTTTTGATGCCTGTTCCGGTACTTTTGTGGGTTTTGGCGACACTTCGGTGTTGCCCTTGTCATCATCACCTGATTCTGATCTGAAGGCTACATACCCTCCGCCTTCCGCTATCGTTATCTTTTCCGGCTTTTCATCCATGCTTACGCCTTCCGAAGCAATCTCTGCCTGCTTTATATTCTTTCCTCCGGTTACATCTACACCTGCATATACTGCCAGGTTCTCAACCACTGTCCCGTTTTCCGCAGTAAGGGCGGAACCTTCTCCATCTTCACATACTATCAGGTTCTTAATAATTCCGCCCTTCAGTATTGCAACTGTTTTAGGTGATGCAACCTTTACCTCTTCGAATTCTCCGTCAAGTACTATCTCTTTTCCGCCCTGCATTCCAAGGATTACTGTTTTTCCCTTTACAGTAACCCCGGCAAGCTCTGTCCTGCTGCCCGCACCTTCGGTTATGTACAAATCCCCGGCTATGTATGAATTCTTAAGCGTTACGTCCGGTGACGATATTACAGGTTCCCGGGAACAACCTTCGTATACGTCCCGCTCTTGTTAATAAGCTCGCCCATTACATTATCCATCATCTTTATTGCTTCGCTGCGGCTTAAACTTGCCTTCGGGGCAAAAAGATTTCCCGGGCGCCCGCTGACATAACCCCGGTATGTCATAATACCTACGGGGTTTAATGCCCACTCGGCTATCTGCGTTGCATCCGCATATTTCAGCACCGATTCGATATGATCCCCTTCCAGCCTGAAAGCCCGTGTCAGTATCACCGCAGCTTCCTGGCGGCTTATCACCGTCTCGGGATTCATGTTCCCTTTATTGTCTCCGGTGATAACCCCTGCCCTGTATGCCTTTGCTATTTCAGGGGCATACCATGCATCAGGCTTAACATCAGGGAAGGACTTCTCGGATATTTCCTTATATCCGAATATGCGGTTCAGAAGGGTTACAAACTCGGCCCTCGTAATATTGTCATTCGGTCCGAAACGACCATCGCCGTACCCTTTGGCAAGACCATGGCCAACCCATTTCAGGATTACATCTTCGGCCCAGTGACCTTTGATATCAGACAGTTCGTTTTCGTTTGATGCATAAACAGGCGACGACAAAGTAAACAGTGCGCAGAGTATGCAGATGCTTAGCATCGCAGATACAATGCGCACTGCTTTATTGTTGGAACCCCTAACTATGAAATGCATATAATAACCTCCAATAACAGATTACATCAGTCTGGTTTAATGAGTTATGCAGTTGCAGCTTCATATGGCCGGTTTAAATCGTCGTTCACTTCGTAACTACAAGCTGCGGATATCAGTAAAACCCAGCATAAATGCCCTGTTCGTATTATATTTTCAATAATACAAATTTTTAGCATGCAAATATATCTTCTGCCTTTGCCTGGTTACTTGAGAGTCGGCATAGCTGTGTTCTCTTTGTTGCATTAATACAGCTTTTTGATTTTGACGCAGCATAGGTTCATATACAGACTTACGGTTGTGACCGCAGTTGGTGCCAGGATTGATTCGCCGGTCTGTCCTGATGCTGAGCGTAAAGAGTAAAAGATGTAAGCAATTAAACAATTAAAAAGAATATCTGGAATAATTGTGGTATATTACATTTTTTTGTGTTCGAATGTTACCATATTTTTACTATTGGCGTCAATTAGAAATTTTTACTACAAAAAATAGGACTAAAGTCCTATAGACATTCTGTGTCCGGCTATTAGGCGTGTAAAATTATAGGCTAAAAAAATCATGATGTAATAACTCCCGGATAAACACAATGCATAAAAGCAGAACTGATACTTACCCGCACAGGTTCTGCCTGGTTTTCGGTTTTTCCGATACCAAGCTGACCATAATCATTCCTTCCCCATGCCCATACGGTACCGTCTTCCTTCAAAACCATTGAAAAATATTCTCCTCCGTCTGCAGATAATGATTCCGCTGAAAGGCTTGTATGCTGCAATGTTCTGGCTTTTAGATATATGAGCCTGTTCAAATTATTAATATTGGACACGGGAAGTTTTCAGAAACACGGAGTCAAAAAATATATCAGGAAATTGAAGGGTTTGCTGTTTACGGGTAAACGAATNNCAGAGATTAAAGATTGGAGATTAGAAATTTAAGTATTATTCTTCTGATCTGAAATAATTCCTGTGAAAACCTAAGAGTTAAGCTGAACATGAAAAACTTGTCCCTGTATGACACGGAATCCTGATAAACTTGTTTTATGTATTACTTGCTCTCAAGCGTCACTATAACAAGCTCGGGTCTGCAGTTTATTCGAATCGGGATAAGGCTGTTTCCCAAACCCCGGCTTATTATCATATTAGTGTTTCCGCTTTTAAAGAGCCCTGCATCGTATTTCGGGAAAAAGCCCTGGTCGGGTACTACAACAGCACCAATAACGGGAAGCCTTATCTGTCCGCCATGGGTATGTCCGCTTAAGACAAGATCTATATTATTTTCGACATACGTTTCAAACAGTTCGGGTCTGTGGGATAACAGAACCGTAAAGGCGTTTCTGCCGGCTTTCAGATTCTTCAGCCTTGTATTTACCATGGCCTGTTTCTCATTGAACCAGTCGCTTTTCAGCGTAAACCCGGGATCATCAAGACCAACCAGCAGGATTTCCTCGCTGCCTCTTTCGATTATGTGTATTTTATCGCGCAATACAACAACACCTGCATCGGTTAACCCGGTTTCCAGTGTTTCATACTCTTTCAGGCGTGCCTCGTGATTTCCCGTCACATAATATATCGGGGCAATTTCCATCGCTTCCTTCGCAAACCCAACTGCAGTATCTATATCGGTACGCCTTGAGTCGGCCAAATCACCTGTGATTACTATAATATCGGGTTTTTCTGCCTTCAGCTTCATTAGCAGTTTTGAATTGCCTCTGCCGAACCCGGCATTGTGAAGATCCGAAACATGGGCGATCCTTAAGCCTGAAAAAGAATTCGGAAGTCTCATGCTTTCAATCGTAATCCTGGTAACCTCAATTTCGGTAGTATCCCGGACAATCCAGGCTATAAGCGCAATAAGAATCGCAACGGCTGCAAGTATCAGAATTTGCTTTTTGCGGTTTTTGAGAATACATCGTATCAGACCGGCCTCTTCCTCTCCTTGAAATGAGCAAAATAGCGTTTCAGGGTAAAAAAAAAGCCCATTTCACAAATATATGATACGGACCTTTGAGCTTGCTTCATTTCTGTATATGTATGGAGGCGCCACCCAGATTCGAACTGGGGAATAAAGGTTTTGCAGACCTCTGCCTTACCACTTGGCTATGGCGCCAAATAATATAACAAAGAATATATAGAATATATATTCTTTGTTATTGTTGGAGCGGGATACGAGATTCGAACTCGCGACTTTCACCTTGGCAAGGTGACACTCTACCACTGAGTTAATCCCGCAAAGTATAGAGGTTTTAACCTCTATTCTGGTGCCCAGAGGCGGAATCGAACCACCGACACGAGGATTTTCAGTCCTCTGCTCTACCGACTGAGCTATCTGGGCGTATGGCGACCCGGAAGGGGCTCGAACCCTCGACCTCTAGCGTGACAGGCTAGCGTTCTAACCAGCTGAACTACCGGGCCACAAACAATATAAACATTTCAGGTGGTGGGCACAATAGGGCTCGAACCTATGACCCCCTGCTTGTAAGGCAGGTGCTCTCCCAGCTGAGCTATGCGCCCTCCAATAATGTCGCTGTGTCAGCGACAAATATTAGTATACAGAATTACTTACTTAAAGTCAAAACACCTTGAACCTATTTTTCTTGATATAGATAAACTATATAAAGATTTCTTCCCTTATCTTGATATTCCTTGTATAATCTTAAAATATTAACCGTATAATGATACAAAATAACGCCTAACTGCTTGCAGCTTCCAGCAAATGCTCAAGCTCTTGCTTATTAAAACGATATATCTCATTGCAAAAATGACATGTAACCTCTGCTTTGCCCTGTTCTTCAATAATTCCCTTCAGCTCTTTTTTACCTAAACTGATCAGGGCACTTTCAATCCTTTCCCTGGAACAGTCACAATTATACCCTGTATTCACCGTATCCGTCCTGCTCCATTCAAATTTATTCAACACTTTATCCAGCATATCTTCTGCTGTCATCCCACCGCTAATCATACTGCTTACCGGGGGTATCTGCGCAAGGGTATTCTCCAATATATCAATGGTTTTGTCATCCGCCCCGGGCATCAACTGGACAATAAAGCCGCCGGCTGCCTTCACGGACAAGTCCACGTCAATCAATACACCCAATGCAACAACGGAAGGGATTTGCTCGGACCGGGCATAATAAAAAGTTAAATCTTCCGCTATTTCTCCGGAAACAAGGGGCACCCTGCCCACATAGGGCTCTTTCAGCCCAAAATCCCTTACAATACTCAGATATCCATTCTTTCCTACCGCTTTTCCCACATCCAGTTTACCATCCGGCTTTAAAGGTAAATCTACATGGGACTGATGCACATATCCTTTTACATTAGCCTTGGAATCGGCAACGGCTACTATCCCTCCCAGCGGTCCGTCCCCCTTAATCTGTAAGGTAAGGGTATCCTGCTCACCTTTTAGCATGGAACCCATCATTGCTGCCGCTGTCAATGTTCTTCCCAAAGCGGCGTTAGCAACCGGGCTGGTATCATGTATTTGTCTTGCTTTATTTATCATATCGGTCGTAATGGCAGCAAAAGCCCTTACGGTACCGTCCTTTGTCAGTGCCTTAATAATATAATCCTTCATTACTTACCTCCATTATTCTTAACCCAATAATTTTTACAAATTAAAAAATCCCTGTACAATTATAAATTATACGGGGATTAGTGGCTACTATAGCATTTTATAATTTATAGAACCATCCGACTTTCTATATCTATATAAACTTCCATGCCGGTAAAGTTAACCAACCTTAACAACATTAGAAGCTTGTGGTCCCTTCGCACCTTGAATTACTTCAAATTCTACCTCTGCTCCTTCGTCAAGGGTTTTGTAGCCCTCCATTTTAATTGCTGAAAAATGTACGAATACATCTGTTCCTGTTTCACTTTCGATGAATCCGTAGCCCTTTTCACTGTTAAACCATTTTACTCTGCCTCTTTGCATAAAAAAATACCTCCTAAACTTTATAACGTAGTTAAAAAATTCCTTTAACTACAAATTACAGTCTATCACATTGTCACGGCTTTGTCAACGCATTGTTTTGCTATAATGAAAAGTCTCTCACTATTTTTTTGGGCCTTATCAAAGGTAAACGGCTCGTAACATCCCAAAAAAGCCAGCCCCGCCTGTTTCAATAAATTTTTTACCGTAGATATTTTATATGCCCTTTCCCGATGAATTTCATCTATCCTCCTGTATTTTTCACCTTCCCGTACAAAAAAGGTCAGGTAAAATTCACATATTTCAGTTTTTTCATC
>LFRM01149010.1_pt2 | contig 26710 bp, 24 predicted proteins | sample 618341 | NCBI WGS metagenome assembly LFRM01 (sample SAMN03654438, study PRJNA283298) | anaerobic digester metagenome | isolation source: pool of bioreactors CSTR01a, CSTR02a, and CSTR03a thermophilic anaerobic... | place: Denmark: Kgs. Lyngby | collected 2014-05-21 | reverse complement strand
ATAAAGGGTTTTTTGTTGGGGGATTACTCTACTGTAATATCTACACTGTTCTCCCACAGGCCATGAATGTTACAATAGCTGATGGCATAAAGCTTTCCGGATTTATTCAATTTAACCTGAGTTAAGCCTACAGGTTCGGTAAAGGCACCAGCTTCCCCATGGGCAGTAAAGTTAAAGTTTGCTACCTCTACTGGGAATTTGCCGCCTTCTTCAACATAGAACACTTTAAACCAAGCTATGTAATGTTCTAATGTGTTGGGATGCTTGATGGCATCGCCAATGGAAACCTTTAGTTCGAAGGCCTCGTCTGCCTTAACCTTTTCAGGTACATGGATAATTGGTACGTGCTTCTCACCTTTCCAATCACCGGATTGTAGAAATTTTCCTAAACTGCTCATTACACATTCCTCCTAATAATATTCATACCTTAAATATCTATACCCGTAACAGCTCCTTTTGAAACAAATTGAAAGGATTATTCCCTTGATCAGGGTAACATTCGCTTGGTTAGTAAGGATAACGTAAAGCATGCTTGAAATATCCGTACTAACAAGATAAAATAGAGAACAAGATTGAATTGGTGGAGGTATTAAGGAATGAGCGACAAAAATGTATTTGATGTTTTAAAGGAACGAGGATATCTAGCTCAAGTTACCCATGAGGACGAAGTCCGTGAGCTATTAGGAAACGAATCCGTTTCTTTTTATATTGGCTTTGACCCTACAGCTGATAGCTTGCATGTAGGTCATTTCATACAAGTCATGGTAATGATGCACATGCAAAAAGCCGGTCATAGACCCATTGCTTTAGTAGGCGGGGGTACAGGTATGGTTGGGGATCCCTCAGGAAAGACCGATATGCGCAAAATGATGACCATGGAAACGGTGGAGCATAACTGTCAAGCCTTTCAGAAGCAACTATCTCGCTTTCTAGACTTTGCTGAAGGGAAAGCGATATTGGTTAACAACGCAGACTGGCTGATGGAACTAAAATATGTGGAATTTTTGCGAGAAATTGGAGTTCATTTTTCTGTTAATAGAATGCTGACTGCAGAAGCCTTTAAAAGCCGGATGGAGAAAGGCTTATCCTTCCTAGAATTCAACTATATGTTGATGCAAAGTTATGACTTTTTGGCATTAAATAGACGATACAATACTAAGCTGCAATTTGGTGGAGACGACCAATGGTCCAATATTATAAGCGGTGTTGATCTGATTCGAAGAGCTGATGGCAAATCTGCATATGGAATGACATTCAAGCTTCTTACTACCAGTGAAGGTAAGAAAATGGGAAAAACTGAAGCGGGAGCACTGTGGCTGGATCCTATAAAAACAACTCCTTATGAGTTCTATCAATACTGGCGCAATATTGACGATGCAGATGTGAAAAATTGTCTAGCTTTGCTGACCTTCCTTCCAATGGAGGAAGTTGAAAGACTAGGCAAATTAAAGGATGAAAAGATTAACGATGCTAAGAAAGTATTAGCTTATGAAGTGACTAAAGTTGTCCACGGTAAGGAAGAAGCAGGCAAAGCAGCTACTGCTACTGAAGCACTGTTTGGCAAGGGTGGAAAAGGTGCCGAGGTACCTGGCACCACTATTAGCAAAGATAAATTTGTTGAAAACAAAAATATAATAGATATGCTTTCATTACTAGAGCTGATTACCTCAAAAGGCGAAGGTCGCCGTTTGATTCAGCAAGGTGGCATATACATTAACGATGAGCGAATTGACAGCATAGATTACACTTTAGATGACTCTGACTTAGAAGATGGTAGCCTTATGATCCGAAAGGGGAAAAAGGTATACCATAAACTCATCGTAGAATAATCTCATTTTCTCCTATCGGCGATTACGTCTACCGCCGGAAATAAGAATAAGCCGTAGAAGTTGAAGAACGGACATAAGTGTGGCAGCTACGTAAGTTAGGGCTGCTGCATTTAACACCTTGCGGGTAGGACCTGCTTCGTCACGTTGTATCATACCACCGGATTCCAAGGCTGCAATAGCACGATTGCTAGCATTAAACTCTACAGGTAAGGTAATTAACTGAAATAGAACTGCTGCTGAAAAGGCAATTATGCCAATCTGCACAAGTGAAGGTATACTAAGAATAAGCCCTAAGATAAGCAGGGGCATAGCCAGGCTGGATCCAATATTGGCAACTGGTACAATAGCACTTCTAAGCTTTAGTGGAGCATATTCACTGGCGTGTTGAAAAGCATGACCTACCTCATGGGCGGCTACACCTAAGGAAGCAAGTGAGTGATTTCCATAAACTTCGGGTGAAAGCCGTAAGGTTTTTGAGCGAGGGTCGTAATGGTCTGATAAGCGTCCACTTACTTGCTCCACCTTAACATCATAAACCTGATTCTGTCTTAGAAGCTCTCTTGCGGCTTGGGCACCAGTAATACCGCTTCTGGCTGGCACTCTCATATACTTATTAAAAGTACTTTGTACCTTAGTTTGAGCATAAAGTGATAGCAAGATTGCGGGAATCAACAACAAATAAGTAGGGTCGAATATAAAGGGCATAGAAGGAACTCCTTTCATTAAATTTCAATTCGCTACTTGTACCTAATTTTAACATCTATATTATTGAAAGTCAACGAAGGTCAGACTATGTTAACAGAAAATTCATGGATTAAAGCTTAAGCCTTTTTAAGCGTGGAGCCTGTTTTACTAAAGGGTCAAAAGAATCATAAACCATGGGTAAATCCATTCCACGAGCAAACATTTCGTTTGTAGTCATGAGATCATCTCGATTGACCTGTGAAAGAGAAGTTTTCCCAAGGGCTCGAATTCCTTCAATCATTTCCAACTTACATGATTCAAAGAAATTGCACAAATGTTTCGCTCCGGTTTCGATGTCAAATTGATCAGAATGTTTGTCATCATACCAAGTTAATGACGTAGGGGGTTCAAAAGGCAAAGCCTTATAAATTTGATTATGGGATAAGGCTATAAGTGCAATGGCTCCAATTTGGCATGCGTCTGCTCCTAAAGCTTTCACTTTAAGTGCATCTCCTGGAGTTCGTATTCCTCCGGAAGCGATTAGAGAAATACGGTCCTTAAACCCATGACTTTCCATCCATTTGGCAGCCCTATCTATGGCAAACACTGTAGGTATGCCGAAATCATCCTGCAAGATGGGAGGTGAACCTTTGGTAGCAGCTTCTGCACCGTCTAGAACGACAAAGTCCACGCCACTGTTACAAATCCAATACAAGTCCGCTTCTAAATATTTTCCTGCAGCAATTTTTACACCAATGGGTACACCATCATTAATATGGCGAAGCTTATCCACCAGATTTTTTAAGCCTTCAGGGTTTTGCACCTCGGGCTGTCTGGAATAGGTTATCAAGTCTTGGCCCTTTGGAATTTGAAAGTCCTTTCTAAGTTCTGAAGAAACCATATCGGATTGAGTGATGTAGCCTACGCCGCCATAAGCACCTTGCCCTAGCTGTATTTCTACAGCCTGACTATTTAGCATACTCTCCTGTGACTTTGGCCAATTTCCTCTATCATACATAAAAATTATTTTCTCAGAAAAATCCAAAACCTCCAATACAGCAGCACCTGCACCTGTGTGATAAACTGCTCCTGCTTCAGCACAAGCCTTCGCAAGGGCGATTTTAACGGGTTTACTTAATGCTACTCCATAAGCCATAGGAGCCAACATCATAAACTGATCAAATTGTAGTGGCCTTTTGGCATATTTTCCGATGGTAATAGAGAAGTCAACTTCGGTATCTACTTCAGTAGGCAGGGTATTAATTTGGGCCACATTAAACTTCAAATCATTTAAATTTGGGAACTTATTTGTGGGCCCCATAGGCCTTTCGATAACCTTTGCTGCTTCAGCTCGCAATCCTGTTTCTAGTGTTACCTGTGGGCCAATCCGCATGACAGAAGAAAATAATTCAGAAAGATTTTCATCGTAATTATCGGAAGTTATAATCTTCAGTATGTGGTCAGAGACTTTGTTTATAACTAATCTGCTCAGAAACTTTGCTCCAAGGGCTCCAAGGCCTATTGCGCTCCCTATTATACCAGCAGCACCAATTGCTCCTAAGGCTGTTCGTTTTTCTGAATTCTTCAAAATTTATAGACCTCCTCAGTTTAACATGCATAAAACGAGTTTGCTTGTTATTTGCTAGTATGTGATTTGATCGGAATAATCATTCTATTACAGTTCGCAGCCTGAAAATAGAAAAATAATATGTAACGAGCCTTTGCGGGAACGACTATCATTCTTAGCGAATATCAGCGGAAAATCCGTTAAGCAACTTTCACTGTTTGAACGCAGTGAGTTTGGAAATTGTAGGATTTTCAGCTGAGATGAGCTTTAGAATGATTCGTGAGCGCAACAGTGAGTGGAAAATATTTTTTATTTTATCTGGCTAGCTGTGAACTGTAACATCATTCTATTACTGATTTGTGACAGAAAATTAACGTACATGATAGGAGTTATACTTTTTCTTATTCTGAGCTTATGGTATAATAAGTACCGTTGATGAAGCAAATGACAGTGATCTATGCATGAAAATAAAAACAAGCTCATATAAACAAAACTAAGAGGGTTGAGAAAACAGTAGTTTGGGGGAAACAATAATGAAGAAAAGATTTACCAGCATATTATTATGCATAATATTAATAAGTTTACAACTTTTTACTACAGGAAATGTTGTCCATGCTGAAGGAGAGCTAGTAATTACAGCTGAGGTTGGTGGAAGGGTTACCAAAATAAGTGGTCAGACCTTTGTATCAGCATTAGACTTTTACTTTATCAATTATACGATTAAAAACACTAGTAAGAATGAGGTAATAATTAATCAAATAGTTGAAAAGGGTGCAGGTAACAAAGAATATACTCATGACATTGAGAAAAGTCTTAAGTCTGAGGATTCGCCGCTAACTCAAGCTGGGGGACAGTTTCTTGGCGATATGGAGTTGACTCCTAATTCTGTAGAGTATGTCATCAAATATACAGTTTTAAGTGAAGATGGTGACAGAACAAAGGATAAAGTGATGGAGGTAACAGGAAGCCCAGCATATATACATGTTGCTGAAGTTGAATTTGAAGTAGATTATACTGCAGATACAACGGGGCCAATCTTCAAAGGAGATCAGGTAACTCTAAAAGCAGATATTCTTTCTATTTCCAATGTGCCACTCTATAATTTAAAAGTTACAGATAAGGACTTGGAGCTAGAAATTGGCACTATTGATGTGTTAAACCCTGGAAAAAAGGTGACAGTGCAAAGAACAATACCTTTGGAGAAAGCAACTACTGGAACACTGGTTATCACTTATGATGATCCGGTTGGTTATGACACGAGTTTAGATAAAGCAATTATCACCGAACTTAAGATTGAAGTGAAGGATGAAGAACCAGTTTCATCCTTAAACGTAAGCGGTAAGACAAGCATGAGTAAGATCCCTGGAGAAACACCAGTGGATTTTGAACTGTTAATTAAGAATACTGGTAATACTTCATTGACTGAGTTGAAGTTTATAGATTGGGAAGCTAAGGAGTTTCATACCCATACCGCTCTGCTGCCAGGCGAAGAAATTACCGTATCATATAAGGCAAATCTAGAGCCTGATAAAAATTACGAGCTTTTAGTTCAGGCCAGGGTAGAGAACAGTAATCAGCTTATAAAATCCACTTGGTCAACAAAATTGGATAAGTTAGAGCCCAAGGTTGAGATTCAACGATCTATTTCCACAGACAAAATTGAGTCAGGCGTGCCCTTTAATTTGGATTATGTGCTTAGAAACACCGGTAATGTAGATTTGACCGATGTTAAAGTAAGTGAAAGCCATTTTGGAGAAATTACTCTTATAGAGGTTCTCGAAGCAGGTCAAGAAGTGGAATTTAGTAAAGAAGCTGAGATGGAGAAGAAAGCATCCAGCAAAATCATCCTTACCGCTTTAGATTCAGAAACAAAGAAGGAATACAGTTATGAGTCTTCTGACATGGAGTTTGAAGTAGCTAGTTCAGCAGAAGAACTACCAAAGCAAGCACTGTCAATTATTCTTAAATCGGATGTAGACACCTTAAGTAAACCAGGCAATGTGAAGCTGGAAGCTATTGTTAGGAATACTGGACAGGAGCCTTTAAATAGTCTAGTTCTGACCCTTATGGAGCGGGATATGGTTATTGATAACAACCTGACATTAGAACCAGGAAAGGAGAAAATAATTCCTGTACCAGCTTTAAGGGTGGAAGAAACGGAAACCTTTATAGTAGAGGCCAATGGCTTAGGGGCTGATCAGCAGAAATTTACTGCTAAAAGCCAACCACTGACCATTGCTTTTTCTCAAAGCGGCCTATCTGGACAGTTTAGTGTATTGCGGGTAATCCTTATTGCAATAATATTATTGAGCATTTTTGTAATAGGTGTGCTTGTATACACTCTTAGTGGTTCACCTAAGTTTCCTTTTAGAAGGAAGAAAAAAATAAATCGACAAGCAAAGTAATGAATTATCAGCATTACTGACAAAAACAGGACAGAGCTGAGGGGGGACAAGCATGAGCGGGGAGAATAAGATGATAGAAGAAGCCAAGAACGGAAACTTTGAAGCCTTTGGAGAACTGATTTCATTGTATGAGAAAAAGATCTACAATTACTGCCTGCGCATGACAAATCGTCGTGAGGACGCGGAGGACCTTACCCAAGAGGTATTTGTCAGGGTCTATAAGGCGTTAAAAGGCTTTAAGGGAAACAGTCAATTTTCTACATGGATTTTTCGAATAGCCCATAATATATGTATAGATCACTATCGAAAATCTAAGCTTACTACATTTTCTCTTAATCAGCCAAGAAATGAAGAAGATCAACGTGAAATGGATCTACCCTCTGAGGATCCAACTCCAGAAGAAGAAGCACTGCGTAAGGAACAGCAGGAATTTTTACTGAAATGTATTGAAGAGTTGCGTCCAGAGTATAAAACAGTTATTATATTACGAGATATACAACATCATAGTTATGAAGAAATAGCAGAAATATTGGATGTCCCATTAGGGACGGTTAAATCCCATATCAGCCGGGCTAGGTCAGCACTTCGTGAAACTGTCCGTCCCCTTCTGCAAGGAGGCGATGAACGTGCATTGCGATAAGAGTAGAAAGTTAGTAGAAGAGTATTTGGATAACTCCCTAAGTCATGAGCAAGGCATACAATTGGAGACACATTTACAAAACTGTCCCGATTGTTCCATATATATAAAAGAAATGCGTCAGCTACAATATTTTATCAACAGATTGAAAGATGAGGAATTACCGACCGGCTTCCAACAAAGACTTCGCAGTCGCTTGCAGCAAGTAGCTAAGGAAGCACAAGAAGTAGAAGGAGAACAAGAAATACAAAACCAACGGGCAACCAGCAAGAAGATGCTAGTCAAACGTAAAACTTTGATAAAATGGGCAGCAGGTTTAGCAGCTGTACTTGCCCTGACAATATCTCTGAAGTTTATTCAGCCCTTCGGGAAAACCAACCCCAGCCGTTATAACGAGAACAATACTCTTTCTGGTGATCCTACAGAGAGGAGAATGGAATCAGCTTATGAAGGCGAATTAGCTATGCCCCAAGAAAATCCAGATGCCAATGAGGGAGAAGAGCAGCCATGGATCAGCTATGGTGAAGGATTCGGTGAAGAAGCCGCTGATTCTGACATTTTAACTACCATTCACCTATATGTAAGCAATGATTGGGAAGTAGAGGCAAAGGTAGAGGATATTGTAGCAGTAGCAGAGACCGCTCAGATGCTTGTTTTGGAAAAGCAGCTTAATAAAGTGGTCTTACAAATACCTGACAATGGCAGTGACCAGGTAACTGCACTTATTGTAAAGCTTTCTGACATAGGTAGGGTAGTATCGGAAAATTTTACAAAAGACAGCGAAACAATGACAATCTTTATTGAAACCGCTGAGTAGGTATAAATGAGTAAATTACATTAGCGATTAATAGGGGTCCCTCCATAGTGATGTAGGGGCTTCTTTTTTATCTATAAACAATAGTTTATTGTTTCTTCACACACTTATTAATACTTAATTCATTATATATTTGAATAAACCTTATCCAACCTGTGAATACTATACATATCAAACTTTAGAGTAAGACAATACAAAAGGAGGACGTAGATATGACTAGGGAGGATACAGTAGCTGTTGCAAAAAGTGAACTACAGCCCGAACTGATGTCCATTATGAAAGAGGAGGTTGGAAAAGCCAAGGAGAGCAGAGTTCCAATCATTCGGGCCTTTGAAGAAATTGCTCGTAGGTCAGGCTTGAAATCCAATACCATTCGTAACTATTATTATCGTTATCTTCATGCTAATGAAGAGATGATGCAGGTAGATACGAAGAATACAGGAGGTGAATCAGGCAAGGAAGAAGATATTGGCAGACCGTTTACTGATGCAGAGACCCGAGGGTTAATGAGAGAGATGCTTATAGCACAAGGCAGGGGAGAATCAGTCAGGGGTTGCGCAAACCGCTTGGGTAATGGCAACAAGAGAATGTTAATACGTTATCAGAATAAATACCGCAGTATAATTGCGCGAGAGCCTGAATATGTGGAAGGTATAATCAGGGAATTAGAAAAAGAAGGGATTTCTAGCTTCAATCCATATATCAGTAGAAAGCTGTCAAAGGCAAGAAGAGAATCAGCAGAATCACCTGCACAGGAAAGTGGCGGTCAATTGGTAGACTGGATAAGCCAGTTTGTTTCCAATATACATAACACCCAGGTGGTATCTCTGCAAAACTTGATAAAGGGGCTTCTTGATCTTTCCAGTTTAGCTGTCGGCAATCAAAGTCAGGTAAGCAGTATGGAGAAACATAATCAGGAAATGCAGTCGCTAAACAATAGGATTCTGATACTGGAATCCAGCTTGAATCAAGAACGCAACGAGAACCAAGAGATTCAAAGCAAGCTTCACGAATTAATGGATATCAACAAGGCGTATATAGAATTGTCTGATGAGAGAAAACTTACTGAGTTAAATGGATATCTATCTCGCCTTCAAACCTGTATTCAAGGATAGACATTAGCTATATCGTAAGCAGCAGTTGATAATTTAACTATCAATATTACAAATGAAGATTTTGTATACCGGCATTGAATGAATCATGCCGGCTTTTCTTTTGGAAAATAAATTAAAATTTAGGAAGGAAAGCAGGAGGTATATGTCGAATACATGTTCTAGTTTATGTATTGTTGTAAAGGGTGTGGGTATAGATGCATGAGGGTCACCGAGAAAGGTTTAAAAACCGATTTCTAGAGGAGGGCTTGGATAGCTTTAATCAACATCAGGTATTGGAATTGCTGCTTTTTTATGCTGTACCTAGGAGAGATACCAATGAAATTGCTCATGAATTGATTAAAAAATTTGGTTCTCTTTCTGGCGTTTTAGATGCAGGTTATGAGCACCTTACCAAGGAAGCAGGCTTAAGCTCTAATTTAGCAACCTTACTTACTCTGCTTCCTGATTTGTGTCGCCGTTACCTAAATGACAAATGGGGAGACAAACCACAGTTAAATAGTACCAGTAAAGCAGGGGAATACGCAAAAACTCTCTTCTATGGGCGTCCATATGAAGTGTTTTATGTCATCTGCCTTGATGCACAAAATCAAGTGAACTATGCGGCGTTAGTCCATGAAGGCACTATTGACTCAGCTCCAGTATATCCCCGTATAATTATAGAAGCGGCCCTAATGCACAAAGCGACTAGTATTATTTTAGCTCATAATCATCCTGGCGGTAGCCTTCAACCATCTTCCGCCGACTTAGATGCTACTAAAAAGATCAAATCCGCTTGTGAGGCCATTTCGGTTTCAGTGGTAGATCATGTTATTGTTGCTGGAGAAAAATATTTTAGCTTTGCAGACAGAGGACTAATCTAAATGAGGAGATTCATTCTATGGCTAGGTTTCGATTTATACATGCTGCCGATATTCATTTAGGCAGCTTTTTACATATAGATGGAGTAGATTCCAATACCAAACTACAGGAATTAAGCCGGACTGCCACTTATCAAGCTTTTGATCGAATATGCAGCATGGCTGTCCAATCAAAATCCAGCTTTATTTTGATAGCAGGTGATCTTTACGATAGAGAGGCTAGGTCTGTCCATGCCAACCGCCACTTTATAGATTCTTGTAAAAAGCTACGAAGTGAAAAAATCCAGGTATTGATTATCGCCGGTAATCACGATCCCGTAAAAGAGCATGGTGAAATCTTTGAGCTACCGGACAATGTTCATATATTTTCATCAGATATTCCAGAAATCATAACTGTTATAGGCGAGGATGGCGAACCCATAGCTGCAGTTTCAGGCCAGTCCTATAAAGGAAGCCGGGAGAGTTCACCAGTATATGAACACTATCCAGTATCCCACGATAGGATATTTCGGATCGCCATGCTACATACTCAGCTGGAATCTCCTAAAAGCGTATATATTCCTGCGACACTCAGTGACTTAAGGTCGCATCCTGGTTTTGATTATTGGGCATTAGGTCACATTCATCAGTCACGTATTTTAAATGAGAGGGGCCCAGTGGTTGCTTATTCTGGTATGCCTCAAGGTCGAGATTTTGGTGAACAAGGTCCAGGAGGCTGTTGGATGGTCGAGGTAGACGACATAAAAGGAATTAATATGGAATATCAGTTTACATCACCAGTGGTATATCAAAACTTATTTGTAGATATTGGATGCCCTGAATTGAGAGAGGCTGATAATTTGGATCAGCTGCAAGAATATCTTATCACTAAAACCCAAGAGGCTCTCCAGGAGAAAATGATACAACAAGATAAGAAATCTTCTATAGAGGGATACCTTATTCGCTGGGAAATCGGAGGGCGGGGTAAGCTACATTATTATTTATCAGATGATCCGAGAGGCTGTGAACAGGAAATCTGCCAAGCTTTGCGAGATGCCTTATTCAGTCAAGCACCATTCTTCTGGACGGATTCTATAGTTATTCGAACAGCCAGTCCTGTAGGCGATATGATGAGAAACCATCATCCCTTGCTACAAGAACTGATGGACCAGGTTATTTTATCTTTAAATGAGGATTCTGAGCTTCGAGAAGAGTTAATCTCCACCTTAGGGCAAGCTTGGACAAGCAATTTGGATCATGAAGATCAAGATGATGAAAGCTTAGCACTAGACCAGCATACTCTTGAAAGCATTGTAGAGGACGCAAGGTACTTAATTCTAGAAGGATTAGCAGAAGGAGGAAAAGATTGATGCATATCCAACGACTGCATATAGGAGATTTTGGTATTCTTAGAAATCAAACGCTGGAGGATGTGCATCCTGGCGTAGTGGTTATAGGTGGCCCTAACCGAGCTGGGAAAAGTACATTCATGCAGGTATTGCGTTACTTAGGCTACGGAATCCCCTCTGGTGGTTCCCTGCCGCCAGCAAATATAGAATATATGATTGAGGCGGATATAAGGGATAATAAAACTCATACTGGCTATCATATCCGCTTGGAAGGGCAGTCAGAGCCTGTATGCATTATTGCAGGAAAAGGAGAGCGAATTCCTATAAGCGATATCTATAAGCTAGATGCTTTTACCTACCGCAATCTCTTTACCATAAGCTTGGATCAACTTACTCGATTACCCAGGGGAGTCTCCAAAAATGAATTTGATAAATTACAGGCAGCCCTTTTAGGGGCTGGCTTAACTGATATAGCAAACATACCTCGCTTAGAAGAAGTTTTTTCTAAGTCAGCAGCTGCCATTGGGGGCAGTACTGGTCGACTGCGCAATAAGGGTTTTAGACCTCATGTTCATTTTATTAGTGAAGGTGTTAACAAGAAAAAGAAAGCACTGGGGCAGGTGGAGGAGTACCGAAGGCAACAAAGCCATCTAACTCATCTTACTGAAAAAGAGGAAGAGTTGAGCAGTGAATTGAAAAATTACTACGACAAGCGTGACTTGTTGGAAGCAGTCAAAGGCAATTATGGCATGCTAGATGAGTTAATCCATCTGGACCATGTGTTACCACAGCATAAAGGCGGGAAAGTGTCCGATGATTTGCCTCTAAAAAATCAGGCTATCGTTGCAGCCTTGTTTGAAGGCTACCAGGATTTGAAAGTTGAGCAAGGAAAGGAATATGAGGCATTAGCTGATGGATTGCCGGATGAGAGCCAAGTCGGCACATTGATGGGGTTGTTGTTAAGACATAGGACATCCCTTCAGGAGCAATTTGATAAACTATCGGGCTTGGAAGTCAGATGGGATAACCTTAGGGATTTAAAGTGGAATTTGGAGGAAAATCGTCAGGACGTTATAGAAAGAATTCAACGTTTACACAGAAGCTGGTCGACCAAGGATACAGAAAGGATACGTAAGCTTCCCCTAGAATTTCTAGAGGAAAGTCGTTTAATGGAATCGGCATCTCTCTTTCAGAAACTGGAAAATCAGCTGGAGGGCACAGATGCTAAGCTGGAGGAGGCCCAGGCTAAGGTTGAAGGCCTGGAAAGACAACAGCTAGAGTGGGAAAAGCAGACTTCCATACCCGGCTTGAAGATATATTTCGGTGTGTCCGTCTTCTTTGTCCTGTTAGGCTTGGTATTGTCCCCTTTTCACTTACCATCAGGGCTGCTAGTTGGGTTGATAGGAATTTTAGGTTCTGCATTAGTTGTATTTTACAAGGGAATGGGTCTAAAGGATGCCCAAATTCGACTCAAGGAAATACAGGGTCAGCTAAGTCTTTCTTTAAATCAGTTGGATAAATTACAAGGAAAGAGAAGAGAACTGAATGACGGCTTGAATAATGTTGAAACAGAGTTAACTAGTATTAGTGAGATGCTGGGTTTAGAAGAATTGCCATCTCCCGTTAGTTTGATTGAATATTACCGAGGCCTTGCAGGTATTCAGGAGGGAATTCAACGATTGGATAGACAGGAGAGCGATTTTAGTGATCAGACTGCCAATTTGACGAGACATTTTCAAGAGATTCACCTTCTCATATACCAATTAGAGAATTTAAGCCAAAATAATTTCTCCAAGGATCAGCTGAATCCTGAAACATGGATGGAGATTCAAAATGCTGTCAGAAGGTGGAATCAAAAGCTGAAGATTGCCATTCATATAGATCAGCTATCTTTGGATATCCAGAAAACAGAAGCAAGAATTCGCCAGTTGATTGGTTTGAAAGAAGAGGAAAATATCAAGGAAGATGAACTGGAAACTCTAGTGAAATCCTATATGGAGTTATGTCAATATCGATCTGACTATCTGGAAATGGAAAGCAGAAAAAGGCTTATACAGCAGAGTCTGGAGCGGGTTGCCGGCTCAAAAGGAATAGCTCGTGCCGTAGATGCCAAAATAGTCGACACATCCAAGTATAGCAATTCGAAAGAGAATAGGTCTCTGCAGATTCTTTTAAAAGTATTTTATGAATATCCTGTCAGGGAATCCATTGATCGGGAGTTTGGAAAATTAACGATACAAATAAACAGCCAAGAAGAAGAACTTGAATCCTGTAGAAAGGAAATCCAAAAAACAAATATTGTTTTAGAACAATTGAGTTTGACGGATCAGTTGGAGCAAGCTCATGCTATGATTAATAAGGGGCGTAGTGGATTATATCAGGAATCCTATCGATATGCTGTTTATAAAACTGCGGCATGGCTGTGTAGAGAAATACGAAATAGGTTCTTGGACAAAACTAAGGACGAGCTCCTCAAGCAGTCAGAAGATATTTTAAGGCAATTAACGGGGGGAGATTACAGACGGATTCTACCTAAGGAGGACTTGTCCGATTTTTCCTTTGCCTTGGAGAACGGTGCTATACAGGATAATAGTTCAATATTAAGTAGAGGTACCGAAGAACAGGTCTTTCTGGCTATACGTTTGGGGAGAATCATTGATAGTAACTCCGGATTACCGGTAATCATTGATGACTCTCTTGTTAACTTTGATGCTGCCCATCTTAAGAGAGCACTTGATATAATAGCTCAATTAAGTCAAAGCCATCAGGTGTTTATTATGACCTGTCATCCTCACTTAGTTGATTTAATAATGAATATAGGCATCTCCGCTCAGTATTGGAGCCTCAATAATGGACAGTTTACCTTCACCAACGGGCTGAATTTAAGAGAAACTCTTCATTTTTCCAGCTTAACGTGTTAATATTAATGGAAGAGAAAAGGAGGGTTTGGCATGCAGAAGGTAAGTACATTTGCCAAGGGGGATACAATCGAAGGTTATTATATGTTGAAGTCGGTTTCGCTTAAGACTTCTAATGCCAATAACAGATATTTTGACTTGGCCATCGCTGATCAAACAGGAGAAGTAAATGGTAAGATATGGGATACCGAAATGGTTAGCGATATGGAAATGGCAGATGGAATGCTGGTTAAGATAAGGGGATTGGTTAACGAGTGGCAGGGGCAGCTACAAGTAAAAGTGGAGCGCCTTCGAAGAGTTAATGTTGCAGACAAAGTTCGTATTGAAGATTTCGTACCATCTGCTCCTTATTCATCAGAAGAAATGATGGCTGATATCAGAAGCTATGCTAGTAGGATTCAAGATCAAGATATTCAGCAGATAATCAATATTTTGCTCGATGAGAACAAGGAGAAGCTAAATCATTATCCTGCTGCTATGAAAAACCATCATTCTATACGTGGTGGGTTGCTATATCATATTACTACTATGTTAAAAATGGCTGAGCGAGTGCTGGAGGTCTATAATCATCTAAAGCCAGATTTGCTTTATGCCGGCGTAATACTACACGATTTGGCAAAGATTCAGGAAATGGATGCCAACGATTTGGGAATAGTCTCATCCTATACTGCAGAGGGAATGCTTCTGGGGCATATAATTCAGGGTATTAAGGATATTGAAAGGGTAGGAAGACAAATCAATGCAGACAGACAGACTATAGTGCTACTGCAGCACATGGTTTTATCTCATCATTATGAGCCGGAATTTGGCAGCCCGAAAAGGCCTATGATACCTGAGGGTGAAATTCTTCACTATCTGGATATGATCGATGCTCGTATGTTTGACATGAATAAAGCCCTTGAGCCTTTGAATCCTGGAGAATTTTCTGATAAGGTTTGGCTTCTTAATAACCGACAGATGTATCGGCCAACAGAATAAAAATACTTTGATAAGATCCTTCATTTCAGGATAACAATAGGATTTGTCAGTGCACAGCGAAGAGTCTATAGGAGTTGAAGTTTTTGGATCAAGTACAATGGAAAATGGAAGAAAACCGCTTACAGAAGGTTTATAATAAAATATTAAAAGAGTTAGTTCGTAGAGGAAAAGAAGTTAATGACTATCGTAAGACTGTTCGCCAAGCTGGACGGACCATATGGGAAGAAGCAGACCATTCCTGGGAATATGGTGATGTTGATGCAGCAGTAGAAGTTAAGCAATACATGGACTCCTTACAACAGGTTACCCAGAACTATGAGATTGCGAAGCGCCAATATAGCAAGCTGGAGCGTTTGGAGTTGTCTCCCTATTTCGGGCGGATTGATTTTATAGAAAAGGACTTTTCCGATACAGAAGAGGTTTATATAGGCATCAGTTCATTTTTTGATGAGGATGGGAGTATTCTTATATATGATTGGCGGGCTCCAGTTAGCGGTATCTTCTACGATTTTGAGTTGGGCCCTGCTCATTATCTTTGCCCTGAAGGTCTCATTGAAGGTGAAGTGAGCTTAAAACGTCAATATCGTATAAATAAAAATAAGCTTGAGCTTATGCTGGATACAGGTATTAATATTGGTGACGAGATATTACAAAATATCCTAAGTGGTAACACCGATGAAAAGATGCATAACATTGTCACAACCATACAGAAAGAACAAAACCTAATCATTCGGGATGAAAGTCATCAATTACTAATGGTACAAGGCGTGGCTGGTAGTGGCAAAACATCGATTGCTTTACATCGAATAGCCTATCTGTTGTACCAAAATCGAGACATTAACATGACTGCTGGAAATATTTTAATATTTTCTCCTAATACGGTATTTAATGACTATATATCTAATGTTTTACCTGAGCTTGGCGAAGAGAATATGCAACAAACTACCTTTGAAGAGTACTTGACTAAGATTAAAGAGAATGAGCTTAATTTTGAAAGTGCAGCTAACCACATGGAATATGTTCTAAATACACAAAACCGCGAAGACCAAGAGAACAGGCTTAAAGGTATAGCCTATAAGTCCAGTATGAGCTTTTACCAACTTCTTAACGATTATATTAGTTATCTGGAAAAAAACTTCGTAAATATTGGAGATATAAGCATAGAAGAAAAGATATACGAGTCGCCAAAGGAAAGTAGCTTAAAAAAACGAGTTCTTATTTCCAAGAAGTACATCCAGGAAATGTATGATGTTGACTATGCTGACTTGCCACTTGCAAAAAGACTGGAAAAACTGAAGCAACGCTTGTACTATTTAATTCGTACGCCTTGGCAGGAAAGACGCCAGCAATTGGAAAGTCAATTGGGTGATAATCCTAATTTTAAGGGAAAAGTAAAGGCGTATAGCCGTATATTTGTGTATTGGGAGTTTAAGCCTGTAAGAGAGCAAATTGAGGCTATGTTTCAATTTGATAGCTATCAAGCCTTTTTGCGTTTATTCCAGGATGCTAATCTGTTTGCCCAGCTAGCAGGGAAAAACCTTCCAAAAAACTATAAAGAAATCTGCAATTATACTACTAAGCAAATTCAAAATAAGTATCTAGGATATGAAGATATCTCAGCTTATATTTACTTAAAAGTGGTATTGGCGGGGACTCCCTCTATGAGCCAGATTCGCCATGTTGTAGTAGACGAGGCCCAAGATTACACTCCGGTACAATATGGCATATTTAAACAATTATTTCCCCAAACCCGTATGACCTTGCTTGGAGATTTCAATCAAGCCATTCATCCCTTAAGGGATGAATTCGGATATGAGCAGGTAGCCCAAATCCTTTCACCGACGAGTCAAGCTGAATTGCAGTTGACAAAAGGTTATCGTTCCACAACAGAAATTGTTAATTTCAGTCGTCATATACTTAAGGGGAGAAATATTGAATCCATTCAGCGTCCAGGTGGAAAACCTCAGTTGATACTGGAGTTCAATCCCGATATACTTGTTGATAAGTTGATAGCGGATGTTCAGGCAACGGTCAATGAAGGTTTGGAATCTATCGGTATAATTTGCAGAACTGCTAGGGAGAGTCAATGGCTTTATAATAAAATTCATCATCGGATGAATGTCTCTTTACTAACAAAGGATGATGTAAACTTTAACCGTGGTATCATCATTTTGCCAGTATACCTGGCAAAAGGTTTGGAGTTTGATGGAGCTATGCTTTTCGGAGTTGACAGAGAAAATTATGGCATAGAAGGGGATAGAAAACTATTCTATACCGCATGTACCCGGGCACTTCATAAACTGCATCTGTACAGCAGTGGAGAGGTAAGCCCCTTTATTCAAGAAATACCAGAGGAACTTTATGAAGTAAAATAAGTAAGACTTATATATAGCCTTAACACAAGACCCTACTGTAACAATAGTAGGGTCTTTATTTAACTTCGGAATAATCTCTACAAGCTAAATGTGACATAAATGTTACATAAATGAAGCTTTAATTAAGTCGTCAAAAAGCAGCATCTTTCTCCATTTTTTAGCGTCAAAATCTGATAGAATAGTATATATGAAATGACACTACCTTATTGTCCTAATTATTCATATAGGACAATCTGTTCCTCATATATTACAGCATAGCATTAGCATTTTGGGGGCTTGTATTATGAAACGATCTGAAGTACGAAAACAAAGACAACAGAATCAACGTCAGGAATTTTTGATTGCTGTCAAAATAATTATATTAGTTCTTATACTGAATCTCACATTTCCATTTTATACTGGAGTTACTACCTCTGCCTTAGAAGACCTTGATTTCATACATTATCAGGAGGACTTAGGTAAACCGATTTTCGTTGATGGGCAGCAAGTTCCATCTGCCAATGTGGATCATTCAAGCACAGATAAGCCAACTGAAGCACCTGTTCAGGTAATTCCGCTGCCAACTGAGACACCTGTTCCTACGGTAGAGCCTATAATGCCACCTGTGGCTACGCCTACACCGAGCATTGCACCATCTCCTTCGCTTGATGCTACACAGGAACCCGCAAATAGTGGAAATGGTGATATTCCAGCTGGTGTATTGCTTCAAGACCTGCTGTCAAAGGTATATAAGCACGAAGATGATAAGGTTGCATACCTAACATTTGACGATGGCCCTTTTCCACCTAATACCAATGCTATTTTGGACATCTTAAAGGCGGAGAATATAAGAGCAACCTTCTTTTCCATTGGGACCAGTATTGAATATTATCCTGAAGTTATCACGAGAGTTTACGAAGAAGGTCATGGAATTGGAAACCACACCTATTCCCATGTATTTAAAGATATATATTCCAGCCCAGAAAGCTTTGTTGAAGAGATTCTTAAGAATGAGGAGCTTTTACAGACCACTCTTAATACAGATAGGCTTTTCCGATTGGTTCGTTTTCCCGGAGGATCCTTTGGTAATAAAATGGCACCATTCCGAGAAGCCGTTAATGAGGCAGGGTTTGGGTATATAGATTGGAATAGTTTAAATGGGGATGCTGAATCTGTTAAGTCAAAGTCAGCTAAGGAGTTACTTGAACGGCTAAAGGAAACTGTAAGTGGCCAAAGTGGCTTGGTTGTATTAATGCATGATGCTCCTAACAAGGAAACCACAGTGGAAGCGCTGCCTTCTATAATAGAATTCCTAAGGTCTGAGGGCTATCGATTTGATTTGCTTCCGGGATCCTGAAAAAGCAATCCTTATAAAAGATTTGAAACGCTACACTTTTAAGTGGGCGTTTTTTTGTTGTTAATTTACAAACAAAGTGCCCTAATTGAATAAGTATTTCAAAAACACACAAAATAAATTTGCGGTATAGAAGAAAATATCTCTAGGAATGATATTAGGAAGAAATACTTCCTCAAAGTATTGCAAAACGGTCTATGAAACAATTTGCTTTTTTGTAGCAGAATTTTATGTTTTTCCAGTCTATACATGATAGAATAGATATTAGCAATGCAAAAGGCAATGAAGCAAGAAGGGGAGCAGTTAATGATGACGAAAGAAGCCATTATAAAACAAATACATAAAAAGGTGATTATTTCCTGTCAGGCATTGGAGGATGAGCCTTTATATGGTGCTGATATAATGGCAAAGATGGCAATTGCTGCTCAAACAGGTGGCGCAACTGGAATTCGAGCAAAAGATCATTTCTATAAACCTACTCAAATACTATCAGCTAAGTTAGGGAATCATGCAGGAATCGCTGGGGCAGCCAGGCATATTTTGGACCAAGTTTTGTAAATATAAATGAAATAAAGATTAGATAAATATATGTTATGCAATTGGAGGGTGAAAATGTCATACGCATCTTTGGTGAAGCTAGAGAAAAAAACTTTGGAGTTTCCCCACTTTCCAACCAGGCAACAGCTTATAGTGTGGAGAAATTGGGGGTCAGCGCTTAACTACGTTTAGAGGGGGATATTATTTCGCTATGTGGAAAAAGATTCAAAAAACATTATTTGAATGGATCCAGATGATTGTATTATCCGTAGTTGCAGCCGTGTTGATTAATTTATTTGTGTTCCAGCCTGTCAGAATTGAAGGTGAATCTATGATACCTACCTTGCAGAACGAAGACTATGTTATATTATCCAAGCTTGGTAGAACCTTCGACCTGGATTTAAAATATGGGGATATCGTAGTGATCGACCGGAGTGGAGAGCAAAGCAGGTCTATCCTTGATGAAATCCAAAACATAGGTATTTTTAATAAAGTGGATGAGAAGAAGTTAATCATTAAGCGGGTTATTGGATTAGAAGGGGACAATCTCGAGATTCGAGATGGCAGAGTATACCGTAATGGAATCCTCTTGGACGAACCATACATTCTGGATGAAATCATGTTAGGGCCTAAGGACAGTTATATTGTGCCACCGGGTCATGTTTTTGTACTTGGAGATAATCGTAACAATAGTTTAGATAGCAGACTCATCGGTTATATTCCTATAGAAAGCATTCAAGGTACTATGGTGTTGGATGTTAGCGAACTGCTAAGATGAGAAGATATTACTGTTCACAGCTAGCCAAATAAAATAAAAAATATATTCCACTCACTGTTACGCTCACGAATCAATCTAGAGCTCATCCCAGCTGAAAATCCTACAACTTATTTTTTATTTTTAGGCTGTGAATAGTAACGAGAAGATATGTAGCATAGGTGTTACCTTAAATTCACATTTGCATAATTTAATAATTGCTTATATGATATAGCTTGTATTAAAAATAAAATAAATCAGACAGTTCGTGACCATCCTGTCGTAAAACAAAACTACGGATTGATTTGGAAACTCTTTTTTGGGATTCCAAATTCTTACGTTTTGATTTGATAGGGGGCAATGAGATTGCTCCTTTATTTATTTTTGGGGTGTCCGTATTGTTGGAGGAGGAACCGTTTTTGAATTCCAAGTATTTAAACACACGCTTTCTAGTGCAGGCTGCGGCAATTGCAGCTATATACACTGTACTTACACTAGTTTTTGCACCTGTTGCATATGGAGAGAGCTTAATAGAACTTAGGGTCTCTGAGATGCTGACAGTTCTGCCCTTTTACACACCAGCTGCTATTCCTGGCTTGTTCTTAGGGGTGATTTTATCTAACATGTTCAGTCCTATGGGTGCTGTTGATGTGATATTTGGTAGCCTGGCAACATTATTAGCTGCTTACCTATCTAATAAAGCACCTAGTAAATGGATGGTACCTATTCCCCCTATTGTAATAAATGGATTGGTGATAGGTGGTATGCTGCACTATGTTTACAATTTTCCATTACTGATATCTATTCTTTCCATAAGCATAGGGCAAGTCTTTTCTTGCTATGTATTAGGTGGAATTCTTATGGTCGTATTAGAAAGAACAAAACAGCATTTGTTTCCTGATAATTTGATTAAATGATTCCGCGTACTAATCCCTATATATTATGATTTTACTCTGAAGTTTCTATTAATTTCGCTAAGAATTTGTCATCGAAAACGTCTTTGAGTACATCTAAGGCTTCCTCATAATCATTCTTAGAGATAACAGGACCTGGTGTATCACCACCGATTTCCACGGCGGTACTTTCACTTTTTAACATATTAAAGCCTAAGCTATGGTATAACCTTATGGCGACAGAGCTCCATGTTTGAGTGTGAAGCCAGATTCTTTCTTCAGGCTCAAATTCAGCGAAAAGATTTAGGACTTTTACAACAATAGCTTTACCAAGCCCCAATCCCTGATAATCGGGATCTACAGAGACCCAGTGCAGGGAAGCCTGATAGCCAAGGCTACTATTGGAATACCAGGCCATTGCAGTTGCAACTGATGTTCCATTAGAATTTACTATGAAAACACAACGTTTTTCTAGTTCGTCTAAACGAATGAGATAGTCCCTAGCGAAGTATTCGTAAGCTGCATTTTCGTTATCAAATTCAAGAACAGAGGTTTCGAGTCTTGCCCAGTGATGTTCATCACCTTTCCGAAAAAAACGGAAACTGAAGCCTTCGGGCAAAGAAGGTTCCTCAGTATAATTATTATTATTTAGCCGCATGATTACATGCTTATATGGAATGCTTTTGTCGAGCATATGTCAGTTCTCCCTTAGAAAGTATATTATAGCTTCAATTGCTAGAACTTTTATTAATTTCTTTAAACATATATATTAAAAATACGACGAGACCTACAGCTGTTAAAATTAAGGGTGGAATAGTCGAATTTGTAACCAGAAGACCTGGATTATCAATTCCTTGATCTATGAGTTTTTCAATATATGATGGCATAATTAAGGAATACACCTTTTCTATGAGCAATAAAAGAAAGAAGTAAAAACCGCCTCTATAAAGGATATTTTTTGTTTTCATCCCCTTCCTACATACTACAATACCTATTAAGGAACAAACAAGGATTAAGACCCTCAAACCTAATATCATTAAATAACCTCCATTTCCTAGTTAAAATAATTTTACAAATAGACACTATATATTGCTAGTGTGAACTAATTCGTTTTTTCTTAGATACCCTAAATAAATAAATGCCTAAAACAATTTGACATAATATTACTACTATTGAAAACACATTAACCATTATAATTTGAGAAACCATTCTTTCTTTAGTTCCATCAAGGAATACATCAACACGCCTTATAGCTTCAAAGACTGCTTCTACACTCATAATATTAATCGGTAAAGTACTTGCTAAATTTGAAATGCCCTCCAAAACTATCATTATACCTGTAGCCAAACCAATAATCGGATTATCAGGAATATTCGTACCAATATTTCTGATGCGTTTTTTCACAGAGAGAACTAATGCTAAAATAATTACTGCTACAACAATAATCCATAGAGTATTCCGTTGTAAAAACCAAAATATCTTATTATCAATAGTACCTTCAAAGAAAATTGCTGTGTTTATCCTTTGCAAAAGATCAAATATACTGACTATAACTGTATAACGTAAGGCAATTTCTAATATAGTTGTGATTTTTTCCTGGCGATCCATATGAAGCCCTCCTTAATTATTCAAAGTGGATTAACTTCCAAGTAAACATTACCATACTTTTACTTTATTCTCCATCAAAGTATTAGAACTCTTTATGTGATGGATAATGAATTGACCAACAAAAAAGAAACGCAGGGACGGTTATACCGTTTTCGTTCGTATTAAGGATTAGACTGACGAGCCAGAACGAAACAATAGAACCGTCTACATGAGTTATTTTATTTTTAATGAATAAACATTATTATTTATCCTTATTGCTAAAATGTTTTCCGGGTTAATAACACTCTCGAAGTTAAAAATCGCAGTCATAGCGTTAGGGGATGACATATCAACGCTTGTCTGGCCCCTAATCGATTTAGTAGTAGATTCATCAGAGAAATCAGTATATGATACATCAATGGTTGTCTGTCTCCAAATCGCTTTGGCGGAAGTTCCATCGGCGAAATCAACATAAAATATATTATCATTTTGTTGTTCTCCTGTTACAAATGGAATTGTATCATCTGAGCTCAACGTCATAGAAATTGGAGTTATTTTTACGTCATAGGTTTTATCATCTATCTGAATAGTATATTTATCACTTTGCATCACATTCTTTAAGGTAAATTCAAAACTCCAATTTCCTTCTACAATAATTACCGTGTCATTTACCTTTTCTGTTGAATTATAGGCAATACCATCAATACTATTCACATCAAATGATACTTTAACATTTTCAAATTTATCTGAAAGTGGAGAAAACTGGGTATACATTGCAATCTCTGCGACCGATGGGTCTGAAAGGTCATCCACTCTCAGCCAGTTGTTGCCACTGGTTATTCCTGTTTCCTCCCCGGCTATATTGAAAAACCAACCTCCATTTATTAGAATATGGTCTGTTGCCTCTAATTCGACTACCGGATAAGTTGGATTGTTTTTGACCGGATAAGGTACGGGGTTGGTTTTAGGGTAAACAGGCGAACCGTCTAAAGTCTTTACAGTAAACAAGCTGTATAATGTTGTTTCATCAGCGACTACTTCTTCTAATGTAATGGAGTAATTTCCGTTAACACGTGTCTGCTTAACTTCTATAATGTTGTTGCCGATTATCGACTCGCTTCCTACTATATCAATAAAGAAGCTAACAAAGCTTCCTGTAAAAACTTTTGATGCTATAGCCGTAATGCTAATTGATAAGCTCAATATAATTGTAATGGCAACTACCAAGCTAGATCGTAAAAGCTTTTTTCTGCTGTAAGCCCTGTTTACCGTTCTTTCGATAACTTTGTCATCAACCTTTATAGCTTTAAAGGCATTTACATATTTATCTTTTACCATAATTGAATCCATCCTCCTTTAATTGCTGCTCTAATCTTTTCCTTGCACGATATAATCTGGTTTGCACATTTGTCTCACTTATACTTAGAATTTCTGAAACTTCACGTACCGAATAACCTTCGTAGTAATACAAGTGTAGCGGTGTACTGTATTTTGGATGTAAGCTCATAACCGATTCCAATAGCTCGTATTCTTCCTCCTCCGGCTCATATGGTATTTGCTCATCTAACGGCTGTGTTTTGCGGAACCATCTAGTACGATAGAATGATTTGCACACATTGATTGTGACGCGAATAAACCACGCTTTCTCGTGTGCTTCATCGTTAAACGACTTGTGTGTCTTTAAGTAACGCATAAACACTTCTTGGAAAGCATCGTCCGCATCATGTTTATTTTTACAGTAGCTAAAAGCAACTTTATAAACTGAGTCTTTGTGCTTTTCTATAGTTTTGCGGAATTCAATTTCCGGAGGCTTCATTCTTTTTACTCCTTTGGTGATATTTTTGCTGATTCATTTAAAGTTATGTGTCTCTGAAGTATACTTCTAATACGTAAACGTTTTACAGGTATAAAATATCACACTTGACAATGAAATATTTAAAATATCAAACTATTTAAAATATCAGAAAATTTATATAGTTTTCACGCTACCATCATTCCTATACTTCTAATAGTTTTTCCATAATGAAATGACCTACAAAATATGATATTATATATACACGCATATTGGATTACGCACACAGAGGGGATGAATGCATTTTGGGTATACGCTATCTTATCGGTCGATCTGGCAGTGGCAAGACCAAGCAAGTATATCAGGAAATTGGAAAGGCTCTAAGCAGAGGGGAAGAGCGTATTATCCTCATGGTTCCTGAGCAGTTCACCCTTCAAGGTGAAAGGGATCTGATTCACAAACTGAATCTGCCTGGTATTTTGGATGTAGAAGTCCTTAGCTTTACCCGTCTGGCTCACAAGATTTTTAATGAGGTTGGAGGCCTAACTCGAACCCATATAAATGAGCAAGGCAAACATATGATTTTACGACGTCTGCTGGAGGACCTGCGAGATCAGCTATCCGTATATAAAACTGTTTCCCGGCAAAGCGGGTTTATAGATCAAATAAATCAATTGCTATCTGATTTCAAAAAGCATGATATTACGCCGGAACAGATACGCCTTACGGCGGAACAACTAAATAAGTCCGGCCATGTATCAGGTTTGCTTATCGGAAAACTTAATGACACAGCACTGATATATGAAGCCTTTCAAAAACATTTACAAGACAAGTACATGGATTCTGAAGATTCCATTAATGCCCTGGTAGAACGGATGGATCAATCTCAGTATCTATTAGGTGCTAGAATTTGGTTAGATGGCTTTGACTATTTTCCGCCTCAGACCCTTCGAGTTTTAGAGAAGCTTGTGCTCATGACTCGAGAACTTAGCATTACATTTACTATGGATGCTGATCAGGGAAGCAGAGATAAGGATATTTTCCAGGTTCATGCTCTTTCATTGCAAAAGGTAAGAAGTATAGCAAAAGAGTATCATTTAAAAGAGGAGTTTATCCGCTTAACTGATAGTAATAAGGATATTGCAATTGCAGAGCAAGGCGAAGATGCTCAGCTTAAAGCCCCAGAAATCAGGCATTTGGAACATGAGCTTTATCAATACCCCTATCAGGCATACCCTGATGAAGTAGACTATGTCGAAGTATTTGCAGGTAGCAATCCGGAATCAGAAATTGAAAGGCTGGCTGCTCGAATTATTTCTCTTTCTAGAGATAAGACTTGGCGCTTCAAGGAAATGACCGTGGTTTCAGGTGACCTTTCCGTATACGGGAGCTTCATCAAGCGAATTTTTACCGAATATGGTATCCCATACTTTTTAGATGAGAAGAAACCTGTTATTCAAAACCCAATTGTGAATCTGGTGCTTACCAGTCTGAGGGTTGTGGATCGCGCTTATCGATATGAGGATGTATTTAGGCTGCTGAAAACCGGATTCTGTGGTTTAGGTAGAGGACAAATGAGATACTGGAAAACTACTGTCTGGAATTCGGGATAAAAGGTAAGCGGTGGAAAGAACCTTTTTTATTAGGGGAGGACAATTATCCACTGACCGATTTGAATACATATCGTGAGCAATTTATATCACCATTCCTAAAGCTTGAAAGAGAACTGAAAGATAGTGGCAACATTAAAGAAATGATAAGCTCTTTATATTTTTATCTGGAGGATATTCACCTTCAACAGCAACTGGAGGACTGGATTGAAGAACTACGGGAAGAAGACCAATGGGAGCAGGTGGACGAAAATACACAGATATGGAACATCTTATTGGATACCTTTGATCAATTGGCAGAGATTCTAGGTGACCAGAAGGTTTCACTAGATCAATGCTACGGCATTTTGGAAGCTGGCTTTGCATCTTTGGAAGTGGGTATTATCCCTACTACACTTGATCAGGTGTTGGTGGGAAGTATTCAGCGCTCTAAGAGTCAAGATGTAAAAGCTTTATTTGTGGTTGGTTGCAATGATGGTATTTTACCTGCTGGAAACCAAGATGAAGGGTTACTTGCAGCAGACGAACGGGACTTGTTATTCCGTGAAGGTATGGATTTAGGTGGATATACGGAGTTAGTGGCTGCTGATGAAAAGTTTGGCATTTACACTGCTTTTAGCAAACCTTCGGAATATCTTTGGGTAAGTCATGCATTGTCCGATTCAGAGGGCAAGGCTTTAAGACCATCTATTTTAGT